>Ga0209717_1000030_pt1 | contig 176526 bp, 134 predicted proteins | sample AD_UKC048_MetaG_FD_184418 | JGI IMG/M metagenome (GOLD analysis project Ga0209717, IMG submission 184418) | Active sludge microbial communities of municipal wastewater-treating anaerobic digesters from USA - AD_UKC048_MetaG (SPAdes) (version 2) | ecosystem: Engineered > Bioreactor > Anaerobic... | reverse complement strand
GGATGCCGCTGGACGGCGAACACGCCGCGGGCCGGACAAACCCCCCATTGTTCCGGGATAGGGCGGCCATTTATCTCATCGACCCAACAAAGGCCTGACTCCAAGATGGTTTTTCGACAAACTCGTTCGCCATTCTTATGAAACATCTCATCTCGGTCATAGCGCTCGCCGCGGGCGTGAGCCACGGGATGGATGCCATGTCGCCGGATGGAGCCATGACCATTCGATGGGAGGATCAGACCAGAGACCGACGGACGATTTCATTATTGGCGTCCCACACCATGGTTTGGAGCACAAGGACATTCCCCCGCTACACCCGTGCGGCATGGCGGTCAGATTCGAAGGCGTGCGTGATATGGAACGCGCCAGACAATGCAAACACGCAGATTTGGCTGGTTCGGCGAGATGGCCAGCGCATTCGAGTTTCCTCTTTGTCCTACGTCTCGATTTGTCAGGCAGTCGAGTCGGCGCGGTCAGATCTTCGGACAGAGGAGCCGAAGATTACCAGATCGGGCATCCAGACGGTTCGATGGATTTCCAGCGACTGCATAGAGATCTGCATGGTGTACAATAGTGTCGAGCTTCGCCTTCTCGCCAAAATCCGAGATGGCGGATTTGGTTCGATAACAGTAACGGACGGCGAACCACCGGCTCCAGCGAACCCTCGCAAAGCTCGGGTCGCTGAGCCGGAACGTTCGACGTAAGAATGAACCTCGTGAAGTCACTTGATGACCAGGCGATAAGATCTGCGATGGCTTCGTTCATCGAGCGACGGAGACCGCCTATTCACCTGCGCGAGAAGCTCGATCTATTTTACAGCATCGTGGGGAGAGACGTTTTGATTTTCGAGGTGCGGCCTCACTGGAGGGATCCAGAGAGGAAGACGACAAGTGATATCGCCAAAGCCCGCCATGTTGGGAGCCGGGATGTTTGGAAGATTTATTGGAAGCGGGCAGACGGAAAATGGCACAGTTACGAACCTCGGCCAGAGGTCGAAACCATAGAAGAATTCATAGAGATTGTTGACAGCGATTCCTATGGTTGCTTTTGGGGTTGAACCATGCTGAGCGCGACGCACAGAAATTTAAACTCGTCGAACAACGTGCTGGAGCGAACCGCCACCAAAGCGCTCGTTTCGTTCGGACGCCGGAGGGTGTTCCCGACCGGGACGATTTGTCGACATCTGCGAGGCGGTTACCTCATCACCCACGTTGGGCAGATGACGATTCGGAAAGGCGAATTGCCGGAGGCGGGCTGTTGCGCTAGGTTTTGGGCATGACGGTCAAGGCGATCATTCACAAGGCGGATGAGGGGGGATACTGGGCGGAGGTCCCCGCTCTACCCGGGTGTGTCACCCAGGGGGAGACGACGGACGAGGTTCGGCGCAACCTGAAGGAGGCCATTGAATTGTGGCTTGAAGCGGGAGACGCCGAAGTGGACCAGCATGTCGAGGGAGAGGTTTTGGAGTTGGCGGTGTGAAGCAGGTTTCCGGGAGGGAGCTTGCCAATGCCATTCAAAGACAGGGATGGTCACTGGCGCGGGTCAAGGGGAGTCATCATGTTTTCACCAAGCCCGGGCATCGCGAAAGGATCGTGATCCCCATCCACGGCAATCAACCGTTGAAGCTTGGACTGCTGAAGTCGCTCATGAAGATTGCGAATCTCACGGAGGACGATATTTAAGCCCAACCACACGGTCGACCGAACGGGCCTCCACTGGCGTTGCGGCCTGTCGGTCACCGTGATCGTTCGGAGCGGGAAATGAAGTCCAAGGAAGGATGCGTATCAATCCTTTGTTGGACGAGGCACCAGTCATCAAAGTCATGCCGCACTCCCTGAAGCTCATCCTCGCCTTCTCCTTGAGCCTCCTGCCCGCTCTCTCGCCAGCAAACGCCGATGAGCGCCGCTACCATTTCTACCAGCCGGAGGTGAAGCATGTCACCATTTACGAAGGCAGTCTGAAAGAAGGCCGCTACGGCTACAATCACATGGCCTCGGTGGAGTGGTTCGATGGAGAATTTCACTGCGTCTGGGGGGCAAATCCTTCCTCCCACAAGGAGGGCGAACCCGGCCAGGTCAACCTCTGGGCCACGAGCGGCGACTTCCTGAAGTGGAGCGCCCCGCGGAGGCTGGCCCACGAGGGTGCCCAGGCTCTGACGGCCGACGCAGGCGGAGAACAATGGCAGCCGAACCTCCTAAACTACCACCAGCGCCAGCTCTGGTGCGTGTGGTCGTTCAACAGCGCGGATGAATCCCTCGACGGGCTCTACCTCAGCACGCTGGAGAAAGGTGCGGTGGACTGGCAGCACCGCCGTGTGCAGAGGCGGCAGCGGGTGGGGGATGCCTCATGCGCCATCTTTGCCAGTCAAAACCCGGTGCTGCTGCCCTCGGGCCGCGTGCTGGCTCCCGTCACGCTGGTGGAGCGTGCGGGCAAAGGCCGGCGCGTCCGCCGCTGGAACGCCTGTTTCCACAGCGATGACGATGGCGCGACATGGCAGTGCTCGGAGCCCGTCTCCTCGGTGGATGATGCGGAGAGCCAGTGGGAGCCCTTTTTCTATCAGCAGGCCGACGGCGGCATCCGCGCCTACATGCGGAACTCCGTCAAAGGCAGCGCTGAGCGCGGGGAGCCGCCCTCCATCCAGCAGCGGCTCACAACCGTGGGCACCGGCGCTGCCAGGAGAGAGCCCGTGCGTTTTCCCCGCGATCCGGTGTTTTCGTTCATGGAGACGGCGAACTGCAGGCCGCAGGTCTTCCAGCTCCCCGGTGGCCGCTACTGCCTGCTGCAGCAGGACGCATGGGTGAATCACACGGACTATCACTCGCGGCTGAATGTGGCGCTGCATTTCAGCCGCGATGGCGCGGATGACTTTGTGGCCGGCCCGCCCGTCTCGCGTCCCGGTGTCATCAGCGCCTATCCCCAGGGCGTGGAGCACGAGGGGGTCATCTACGCCGCCTACACCACCGGGCCGGGCAATTTTCCGCGCAGCATCGAAGGCGCCGTCATCACGCCCGCGCCCGCGCATGGCCGCTACTACATCTGGCCGCGCTCGAAGGAAATCGTGAGGCTGGAGCAGACGCCGAACAAGTCCGGCAACACCAAGATGCTCCGCGCCAATCCCGACGAGCGCACCGCCCCGCCGCGCGTGAGGACACTGCAAGCCGACACAGAGCCCGGCCCGGCAGCGGGGCCACGCAAGGTCCTCGAGTTCTCCCGCCGGGCCAGCGCCGGCGTGGACATCGACCCCGTGGATTTCGCCGCCGGACGCGTGCTGGAGTTTGAATGCCGGGTCAAGGTGGAAACCCTCCAGTCGGCGGGCCGCATCGTTTTTTGTTCTTTTGGCGACCGCATCCCCATCCGCCTCGGGATGCTCTCGAACCGCCCAGGCAAGCTCTACGCCTACGGGCGCGGCCAATGGGAGCCCGCCGGTGAGCTGGCGTTGCAGCAGTGGCACACGCTGCGCCTCGCCGTGCGCGGCGCGGACTTCACCGTGGCTGTGGACGGCCATCCGCCGGCCATCTTCGCCTGCCCGATCGTGAATCCCACGCCGCGTCTCTACCTGGGCGATGGCTTCGAACTCGACTACCTGCCCACGCTCTCCGGCTCCTCATTCCTCGTGGACATCGCCTCGGTGTGGAGCCGGGTGCATTGAAGTGAGAACCCGCGGACGCTTTTGATCATGAAACCACGCGATCGAGCCGAACCGCCAGAAAAGCGCTCGTTTCTGTCTGGTGTCTCAGGATGAGTCTGGCCATCGTAGCCGAGCGGGAGTGATTGAGGCGGTGCCCTCATCACCGGCGTTTCGGTCGTCAGAATCCGAAGGGAAGCGCGCTGGGCAATGATCAAGAGTCGTGCTAGGCTGTAACAGATGAGGGCATTCACGGCTATCGTTGAGCGGTGTTCCGACACGGGGCTTTTCGTGGGCTACGTGCCCGGACTGGCTGGTGCACACAGTCAGGGAGAGACGATGGAAGAACTACGCGAGAATTTGCGCGAGGTCCTTGAGATGCTCCTCGAGGACGGCGAGCCTCAGTTCGAGGCTGAGTTTGTTGGGACGCAAACGCTTACGCTTTGATTCGTATGGGTCGGCTTCCGGTTCTCCGCCCAAGGGAAGTGATTCGTATTCTCGAGCGGATGGGCTTTCAGCAGGTCCGGCAGCGCGGCTCTCATCGGCAGTTTCGACATCCAGATGGGCGGCAGACCACAGTACCTGATCATGGTGGCCGCGACCTTTCACCGATTCTCTTGCGCCAGATCGCGAAGGACGTTGGGAGAACGGCTGAGGAGTTCATTCAGGAGAGATGAAATTGACCGAACCAGTCGCTCCACCGAACCGCTCCAAAAGTCGCGGTTGGTGAGCTCGACCGTTGAGACTGTCGAAAAACCCCCTTTCTCGGCCGGTTGTTCTGGTCCGGATGAATGGGCCGAGTTAGTATCCGGGATGGCGAGATACAAGCCCTACGATTACTCCCAGACCCAGCTGGTCCGGTATCTCTGAGTGACCAGCTGGTGCCCGGGACGCTGGAGCACACGATCCACTACGTGGTGGAGGAGCGGCTGGATCTGGGCGCGTTCGACGCGGAGTTCAAGAACGACGAGACCGGGCGGCGGGCGTACGACCCCAGGGTGCTGCTCAAGGTGGTGCTCTTCGGCTACGCGCGCGGGCTGAAGGGTTCCCGGCGGCTGGGAACGGCCTGCCGGGAGAATGTCACCTTCATGGCACTGGCCTGCGGGCAGCGGCCGGACCACAGCACGATCGCGGCCATCATCAACGGCATGGGCCACGAGAGGATCGGGGACATCTTCGCTCAGGTGCTGGTGGTGTGCGCCGAGGAGGGGCTGCTGGGCGGGACGCACTTTGCCATCGACGGCTGCCGGATGTCGTCGAACGCGTCCAAGGAGTGGAGCGGCAAGCGCGCGGACCTGATCAGGAAGAGGGACAAGCTCAAGGCGCTGGTGCGGGAGGCGATGCGCGAGCACCGGCGCATCGACGGCGGCGAAGGGGGCGGCGGGGGCGAGCGCCGCCGCCTGGAGCGGCTGGAGAAGAAGGCCGAGCGGATCGAGCGCTTCCTTGCGGAGAACCCGGCGCGGGCCGGGCGGCGGAGCACGGGGCGCCGGCCTACCTGCGCAGCGACAACGGCCCGGAGTTCATCGCCAACGAGCTGCAGCGCTGGCTGGCCGAAAACAGGATCAAGACCATCTACATCGATCCGGGCAGCCCGTGGCAGAACGGGTTCGTGGAGAGCTTCCACGGCCGGCTGCGCGACGAGTGCCTGGACCGGGAGCAGTTCTGGACCCTGACGGAGGCCCGCGTCGTGGTCGAGGACTACCGGGGCGAATACAACCTTCTACGGCCGCACAGCAAGCTGGGCTATCGCAGCCCGGTGGACTTCGCGGCCCATCCAAGCCACCCCATTTCCGGCTCCAGTCGCCCTACGGGCTTCTTGCGCCGGAGATGGACAACCCAACAGAGATGAGAGTACCATGCTAACCAAGCCCGAGGACTAACTCTCCCGATTGCTCAAAAAGGTGAGTCCGGTCAATCTTTCAAAACTCCCGATAGTGCCAGTGTGCCGTGGCGAATCAATCGAGTCAGAGCGCTGCCGCGTTTCTTGGGAAAATCGTGATTGGCTTCTGAAGATCAAAAAGCAATCCGCCAATGAAATCGCGGGGTATCAAATCGCGGATTACCTCACGATCCCTGTCCAACCATGGGCAGCTTGCTTTAAATGCGAAAGCAAATCTGGTTCCTCCGATGAGGTTCATACCGCCATTCTTGTCGAATGGTGGCCATCAATCTCTTCGATTGCTCGACTCTGTGAACCTGCGAAGTCTCATCCCACCATTGTGGCCTGCGCTCTGGCCCTAGCCGTTTTCGACCGTCATGAGTGGCCGGGATGGTTGATGGATAATGCTGGGAATCTACGTCTTCATGACCTGGACTTTATCGGTCCACCATTTCCCTCCAACTACCCGGAACAGTCGCTGAGTGACTACCGCGATTTCACCGAGTCTGCGTTCAGCGAGGCGCAAGCGAGCGCTCATGGAACTGGTCTTGCCGAGGCCTTCGCTAAAGCCTTGCGCGAAATTCAGAATCTCGATTTTGCAGCAATCCTTGATTTCGGTGGCCACCCCGACGCCGATGCAATCGTGGATCGGCTGGTTGTTGGGTTAGCAGCACGACAGTCCGCACTCTCCCGACTGCTGTAGAGAATCTGAGCGCCCTTGGCCCAAGCAGAGGTAGTCGGCGTCCTCGTTTACCCCCCGCTTTTACCCAGCAACGTATGCAGGGATCGTTGTCGAGCAGTCAACGGACATTCCATACAACCCTCAATTCCGTTTTTCGGTCTTCTTCGCCTGTCGCTTGAAAACCAAGAAAAACAACCTTCCTGCCCCCTCAGGGTGGGTGGGGGTGCCTAACGGGGCAAGCGTAGTATTTTAGCGTAGTATCTGGCGCAATCGAAAGAACGGGCCTTGCGTAAGGGCCTGATTATAAAAGAGAAGAGCGGGTGACGAGACTCGAACTCGCGACATCAACCTTGGCAAGGTTGCACTCTACCAACTGAGTTACACCCGCTTGTGGGAGGGGTGAAGTATGGCTCAGGGGTGGGCGGGGTTCAAGGGGAAATTTCGCGCCGGAGCCGCGGGGTGCGGGGCTCTAGGGGCGGGGCGAATGGACATTTGTGCGTCCTTCGACAGGCTCAGGACGAACGGGGAGGGGGTGGAGTGGCGGACGACAGGAGTGTCCGCCTCACGAAGTGGCTCGCAAACGATAGCATGGCCAAGGGGCGGGGTGGCGCTATAAGGGGCGGCATGTTGCGGCTGCTGCGGGTGCGCAATTTCGCGCTGGTGGAGGATCTCTCGTGGGAGTTGGAGGGTGGCTTCACGGTGGTCACAGGGGAGACGGGGGCGGGGAAGTCGATCTTGATCGGGGCGCTGCTGTTGCTGTTGGGGGATCGCGCGGACCGCACGATGATCCGGACGGGGTGCGAGGGATGCGCGGTGGAGGCGGAATGGGACCTGGGGGGCGCGGCGGTGCTGGGACGGGTGGCGGCGGTGTTGGAGGAATGCGGGGCGGAGCCGTGCGAGGGGACGGTGTTGCGGCTGAAGCGGACGCTGTCGGCATCGGGCCAGAACCGGCAATTCGCGAACGGATCGACGGTGCCGCTGGGAACGCTGAAGCGGTTGGGGGAATTGCTGGCGGATTTTCATGGGCCGCACGATCACCAGTCGCTGCTGTCGACTGACACGCAGCGGGACCTGCTGGATTCGTTCGGCGGTTTGACGGTCGATCGCGAGCGCGTGGGTTCGCTGTGGGCGGCGTGGCAGGCATCGCGGCGGCACCATCAGGATCTGGAGCAGGAGACCGCGAGCACCGATCGGGAGATCGAGCGGCTGCGGTTCGAGGCCGAGGAGATCGGCAAGGCGGCCCTGAGGCCGGGCGAGGATGCGGAGGTCAGTGCGCAATTGGATGTCGTTCGCAATGGGCAGCGGTTGCTCGAGCTGAGCCAATCGCTTTCGGCATTGGCGACGGAGGGCGAGGGGAGCATCTCCGATCAACTGGCGCTGGCGTTGAAGCAGGCGCGCGAGCTGGCGGCGATCGATGCGAGGTGCTCGGGCTGGCTCGAGCTGCTGGGAACGGCCCAGGCGTCGATGGGGGAATTGTCGCGAGAGGCGGCGCATTATGCCGATGGACTGGATCTGGATGGGGAGAGTCTGGCGAGAATCGAGGACCGATTTAATGCGATCCAGTCGCTGAAGCGAAAATATGGGCCGTCGCTGGAGGATGTTATTCGGCGGGGCGAGGAGGCACGGGGGCGGTTGGATCGGATCGGGCGGAGGGACGAGGAATTGGCGCGCGCGGCGGCGGCCGAGGTGGCGGCGGGGCGCGAGTTTGAGAGGGCGGCGAAGGCGCTGAGCGGTGCGCGGGCAAAGACGGCAGGGAGTTTGGCCAAGGCGGTGACGGGACTGTTGAAGGATCTGGGGTTCAAGAAGGCGAGATTCGATGCGGTGCTGTCGGCCTTGGATGGTCCGGCATCGCACGGGCTGGATAGAGTGGAATTCCAATTCAGCCCGAATGTGGGCGAGGGGGCGAAGCCGCTTCGGGCGATCGCCTCCAGCGGCGAGATGGCGCGGGTGATGCTTGCGATCAAGGCGACGTTGGCGCGCCAGGACGAGGTGCCATTGCTCATTTTTGATGAGGTGGATGCGAACGTTGGCGGGGAGATCGGAGCGCAGGTGGGGCGGCGGCTCCGCGAGCTGGGCGGGACGCATCAGGTGGTGTGCATCACGCACCTGCCGCAGGTGGCGGCGCTGGGAAACGCGCATTTCGAAGTGCGCAAGCGCGAGCAGGGCGGGCGCACGATCACGGAAGTGGCGGTGCTCGATGGGGGCGCGCGGGTGGAGGAGTTGGCGCGGATGCTCGGGGGGGCATCGGCATCATCGCGGGCGCTCGCGAAGTCGATGCTAGGGCTGGGATGAGGCCGACAACCCCTTGAGTTTGCGGCCGATACGGGTTAGACGTTCCTAGAGCGATGATTGGGAAACTGCGTCATGGCATTCGGCGCCAACCCGCGATCTTGATCGGGTGCGCGTTCGCCCTGCTCTTCTATCTCGTGGGGGCTTTTGACGTATGGCACTGGGCGGAAATGCCCCTGGGCGATCTGTTTCAATCGCGGCGCATGAAGGTGCCGGAGGCACCGGACAACATTGTCTTGGTGGCGGTGGACCAGAGCACGCTGGATACGCACGGCAGCGGGTCATGGCCACTGTCGCGATTGGCATACGCGACGGTATTGCAGGCGCTGGGCACGCGTGGCGTGACGGGGGTCGGGTTTGAGATGCCGCTGACGGAGCAGGATCCGGCGATGGCGGCGTTTGACGCGGCATTCGCGAGGCAGGTGCCGAAGCTGCCGGCGGTGGTCATGGCCGCCGCTGGATTGCAGTCGGGGGGCGAGACCAATCGTCCGGCGAATCTGCCCACGTTCCCCGCGGGTGGCACCTCGTTGGACAGTCTCGTGGACCATCCGGGACTTCTCTTGCCGAACAGGGTTCTTGTCTCTGAAGCCAGGCTTGGGTTGAACAATCTGCCCCGCGGGTTGGGCATGGCCGTGCGCTCAATGCCGCTGCTGTTCCGCTGCGGGGACGCTCTGGTGCCTTCGTTCTTCCTGCAGTGCCTGTTGGCACACGAGGGCGTGGCGGTAGGCGACGTGTCGCTGGAGCGGAGCGGGCACATCGAGATCCGTCGACGGGGCGAGGTGTTGCACAGGATCCCCGTGGATAGTTCCTGGCGGATGGTGCTACCGTTGCGGGAACAGCGTCCGGAGCCCGCGCGGGTGGGATTGGATGCGCTCGTGTTGGCGGCGGAACAGGAGGCCGCGTCGGTGCCTGGCTCCTCGCGGCCGGCGTTTGATCTGAGCAAATTGCGAGGGCGGTTCGTGCTGGTGGGGAGGGAGGCGGCCGAGACATATGAGCCGGTGTTGACGGCGCGCGGCGAGATGTCCCCGGCGGGAGTATTCCTGTTGGCCTGGCAGACGGTTTTTGCCAAGGACTTCATCGTGGCGGTGCCCGCGTGGGGGCTGTGGCTTGCCTGCGCGCCGTTGGCGGTGTTTCTGGTGTGGTTTGCGTGGAGGTTCCACTGGGTGTGGGCGATCTTGATGGCGTGCTTCGTGGCCGTGGATTTCTGGGTCCTGTCTTACTGGATGTTGTCCGAGTTTCGGGTGTGGCTATTCGCGTTTCCGCCGAGCCTGCTGTGCGTGGTGGCGGTCGCGCTGGGACGGTGGCTGAAGCGGGCTGGGCCACACCGGGAGGGGCTGTTGGCGACGCCCCCGGCCAAGGGTTTCTCTCAGGGGCGGGCGCCGTACCCTCCGGGCTGGAGCGGTCCCCCCTGAGGTGCGGGCCGCGCTTTTTGTTCGCGGCCCGCGGGATAGCAGATAAACGTTGGCCATGACCGTCGATGAGGCGTTCGAGCGTCGCGCCCGACTGGCGCGGCGGCACCACGAGAACTTCCCGGTGGGCTCGTTTCTGCTGCCGCGCGAGCACAGGGGGGATGTGCGCGCGGTTTATGCGTTCGCGCGCACCGCGGATGATTTCGCGGACGAGACAATCGCCGCGCTTGGGGTGCCGGAGCGGCTCGAGTTGCTCGAGAGGTGGGAGGCGCAGCTGGATCTCTGCCTCAAGGGCGAATCCGCGGTGCCGGAGTTCCTCGCGCTGAGGCAGGCCATCGAAGGGCGGGGCTTGCCTTTGGAGCCCTTCCGGGATCTCGTGTCGGCGTTCAAGCAGGACGTCACCAAGGGGAGGTACGCGAACTTCGAAGAGGTGAAGGATTACTGTCGCCGCAGCGCGAATCCGATTGGTCGGCTGGTCCTGCAGATCTTCGGCTGCTGCGATGAGGATGCGCTGCGGCTGAGCGACCGTATCTGCACGGCGCTGCAGCTCGCGAATTTCTGGCGGGACGTGGGCGTTGATCTGGATAAAGACCGGATCTATTTGCCCCAGGACGAGATGGAGGGTTTTGGCGTGACGGAGGAGGGGCTCAAGGAGCGGCGTTTTGACGAGGGCTTCCTGCGGCTGATGCAGTTCCAGGTGCGGCGGGCGCGGGAGATCTTCGACTCTGGGCGGAGGTTGCCGAACATGGTGGGCAGTGGCCTGCGGACGGAGATCCGGGTGACTTGGCTGGGAGGGGTTGAGATACTGAACAAGATCGAATGGCTGGGCTTCGACACGCTGCGCCGGCGGCCCAGGTTGTCCAAGCTCGATTTCATACGTCTGCTGGCGCGGGCGGTGCTGCGAAGGTGGTGAGGCCGATGGCTGAGAGCGGCGCATCCATCACCCTCAAGAGCGGCTCCAACCTGGCGCTGTCGTTCATCTCGCTGGACCCGGAGAAGCGGGCGGCGATGTCCGTGCTCTACGCGTTCTGCCGCGTGGTGGACGACATCGCCGATGACATGGTGTTGCCAAAGGCGGAAAAGCTGGTCCGGCTGGGGGAGTGGCGGCGGCAGATCGAACTGTGCGCCAACGGTTCGCCGGGCCTGCCGCTGGCCCGGGAGTTGGCGCCGGTGATCCGGCATTACAGGATTCCGCCCGAGCATCTGCTGGAGATCATCGAGGGCGTCTCGATGGATGTGGAACCGCCCCGCTACGAGACATGGGAACAGCTCAGGCGGTATTGCCATCGGGTGGCGTCATGCGTGGGATTGGCGAGCATCGAGATCTTTGGATACCGGCATGCATCGGCGCGGCAGTACGCGGAGCTGCTGGGCCTGGCCTTTCAGACGACCAACATACTTCGCGACGTGCGCCAAGACCTGGGCAACGGGCGCATATATCTGCCCGACGAGGACCTTCGGCGGGCGGGCTATTCCCGGGGGGAACTGGAGCGGGGGATCATCAACGAGCGGGCGCTGCATGCCTTCCGGCTAATGGCCGAGCGCTCGGAGCATTTTTACGCCGCGGCGGCGCGGGCGCTGGATCCAGAGGACCGGCCGAACATGCGTGCGGCGCAGGTGATGACGAAGGTTTACCATGACGTGCTCGTCCGGATCCGGGCGCGCGGTTTTGACGTGTGGCATCGCGGCGCGCGGCTTCCGAAGTGGCGGAAGGCGTGGCTGGTGGGAGAGGCGATGCTCGAGGAGAGGCGGACGCACAATGCGCCGCATTCCGCGGCCCACGTGGCGGTGCTTGGGGCAGGCGTGGCGGGTCTCGCGGCGGCGGTCGATCTTGCGCGCCGCGGGCATCGCGTGACCCTGATCGAGGCGCGCGGTCATGCGGGCGGGAGGGCCCACTCGTTCCGCCACGCACCGACGGGGGACGTGGTGGACAATGGCCAGCACATCCTGATGGGCTGTTGCCGCGAGACGATCTCGTTCGTGGACGCCATTGGAGCGCGCGGCCTCCTGCGGGAGGGGCGTGGGCTCGACGTGCCGTACCTATCGGAGGCCGGGGGCGTGTCGCGGCTCAATTCGCACGGGTGGCCGCCGCCGTTGTACCTGGCGCGCGCGCTGTTCGGTTTCGGGGAACTGGGGCCACGGGATCGCCTGCGTGCGGCGGAGCCCGTCGTCGCCGCCGCGCTGGATCGGTCAGGCGCGCGCTGGAGGGCGTCGACCGTGGCGGAATGGTTGCAGGCATGCCGGCAGTCCGAAAACGCCGTCCGCGCGCTGTGGGAACCACTCTGCATGGCGGCGCTCAATGAACCGGTGGCGTCCGCGTCGGCCGCGCAATTTGGCGAAGTGGTGCGGCGCGCCTTTCTGGGGCGCGCGTCCGACGCGGGGGTGATCTTCAGTCGCGTCGGGCTCAGCCGGCTACTGGTGGAGGGGGCGATCGATGTGATCGCGGCCTGCGGGGGCGAGATTCGGCTCGGGTGTGCGGCCAGACGGCTGGTCTTTCGTGAGGGCCGTGTTGCGGCGGTGGAACTGGATGGCGGCACCGAATTGGCGGTGGATGCGGTCGTATCGGCGCTGCCATGGGGGGCGCTCCGGTCGCTTCTGCCCGCCGAGTCGGATCTGGCCCGGAAGATCGAACCCTTGCGCGGATCGCCGATCGTGGGGATCCATCTGTGGTTTGATCGCAAAGTGTGTGGCGAGCCCTTCATCGGCCTGCTGGATTCGCCCGTGCATTGGATAATTGATCGGAATGCGCTCTGCGATCTGGAGAAGCACTCTGGGCCATCGGTGACCCTGGTGATCAGTGGCGCGTACGGGCACGTGGAGGCGAAGACCGAAGATCTCGTGCGCCTGGCGCTCGGCGAATGCCGGCGATTTCTGCCCGCGGCCCAGGATGCCAAGGTGGTGCACCATTTCGTGCAAAAGGCGCGCGATGCGACGCTCCAGGCACGGCCGGAGATGCAGCCGCATCGCCCCGGTGCGGAGACCGCGTGGCCGAATCTATTCCTCGCCGGGGACTGGACGGACACGGGCCTGCCGTCGACAATCGAAGGCGCGGTGATCAGCGGACGCCGCGCGGCCGCGATGGTGGGTTGAGGGAGGCACGATCTGGCGTATGGGACAGGGGGATTGGCGCGGGCGGCTCAAGGGATGAAACGGTTTTCGGAGATACGGACGGTGCGCCAGATCGTCGGCGAACCACGGCGACGGTGGTTCATGTGCGACTCGATGGAGCTCATCGTCTGGTGCGGGGACCGGGGCGAGCCCGTGGGATTTCAACTGTGCTACGACAAGCGTGGCATCGAGCGCGCGCTGACTTGGCGGAGCGACATCGGCTACAGTCATCGGCGCGTCGATCCCGGCGAGGGCCCGGGGATGCCTTTCAAGGCGACGCCCGTGCTGGGGGCCAACTACTGGTTCAAGCCGCGCGCCGTGATGGAGATGTTCGATTCGGTCTCGGCGGGCCTGCCGCCCGAGATCGCGGAGTTCGTTGGGCGCAAGCTGCGCGAACACCCGGATTTCCGCGCAAGGCGGTGAGGCCGGGGTCGCCATCCTGAAGAGTCATCCATCCGTTACATGGAGAGGGACCAGCCCGCGCGCCAACCGCCACGAATCACTTGCCGCTTCCCACGCATCTGCGCCGTCTGGTATACCCGGGCCATGAAATTCCTCGCTTCGCTTGTCGCCAGCACCGCCTTTGCCGTCGCTGCCCCCGCCGCCGATCTCGGCAAACTCATTTTCTCGGACGACTTCAATCGCAACGAATCGCAGGAACAGACCGACGATCCGGGCAACGGCTGGGGCACGAACAGCAAGAGCCGCGCGAAGGGCGATAAGCAGGTGGACCTCAAGGAAGGCGCGATGCGAATCCAACTCAGCCCCCGCGCCGACCACGCCGTGTCCGTGACCCATCCCGCGGAGTTTACCGATGGCGCCGTGGCCCTGCGCTTCATGCTGGAAGACGGGAAGGACAGCCTGGGTCTCGATTTCGCCGATCTGCAGTGCAAGGAAGTTCACGCGGGGCACCTTTTCGTCGCGAAGGTCAGTCCCAAAGACGTCCAACTCGTCGATCACAAGACCGGCGGCATGCGCAACGACATCCGCGAGGCGCGGGCCGAGAAGAGGACCCTCACCGCGGAACAACAGCAGGCGCTCGCCGGCAAGACCAAGACGGCGGCGCTGCGCACCGAAACCGGCAAATGGCATGACCTGCTGGTGACAATCCAGGGCGACGATCTCACCATTTCAGTCGATGGCAAACTCGCCGCCAGCCTCCACTCTCCCGGTATCGCCCATCCGACCAAGCGCATGCTGCGCCTTTCCGTGCCGCGCAACGCCGTTGTCGATGATGTGAAGATCTGGCGGAAGCAGTGACGAGGGCTCGCACTTTTCTGGCGCTGGCACCGGCAGCGCATGCCGACCCTATTTTTCCGCGAAGGCCTTCCAGCGGGCTTCGAGATTGGCGGCGTCGGGTTTGCCGTCGAGGGTGATGACCTGATAGCGGAGGGTGATCTGTTGGCCGGGTTGGATGGCCCAGGCGGTCTCTTGGATGGGAACGAAATTGAAGAAGATGGCGCCGTTGTTGTCCTTGGGGCCCCAAGTGCGGAGGCGCTGTGGGGCATCGTGGTTGGAGGGGTGGCCGAGGATGGCAACGGTGGCGTCGCCCTTTTCGGTGGGCCCGAACATGGCGCCCCATCGGGCGCGGGACTGGTGGCTATCGAGACGGGTCTTGCCCTCCGATGTGAGGTAGTCGGAATTGGTCTTGTCCCATCCGGTCCGGGCGCGGAAGGCGACACCGCCGCCATAGCGATAGGCGGGCAACTCCAGCGTGGCATCGCTGACATTCTTTTGCGTCATGGTGTAGTCGATGACGTTGGCCCCTCCCTCGAAGCGCGCGCGGATCGCGAGCTGTTCTCTGAGGACGACCGTCTCGGAGCCATCTTTGGAGAGCGCAACATGCTCCTGCTCGACGGTGAACGCCGCATGGTCGTCGGCCTTGTCGCAGGAGAGGGTCTTGACGAAGCGAACGGTGCCGGTCTTGGCCTTCAGGTTCCAGAAATCGGTCTCCTGGCCCTTGAACATGCAGTGCACCCAAGTGTGCCAGAGGCCCATGTGGTGGAGATGGTCGGGCGGCCGGATGCCCGTGAGCGTCGCCCCAGAAGGTGCGCATAGGGGGTGGATGAAACCGCTGCGTTTGAACGCCGGGTCCGCGCCATCGGGGGCGGGATCTTCGGCCTTGTGGTAAACGAGCACCGGCGTGCCACCGCGGGAGATGGTGATGGCCGCGTCGGTCTCTTTGAGGTCGAACCCTTGTCCCGGGGCCGAGGCGAAGGCGACGCAGAGGAGTGATGCGAGGAGGTGCGATCTCATGAGATTCATATTGGGGCGGGAGGATGACCGTGGCAAGCGTCACGCTGGTCCGAGCGACCGGAGCCCGGGCACCGGGATCGTGTCGCTGGCCATGGTGCCGGCAATCTGATATGGGTGTGGGCCAAGCATGAGAATGATCATCTGCTGCGGCGTTGCGACCATCGTGCCCGCGCTGCTTTCTTTGGGAATGTGTGCGGCACCGGCGTCGGGGGAGCTGCGCTCTCTTGTGCGGGCGCGTATCGAGGCCGAGTGCGCCTCGCTGGAAGAGATGTACAAGGATCTCCACGCGCATCCGGAACTGTCGTTCCACGAAGAGCGGTCCGCCTGCAAGGTTGCCGCGGGCCTGCGGGCGGCCGGGTTTGACGTCACGGAAAAAGTGGGAGGCCATGGGGTGGTGGGCGTGCTGCGCAACGGGGCGGGGCGGACCGTGCTGGTGCGCGCCGACATGGATGCTTTGCCCGTGAAGGAGCAGACGGGCCTTCCCTATGCGAGCCAGGTCCGGGTGAAGGATGACAGGGGTGACGAGGTCAGCGTGATGCACGCGTGTGGCCACGATGCCCACATGACGTGCCTTGTCGGAACGGCCCGGGTGCTCGCCGGACTCAGGGACCGTTGGCGGGGCACGCTGGTGTTCATCGGCCAACCCTCGGAAGAGCGGATCTCGGGCGCCCGGGCGATGCTGGAGGATGGCCTGTTCACGAGGTTTCCGAAGCCCGACTACTGTCTGGCGATGCACGTGTCGCCCGAGATGCCCGCGGGCAGCGTCGGGTACACCGAGGGGCCTGCCCTCGCCAGCTCTGATTCCGTGGACATCATCGTCCGCGGCGTGGGCGGTCACGGCGCATCGCCGCACGCGACCAAGGACCCCATTGTTCTGGCCGCGCAGGTCGTCATGGCCTTGCAGACCATCGTCAGCCGCGAGACGAAACCGACCGAGCCGTCGGTGGTCACTGTCGGATCGATCCACGGGGGCACAAAGCACAACATCATCCCGGACGAAGTGCGGTTGCAGCTGACACTGCGCTCCTACTCCGACGCGGTCCGGGAGCGACAGATCGCCGCGATCCGGCGCATAACGCGCGGGCTGGCGCAGGCGGCCGGTGTGCCGGAGGACCGGATGCCGATCGTGGAGGTGGGAGAGGCCAACGTCAAAGCCACGTACAACGACCCCGCATTGACGCGACGGCTCGCTGCGACGTTCGGGGGATGGTTTGGCAAGGACAAGGCGGTGGCGCGGCCGGCCGTGATGGCCTCCGAAGATTTCAGCTTCTATGGGCGAAAGGAGGACGGCATACCGTGCTGCATTTTCTGGTTGGGTGCCGTTGATCCAGTCCGGTGGCAGGAGAGCGAGCGCACGGGTGCGCCGCTGCCCTCGCTCCACAACAGCCAATTCTGCCCGGCGCTCAGGCCCACGCTCCAGACGGGCATGGCCGCAATGACCGCCGCGGTCCTGGAATTGGCGGCGCAGCCGTGATGCGGCGGCGTGCGCGTTTTTTTTCTCCGCCTCGGGGCGGGGATTGGCTAAGGGACAATGTTTCGCATGAGTGATGTGACGTTGGATTCGGGATTCCTGGCGAAGGTATCGGCGGTGGCCGAGGCGGGGGCGCGCGCGGGTGGCGAGGTCGTGGCGAAGTATCATCGCACGGGCGTCGAGATGCGCAGCAAGGAGAGTTTCAATCTGGTGTCCGATGCGGACATCGAGGCGGAGGCGGCGGTGGTGCGCACGATCCGCGAGACATTTCCGGATCACGCGATTCTGGCCGAGGAGGGGCATCGGGCGGACGGTAACGCCGAAGACCTGTGGGTGATCGATCCGCTGGATGGCACGAACAACTTCGCGCACAAAGTGCCGCAGTTTTCGGTGTCGGTGGCCTACTGCCGATGTGGGCGGCCGATGTGTGGCGTGGTATTCAACCCGGTGACGGGGGAGTGGTACACGGCGAGTCGGGGCGGGGGCGCGTACGCGAACGGCGAGCGCGTGCACGTCGGAGGCCAGCGCGGCCTGAGCGAGGCGCTGGTCAGTTTCGGGTTTTATTATGACCGGGGCGCGATGATGCAGGCGACGCTTGCGGCGATCGCCGACTTCTTTGGGAACGACATCCACGGTGTGCGGCGGATGGGGTGCGCGTCGCTCGACCTGTGTTGGGTGGGGATCGGGCGCTTCGGCGTCTTCTTCGAACACAAGCTGTCGCCATGGGATTTTGCGGCGGGCGCGCTGTTCGTCGAGGAGGCGGGGGGCAAGGTCACGACGTGCGGCGGAGAGCCGCTGCCGATGGCCCCGACCGGCGTGCTGGCCACAAACGGCCTGCTGCACGAAGTCGCGCTGGAGATCACGCGGCGGCACCTGGTTGATATTATGGGGAGCCGATAGAAGCGGGCGGGCATCATCGGGGTACGAAAATGGCACGTAGGAGCGCGATTGCGCGCGATTCGCGCATGGGATCGCCTGCAAGCAGGCTCCTACGATTCGGTGTCTGAATTCTCGAGCTAGGCCGCACCTGGCAAGGGCACGACGCCGGTTGGCGGGATGCTGATGGGGCCCGCCTCGAAGTCCTCTGGTCCCGGCTTTAGGGCGAGGCTGTACCAGGGGCTGTCGGTGCGCTCGGTGAGATCTGTCCAGCGAATGACCTGGCCGGTATAGGCGGAGATTCTGCCCATGATGGCGGCGAGGGAGGCCTCGGCGATGCCCCTGGCCTCGTTCAGAGGTTTGCCCTCGCGTATGCTGTGGATCAGGTCCACGTGCTCCTGCACGTACGGGTTGGCCGCGTCTTTATCCGGTTTTGATTTGATGCCGGTGCCGGTGATCTTGCCGCCTGGCATGACCGAGCCCTTCGTGCCGACGAGATGTTCGCCGATGCGCTGGTAGCATCCGTTTATCTGGCGCGACATGCTGTGGACGGTGAGGTCGTCGCCATAGTCGAAATCGACACTGAAGAAGTCGTAGCGGTTACCGAGCTTGCGGCGGGTGCGGGCGCCAAAGCCCATGGCGAGTTGCGGGGGGCGGCCGATGAACCAGTTGGCGACATCGATATTGTGGACGTGCTGCTCGACGATGTGGTCACCGCACATTTCCACGTACTGGTACCAGTTCCGGACCATGAGGTGCGCGTCGTCCTCGCCCTCGACACGCTCGAGCACTTTTCTGGGGTCGCCGCCGCACCACCAGATGCGGCCGGAGACGATCTTGCCGATCGCGCCATCCGCCACGGCGCGATAGTTTTGCAGATAGACGGCCTCGTGTCGGCGCTGTGTGCCGGTGCCGACGGCCAGGCCTTTCTGTTTTGCCAGTTCACCCGCGGCGATGACCCTGCGCGCGCCCACGGGGTCGACGGCGGCCGGTTTTTCCATGAACGCGTTCTTGCCGGCCCTCACGCAGGCCTCGAGGTGGAGGGAGTGGAATGCGACCGGCGAGCATATGACCACCAGATCCAGCGGATCGATGGCGAGGAGTTTCTTGTAGGCGTCGAAGCCGACGAAGGTGGTGTCGGGGGTGAGCTTGAGGCGCTGGAATGGGGAGCCGGGCAACTTCTGGCAGAGTGTTTCCACCTTCGCCTTGAAGGCCTCGATCCGGTCGCCGAGGGGATCGGCGACCGCGACGATCTCGACGGCGGGATCGGCCTCGAGGACGTTGGCGGCCGCGCCAGAGCCGCGATTGCCGCAGCCGATGATGCCGACGCGAAACCGATCGTTTCCCGCCGCGAACACGGGCGCCGGGATTCCGCCGGCCAGTGGCGACAGCCCGGCGATGGCGGCGGTGGACAACTTGACGAAATCTCTTCGGGAGTGATGGATGGGATTGGGTTTCATGACATTTTCTCCTATGGGCATCATGCTAGCGCCTGGGTTTCCGTTTCCCCTTGGCCTCGCCCTTGCGGGCGGCCTCGTGCCACCCCCCCTCGGGTTCCGGATGGACTTCCAGCCGTGATTCCCAATCGGCCAGGAGTTTCCTGTGATCCTCCACCACGGAAGCGAACGCCGAATCCCCAGATAGGTTCTTCGTCTCCCAGGGATCGGCGCTCATGTCGAAGAGCTGATCGGTGGCATCCCCGCGATACTGGACGTATTTGAACCGGTCGGTCCGGACCATACGTCCGGTGACGTTGCTTTCGGAGATGACGGATTCGCGCCACTCGGTCGCGCGATCCTCGAGGATCGGGCGGAGGCTCCGTCCGCGCTGCTTGGGTGGCGGTTCGATCCCGGCGTAGTCGCAGAGTGTCGGGACGAGGTCGAGGCCGGAGGCTAGGTGGGCATCGGTTCGGCCATGGGCGATCTGGCCCGGCCACGAGATCATCAGGGGCACGCGGGCCGCGGCATCGTAGAGGTCGCTCTTGAAGACGAGGCGATGGCGGCCGTGGCCATCGCCGTGGTCGGAGGAAACGATGACGAGAGTATCCTTGGCCAGGGCGGAGGATTCGACGGTGTCGAGGAGTAGGCCCACGCAGGCGTCGACCATTTCCACGTGACGATAGTACGCCCAAATGTAATAGCGCCAGAGTTCCTCGGGCCAATCAAAACTCTGGGACTTTCGTTTGGTGGCGAGGAAAGTTTCTGGCTCGCGCGGGTCGAAGTTGTAGTTGGGTGGCGGCGGCGGGAGTTTGTCGCGCAGGCATGCGTATGGGATTTCGCCGCGCGCGAGCGTATTGAGTCTTGGCCAATAGCAGATGTCGTGGGGCTGCAGCAATCCCACCACCATCAGGAAGGGATCGGTGCCCTTCCGGTTGAGCAACCATCCGGCGGCGGCCCGGCTGACCGCATGATCGGAATACTCGCCCTGGCCGGTGCCGTCGATCACGAGGCCGTAGCTGTTTCGCACATCGCGCGCCGGGACATGCCACTTGCCGGCGTGGACGGTCTGATAGCCGCGGGCACCCAGCCACTGCCCGATGTCGGGAAGGTCCGCGCGCATGGGCAGGCTATTGAGCGCCACGCCGTGCTCACTGGAGGCGCGCCCCGTCTGCCAGCAGGAGCGGGCCGGGCAGCAGACCGGATTGGCGCTGTACGATCGCGTGAAATTCACCCCGTGGCGGGCGGCGTAGTCGAAGGCGGGCGTCCGCACGTGCGCGCAGCCGTTTGCGCCGACGGCCTCGGCGCTGAGCTGGTCGACGTTGATGAAGAGGAGGTTGGGCCTGGCGATGCCGACGACGGCCGGGGCCCCGGTGATGGGGCGGGGAAGGGAGATGGCTGCGGCCGCCGCGGCGGTGCCGCCGATGAAGGCGCGGCGCGTGATCGGTGCGGGGTTCGTTTCCATGGCGTCAGGTGGCCGCATCGAGCATGTAACCGCGAAGGCCGCACGAGGCGAAGATGAGGCGTCCCGATTCATCCAACCAATAGTGCGTTGGCAGAATGCCATCGCCGATCTGGACGAAGCTCCGCAGCCTCATTGCCTTGCCGCCGAGTGAGAGCACGCGAGTTTCATCGGGGCTGATGCGCTGGTCGTGACGCAATAGCGCGAGGTCTTCGAGCATGCCGAAAGGTCCCGGCGCGGCGTCGGGCGACAACCGTTGGACCGCGTCGAATAGAGACCAGTTCGAGGTCAGGGGCGGTTTGGCGGCGAGGCGAAACTTCTTGCCGGCCCGGTCGATCTCCGCGCCATCGGTTGTGGCGGTGCCGCGTTCACGGACGCGGGTGGACTCGATGGGGCCACCCTTAATGTCTTGGACGGTCGATTCCATCTCCCATGTGGTGACCGAGGTCAGGGCGTCGGGCGCACAGCTCAAGGTCCCCGTCATGGAGAATCGCTGCAACCCGCCTAGGGTGACCTGCGTTTCAAATGCGAGCTTGGCCGTGCCTGAGGGACCGGGCTGGCGCTGAATCCTTAGTGTGCCCGGCTGTGCCCCGCCGGCCATGCCGCCAACGGTGACGAGGATGCGCCACCGCATGTCCCATGTGCCCGCCGGATCGAATGTGCCGGTCGGCGGGACGAACGCGTCGATGGCTGGGGCGAACTTCGCCCAGGAGAGCGGGAGGTCTGGCCTGTCGGGCATGGCGACCACCGGTCTCGGGTCGACTTTCTTCGGTTGCGGCATGGCGGATGTCCCTGATGCGATCACTTACCTTGGCCGCCCCCATTCAGTTGCGCCATCAAGAACTTCACCGCCTCACGGTCGTCGCCCTTGCGCGTGACGGAGCACTTGACGCAGGCGCCATCGCAGGCCTTCTTGATCTCCTCGGCATGCTTGGGGTGATGGAGCCAGTGGCCTCGGCTCTGCGGTTCACCGTCGGGCTGGTTGACCATGATGAACAGCGGCGCATCGCCCGGCCCGATCCAGCGGAGCATGTCGCAGTCGTCGAGGATCGCATGACCCTGGGGTGAATCAAGTTCCTCGCGCGACTTGAAGTGATAGAATTCGACCAACTCGTTGGGGCTTTTGAGCCACTCGGGCTTCGGGGGGCCGACGAAGGATTCCCATCGGGGAAGGTTGTAAGTGGCCTGGGTGGCCTGGAGCACGGCGGCCTGGAGGCGGCTGGATTCGCGGCAGATCGGGTCCTCGCTCTTCGGGTCGGCGAGGTCATCGCGTGACGCCAGCCACAGGGAGGTGCCCGCGCCGGCGGATCCTCCCCAGCCGGCGACGCGAGTCTTGTTGATGTTCCACTCGGACGCCTTGGATCGCATGAACTGCACGGCGCGGGCCGAATCCCGCAGAATATCTTGGATGGGCGCGGCGTCTCGGAATCGGTAGTTGATCGCCGCACAGGCGAATCCGCCGTCGAGCATGGCGGCGAGCGCCCGCGAATCGCGCCACTTGGATTTGTCGCCGCCGACGAATCCGCCCCCGTGAATGAATACGACCAGGGGGGCGGGGTTCTCGCCCTTGGCCTTCCAGAAATCGAGGCGGTTGCGCTCGTGTGGGCCGTAGGCCACGTCCGCGAGAGTGGGAGTTGGGCCACCGTTGTTGCCGACCGAGGTGTTGGCCGCTTGCTTGGCACTCCCCATGCGCTGTGCCAGAAAAGCACGGGCCTCCTGAATGGTGAGCACGCCGTCTTTGTCTGTGTCCGCTTGCGGAAAACGCTTGAGGCCCTCGCGGAGTCGAGCATCGACCTCGGGGGTGTGATCGGCCGGGGGCGGTGATGCCTCTTGCGCGTGGAGCACGCCAGCCATCAGGAGCATCGCGAAAATGGGCGCCGCGTCGAGGGGTCTGGGCAACCGATACATGTGGAAGTTAAACCTAGCTCCGGGCGCAAGGTTGCGCGAGGATTTGGTGCGGGGCGAATCATGGGAAACGATGGATTTTTCGGTTTACGGATCGGTTTTCGCGGGTTGGTCGCGGCATCTGGGTTCCTTTCGGGACTCGGCATGGTGGCAGGGTGGTTCGGCGAGCATGCGTGGTGGCTGGATTTGGGCGCGCACTTTAAGTTTATTTACTTGCTGGTGTTCTGTCTGGTGGCCGCGGCGTACGCCTGGGATCGCCGTTGGCTGATCGCGTTGGGCGCCGCCGGTTTCGCCGGTGCCAACCTCCTGCCGCTCCTGCCCTATCTGCGCGGGGCGTGCGACACTTCGACTGGCGTGGCCTCGTCGTGCCGAGCCATGATGGTCAACGTGAACACGTTTCATGGCGACCCGTCGCGTGTCGCCGCGGCCATCCGCGCCGAAAGGCCCGACATCCTGCTTCTTCTGGAAGTTGATCGCCGCTGGCTGTCCAGCATGGGGCCGGCGTTAGGCGATTTCGCCTATCGGTTGGTGGAGCCCAGGCCGGACAATTTTGGCATTGCGTTGTTCAGTCGGCTCCCGTGGGAAGACGCGAGGGTGGTGTTCATTGGCGAAGCGAATCTCCCCTCGGTGCAGGCGCGGATCCGCATTGGCGACTCGTGGCTGTGCGTTTTGGGAACGCACCCCCCGCCGCCCGTGGGACATCGGATGTGGTCCCTGCGCAACGACCAACTGTCGCAACTTGGCCGATACGTCCGCGGGATCGCGGGCCCACTGATCGTGTTCGGTGACCTCAACACCACGCCATGGGCGTATCACTTTGGGCGATTCATGGCGGCATCTGGATTAGAGAACAGTGCCTTGGGGCGTGGCATCCACGGAACGTGGCCGATCTTTGCGCGGCCGTTCGCCCTCCCAATCGATCACTTCCTCTACCGCGGCCAAGTCGTCGTCCTTGGCAGAAGGGAGGGGGCCGACCTGGCGTCAGACCATCTTCCGATCATCGTCGATTTTGGTATCGGGACACCGCCGCGCAGGGCTCAGGCCAAACCAACAAATGGACTTAACTTTTCTGATAGACCGTCCAAGATGAAACGCGGGGCCTGGATCGCGCGGGCTCGCGGAGAGAGCAATCCGTCTCGAGAGGCATGGGCGCGAGGGCGGGCCGGAGGGACGGGGCTTGGTGACCAGGCGCTCGCGCGTTCGGCCACCTCGATTCATGAATCAGGAGGACAGATATGACAAAGACGACCCTCACCAGCACATCAACCCGCCGCCACTTTCTCAAGACCGCAGCGGCGGCCGCATTCCCGACCATCATCCCGAGACATGTCCTCGGGGGGCCCCGGCACGTGCCGCCGAGCGAGAAAGTGAACATCGCGCTGGTTGGCGCGGGTGGCCAGGGTCGCACCAATCTCAAGAATCTGTTGCCGTTGGAGGACGCGCAGGTCATCGCCATCGCCGATCCCGCCGAGAGCTGGGACCTGACGCCATTCTACTACAAGGGCGATGCGGGGCGCGGGCCGATCCGCAAGATGATCGAGGAGCACTACGCGCAGAAGACGCCGAACTACCGCGTGGCCGTGCACGAGGATTTTCGCGTGATGCTGGAGAAAGAGAAGGGCATCGACGCCGTGCTGTGCGCGACGCCCGATCACCTTCACGCGTATGTATCGGTTCTCGCGATGCGCGCCGGAAAGCATGTGTATTGCGAGAAACCGCTGACGCACAACATATGGGAGGCGAGGCTCGTGGCGAGGGTCGCCAAGGAGACGGGAGTGGCGACGCAGATGGGCAACAGCGGCCACTCCAAGGACGGGATGCGCCAGACGGTCGAGTACCTGCGCGACGGGGCCATCGGGACGGTGCGGGAGGCACACTCGTGGGTGCCCGCCACGCGGTGGAACCCGGGCCTCAAGGGACGCCCCGAGGGGAGCCCGCCGCTGCCCGCCGGCCTCAACTGGGATCTGTGGATCGGGCCGCGCGAGATGTGCCCCTATCATCCCGCGTACGCCCCGGTGGCCTGGCGGGATTTTTGGGTGTTCGGCTGCGGGGCCCTCGGGGATTTCGGGTGCCACGACATGGACGCCGCGACATGGGCCTTCGATCTGCCGCCGCCCGAGAGCGTCGAGGTTCGCCCCGCGGGCTATGCCGATGGGGAGATCGCGCCCTATGGCGAGATTGGCTACTTCCGGTTCCCCGCCGCCGGGGGCCGCCCACCACTGAAACTCACGTGGTACTCGGGTGGGCTGCAGCCGGCGAAGCCTGACGCGATGCCAGAGAACATGGCGCTGCCGAGGCGCGGCGTGCTGTTCGTGGGTGAAAAGGGGATCATACAGTGCGATGGTGCCGGCGGTCCGCCTCGACTGTTCCCCGATGCGCTCCGCGCCGCGTACTCGCCCCCGAAGGAGTCCCTGCCGCGCTCCAAGGGCCACCACCGCGACTGGCTCGACGCCATCAAGGGAGGCCCGCCATCGAGCGCCGAATTCGGTTACTCCGCGGGCCTGACCGAGATCACGCTCCTGGGCGTCCTATCGCTCCGCCTCGGCGGGAAACTTGTCCGCTGGGACGCGGCCAACATGAAGGCGACGAACCTCCCGGAGGCCGATCCTTTCATCCGCGAGAAGTGCCGCGAGGGCTGGGGCATCGGGTCCTAGTAGCCCGTTGAAGAGCGTCATAGATTTCCCCTGATGGCGCGCGTGTCCCGATTCCGCCGGGAGGGCCCGCGGCCTCGCGGGCCGCGCATGACCGGCGCTTTTCGTTGCCCGGCGGGACTCGAAAATATCACGCATGTGGCGAGTAGCGAAGGGCCTTCGCCCTTCGGCCGTGGGTCGGGCGCCGAAGCCGAAAGCGGCTGCGCTACGATTCTCCCCGCCGGTGGTGCCCCGAATGCCCGCCGCAGCGGGAATGATGTGTGACGTGAAGCATTGGAAGCTCGAACGGTGCCAGATATGAGGAGGGGCCCGCGACGGCGGCCAAGGCACGCGGCGGCAGGCAGGATTGCCTGCGCCACGGCTACGGGGATTTTTGATCTTAGTTGGAGCAACGCCTTGATCGGGCCATTCGCAAAATGGTGAAAATTTTTCGCAAACTGGTGTTGTCGGGGGGGCGGCGCCATGGTTGAGTCAGCGGGTGATGACGCGGCGGGAGTTCCTCGGACGCGCGGCGGGGGCGACGTTGTTTTCGGTGGTGCCCGGCCGGGTGATGGGGCTGGATGCCGCGACCCCGCCGAGCGAGCGGATCGGGATGGGATTCATCGGGCTGGGTGGGCAGGGGACGGGGCATCTGCTGGGCGGGGCGTGGACGTATGTGCCGGGGGGATATGCGGGGCGCGACGACGTGCAGGTGCTCGCGGTGTGCGACGTGCGCAGGGAGCGACGCGAGGTCGCGAGGGATCGCTGCAACCGGATCTACGCGGAGAGATTTGGCCTGGGGAAGTATGCGGGGGTGGACGCGTACAACGATTTCCGCGAGGTGCTCGCGCGGCCGGATATCGACGCCGTGCTGCTGGCGCTGCCATACCACTGGGCGGGAAAGATGGCCGCGCTGGCGGCGGCGGCGGGCAAAGATGTCTATTGCGAGAAACCGGTCTGCGTCACCGTGCGCGAGGGACGGAAGCTGGTGGAGACCGTCCGGCGCCATGGCCGCGTCTATCAGGCGGGCACGCAGCAGCGCTCGGAATACGGGGGCAAGTTTCGGATCGCGTGCGAGCTTGTGCGCAATGGGCGCATCGGAACGTTGAGAGAGGTGTACGCCTATCGGCCGCCCGGGGCCTTCTATCCCTTTGGCGTGCCACTCGGTGAACCGCAGCCGGTGCCCGATGGGTTCGACTGGGATCTATGGCTGGGGCCATTACCACGGCAGCCGTACTGCGGTTCGGCCGGGCACGCGCTTCCGGGGTGTTTCGTCGGGGATGTCAACTGGTCGCCCCACCACTACGACTTTGTGCAGTGGGTGTTGGATGCCGGCCGCACGGGGCCGGTTGCGGTGGAGTGGGAGCGTGGGGAAGGCACGGCGGAGTCGGGCACCGTCCACTATCACTATGCCGGTGGCGTCGTCGTGCATTCGATGCCTTACCCCGGCGAGGCGATCGGTGCCGTGGGCGGTGCGTGTTTTGTCGGGACCGAGGGCCGGATCGCCGTGGACCGGGAGGGCATCGTTTCGTGCCCCGCCCGGATTCTTGGGGCGCCCCTTTGTCCGGGCGACGCGCGCGCGGGTCGGCCGCAGAGCCATGCGAACAACTTCATCGAGTGCATCCGCAGCAGGCGTCCGGCGATCTGCGACGCGGAGACCGCGCACCGCAGCATGAGCGCGATCCTGGTTGGTGGGACCGCCATCGCGCTCCGCAGGTCCGTCAGATGGGATCCGGTCAAGGAGGAGTTTCCCGGAGACGAGGCGGCCAACAGGTTGCTCTCGTACGCGCCGCGTGCCCCATGGGGGGCGTAGGTGCGAAGAATCTCGGACGAGACGGGATGCTGCCCGTGGCAGGCACCGTGGCGGATGAGGATTCAAATCGCGTGAACTCGGAACCACGAACGACCCAGTGCGGATCACGGGTGTGCGCTGGCGGTGTCGCCCGTCGGAGGTCGAGGCCTGGATCCTGGATGTTGCCGCCAGCATGAAAAGCCTTGGCGAATGAGGCGATCGCCGCGAAAATGGAAAGAACACCATGAACCCCAGAATCATTAGCAGTCCCTTGGCTTTGACGCTCGCATGCCTCGCGTTCGCGCGGGCCGGCGAGGAGAAGCAGCCGCCCGGCCCGCCGCCGGTCCCGTGCACGATGCCCGCCCGCGACGCCTATCGCACGCTGCGGCTTTCCGACCAGTTCTTTGCGGAGGGCGCCTATTTCGGTGACTTCAACCGCGATGGCAAACCGGATGTCGTCGCGGGCCCTTTCTGGTTCGAGGGGCCGGGTTTTCAGAAGAAGCACGAATATCGCGCGGTCCAGGCATTCGATCCGGTGCGGTACTCGGATAACTTCCTGACCTACGCGGGCGATTTCAACGGCGATGGCTGGGACGATGTGCTCTGCGTGCCTTTCCCTGGCAAGGAAGGCTTCTGGTACGAGAATCCGGCGGGCAAGGACGCGGCGTGGAAACAGCATCTCGCGTACACGATGATTGGCAACGAGTCGCCCGCGTGGGGCGATGTCACCGGCGATGGGCGACCCGAATTGATCTTCTGCAATCAGGGCTATCTGGGTTTTGCGGCCCCCGATCTGACGAATCCCGACGCGCCGTGGGTATTTCGCGCCGTGTCCAAGGAGGACAAGCGCTATCAGAAGTTCACGCATGGCGTGGGCTTCGGGGATATCAATGGCGATGGTCGCGTGGACATCGTCGAGGCGATAGGCTGGTGGGAGCATCCCGCCGAAGCGAAAGCCGATCAGCCGTGGCCGTTCCATGCGCAGCAATTCGCCGAGGCCGCTGCGCAGATGCTCGTCGAGGACGTGGATGGGGACGGTCTGGCGGATGTCATCACGTCGTGGCACTGCCACCGCTACGGGATGGTCTGGTGGCAACAGGTCAAGGGGGGCCAAGGGCCATCGTGGAGGCAGCACGTCATCCTCTCGCCCTCGCCCGACGTGACGTCGAAGGAATTTCGCGTGAGCCAATTGCACGCGCTCGCCTCCGTGGACATGAATGGCGACGGCCTGAAGGATATCCTCACCGGCAAACGATTTTGGTCGCATGGCCCGAAGGGCGACGTGGAACCCGACGCGCCCGCCGTCGTTTTCTGGCTCGAGCTCAAGCGCGATGGCAAGGGCGGGGTCGCCTTCATTCCCCATCTCATCCACGACGACAGCGGGGTGGGCACCCAGGTGGCCGCTACCGATCTGAATGGCGACGAACGCCCGGACGTGATTGTCGGGAACAAGAAGGGCATCTTCGTGCACCTGAGCGAAGGGGCCGCGCGCTGAGCCGCCGCGTCGGGCACACCGGCGCTGATGAATATGGAATGCAGGAGCGCGCTTGCGCGCGATTGGAATCGCCTGCGAGCAGGCTCCTGCGATTCGCGTGATCGGATTGTGGAATCAGATCCCATGCCTGCCGCGGCGCGCCCCACCAATCGCCATTGCCTTTTTGGGGCGTCGCGCCGAAATTCGGTGCGCCACGGGTGATGCTGAAAACGAGCGAGGACGGAGGAGGAGACACCATGAAATTGAGCGGATGCCTGAGGGTTTTTTCGAGAGTGATTCGGCCGCGTGCCGCCATCTGTCGGGCGATCGGGTGCGCCGCGTGCGCGGGATTATTTTGGCACCCATGTGGGGCGGCCGATGGGCCGGTGTCCCTGAGGCGCTCCGAGGCATTCTTCGGAATCCACTTCGACTTCCATGCGGGGCCCGATTGCACGAACGTGGGCGCCCGCACGACGCCCCAGATGGTGAACCTGATCGTCGACAGGGTTCGGCCCGATTACATCCAGATCGACTGTAAGGGTCATCCCGGTTACTCGAGCTATCCGACCAAGGTGGGCAACCCTGTCCCCGGCTTCGTTGGGGATCCGCTGCGCGTGTGGCGGGCGGCGACGCTCAAACGGGGCGTCGCGCTATTTATGCACTATTCGGGTGTCGTGGACAACCATGCGGTCGCCAGCCACCCCGAGTGGGCGGCGCTCGATGCCGATGGCAAACCGGACAAGCGAGCGACATCCGTCTTCGGGCCGTATGTGGACAGGCTCATGGTCCCGCAGTTGCGCGAACTTGCGGGCGAGTACGGCGTGGATGGGGTGTGGGTCGATGGCGATTGCTGGGGTGCGCGGCCGGACTACGGCGGCGCGGTGGTCAAGGCATTCCGCGAGAAGACCGGGGCGCCCGCCGCCCCTCGGAAAGTGGGCGAACCGTTCTGGAACGAGTGGCTGGCGTTCAACCGCGAGGGGTATCGCCGCTATCTCAGGCATTATGTCGACGAGCTCAAATCGTCGCACCCGAGGTTTCAGGTGATAAGCAACTGGGCGTTCAGCGACCATATGCCGGAGCCGGTGACGGCGGGCGTGGCGGCGCTTTCGGGAGATTTCTCGCCCGACAACAGCGTCAATTCGGCGAGGTTCGCCGGTCGCTGCATCGAGAATCAGGGTGTGCCCTGGGATCTGATGTCATGGTCATTCAGCCGAAAGACGCGGAAGCAGAAACCGGCCGCGCAATTGATGCAGGAGGCGGCGGTGGTCTTGGCGCAGGGGGGCGGCTATCAGGCGTATTTCACGCAGGATCGCGACGGCGCCGTCCGGACATCGGAGATGGGCGTGATGGCCGAGGTGGCGAGATTCTGCCGGGCGCGACAGAAGTTCTGCCACCATTCTCGGGCGGTGCCGCAGATCGCGCTGCTGTACTCGACGGCTGGGCACTACCGCAGTTCGCCGAAACTCTTCCACCCTTCGGGCGGCGATGGCATCGCGATTCTGAAGAGGGCCCTGACCGTGCTCTTGGATGCGCAACAGGCCGTTCAGATCGTGAGCGAGCATCACCTCTCGGGTTCGATGGCGCGCTGGCCCTTGATCATCGTGCCGGGCTGGGGCTATCTCGAGCCGAAGTTCCGCGATGAGCTGGTCGCCTACGGGAACGCCGGGGGGCGATTGTTGTTGGTGGGTCCGGGTCCGGCGAAGCTCTTTGACCGTGAACTTCCCGATCGGGGGCAAGGTGCGGGGCCTCCGATCGTGGCCGTGCCGGATACCGGAGATGCCTTTCTTGCCGCGGTGCGACGCCTGTTCCCCCAGCCGCTGGTCGAGGTGACCGGTGCGCCCAACGTGGACGTCAGCCCGCGCAGGCTGGCGGGGAAATTGGGGATCCACCTGATAAACACGTCGGGTCCGCATGCCGATGCCCCGCCCGGTGGTATCGCTGAGATCCCGTCGGTGGGGCCGCTGCGGGTGTCGCTACGATTGCCGCGCGCGCCAAAGGCTGTCACGTTGCAGCCGCAGGCCGAGGCGCTGACAGTTGCCTGGGCCGATGGTCGTGCGACCGTGACCGTGCCGTGGCTGGAGATGTACTCGGTCTTGACCGTGGAGGAATGAGGGGGCGGCGATAGCTCGGAAATTCAGACACCGAATCGTAGGAGCCTGCTTGCAGGCGATTCGAGTCGCGCGCAAGCACGCTCCTACGTCCCATCTTCTTCCCCGGTGGTGCCAACTTCGGGCGCTGATTGCGTGCGCGGCTCGTGCCCGACCCAGGATCCGGGCCGGGAGGGCTTTGGACTGCGGTGGCAGAGTCCGGCAACCGCCGGACGGCGCCACCGCTTTGGCAGCGCGCGAAGCGCGAGCCGGGGCCATCGGCTTCGGCTCCGCCGGAGGCAAAAGCGGTGTCGCCGCTTCGCTCTGCCACCGCAGTCCATAACGGCCCCGCTCCCAGCAGTTTTACCCTGAATAATCCGGCGCGTGGACGGCTCTGGCCGGCGCTGACCTGAAACTTCCCCCTCGCGCACTCGGGGACCGCCTGAAGGCGGTACTACGAGCGGCGGTTCGATGCTGAAACGCCATCGGGTTTGTGGTACCGCATTTACGCGGTTCCCGAGCCATCAGAAGTTCCCACATGAATGATGCGGCGCGTTCTTGATCAGGTCGGCCCCACCGCCGCTTTTGGAAGGGTCAAGGGTTGAGGGGATATGAAGCTATTCTAGAGCGCTCAATAGGCGCAATCTAGAGGCCTGCCGCCGATCCGAGGAACCTCCGTGACACCGTCCCCGGCATGAGCAAAAATGAAAAACGTCATGAAAATAAAGGCGTGCGCCCTTCGGGGGAGATTGTTCGCGGTCGGCTTGGGTCTTGTGGCGTTGACTTGCGCGGAGGCGGAACCCCCTGCCGGCCGGCAATGGAAGATGGTATTCTCGGACGAGTTCGGCGGCCGGGCGCTGGACGAATCCAAGTGGGTGCGGCGGGGGAGTGGCGAGGGGTTCTGCTGGAATGGCGCCAAGGGCGTGCGCTGCGATGATCATGCCGAAGTGGACGGGAAGGGGAATTTCGTGATTCGGGTGACCCGTGACGAGGACGGGACATACCGGTATCACAACGGCGTCAACACCAAGGGCAAGTTTCAGCAGACATACGGGTATTTTGAGACGCGCGCGAAGTTCACGCGCCAACCGGGATGGTGGGGCGCTGTCTGGATGTACGGGGTGGAGGTTGGCCCGAATCCATTCCTGATGGGGCAGGAGATCGACATTTTCGAGGATTTCAACAAGCCGAAGAAGAAGAACGATTTTGCGCACAACCTGCACCTGGATGCCCAGTTGGATTATGCGTCGGAAGACAACAAGCGCGTGGGCAAACTGGATGGCGACGCGCTGTACCGGGTTTCGCGTGGGACGAATGTCGTCGTGGAATCGTGGGACGACTTCCACGTGGTGGGGGTCGAGTGGACGCCGCTGGAGTACATCTTCTATTGCGATGGGAAGGAGACCTTTCGCATGGACTACCGCCAGGTGCCGGTGACGACGCAGCCGATGCACTTGCTCATATCGGGCTGCTATCGGGATCCGAACCGGGCGAAGTTTCAGGGTGATTACGCGGAGGGCCAGTGGCCCGATCAGCTGACGGTGGATTATGTCCGCGCGTACGAGGAAGACATCGGGTCGAGGAAGAGGCCGTCGGTCGCGCTGCGCATGCGCGAGCCGGCGCGCGTTCTCCCGCGTGGGAGCGCGGCGGCGTTTGACGTGTCCGCCACGGATGAGGATGGGAGCGTGGATCGGGTGTTCGTCTTCGACAATGGGCGGATTCGGGGCGAGTCGGCGGGCGGGTCGGCCTCCTTCACCATTCCCGGTGATCAGATCATATATGGTGACAACATCGTGATCGCGATGGCCCGAGACAAGGACGGTCTGATCGGCATGTCGGAGCCGTTGACCTTTTCCGTACGGGGCCAGGAAGAGTGCAAGGGTCGACCCTATGGGGGGAAACGGCAGACGATACCTGGGAAAATCGTGCCGGGCCATTATGACGAGGGTGGACAACATGTCGCCTACTTCACGTATCTGAAGGGCAACACTTTCGCGAAGCCGCCGTGGAACCTGAAATTCCGGCCTGACGAGGGCATCAATTCGCCCGGCGAGGGTGGCATCGGCGCGACGCACCGCGGCCAATGGGTGAGCTATTCGGTCGATGTGGGACGGGGGGGCGACTATGCCGTTGCGGCCCTGGTCGCGCGCCCGGACGCGATGCGCGGCACATCAGCGCGGCAGGACATCATTGCGCTGGAGGTGGATGGTGAACCCATAGGTCAGTTCGCCTTCAGTCCGGAGTTTACGACGGGGAGATCCTATTGGGCGGACTATCAGACGTTGCCCGCGCAGACGGTTCGGCTGACATCGGGGCCGCACGTGCTGCGGGTGCGTTTTGACGCCACCCCTTTCAATTTTGGTGGCCTGACGTTCACGGCGCTGGCGGAGGGAGAACGCTGACTCGAGAATTCAGATGCCGAATCGTAGGGGCCTGCTTGCAGGCGATTCGAATCGCGCGCAAGCGCGTTCCTACGAGGCGATTCCATGCGCGAATCGCGCGCAAGCGCGCTCCTACGTCTCATTTTCGCCCCCGCTGGTGCCTCACCGATGCGGGCAGCGAGGAACCCTATCTCGCCGCGGGGAGCCAGACGGACATGTCGCCCGGGCCGCGATTGCACCAGGCGTAATACGGGATCAGGCGGAGGCTGATGCTTTTCCCTTTGGCCGTGCGTGCGGGTTGGTAGAGGGCGGTCTTTGCCGGCGATTCGGAGAGGGCGATCCCCCCGGTCCCCAGGACGGTGACGCCGCCGAGGAGATCGGGCCTGTGGGTGATTTCCCATTTTGGGCTCACAGGCAGGAGGACGTCATCGATGTCGGTGTTCTCGGGCAGGTCGGCGGACTCGAGGCAGTAGACCAGGGGGCCGCGCATGACCGCTACCTGATTGCGCGTATGCTCGACGATGGGATTCGCCTCGATGATGATGGGTTCCATGGGGAGCATCAGTTCGACGGCATCCCCAGATTTCCACTCGCGCCGAATCTCGGCGTAGCTGCCGGGCCGTGGGGTTTCGGGTGCGGGCTGGCCGTTGATCTTGAGCGAGGCACCCTCGGCCCACCCAGGGATGCGCAGTTTCAGCGCAAAGGGGGCGACTGGCGCTTCGGCGACCGTGACCTCGATACGGCCATCCCACGGATAGTCCGATTTCTGCTGGATCCGCAGTTTGGAACCTGCCAGGGACGATTGCAGCGAGCCGGTTCCGAAGAGATGCAGCCAGATCGCATCATCCGAGACACCCCAGGCCCATTCATTGAGGCCGGCGATGGTGCGCGCGATGCTCGGCGGACAGCAGAAACACTGCCACGTGGGCCATCGTTCGGCTGCGTCCTGGCGGAGCAGTGGCACGTCGCGTCGCCGCTCCAGCGGATTCGTATAGAAGAACCGTCTGCCGTCGAGGCTGTTGGCCGAAAGCATGCTATTGAATAGGACGCGTTCCACCATGTCGCCGTACCTGGCATCGCCGGTGAGCGCGAGCAGTCGGCGGCTGAACATGGCGTGGCCGATGTTGGCGCACGTCTCGTTGTAGGCGGTGCGCTCGGGCAGATCGTACGCCGCGCCATAGGCCTCGTGCACGCGGTCCTGGCGGATCGAAAGACCCTGATGATAGGCGCCCGTGCCGCCTGTGAGGTATACCTTTCTATTGCCGATGTCGTCCCAGATCCGCGTGATCGCATGCAGGAGGGCGGGCTCACCGGTTTCGGCGACGACATCCGCGGCGCCGCAGTAGAGGTAGGCGCCGGTGACCGCGTGGCCGACCGCCTGGGTTTCCCTGCGAAGAGGGACGCGGTCCTGGGTCTGGTCGCCGGGTGTCGGATCGTTGGTGCCGAGGGGGTCTCCGCCCCAGTATGACTTGGGCCATGGCTGCGAGCCGCGCATGTCAACGAAGGTGCCCGCCAGTTCCAGATATCGCCGTTCGGCGGTGGCTCGATAGAGGTCGACCAGGCCCATGATGTTCGACGGGTTCCAGCCGAAGTGGGCGAGTTCCTTGGGCCGGGGCTGAAACGTGGCATAGAGAAAGTCCGCGCACTTTTTCGCCACGTCGAGAAGCGAGGTCTTGCCGGTGGCCTGGAAATGCACCGCGCCGGCCGTGAGGAGGTGACCCATGTTATAGAGCTCGTGGTAATTGCGCATGCCCCAGCGTTTCTTTTCGGGATTGAACTGGGTTTGCGTGCCGATGTAGCCATCGTCGGCTTGGGTTTTTGCGATGCGGTCGATCCACTCGTCCATCTTTCGATCCAGTGCGGCATCGCGGGTAAGGGCGAAGACTCGGGCCATGGACTCGATCCATTTGTAGACATCGCCGTCGCTCCAGTTGTTGCCCCGGTGTCTTGCCCCCTCATGGTCAACCAGTTCGAAGTTGGCGAGCAGGCAGCCGTTGGTCTCGCAGCGCATCGCGGACTCCAGGGCGGGGAGGGTGTTCTTGTGCACGAGTTCAAGGCGCTGGCCCCAGAAGCCGCCCGTCCATCGGGCATCGGTCATCGAGGGAGGCTCGAATTTGACGTGGGGGCTGTTGTGCGGAGAGGCGGGATCGGCAAGGGTCGGGGCGACCAGCGCCGAGAGCAGCAGGCCGATGGCCGATGGCCGATGCAAGATAGCCGACGAGGACAGAGGACGGTGGAAGGGGAACGAAGCAGATGGCTGACATTTCATGGTTTGGCTCATGGTTTGATCTGGGGAGCGACGAGGTCTTGGGGTTCCTGGTTTGGGGTTGGTGGCTTTGGCGCCACGCCGCACCGATCACCGGCAGATCCCCCGGGTCGGGCATCTCCTCCAATAGCGCACGGGGCCAGTGTGAACCGCTGAAATCAACATTTACAGACGGAAAGAGAAGACGCCCTCAAGACGCCGGCGGGCTGGGCCGGCGGCGCAGATTTTCCCGTGCGCCGGGGTTGAGGTTGGGTAGGGTGGGACGATGAGGTCATGGTTTGCATCATGGTGCATGCTGGCGACGTTGGGCGTGTCGACCGCGTGCGGGCGCGCGGAGGCGATGGCGGGCTGGTGGCATTTCAACGGCTGCGACGGGAAGCTGGTCCGGGATGCGTCGGGACGCGGCAATGACGGCGTGATCGCGGGCGCGGCGCTGGCCAAGGAACGCGGCGTGACGTCGCTGGAGTTAGATGGCATCGACGGTGCGGTGACGATATCGATCCGGAAGCCGCTCGGGGTGGGGGAATCGATGACGGCCGCCGTGTGGGTGCGAGCGATGTCGGTCGGGAGATATTCCGTCATTTTTGGCAAACCGCATCCGAATCCGAAATGGACGACGCCGTCTCCTGGCATGTATGCGGAGGGGGGACATGTCTTTTTTGGGATGTGGAACACGGGAGGCAAAAAGGCGGTGGTGGATGCGGGACCTCTGCCGGTGGGCGCATGGATCTTCTTGGTCGCCACGTACGACGGGGCGGCGGCGCGTGTTTTCACGAATGGCGTTTTGGCGGGTGAGGCGCCGATGACTGGAGCAATCGCCTCTAACGACCTCCCCCTATATATTGGGAGGGGGCTGTCGGAAGAACGACAACCGTTTGGGGGAAGGATCGGGGAATTGCGCCTCTATGCCCGGGCTCTTGCGGCGGGGCAGGTGCGCGCGCTCTTCGACGAGACGAAGCGGGGCTACGACTTGACGGTGCCGGCGGATCCCTTGGCGAGACACGGGGATGGGACCGTCGTGGTGGAGAGCTGTGGCGGAAGGCCATCGGGGCAGTGGCGGCCGTACCCGACGCGGACGCTGGAGTTGGTCAAAGGCTACATGCCGAGGGGCGATTCGGTGCGGCTGGATCGGTACGGGGGCTGGGATGGCGAGGACTTTGGGGCGTCGGGGTTTTTCCGTGCCGGGCGCTTGGGCGGGCGCTTGGGCGGGCGCTGGTGGCTCATTGATCCGGAGGGGCACCGCTACCTCAGCATCGGGATTAACACGGTCAGCCCAAGCCGGTATCTGGGAGATGTGCTGCGGAAGAAATTTGGGACGCCGGAGCGATGGGCCCAGGAGACGACGTCGGCCCTGAGGGAGCTGGGGTTCAACTCAAAGGGGTCGGGCGGGTCCAAGGACATCGCGCTCATGCGTGGGGTGAAAGACCCGCTGCCGTACACCTGGCTCATGGGGTTCATGTCGTCATTTGGGAAGGAAAAAGGCCTGACTTTCCCGATGTCGGGGCACTCGGGTTATTCGAACGAGTGCATACCGGTATTCCATCCCGAATTTGAGAACCACTGTTTTCGGTACGCGAGCCAGCTGACCAACGGCAGCGCGTGCAATGACCCTTTCCTCCTGGGGATCTTCTCGGACAACGAACTGCTGGCCCCGGTCGATCTGCTGGACCGGTATCTGTCGCTGGACACGGGCAATGCCGACATGCGGCCGGGGCGGGACGCGGCATCGGCCTGGCTTGCCAGGCGGCGGGGCGGGTCTGGCACCAATGGGATCACGCGGCGCGAGCGCCTGGAATTCATCGGCCATGCATTCGAGCGGTACTACAGGATCGTCTCGTCGGCCATACGGCGCTATGACACCAACCACCTCTATATCGGATCGCGGATCTGTTTTCGGGAATCACAGATCGATAATCCGCACTTCTGGGCGGCCATGGGGAAGCACGTGGATGTCGCGACCGTGAATTATTATAGCGTGTGGGGGCCCCAGCCGGTCCAGGTCTCTAATTGGTGCGCGTGGTCGGGCAAGCCGGTGATCATCAGCGAGTGGTACACCAAGGCGCTCGATGTGCCGGGGCTTGCCAACACCAACGGCGCGGGCTGGGTCGTGCGAGCCCAGGAAGATCGGGGAAAGTTCTATCAGCATTATGCCCTCGGTCTACTCGAGGCGCCGAACTGCGTCGGTTGGCACTGGTTCAAGTATCAGGATGACCCGAAGGAATCGACCGCCCTGGATTGCGCGGGCGGCGCGAACAAGGGGATGTTCGGCGCGGATTTTGAACCTCATCGTCCTCTGGCGGAACGCGCCCGCGCGCTCAATCGCGAGGCATATCCGCTGACGGAGTTCTTCGATCGGCGGAGATAGGCGGAGGGGTCAACCCGGCGCAGCGGGTTGCCGTTCACGGGTTTTGCGCAAAGCGGATGGTGAGGCGGATATCCTGATCCGCGGGGACGCCGGTGCCTTCTGCATAGAGCCAATCCCTGGGTTGGGTGTAGGTCGTCGTGGCGATCGTGGAGGCGGCGCGGTGCCCGTCGGCGAGTTCGAGTTCGATGCGGGCGTTGCGGATCTTGAAGGCATCGCCCTTGGGGTTGTGGATGCGGACGGGGGTGAACTCCGAGAGGCGAGCGATGGCATCGGGGCCGAGGGGCATGCGGGCCTCCTTGCCCCAGTCGTTCCTCGTTTCGTTGGATGCTGGGCCGGCGGCGAGGCGACCGATTTCAGTCTCGCCAACGAACACCGTGGAGGGGTGGCTGGGGCTCGAGACACCAATGGCCTCGTAGCAGAGCCATGCATGTTTTGCGGAATGAAGCTGGTCTGGCGACAGGGGCGCGGTGTCGGGTCCGGGGCGGTAGCGGAGGGAGGGCCTTGTCTGGTGCAGCGTTAGCACAAGCGCCGGTTTCGAAGAGGCGATCGCCGCATCGGCCCAGCACGCCCAGTCGCCCGACGTGTTGTTATTCGTGCCGCAGTCGGCGACGAGTTTCACGCGGATGCGCTGGCCCGCCCACTGCGACAGGTCGCCGGAGATCTGGGACCATGCGTGCTCCAGCTGGACCTTTTCTGCCGCGGTCTTCTCATTGCCGTTTTCGCCGACGACCGCGATGCGGAACAGTATCCCGTCGCCGGGGTCGCTGCCGTTGCGTTTTCCGACGAGGGCGCGGACGGTCGCGGGCGCATCGGGCAGGAGGATCGGGCCGTATTCGGCGAACGCATAGCCGGTGCACCCCGCGTAGGGCGGGTGCATGGAGAGGCCGTCATGCGCCAATCTGCCACAATCCATGGCCGTGCTGGGGTGCACGGATGCCTTGGCGGCCGCGTCGATGGGTGCCTCCGGTTTGCCGCGGAGGCACATGCCGGTGCGGGTGGCCCCGTCGGGCTCGAGCGCCGCGACGCAGAAATCCTCGAAGTCGGCCATGATCCAGCCGATTTCGGTGTGGGTGCGATCCCCGATGCGCGCGCGCAGGGTCGCGTCAAGGATAGACGGTTCGCCGGGGGCGGGAATATCGAAGTGGAGCGAGGTGGCGACGCCGGGTCGGAGGGCGATGCGACGTTTCTTGCCGAGGCATTCGATCTCCGCATCCTTCGCGCCGGGGAATTCGGTGCAGATCTCGACGGTCAGCTTCCCCGGGCCACCGGGCACGTGCTCGATGTGGCGTCGTACGACGGCCAGTGGCGCGACGTCGAAATCGATGCGGCCGCCTTCCTTCTCGATCCAGATCCGCTCGCCCGCCCGCGCATCCCGTGGGATGACGACCGTGTGGTTCTCATTGCCCCGGATCGTGATGGTGTCGCCGGGAAACACGCGGGCGGAATCGCAAGAGAGTGCAACCGGGGGCGGGCCGCATGGCTCGACGCGGTAGCTGAAAGCCCCCTTGACCGGCTCTATGTGGACGAGTCCGCGCGCCCATCGCGAATTGGCGGGTCCCATGGGACGACGATCCTTATCGAGGGCGATGACCTTCCCTGCCTGACCACCGGCTGAGACCGCGAACCCGCGGGTGTCGCCCAGGGGGATGGCCTCGAGAGACCCGCCCTGCTCCGGCAGGACGACGAGCGGCCCATCTGTGGCGACCCTCTCGAATCGGGTAAACGCGCCCCGGCCATCGGCGTAGACGTACTCGGGCGTGTCGGCGTAATCGGCGCGGTGTCCGTCCCGAAGGCTGCTTGAGACAAAGATGCGGGGCGGGGCCCCATCTTTTTCGCCTGGGAGGATCGCGACGAAACCATCGGGCGGGATAACGCGGGTGGCACCGCCCATATCGACGCGCCAGGTGTCGTTCGTGTGGCCGTTGGCGGCGACGACGAGGCCGTTTGAGTAACGTGTGAGGACCTGGGATCGGCAGAAAGCCCCGCGGGCCACGGCTGCCGAGGTGTCGAGGAGATGGCCGTTTTCGTCGGCGTACTGGATCGACTCGGCGGTCTCGCGCGCATAGTTCGCGTGGACCTGCTGGACCATGAAGTAGCTGCGGGCCATGCCCGGCGTGCCGGTCTCTCGGACGAGGAAGCCGGTGTGGCCAAAGGCCAGCGAGGCGGTGAGGAAGCGGTCGAGGCGGGCGCTCTTCTCCTCTGGCGTGTCCCCAAAGTTCTCTTTCTTACCGTAGAACATTCCTCCGTTGCCCATGCCGAAGTTGCAGTTAAGGGGGTGCATCTTCCTGATATCGAAATCGACCAGCCAGGGTTGGACATCGAGGTGGGCGTTCTGGTCCTGGCCGTAGTTGCCATCGGTGAGGCCGCTGTAGTACCAGTGGTTGTTGCCCTCGCTGTAGACGGGGCCATTCCACGCGACTTTCTGGAGGAGCATGATTTCGCCGTAGGCGTAGAATGTGGCGGCGAAGGTGCCGGCGCCCGGTGCGCGGGGGTCATAATCGACTGTGGACCATGGGGTGAGCGCGGTGTGAACATCGCAGTAGGCGGTGTTCAGGCCAAATTTCTTCTGGATCTGCGGGGGGATGATCTCGCCGTATTCCACCGCGCGGATCGGTTTCGGGCGGTGGCATCGGGCCCACGCGGGCTGCCAGTCGCCGTCCGGGGTGCGGGCGATCATGTCCGGGTTCCAGAACTCGTTGACGGCCCCGAGGTCGCAGAACTGGTTATATATACCATAGCGGATGCCGAGGCCGATCATCTCGCGCGCGTAGCGGGCCTGGCCCTCGTCGCCGCCCTTGCCCGGTGCCGCGCGCGTTCGGAAGGTGAAGCTCTCGCCGCCGTCGCGCCATCCTGTCTCGTGGTCGGTGACGAGCAGGTGGCGCATGCCGAGCCGGACGGTGTCGCGCCAGATCTGGATGTCCTTTTCGCGATCCGAGGCGCCGTGGGCGCGCCAGACGACGTCGCCGGTGACGTTCATCCACGGGGATTTCGGGTTGGGGATATTCGGCAGAATGTCCTCGAACCGGGGCGAGCACGTCAGGAATAACCTCTCGAAACAGTCATTGCGGCGGCCGCTATTCTTCGGGATGTACTCGCTGCCGCCGTTGTATGTCACGCCATTGGTCGCCGCCGTGTTGTCGAACCAGAGCTGCGACGCGCCGCTGCGGCAGTGGTCCACCATTCCCATGAGGAACAGCGGCTGGTCAGGCGGACCAGAGACCAGGGCGGCGGGTCGTGCCTTCGGTCCACCGACGAGATACGGGATCGTGACGAGGCGCGGTTGGGCGAGCCCCGTCGCTCGGCCGAAGGCGACGCGACCGACGCTTCCTCCTGGGCAAGTCACGTCGATCACCAGTGATCGGCCCCAGAGACGGAAAGTGTACGTGACCTCGGCCTTGCGGTCGGCGGCCGCCAGTCGCCACGTGGCGCGGACGGTGTCTCCCTGTCGAGCGCAGGCAATGGGCTCGGCTTTCTCGGGCGCGACGAACGAGCCGATGGTCTCTCCGGGGAACAGGATGCCGCCGCCCTCCATGGGTTTGAACGGTCCGCCGCGACCGCGCCAGCGCGCCGTGATATCGCCCAGGGTCCCTGTCTTGGGCTCGTAGCGGTACTCGAGTTCCCCGTCACCGCCCTCGTATCGGAAGGTGAATGCTCCGTCCTTCTCGTTCAGGGATGCGCGCGATTCCTTTGCGGGTTGATCGGGGAGGATGGTCTCTTCGCGAGTGGGGAAAGGGAGTTGCCCGGGGCCGCCGTTGGGCGCGACGTCTTGGCCCGGGAAGGCCGCGATGCCGCGTTTGGCTCGCGGTTTGAAGGTGAAGGGTGGCAGCGGCTCGGCATAGCACGCGAGGTTATCCAGGTGGATGGAGCGGTCTTCTGTGTTCCGTATGCTGGTGACTTCGATGCCGGTGAGGCGCATAGCGGAACGCGCGCGCTCCCGTTCGGGAGGGCGGAGTTTGCGCTGCATGCACCACCACTCCTTCCAGTGGACGGAGCCGAGGGAGACCGACATGGGTTTGCCCGCAGAGTCTTGAAGCAGGATGTTGATGCTAACGGGTGGCGTCGTGGGATTAGGCGAGTATGCCCAGGTGTTGCCATAGACCCAGAGATGCGTGCAGTCGCTCCCCGCGGGGATGGGGACGGGCTGGGGGGGACGGAGCGTGAGTTTGCCGGTGCCGTCCTGGGCGCGGTACGTCAGTTTCGCGGAACGAGGACCCCACAGGGGCCGCTCTGAACCGGAGGCGAACGTGGCGACCGCGCGGGTCGTTTCGATTTTCCACCCGGACACGTCCTCGAAATCGACCAGCGGGGGAACGAAATCCGCGGTGCGGTTGGCCCACACCATCTCGTAGGGACGTTCGCCGATCGGTGGTTCCTTTTCGGCGCGCGCGTCGGCGCAAGCGACGAGCAGGGCGGCGGCGATGGCGATGTGGTGGAAGATGCAACGTGACATGCACATTTTGTGGCACTCCCCCACGAGTTTGTCGAGGCGGGGCACCGGGGACACGCATGGCGCCGGTTCTACCGCACGGCGATCGGGGCGAGGACGTGCCAGCCATCCGCGGTCGGCACATCGATGCCGAGCCGGATGGAGGGCCGCGTCTCTCCGGGGCGGAGGATTCCGATGGCGAGGCGTTGGTCGCCGCGCGGGGCTTTGCGGAAGGTGACCGTGTCGTGGATTGGAACGGGTTTGCCGGGCGGCCATTCCGCGGGCCGTGAGGCCGGTGATGGACAAATGTCGAGGACACGTCCCTCGTGATCGACGAGAGCGAGTGAGACCGAGCAGGGGATGAGGATCGGGGCGATGCCGAGGTTTTCCCATTCGAGGTCGAATTGCGCGGGCACACCGGGGCGAATTGTGCTGGGGAGCGCGGCCCGGCGGAGCACGAAATGGTAGCCCGTTCGGTTCGCGAGTCTTTCCACGAGCGCCCGGTCTTCATCGACCATGAGGGTGCCGTCCTTTCCGCCCTGATTGAGCGGGCCAATGTAGGAAGGGGCGCCCTTTTCGACGCAGTCGGTTAGGCGGTGCCCGTAGCCGTTGCTGTCCCGTTTGCCCTCCCACCAGCCGATCTCTTTCATCCACTGGTAGGCACCGAAGAACTCGAAGACCGCGAGCGTGCGGCCGAGGCAGCGGGCGGTCTCGGAGCCATCGCTGTTGCCACAGATGCCGTCGCGGCGAATGCCCATGCCCGCGGCGACGGCACTGTCATAGATGGGGTCGAACTTGTGGCTGCCCCACGGGATGACCAGCGGCGTTTTCTTGAAGGCGGCCCGGTGCATGGTGATGTGCTCCTGGAGTTTCTGGGGCGAGATGTCGGGCACTTTGAACGGGTGCATGTGGCCTTCGCCCCAGTTCCCATAGGAGCGGACGTCCACGAAGGCGATCGCGGGATTGCCGTCGTAGCGGGCGCCAAATGCCGCGATGAATCTCTTCAGTTTCTCGAGAAAGATGGGGTCGTCGAAGACGGGGGCGATTTTGTGGCCGGGGGTACCGGTGGTGGCCCGGTTGGGCGCAAGGTCCATCTCGATGCGCTTCGCCCCTGCCTTGAAGACCCATTCGGGTGTGACGAATGGCCTGTCCTTCGCCGAGTGGGTACTGGCACACATGACGCCAAAGGCGAACTGCCTGCCGGCCTTCGACCACGCCGCGATGGCATCGTCGATCGCGGCCCAGCGAAAATCGCCCTCGTTCGGCTCGATGTCGCCCCACGAGTAGCGCGCGTATCCGGCACCCGCGAGCGACAGGAGGCGCGCGGAGGAAGGGGGTTGCTTGCCGTACGCGACCCAGCCTTTGCCCGGGTTGATCAGCACATTGGTGGACAGTGGTGGGGTCACGACAGAGGTGGGTGGCGCGGCGGCGAGGGGGGCGCAGGTGGTGGCAACGGCAATGATGAGCGGCGAGAGGCGCATGGGCGAAATTAGGGGCTTGGCCATGGCCGCAGCAAATAGAAAGCCGGGTATCAGCGGCTCCCGAACCGCATTGGGGATAGTCACGTCTGGGATGGCGCTGCCCAAGATGCAAAAATGTGCATTCGGCGGGGTACGAGTATCCACGCGAGCCGACTACCGCTTGCGGGATCGCTCAAGCGGAAGGCATCGCGCATTGGGTGCTATTTGAGATTTCAAAAATCATTGCAAATCCATATTCGGAGCACGAGTATTCACTGAGTGCATACAAATGTCTCGCGGTGGGATATGATATCAAGTAAATGAACCGTTCAAGAGGGTGGTGGAACGAATGAGTTTCGCTACTGCCCATAGAATATGCCTTCAAGGAAGGATGTTCCGATGTCTGATAATGCGTCGAATCTCTGCCACTTGAAGCCGCGCATCCGTTCGGCGCCTGGTCGCCAGCATCGACTTGTGGCACTTCTGACAGTCACACTTGTGCAACCTACCGGCTGGGCGCGAGCGCAGACCGAGGTCAAGTTGGCCGAAGCCACGAGACTGGCCACCTCTTGGCTGCCGAAGAACCCCATCTTCCAGAATGCCGCTCGTCGGTCTGGGAGGGCCTTCCGGATCAAAGAGGTTCGTGTTGTCGATCTCGGGGCGGACCGGCCCATCTATCACGTGAGCCTCGAACCCCGAGGCTACGTACTGGTCCAATGCGACAGACGCTTCTCCCCCGTGTTGGCATTCAGCGACAGCAGCGATCTGGACCTATCCGACGTTCCCGAGAACACCCTGCGCCGGATGCTGGAGCGCGATCTAGATGCGCGCAAGGAGCTCCGCCAGGGCCTAACCGACCGTCTGGCGGAACGCCACCGCTTCTCGAAGCAGGAAGCCCTCGCGTTGTTTCAAACCCATGCGGAAAACAACCGGCGGCGCTGGGTCAAGTGGCTGGATCCCGACGCGGCCAGCGCCCCCACCGCCGCACAGCAGGAAGGAACGGCGTCCGCCAACGCACCGGATGCCATGACCATCCTGGTCGACGAGATGTTGACCACCCGGTGGTCCCAGGGAAAGCACTACAACAAGCTCTGTCCGCTCGATCCGAACGCAACGCCCGCATACGACGGCCGCGTCCCGTGCGGTTGCGGGGCGACGGCCCTGGGGCAGACCCTCGCCTATCACCGGTGGCCGACCCATGGCATGGGGAGCAAGAGCTACACCGACGCCTGGGGGCGATCCGCGGCGCCCACGCCGTCGATCTCTCCGACACCTACGACTGGGCCAGCCTGCAAGACACCTACGACTGGCAAGTGGAAGAGCCCCCGGATGCCGTCGCTGCGGTTTCGGAATTGATCTATGAGGTCGGCGCAGTCCTCGAGATGGACTACGAATCCATCGGCGCTGGAGGCTCTGCCTCATGGTCTTTCGTGGCTGTCGGAACGCTGGACCGAAACCTGTACTACGGGGGTGCCGGGTTCCAGTCTCGCTCCCCGGATCCAGCGGCATTCGATTCCAGGTTGCGGGCCCAGATGCTCGAAAACCTCCCCGCCGTGGGTTCGATCCCCAGCCACATGTTCGTGGTGGACGGCTTGGCGCAGGAAGGCACCCAAGACTACTATCATATCAACGCCGGATGGGGCGGCACCGACAATGGCTGGTACCTCCTGACCGACGTCCTTGGCGATCCCATCGATGGCGCGCTTTTTGACATCTCTCCCGAGTTCCGGCCCCTCTTCGAAACGCCGGAAACGGAAACGATCCCCCCGACCAACTGCGAGATCCGATGGTCGTTCCCGCGTCATCACGCCGCCGCGGTCCAGCGATTCCGGATTCTCGAGGGCACCGAAACCATGGGCGATACCGTCTGGACGACGGCCGTGGCCGACATCCCGGGGACGGATCGCTCCCATGCCTTTGCCTCTCTCGCTCCCGGCACCCATCTCTTCGCCGTAGAGGCGTCCCGGGATGGAACTGGGTGGGATCCGACTAATCGATCCCCGGAGAAGGCCTGCGTCGTGATTTCGGGCTCGGGCTATCTCTGGCTGGCCAACGCGCTGCAGCGCATCGCGGTCTCCGGCGGAAACGGATCCTTCCAGATTGTCTCGGACGGCGCCTGGAACGCGGGCGCGGACGTCCCTTGGATCACCGTCGCCTCCGGCAGCTCCGGCACCGGCGATGGCGTCGTGACGTATTCGGTCGAACAGAATGCCAGCGGCCTGGTCCGCACCGGCCACGTCACCGTCACCTGCGGCGCGTTGACGCGAACGCACACCGTCGAACAACTCGCCGCACCGGATGTCGGCCGAATCCTCCACGTCAAGCCGACCGGCGACGACGGTGCCGACGGCCTGACGTGGGCGATGGCCCTGAGAACATTGCAGGCGGCGCTGGCGGCCGCAGTTCCCGGTGACGAGGTCTGGCTCGCGCAAGGCACCTACAAACCCAATGACGTCTCCGGATCGCTGGCGCGCAACCAGTGGTTCCAGCTCAAGAATGGCGTGGCCGTCTACGGCGGTTTCGACGGCACAGAGCATGCCCGGTCCGCCCGCGACCCATCCGCACACCCGACCGTGCTGTCGGGCGATCTCTTGGGCGACGACCAGGACATTGACGGCAACGGTTTCAAGGATCCCTCCACCACAGATGACAACTGTTACCACGTCCTGTGCCACAACCCGGAACTGGCCATCGACTCCACCGCTGTGCTCGATGGAGTGACCGTCAGCGGCGGCAATGCCAACGCCACAGTGTTTCCGGATAATTGCGGAGGCGGCATCAATAACATCTACGGATCCCCGAAGATCGCCAACTGCATCCTGCGCGACAACTCGGCTAACTGGGGCGGTGCCGTCTACTCCTACGCTAACTCCTTCGTCACGATTTCCAATAGCGTTTTGGTCAGAAACTCCGCAGCGTATATGGGCGGCGCCGTCCACACCGAGTACCAATCCTCACCAAAGATCAGCGCTTGTTCCTTCACAACCAATAAGGCCAACAACGGCGGCGCCATGGCGAATTTCTCTTCCTCGTCGACCATCACCCGCTGCACGGTGAGCGGGAACTTCGCCTACATCGACGGAGGCGGCATGTACAACAAAGCCTCCTCCCCGTTGATCGAGGACTCCACATTCAGCGCAAACACCGCCGACAGCAGCGGTGCGGGCCTCGCGAACGAATACGGATCCTGCCCAGCCGTCTCGCGATGCACGTTCAGCAGCAACGCGGCCGACAGTGCGGGCGGTGGGATGTACAACTACTCGTCCTCCTCCCCCGTCATCACCGCGTGCACCCTGAACCAGAACTCCGCTTTCAGTTACGGTGGCGGGATATACAACTACTCGTCCGCGCCGACCATCACCGCGTGCACCCTGAACCAGAACTCCGTTGTTTTCGACGGCGGCGGCATCTACAATAGCTCGGCTTCGCCCGTTCTCTTGAACTGCGTCCTTTGGGACAACAGCAAGAACCAGATCTATAATAGAAGTTCTTCCAGCCCTGCCGTCACCAACTGCGTCATCCAGGGCGGGTACGCAGGCGGAACGAACATCCTGACCGGTGATCCGCTCTTGCGCCCGCTGGGGCCCTATGGCGGTCCGACCTGGACCATGCCCCCGCGGACGGGGAGTTCTGCCATCGACACGGGCCTCGCGGGTCCCGGCATTCCCACCGAGGATCAACGCGGCTTCCCGCGCGATGCCCATCCAGACATCGGCGCCTGCGAATTCCAGACGCTGCTCGTCTCGTCCGACCTCGACGGGCCAGCGCCCATCGGGGGCCACCCCACCTTCACGGCCTTCACCGATCTGGACGGTGCGTCCTTCCAGTGGTTCGCCGGTGCGTCCGGCGATCCGACACAACCCCTTTCCGGGCAAACCAACGCCGCTTTCACAACCGCGCCGCTCGACCTCGGTGCCGACTTCTGGGTCGGATTAACAAGCGCCATCACGAATCTTGCCAGTGTCACTCAAGCGGTCTCGGTGCGCGGGACATATCCCGAATGGGTCGCTTTCCACGGTCTCGCCGGATCCGGTGCCGAACCCGGCGCCTCCCCGGCCGGAGATGGAATCGCCAATCTGATCAAATTCGCCTCCGGCCTTAACCCACACACACTTTGCGCCGCCGCCGACTATTCTTCCCTCTCGATGAACGGGGCCTCGAACAACCTCTCCTTCATCTGGATCCAATCCAAGACACCCACCGACATCGCCTGCGCCTTTCGCCAGAGCACCGACCTCCGGACTTGGTCGCCAGCGGCCTTTGCGCCCACCCTTGTCGAATCCAACATCGCATGCGACGCCTGGGAGATCACCGCACCGATCGATACCAACCGGTTCTTCCTCGATGTCGAGATCACACGCGTGGTGCCTTAACCCTATCCCGCGCCTGTTATCCAGAGCGGATCCTGTGCGGGGCCGAGGGCATTTGCGGGGACCCGGAATCGGAGTGGAGGATCAAAGGCCCAGTGGGCGGGGCCAGGGGTCTCGTGGCCTTTCATGCTGTCGATTTGCTGTGGCCGGGGCCAAGGGAGACGATGCCCAACGCGCGCGCGAGATCATTGGGCCGCGGGATTTCATCGCTGTCTCCATGCCGCTGTTCCAGCGTGTTTTTGATTCCCGGGAACCTCTTGGTGGGGTCGCGATCACCGTGGATGATTTCGATGTTCTGCGCCGCGCGTACAGCACCATGCTCGGAAGGCTCATTCGGGCGGTGCCCCGTATCGTCGCGGACCGCAGCACGCTTGGAGGTTTCTCCAATGGCGCACATGCCACCGCGCTGCTCGTCGCGGGGCGGGACGAGTTCACGATGGAGCACTTCCGGCAATTCTATTTCGTGGACGGGGGCGCGCAGTTCCTGGCGCCGTTTGGCCTTGGGGCTCCCGAACTGGCGAAATGTCGTCTGTTGCTGTTGCGGGCGGATCAGGCGCATCAGGTTTCCCACGGGCGCGGGCTGCCGCCGTGGAATGTTCGTCCCGCGCTGGATAAGATCTTCGATGCCGTGGACGACATGGCGAGGGCCCGCGGTCTCGATTGGACGCAGGTGGTGATGCGCGGCAGACGGCACGGCTTTGAGCCAGAATACCAGGTTATCGTTGGCCAGTGGGCGCGCGGTGATAAGATGGATGAGGTGCCGCCCAAGCCGGTCGCGCCCGCCGTCGAACCCTGAGGAAAGTCGATGTGGGCAAGAGGGTCGAAGAGCGTGTCGGGGGTCTGGGCGCGGCCAGGCGTGCGACGGGCGTTTCACCGAAAACGTGGAGGGATCAGTCAGTGGACCCAACGATGAGCCGAGCGATGGCGGGCGCGCTGGCGCTGTGCGCCGCGGTGGCGCAGGGCGCCGACCAAGATGTCCTAAAACATGGCGCCAGGGGTGACGGATCGAGCCTCGACACACATGCCTTCCAGGCGGCGATCGATGTGGTCAGCGACAGCGGCGGGGGAGTCGTTCACGTGCCACCGGGGAAGTACCTCGTCGCACACGTCGAGCTGAAATCGAACGTCACGTTGCGCCTCGGCAAGGGGGCAACGCTTCTCGGGAGCACGGATCGGCGTGACTACGCCGGCAAGTCGGGCGCGGTCCTGGCGGCCAGCGATGCGGGACACATCACCGTCGAGGGGGAGGGGGAGATCAACGGCCAGGCCACCGCCGATTACGGCGAACGCTGGGGAGCGCCGCAGAAACCCGAGTGGCGCACGGGTCTCATCCGAATCGAGAATTGCCGGGACGTGACATTCCGAGGCGTGACCCTCCTGTACAGCGATTCGTGGACGCTGCACCTTCGCCGCTGCGAGCGGGTGCGCATCGACTGCATCACGATTCGCGACAACTACCGGCGGCTCAATTCGGACGGCATCGATCCGAATAGCTGCAAAGACGTCAAGATCACCAACTGCCGCATCACCACCGGCGACGACGCGATCGTGCTCAAGAGCACCGAGCCCTATCCGTGCGAAGATATCGAGGTCAGCGATTGCGTGCTCGAGTCGGCGACGGCGGGACTCAAGATCGGGACCGAGTCAAAAGGGGCTTTTCGTCGGATCCGCTTCCGCAATTGCAGGATCGTGAACACGCCGGTGGGCGTCGGGTTCTTCGTGAAGGACGGCGCCCTGGTGCAGGATGTGGTGGCCGAGAACATCGAGATGCAGCTGTGCCCCCCGACCTTCCACGCGGTCGTGCCGCTCTACATCGACATCGAGAAGCGGAATCCCGATTCGAAGATCGGCGCGGTCCGCGACGTGACGTTTCAGGATATCCGCATCAGCGGGGGCGCGGGTCTCCTGATGCAGGGAATGCCCGAGAGCCTGTTGGAAAATGTCGCCCTGCGGAACATCACCTTTGACGTGAAGGAACCCCAGGGTCGGTTCTTGCGCAAGAAACCGATTGGCGGGAGGCGCACGGCCCACGACGCCCGCGACACCAAGTTTGCCCAAGAACCGACCTATGCCGCCATGGCCCACATGAAGAATCTGACGATCGAGGGACTGCGCGTTCGCATCACGGATGCCGATTTCCAGCGGTACCCCCGATCGGCGATCGCGTTGTTTGGCGTGGAGGTGGCCAGGATCCGTGGCGTGACGCGTTCCCCGGCGGGTGGGGAGCCGCCCCCCGTGGTGCAGAGGGATTGCAGGGAGATCGACTTGGCCCCGGCGGCACGTTAGGCCGCGGGCATCTGACCTCAACTCCCAATAACCAACATCCAACAACCAACGCCAGAGGTGGGGGGCGAATATGATATTGCGTTCGTCTGGCGGCCATGTGTTCTGTGCGCGTGCAAAAAGCGCTTCGAAGGGCCGAGTACGCGGAACTGGCGTCCCTGTTTTTCATCCAAGGGGCGGCCATGGGCATCTGGTTCGTGCCACTGGCCGCGGTGCTGGATTCGCACGGGCTGCACGCCATCAAGTCATTTGCATACGCCTCGACGGCGGTGGCGGCGTTCGTCTCGCCACTGATTTTCGGGGCGGTGGCCGACCGACATGTTTCGCCCGTGAAGGTGTTGCGGGGGTTGGCGGTGGCCACGGCGGCCGCGATGGCTTTGGCCAGCACGTCCATTGGGCTCGGCTGGAATCGGTGGCTCATTCTGGCGCTGATACAGTTGCACGCGCTCTGCTCGGCGCCCACGTTCAGCATCTCCTCCAGCATCGTGTTCTCGCGACTGGCCGATTCGGAGAGAGAGTTCGGCCCGATCCGCGCCATGGCCACCTTGGGTTGGATGGCGGGTTGCTGGCTGGTCAGCGGCCTGAATGCGGACACCTCCCCGCTGGCGGGATTCAGCGGCGCGGTTGTCTGGCTCATGGTTGCGGGCTTCACGCTCTGCCTGCCGGCGATTGAGCCGCCGAAGACCGACGAACGGCTCACCCTGCGCCAGAGGCTCGGCTGGGATTCGCTCGCGCTGCTGAAAGATCACGACCATCGCGTGGTTTTCATCATCACGACACTCTTATGCATCCCGGTGGCGGGCTTTTATCCGTACGCGCCGCAGCACTTGAGCGACATCGGCCTGAGGCACACGAGCGCGTGGATGAGCCTAGGGCAGACGACGGAGATCGTGGCCATGTTCAGCCTGGGCGCGCTGCTGCCGCGATGGCGCCTCAAATGGATTTTCGCGTGCGGACTGGGCTTCGGCGTGTTGCGTTTCGCGCTGAGCGCTTTTGACAGCAAGGCGTGCCTGCTGGCGGGCGTGGCGTTGCATGGCGCATCTTTCGCCTTGGTCCTGATCACCGCGCAGATCTATCTGGATCAGCGCGTGGGCGCGGCGTGGCGGACGCGCGCGCAGGCCCTGCTGGCGCTGATGAATGGTGGCGTCGGCAACCTCGTTGGCTTTCTCGGCAGCGGATGGTGGTTCGCCATCTGCGATCGATCGTCCGGCGCGCGATGGTCGTTTTTCTGGGGTGGGTTGGCTGCCGCGGTGGCCGCCACGCTGGTCTACTTCTTGATTTCCTATCACGGGAAGGGGCGGGCGCCTTCGGCGGATCGTCGGGGGGTGGCCTGACGCGATCCGGGAAATAGAAGCGCGCCATCCGCGCCGTCGCGTGCTTCTGGCAGCCGACAACACCGGGCTTGCTCAAGCCGTCGGGGCGGGTAATTCCTAGAGGAATCTATCGGAGGAGGCAGGACATGAGGATGCGGTTATTGCTGGCGATTCTGGGCGCGCTGTGTGCGGGGGGAGTGGCTGGGGCGGGCTACGAGGCGAAGTGGGAGTCGTTGGACAAGCGACCGACGCCGGAGTGGTTTCTGGACGCGAAGTTCGGAGTGTTCATTCACTGGGGGGTCTATTCGGTACCGGCGTGGGGCAAGGTGGGCGAGTACGCGGAGTGGTACTGGCAGAAGATGTCCAACAAGAAGCCCGAGAACGTGTGGTGGCAGTTCCACAGGAGGAACTACGGGGAGGATTTCGACTACAAGGATTTCGCGCCACGGTTCACGGCGGAGTTGTTCGACGCGGCGCAGTGGGCGTCGTTGTTCAAGCGCGCCGGCGTGAGATACGTCGTGCCCACGTCGAAGCACCACGAGGGATTCTGCCTGTGGCCGAGCGCCGAGGCTTCGAGGGCGTGGGGCCGGCCGTGGAACGCGGCCGAGATCGGGCCCATGCGCGACCTGATGGACGAGCTGGCCAAGGCGACGCGGGCCGAGGGGCTGAAGTTCGGGTTCTACTACTCGCTGTACGAATGGTTCAATCCCCTGTGGCTCAGTGACAAACCGAGGTACGTGTCGGAGCACATGTTCCCGCAGTTCAAGGACGTGGTGACGCGCTACAAGCCGGCGATCATCTTCAGCGATGGGGAGTGGGATCTGCCCTCGAAGGAGTGGAAGAGCGAGGAGTTGCTCGCGTGGCTATTCAACGAATCGCCATGCAAGGACGAGGTGGTCATCAACGACCGCTGGGGCAAGGAGTGCCGTCACAAGCACGGTGGCTATTGGACGACGGAATACGCGGCGGGATTGAAGGATGCGTCGCACCCGTGGGAGGAGAGCCGCGGGATGGCGTTCTCCTACGGCCTGAATCGCGCCGAAAGAGTCGGGGATTACAAGACCGGCCGGGAGTTCATATTGACCCTGGTCGATCTCGTCAGCCGCGGCGGCAACCTGCTGCTGGACATCGGGCCTGCGGCGGACGGCACGATCCCACCGCTCATGGAGCAGCGGCTGCTGGAGATCGGGGATTGGTTGAAGGTCAACGGCGAGGCGATCTACGGGACCCGGTTCGCGGGGCGTGCCTGCCAATGGACCGACGGGAAACTCCCAGAGCAAAAGTTCGGCGAGTACATGATCAAGTACAACCTCATGGACCAAGTCGGGCAGGCGCCAAAGGATGGCGTGGCCGTGAAGCAGGTGTTTTTCACGAAGAAGCCGGGCGCCTTGTACGCGATCACCGCCGGGTGGCCGGGGAAGCGCCTCGTGCTGCGCGACATCAAGGCCCCCGGCGACGCGGCCGTGACGATGCTGGGTATCGATGGCGCGCTCAAGGCGAAGTCGGATGGTGCGACGTTGACCATCACGATGCCCGATCTGGGTCCCGAGGGGGCCCCGTGCCGCCATGCGTTCGCGTTCAAGATTCCCGGCGGCGAGGTCGCGGCGGAAAAGTGATGCTGGGCGGGCGCATGCTTTCGGGAATCGGAGCGTTTCGTGGGCGGCGGGCGCCTCAGGGCGCCTCGTGCAAGATGCTGCAGCGCCCGTCGATTGGGACGCTAGCCCGGAAATTTCACAGCCGGCAGGCTGTGAAATACCGGGCTCTGGGAAAACCGCGCCATGAAAGCCATTTATTGGGCGAGGTCAGGCAAAGACTGGGATTTTTAGCGGTTGCAGAGTGTGTTTCGCGGACCGGTGGTCCCAGACCATCCAGCATCGCGTTTTTCGGAGCGCGGTTTTCTTTTGAGCCTGCATATTTCACGCGTTGGCGTGAAACATGCAGGCTAGCCTGTCGCCCTGCAGTATTTCGGCCGCATGGCTTTGGCGTTTGGCTCGTTCTCCCACTAATTTTCGCGCGGGATGTCGTGGAGAGGACAGGGTGGTGAATAGGCGCCCGGGTGGTTGGCTGGTGGGCCTTAGCCTTGCCGGCGCGGTGCTGGGCTGGGGCTGGGCGTGGGTGGGGATCCGGGACACGGTGCGACACTATGAGCCGGGTCAGCTGGCGCTCGGCCGCTATATCATGGCATCGTTGGCGCTGTTGCCGCTGTGGGCATCGCGCGGGATGAGGCTGCCCGGGATGCGCGACCTGCCGTGGGTGATCGCCATGGGCCTGCTCGGATTCACGTTCTATAATCTGGGGATCAACGTGGGCGAGAAGACGATCACGGCGGGCACGGCGGCCTTGATCGCCGCGTGCATCCCGGTGATGGTCACGATCGGGGGGCGCGTCTTTTTCTGGGAAAGACTTGCTCCGATGGGCTGGGCGGGGGTTGGGGTGGCATTCGTTGGCGTGGGCATCATCACGTATTCAGCCGAAGGGGGACTGCGACTTTCTGCGGGTGCGCTGTTGGTTCTGTGTGCATCGATCTGTGCGGCGGGCTACGGGTTGCTGAGCAAGCGCTTCCTTGCCAAACACGGTTGGGTGGAGGCCACGACATGGGCCGTGTGGGCTGGGACGCTGGGTCTTATTCCCGCGGGCGGTGGGCTCTGGGGCTCGGTCGCGACGGCGCCGATCTCCGCGACGGTCCAAGTCGTGCTGCTCGGCATCATCCCGGGTGCGACGTGCTACGCGCTCTGGAATTACGCCATCTCGCGGGTGCCTCTGGCGCAAGTGGCTAGCTGGATGTTCCTCATCCCGGTCGCATCGGTTGCGCTGGGTTGGCTGCTGCTGGACGAGATGCCACCCCCGCTTGTATTGGTCGGCGGCAGTGTAACGCTGGCCGGGGTTTTTCTGGTGAATGCGCGGGGGAATATGCAGATTGGCGGCAGGCCATGAACCTTCGCATCGCGCCACTGCCCATCCTCCTCTCTTGTGCCTCGCATGGCGCCGCGGCCCACGGAAATCCGGGGGCGCGCCCGGAAGCCGTGGCGGTTGTCGCGGCCACGCCCGGCCTCGTGGCGTTTTGGACCTTTGGCGAGCAGGCCGGGCAGCCGCGCCTGTCGGTGGAAACAACAAACAAGCATCCGCTCGTCGAGGTCGGGGGTCCGATCGCGCGCGTCGAGGGCGGGCCGTTTTCGGGCTATTCGGCAGAACTGGGGGGCAAACAGTATTTCCGAATTCCATATGCGGAGACGGGCGATCTGAACATCTCGGGCAAAGAGGCGCAGGTGAGCATGTTTGCCGTGGTGCGGATCATCGATCTCAAGCAGAGCCGAACCATCGCCGGCATGTGGAGCGAGGGCAAGGGCGCGAATGATGACACGGGCACGCGCCAGTACGCGCTGCTCATGAACATGCCGACCTATGGGGGCCCCCGGCAGCTCGTGCCACACATTTCCAGTGAGGGAGGCGTCACGCGGCGGGCCGACGGGAGCGCATTCCCGTGGTGTGCGGACTATGCCGCGACGCGCTCTGAGGTGCCGGAAGAAAAGTGGTGCTCGCTCGGATTCACCTACGACGGGCATTATATCCGCGCCTATATCAACGGCGCGCTCGACGCGCGGCCACTCGATCCCGTGAAGGACAAGCGTGACGACCGCTACTTCACGCAGGAGGGACCCGGCGGAAAAGACCGTGGCATGAATCCCTATTATCACGGGCGCGGGATCTTTTGCTACGATCCGGCGCTGCATGCCAAGGACAAGCCCGGCGGCGGGTCGGATTTCACCGTGGGCGCGCGATATGCGGTCGGCAGCATGCTCGGCGAGGCGACAAAGGGAAAGTTCGGTGGTCTGGCCGTATTCAACCGCGCGATCACGGACGTCGAAATGAAACGATTGCACGATGCCGCGGATATCGCCGCGCTGAAATAGAGGGCGCCTTGCTGGCGATCCGGCGGCCCGCGCGGATGGAGGACCCATGAGAAGACTGCTGTGCATGCTGGTGGCGTTGGGCGCCGCGGCCGCCGCCGTAGAAGCCTACGAGGCGAACTGGGAGACCCTGGATCGGCGCCCGAATCCCCAGTGGTTTGATGACGACAAGTTTGGGATCTTCATTCACTGGAGCGTGTTTTCGGTTCCGGCGGTCGCGTGGGTATATCCGGACAAGCGCTATGGGTACGGGGGGCATTCCTGCTGGTATGGACTCTACGTGGACCGGATCCGTCTGTTGGCGCCCGAGCAGCAGGCGAAGGTCGAGGCTTTCCACCGGCAGACATACGGCGAAGTGCCCTTCAAGGCCCTCGCGCCACTCTTCAAGGCCGAGGCCTTCGATGCGCGGCAGTGGGCGGCGATTTTCAAGCGCTCGGGCGCGCGCTACGCATTTCTGACATCGAATTTTCACGACGGCTTTTGCCTTTGGCCGAGCCCTTATGCCCCCGGCTGGAACAGCATGGACCTGGGACCGAAGCGGGACGTGATGGGCGAGTTCTCGTCGGCGATGCGCGAGGCGGGATTGAGGGCGGGGTTCTACTATTCGCTGGGCGAGTTCAATCATCCCCTCTATCTCGCGGCACGGAAGACCGGTGGGGACCTGGGGCCGTTCGTTCGAGACCATATGCAGCCACAGTTGCGGGAGGCGGTCGTGCGCTATCGGCCCTCCTTCATCTATTTTGATGGAGAGTGGGAGTTCCCCCTGGACACGTTTGCCATGCAGGGTTTTCTGGCGTGGCTGTATGGCGAGTCGCCCTGCGCGAATGATGTCGTCGTGAACGACCGGTTCGGGAAGGGCTCTCGCGGGGTACACGGCGGCGTGTTCTCCTCGGAGGCCGGGGTCCTCGAGAGCGGGACCGACCACAAGTGGTGCGAGGATCGGCCGATCAGCCGCGGGAATTGGTCGTACAACCGGCTGGAGCGTCTGGAGGATTACTTGAGCGAGCGCGACATGGTCCACCTCCTGGTCGAGACGGTGGCGCAGGGCGGCAACCTCCATCTGGACGTCTCGCCGTGCGCGGACGGGACGATCCCCATGTTGCAGCAAGAGCGGTTGGCGCAGATGGGCGACTGGTTGAAGGTCAATGGGGAGGCCATCTATGGGACGAGGCGCTGGGTCGTCACGCACGAGGGGCCGATGGTCGAGTCCCGGAATCCGCGGCTCGACAAGGATTGGAAGTGGATCGAGACGGGGGAGCGGCCGCTGGTTCACTACACGCGGAAAGACGACGCGGTTTACGCGATCTGTCTGGCATGGCCCGGCGAGAAGTTGCGGCTGGCGCGCGTGGGGCTTGGGCCGAATGCCAGAGTCGAGATGCTCGGTTATCCCGAGCCCCTCACATGGCGGTCGGTTGGCGAGGGTCTGGAAATCGATCTGCCGAGGCTGGCGCCAGTGCAGCTGCCATGCCGAAATGCCTGGGCGCTCAAATTGTCAGGGGCGAGATGTGAGGGCGATCGGCGATGAGCCAGTCGCGCGACATGGTGGCGGGCTATGAGATTCACGACGGGATCGCTGCGATGGACTTCGCGCGGGTCCAGGTGCTGTTGGCGGCGACGTATTGGGCCGAGGGTATAGACCGTGGGCGGGTTGAGCGCGCGGCGCAGAATTCCGCGCTGGTGATCGGGGCGTTTGCGGCGGACGGGGCGCAGGTGGGGTACGCGCGCGTGGTTTCGGACAAGACACGCTTTGCCTATGTCTGTGACGTGGTGGTGGACGAAGCGCATCGCGACCGCGGGCTGGGTCGAGCGATGGTCAGGTTCGCGCTGGAGCATCCAGATTTTTCGACTGTCACAACGTGGACCCTTTCCACGCGCGACGCGCACGGCGTGTACGGGCCGCTGGGTTTCTTGCCGATCACGGAGCCCGCGAGTCGGCCCGAGGACTGGATGGTTCTCAGGCGCGGGCGCGTGATACATGCGGGCTAGGAATTTGTCGGACTTTCCAGAGTCCGACAGGCTGCTGGCCCCGATCGGTTTGCCTCATCGTCCCTGATATCGTTTGCGGTAGGCCTCGGGATGGCAGCCGGCGGATGCCGCGAACATGCGGGTGAAGGCGGAGGTGGCCAGATAGCCGCAGTGTCGGGCGACTTCGCTGAGCGGGGCGTCGGAGTGACGCAGGAACTGCTTGGCATTGCGCAATCGCACTTCCACGAGAAACTGGTGCACGGTCTGGCCCGTCGCGGCCGCGAGACGGCGCTCCAGCGTCCTGCGCGACATACCGACGGCTTCGGCGACCTGGGCGGTGCCGATGGGCTGGCGGCCCTTTGCGCGGATGAATTCGATGGCGGCGGCCACCTTGGGGTCTTTCGTCGAGAGCCTGTCAGTCGAGGCCCTCACGACGACTTCGAGCGGGGGCAGTGCGCGGTGGTTTCGCACCAGGCGACGGCCCCGCAGGAGGGTTTCGAGCAGTTCGGCGGCCTGGCGCCCGATCTCGACAGTGGGCAGGGCAACGCTGGACAGACGGGGATATGTCAATTCACACAGCAGTTCATCGTTGCTGGTGCCGAGGACGCCGACATCGTCCGGCACGTTCAGGCCCGCCAACCGACAACCGGCGAGCACGCGCTCGGCCACGCGGTCGTCGCTGGCTAGCACTCCCGACGGTTTTGGCATGGCCCGCAACCATCGGATCAGCGGCGCGAGGGAGACCTCGCCATCGGGCCAGACGCCATCGAACTTTGTCACCGCAAATCCCTTGCTCTTGAGGTGCCTGACGAAACTGTCACCGCGAACCAGCGACTGGTGTGAGTCGTTCATGCCGCAGTAGGCGAAATGTTCAAAGCCCCGCTCCATGAGGTGTGCCGCGGCCATTCGGGCGATCTTCGCATCGTCGGCGAACACGGCGGCATCGTCGTACTCGAGGTTTCGGGCGCTGGCCTCCACCGTTATCACGCCGAGTCTCCTGAGGGCACGGTGCAGCGACGCTCCCCGGTCGTAGAGGATCGCGCCATCCACGTGCAGGCCCGGCATCTGCCGGCATGCGATGTCGTCGTCGCCCCTAACCAGAAAGAGGCGCCAGTCACGTTTCAGGGCGTAACCATAGGCGCCGGCCAGACGTTCCCGGCCGGGCCCCTCGCGCGTGTCGATGCAGACCGCGACCCTGATGCCGCGCGCGCGCCGGCTCGGCCTGCCGTGGCCCGGGCGAACAGGGTGCTTCCGCGCGGTCATCCGGGGGGTATCGGAGCAGATGGGGGCATTTCGTCAATGGCGCAAATTCGAATTGAGATGGCGTAAATTGCCTCTGGCGATCCCGGGGTGGCGGCGGGCAATGTGATTCCATGAACATGAGAGGTGCCCTCGTGGCGATGTGCGGGGCCATGGTGTCGTCGCCATCTCCGGCGTCCGAACCCGCGCGCGTCTGGGAGGAGGCGCTCGAGATCCCGACCTACGAGATGGGTGCGCCGGACCGGAACCCCATGTTCGTGGAGCGGCGGGCCTATCAGGGCGCGGAGTCGCCCATCTACCCGTATCCGATGTGGGACGCGATAGCCGACGCGCGCGTCAGCAAGACCTACCGGGCGGTGTATTTGGAGAATCGCCACGTGAAGGTCTGCGTGCTCCCGGAGATCGGGGGGCGGGTGTTTTCCGCGTGCGACAAGGCCAGCGGCTACGATTTCCTGTATCGCCAGCGCGTGATCAAGCCGGCGCTGATCGGCATGGTGGGGGCGTGGATCTCTGGCGGGATCGAATGGAACATCCCGCACCATCACCGGGCCAGCACGTTCATGCCAGTGGGTCACTCGATCGCGCATGACGCGGACGGGAGCGCGGTGGTGCGGGTCGGCGAACTGGAGTTGAGGCACCGCATGCGCTGGGTGGTGGAACTGAGGCTGCGGCCAGATTCCTCGTGCGTCGAGCAAACGGTCCGGCTGATGAATCGGACGCCGGTGGCGAATTCATTTCTGTTTTTCGCGAACGTCGCGGTGCACGCGAGCCCGGACTATCAGGTGATCTTTCCCCCGGATGTGCGGTGGGTGACCAATCACGGCAAGCGCGAGTTCTCCAGGTGGCCTATCTCGGACTCCATCTACAACGGCATCGATTTCCGCAAAGGGGCCGACGTGTCCTGGTGGAAGAATCATCCCAGCCCGATCTCGATGTTCGCGTGGGGATCGGACATGGACTTCGTGGCCGGTTACGACCATGGGCGCCGCGCCGGTTTGGTGCACGTGGCCGACAGGCACACCAGCCCCGGAAAAAAGTTCTTCACCTGGGGCGGGGGAGAGGCCGGAAAGGCGTGGGATCGAGCGCTTACCGACGCCGACGGGCCGTACATCGAACTGATGGCGGGGTCATACTCGGACAACCAGCCGGACTACAGTTGGATCAAGCCCTATCAGACAAAGGTTGCGGAGACATTCTGGTACCCGGTCACCGGAATCGGTGGCGTGAAGAACGCCAATCGCGATGCGGCGGTCAATCTCGATGTCGTTGGCGATGTGGCCAAGATCGCGGTGGCCGTAACGTCCGAGCGGTCTGATCTGGACGTGATCCTATCGGGCGCCCCGGGGACGCTCTGCGCGACGAACGCTTCGGCCGGCCCGGCCCGGCCGTTTCTCACGGAATGCAGGATTCCCCCGAACGCCGGCAGGCTGATGCTCCGGGTTTTGCAAGGCGACCGAGAATTGATCTCTTGCGCGCAGGTGGATGCATCATCGGGCGGGATGCCCGAGGCGATTCGGCCGCCGGCGCGGCCCGAGGCCATCGATGGCGTCGAGGAAGTCTATCGGGCTGGGCTGAGGCTGGAGCAGTTGCACAGCGCCGCATTGGATCCGGAGGACTACTACCGCGAGGTGCTTCGTCGCGACCCGGGGCACGCCAAGGCCAACATGGCCATGGGTATCCGGGCTTGGCAGAGGTGCCTGAACGCGGAAGCGGAGAAGCACCTGAAGGCGGCGGTGTCGCGCTCCACGGGGCTATACCTCGCCCCGCGGGATGGGGAACCACACTACTATCTGGGTTTGGCCCAACGGGCCCTGAACAAGGATCGCGAGGCGATCGAGCAATTTGAGCGGGCCGCGTGGGACGCGGGCTGGGAGTCGCCGGCAAACTGCCAACTGGCGGAGATGAGCTGCGCACGCGGCGACTTTGGGCGGGCCGCCGCCCATCTGGATCGCGCGCTGACCGGGAATGCTCAGAACCTCAAGGCACTGACCCTGAAGGCGGCGGTATTGCGCAAACTCGGTCGCGCGAAAGAGGGCGTTGGGTTTCTCGATCGCGCGGAGGCACTCGATCCTCTTGATCCGTGGCCGGCATGCGAGCGGGCGCGAGCCGCCGGGACAGCCCCAACCCTCCAGGCGCAGGGCGAAGATCCGCAGGCGTTCCTGGAGCCCGCCACGGATTATGCGAATGCCTCGCTGTGGGAGGACGCCGTCGCGGTGCTCGCCGCGGCGAAGGGCAGAGCGGCGACCGACCCGATGGTCCAATACACGCTCGCATATTGCCTCGAGAGGCTGGGCAAGACCGACGAGGCCGCCGCGCGATATGCGGGTGCGGCGGGGGCCTCGCCCGATTACGTGTTCCCATTTCGGCGCGAATCATTCGACGTGCTGCTGCGCGCCCGGGAGCGGAATCCCGAGGACCATCGGGCGGCCTACTATCTGGGCAATCTCTGCATGCTCCATTCGCAGGTGGAACGGGCCATAGGGCAGTGGGAAGAGGCCCGAAAGCTGAATCCGGGTTTCGCGCTGGTGCACCGCAATCTGGCCCTCGCCTACGCGCGAAATCCCAATGGTCTCACTCGCGCGATCGCGAGCATGGAGGCGGCGGTCGAGCGTGATCCGAAACAGCCGCGATTCTGCCTGGAGCTGGACCAGTTGTACGAGGCGGCCAATGTGCCCACCGAGGAACGGTTGGCGTTCTTGCGAAAGAACCACGAGGTCGTGGCCATGCGCGACGACACCCTTGCGCGTGAGATCGCGCTGCTGGTGGAGATGGGCGATTTTGATCGCGCGCTTGAGCTGCTGCGGGGCCGCCAATTCCACATCTGGGAGGGCGCGGGGCGGACGGCGGTGCACAATTCATATGCCGCGGCGCACCTTGCGCTCGGGCGACGCCATTTTGATGCGGGGCGGCATTCCGAGGCGCTGAAGGAATTCGGTGCCGCGCTGGAGTATCCCGCGAATCTTGGCACGGGGCGTCCGCTGCGCGGCGAGCGGCTGCCGGAGACTTACTATGAGATGGGCCGGGCGCACGAGGCGATGGGCGATCGGGAGGCCGCGGCGAAGGGCTTTGCCATGGCCGTGGAGACAGGACCGGCGGACCTGGCGCCGACGAGGCCCGCGGCCACCGACGAGCCCGAGACATATTACTATGCCGCGCGCGCTCTTGAGAAAATGGGCCGGGCCAGTGAGACGGCGCGGATTTATGAGGGGCTCATCGAGGTCGGGAAGGCCCAGCTTGCGGATCACGTGCCCATGTACTTCTTCGCGTCATTCGGTCATCCGCAACCCGAGCGGATCCGATTCGCGCAGGCCCACTATGTCATGGGCCTTGGCCTTCTGGGCTTGGGGAAGGGGGCCGGGGCGCGCGAGGCATTCGAGCGGGCAGTGGCGCTAAACGGAAACCACATCGCGGCGAGAATGCAGCTTGCCGCCTTGAAATGAGGAGACAGCGAGAATGAAACATCACGACCATCCCATCGGACATCTCTACAAGGCCCTTGTCGGGCTGCTGCTGGCGTTCGCGGCACCGATCGAGGGTGCCGATCTCCAGTCGTTTCCGATCCTCACGCCCAAGGCGTCGCCGCGGCCGCGCATCAACGGGGCGAAAGTCTTCGGCGTGCGGCCTGGCCATCCCATTTTATACACCATCGCCGCGACGGGCCAGAGGCCGATGAAGTTCTCCGCGGTTGGCCTGCCTCCGGGTGCGAGATTGGGCGCGGAGACGGGGCGCATCGGTGGCGCGATCGCGGAGCGTGGGATTCATCGGGTCACGTTGCGCGCGGAGAATGCGCTGGGGGCCGCCGAGCGCGAGCTGCGGATCGTCGTTGGCGACGATATCTGCCTGACGCCGCTGTTGGGTTGCAACACGTGGGGTGGATGGGGCCCCAAGGTCACCGACGCAAATCTCCGCGCCGCCGCAGAGGCGATGGTGCGGCTGGGCCTGATCGACCACGGATGGCAGTATGTCAACATCGATGATGGCTGGCAGGGGAGGCGCGGCGGGAAACTCAATGCCATCCAGCCGAATGAGAAGTTTCCCGACATGCGCGCGCTGTGCGATTACATCCATGGCCTCGGCCTCAAGGCGGGGATCTACTCGACGCCGTGGGCGACCAGCTATGCGGGATTCAACGGCGGCTCCAGCGACGATCCCGGGGGCGCGTGGGAGCGGCCGGTCCGCGCGAGGGACGGTTGGCACTGCGGCAAACACTTTTTCGAATCCAGTGACGCCCGCCAGTGGGCGGAGTGGGGCTTTGATTATGCCAAATACGACTGGGGCATCGATAGTGTCGAGATCACGCGGCGGATGGCCGACGCGCTGGCGGCATGCGATCGCGACATCGTCCTGGAGCTGTCGAACTCCGTGCCGCTGAACCTCGCGGCCGAGTGCGTCGCGTTGGCGCAGTTGACGCGGACGACCGGGGATCTGATCGATCTGTGGGATCGTTCGCAGATGGAGCCGTCCGTGAGCCGATGGGCGGTGGGGATCCGGGAGGTGTGGGTGCGGCAGGATGCCTATGCGCCATTCCAGCGCCCGGGGCACTGGAACCATGCGTGCAATCTCCGCGTGGGGCTCTTGGGCGGGTGGCGCGACAGGCCGCTCGAGCCATCGAGGCTCACCCCCGACGAACAATACTCGCACATCAGCCTGTGGTGCCTCTGGGGTTCGCCGATGATCATCGGGACGCCGATCGAGCGGCTCGACGAGTTCACCCTGGGCCTGCTGACGAACGACGACGTGCTGGAGATCAACCAGGACCCGCTCGGGAAGCAGGCGACGCGGGTCGAGGTCGGCAATGGCGGGGAGATACTGGTCAAGGAACTGGAGGACGGGGCGAAGGCGGTGGGCCTTTTCAATGTCGGGGCGACGGAGACGGAGGTTTCGGTGAGCTGGTCGAACGCGGGCGTGACGGGACGCCAGCGCGTGCGCGATCTCTGGAGGCAGAAGGACCTCGGGGATTTCGCCGACAGTTTCGGGGCAAAGGTGGCCCCGCACGGTGTGGTCCTCGTCAAGCTTGCCCCGGCCGAGAAGCCGTGAGGGCGTGGGCTCGCTGTGGCGCATGCCGCTGCCGAGTCGATGCTTGAGGGAGGATTCCCTCTGGCGCTTCGGCGGGTGTCGTCATCCCCCGTGTTGTCCCAAGTCGGGGAACGTGACTCGCAAGCAGTTTAGCCTGCATATTTCACGCTTCCGCGTGAAATATGCAGGCTCGAAGGAAAACCGCGCTCCGAAAGGCGCGATTCTGGAGGGTCTGGGGCCACCGGTCCGCGAAACGCACTCTGCAACCGTGCAGTATCCCAGTCTGTGCCTGATCTTTCCCAATAAATGGCTTTCAGGGCGCGGTTTTCCCAGAGCCCGGAATTTCACAGCCGACAGGCTGTGAAATATCCGGGTTAGGGTCGTGAGCCCTCAAAAACGACCATGGCGTGGGCCTCGACCCGGGGGACAAAGACCTCGGACCAGCCGCTGGCCGTTTTGATGGGGAGGGATGAACCGCCGGGCAGGAGCTTGGCGGTTACAAATGCACCTGGCACGGCGACGCGGAGATCGTGGACGGGGATAATCTCATCGCGGAATGCTGTGAACGCCTCTGGGTTGGGGGCGGCGGCGCGACCGAATGAGGAAACATCGTTGACCAGGTGGACGACCTTCGCGTCGCCCTTTTCCCAAAGGACCGTCTGGATCGTCATGGGGGCGTCGGTGCGGAGGGGATTCGTTCGGGCGGCCGTCCACCCGATGGCGTTGGCGATGAGGCGGCGGTTCAGCGGGTGGTTATACACGTAGTAGGCGTGGCCGATGTCGATCGGGAAGAGGGCGGTCCTGCCCTTGCAGGATTGGCGCGCGACCAGTGCGTGGAACGCCGTGCCCTTGGGCGGTTTGCCGCCACCCATGAGGGGGAGCGCGAACGCGGCGTTGTCGGAGATGGAGACTGGCGTCGCCTCGATCGTACGATCCCTCGGCCCGGTGAACAGGTAGGCGGCGTTCGACGGTTCGCTCACGCCCTGCCGCCATCCTCCAGCCCCCGAGATCTCCGGGTCGTCGAGGATGGGGTGCGCGGGACTTTCGAGGGGGATGGTCCACGTGCCTGAGGGTGTGGCTTCGGCCTGGGATGCGCCGAGGAGATCGGCGAGCGCGGGTTTTGGGCGTCGGAATCCGCTCTCGTCAAACGCCCCTGTCTCGAACGTGGCGACGAGTCCTCCGCCCCCCGCGACGAAGGCCGTGATGGCGGCTGCCTGCCGCTCCGAGAGGCAGGCGGAATTGGGCAGGACCACGGTGGCGTAGCGTGCGAGCACCCGGGCGTCGGCGAGCTCGTCATCGGTGACGACCTCCACGGGGATGTGGGATTCGAGGACGGCCTGGAAGATGCCGAAGACATTTTCCATGTGGCTCATGTAGGAAGCATCGCCGGCGGGGACCGCGCGCCAGTCGAGGGTGTTTTCGGAGAAGTGGATGGCGACGTGCGGGACGAGCGAGGCATTTTCGGCCCATGGCTCGCAGGCTTTCGTGTGCGCCCAGACGCGCGACATGATTGGCCAATTACCGCCGGTGACCATGGCGGGCGCAACGCCGTTTGCGAGCATGGCGAAGGAGTGCGCGCGCACGTGGGCCTCGGGGTAGTTGAGTGTCGAGACGTGCCACATCTGACCGTACCCGGGCCGGGTCCGGCAGTGGAGAAAGAGGTTCTGCCACGCGGCCTGGATCGGCCATGCCCACGGCCGCTCCCATTTGTGGCGATACTCCCAACCCATCTCCTCGAGCAAGCCGTCCGCGCACTGGCCGGCGCGCGCGGTCAAGAAGTTGCTGTCCGTTCGGCCGAAGATCCATCCGCGGGTCTGGTTGGGGATGACGGCGATCTCGGGATCCACGTTGTGCAGCGCTTCCGAGAGATCCAGCAGCATCTCTTCGCGTGTCCACGATTGAAAATCGATCCAGCGCTGCCAGGCGAGGTTTCGGGGATCTGGGTCGCGCGGTGGATCGACGCCGAAGCGCTTTTTGAATGCGCCGACGGTCCACGGGGAGAAGTCACCGCCCTTTGGGCCGGTGAATAGCATATCGATCATGATGCCGTCGAAGCGGGCGAGTCGGGCGACCTTGACCCAGCGATCGATGTAGGCCTGGCGATAGGGCGAGTGCCATGAGCCGAAACCATCGGCGTAGGGCCGACCCCTGGCATCCTGCTGTCGCCAGTCGGGATGCTCGAGGATGAACGGGTCCAGCGTGCGGTGGGCACCGTCGTAGATAGCGATCCTGAGGCCGTGCCGGTGCGCGGCGTCGGTCATCTCTTTCACCCAGCCGTAGGAGAGATCGTAGCCCGGCGGGAACTTGAACCCGGGGTTTCGGTTGATGATGTCATGGGGGAAGGGTTTGAGCACGCCATCGAGCGAACCGGCGGGCATCTCGCCGCAGCCAAAGACGCAGTTGGCCCCGGCCTCCTTGGCGCGCTGGCACCACGCCTCGGCAGTCATCGCCCTGTCCCATTCGAAGTGCGCGTAGCAGGGGCGGAGGGCAGACTTCAGCCACTTCGGGTGCGCGGCGATGTGGCGCTCGTGTGCCAATTCTGGCAGGGGTTTACCGCGGGGTGATGCCGCGGCGGTGGCGGCTCGATCGAGCAAGGCGTCGGTGGGGGCGAAGGCGGCGTCATGGGTGAGGAAGAAGCAGTCGATGCGGATGGCGCCCCTGCCGATGGCGAATCGCCAGGGGCCGGCCTTCAGGTCGATGTCGGCCAGGCGCCGCCATTGATAGGCATCGGGGGCGTCGGTCTTTGTGTTCGTTCGGGCGAGGGTTGCGTCGGCGGTGGTGCCGACGTTGATACCGTCGAGATCGAGCGCGACGGTGACCTTCTCCCCCGGCACGGCACAGCGTGCCCAGAGCGCCCATTTGCCGGATGTCGGTATATCGACGCCATAGTCGGCCCAGCCGTTCCGGAAGAGACCGATGAGTGCCTTGCCGCCGCTGGCGAGTGGCTCGTCGATCACGGAGGCGAAGCCCGATTCGCCCACTCGGCCCGACAGGGCTTCGGCCTCGACGAGGATGCCCGCTGCCGGGTCCGGCGCCCCTGAAGCGTAATCAGGGCCTGCCGCGGCGCAGAGCACCGCCAGAAGGGTCATTCGGGCCTGCAACCGATATGAGGCGGGGGAATTAATGTCCAAACTGTGGCATTCCGTCCCGCCGCAGTCGAGGGTGCGTTCGCGCTTCCGGCATGGATGCAGGGGCCTGTTGACATGGGGGAGAGACATTGGAAAGATGGCCGAGGGAAACAAAAAGATATGAGGAATAGAATTATTACGATCGCAAGCCAGAAGGGTGGCGTTGGCAAGACGACGACCGCATTGAATCTCGGATACTCGCTGGGCCGTTTTGGGGGTCGCACCCTGGTGGTGGATTTGGATCCGCAGAACGGGATGGCGATCGCGTCGAACCTGCGCAATTACACCCGGCTCGGTCTGATTGACTTTCTGAAGAGGAGGTCGGTTGCCGAGGAGGTCTTGGCGGAGGCGAAGGATGGTTCGATGACGGCCCTGGGGATGGGCGATGTGGCGCCGCAGGATATCCGGCAACTGGAGTCGGCGGCGTGGGATGGGTCTCTGGCCGTGGCCCTGCGCGAGCTGGGCCAAGGTTTCCAGCATGTGCTGATCGATGCGCCCGCGGGCGTGGGTGCGCTGGTGAACGGCGCGCTTAGGGCGAGCGATGGCGTGATTCTGGTCGTCACGTGTTGCCCGATTGCGCTGCAGTCGATGCCCTCGTTCCTCCAGCTCGTGCAGCACATCGCGGCTTCGGACAACCCCGGCCTGACGCTCGACGGCATCCTACTGTCGATGGTGGACCGGTCGATCCCGACACAGGACAAGGTCTACAACGAACTTATAGGGCAAGTTCCGCCGGAGACGTTGTTCCGGGACGTGGTGCCGTTCGACTCGAAGTTTCAGGCCGCGTGCCTGGATGCGGTGCCGGCCGTCATGTTGCCCGGCGGCGAAGAACTGGCCCGGACATTCCTGGATATCACGATCGAATTGCGCCAGCGGGAGCTGTCGCGGGCACGTCCTGCCTCCACGGCCGATGGGCCCCCGCGACTCTTCTGATTTTCGTCAGGCCATCGATCTGACGCGAGTCCCGTCGGACGCCATGCGGGCAATTTGGGGAGGGCCCGCGGCCTCGCGGGCCGGGTTGGCCGTGATGTCGCGCGGCTGGTGAATCGCGGACGCCGGGGCCGGCGTCCCTCTCGAATGGGACCGAGGCCCTCGCGGCAGAGCCCGGAATTTCACAGCCGGTAGTCTGTGAAATATCCGGGCTAGGTGGTCTTGGTCAGGCGTTGGGCGAGGGCGGCGAAGAGGTCGTGGTGGCCGCTGGGGGATTCGATAAGGCGGCCGCTGTCGCACAGGCCGAAGCCTTTGCCGAAGGCGCGGCCGTTGACGACGCACAGGTCGGTGCGGCAGCGCGCGACCTGTTCGATGGCGCGGGCGACGGCGGTCTGGCGGTCGCCATCGATCTCGTATTTCCAGCCGACGAGGAAGGCGTTGGGAAACCAGGCGCGCAGTTGGGGGAGGATCTTCGGGGCTGGGCGAAGGACGAGGTGGATCTCGTCGATGGAGCTGGGGATTTTGCGGGCCGCGATCGGCTGCCCCTCGGCGGTTTCGGCGCGGGCCACGGTGAAGTCGGAGACGGCGGCCGCGTGGAAGATGGCGTCTGCGCCGGGTCCGCGGGCGATGGCCTCGATGGCGCGCGCGAGGGATTCGGCGGTGGAGAAGGGTTCGGTGCGGGCAGCGCGGATGTCGCCGCGGAAGGTGGCGTGGTGGCCGATGAGGCAGGTCACGGTGTGGCCCAGTGAGGCGAGGTGGTTGGCGAGGCCGATGCCGAGTCGGCCGGTGGAGAAATTGGTGATGCGGCGGACCTCATCGATGGGTTCGTGGGCGGGGCCGCAGGTCACGATGATGTTCATAATGAGTTTTTCGCCGGGCGATGGCGCGCGTTGCCTTCGCCGGTTCTGGCGCTAAAGTCTCATTCCAATGCCAACACAGGAACAGATAAAGGAGATTCTCAAGACCGTCCAGTATCCTGGTTTCAGCCGCGACATCGTGTCGTTCGGGATGGTTACGGGGGTGTCGATCGATGGGGGCCGCGCGGTGGTGGACATCGCGGTCACGACGGCAGACGACGGCGTTGTGGCGGAACTTCGGGCGCGGTGCGAGCGTGCGGTTTCGGCTCTGCCCGGGGTCCAGGGGGTGGAGGTTCGGATCGACCAGAAGAAAACGGAAGCGCCCGGGTCGGGATTCGCAAAGAGCGAACTCCCGGGGGTGAAGCACATCGTGGCGGTGGCGAGCGGCAAGGGGGGCGTCGGGAAATCGACCGTGGCGGCCAATTTGGCGTGCGCGTTCCGGCTGGAGGGCATGGCGTCGGGACTTTGCGACTGCGACATCTATGGGCCGAGCATGGGGCTGATGTTTGGTACCACGGAGCGACCTCTCGCGACGGAGGACGAGCAGATCGTCCCCATCGAGCGATATGGGCTGAAGCTGATGAGCATGGGATTCCTTGCGGACCCGGAGACGCCAGCGATCTTGCGGGGGCCGATGGTCACGCGCTACACGCAGCACTTCTTGCGCGGGGTGCTGTGGGGCGATCTCGATGTGCTGGTGCTGGACCTGCCGCCGGGCACCGGCGACATCCAGCTGACGATCGTCCAGACGCTGGCCCTGAGCGGGGCCGTGATCGTGACGACGCCGCAGGAGGTCGCGCTGATCGACGCGCGCAAGGCGTCGGGCATGTTCGCCAAGGTCAACGTGCCGATCCTGGGCCTGATCGAGAACATGAGCTATTTCCAGTGTCCGAGCGACAAGAAGAAATATTTTCTTTTTGGCGAGGGCGGTGGCCGCAAGGAGGCGAAGCGGCTCTCGGTGCCGCTGCTGGCGGAGCTTCCGATCGACATCGCCGCGCGCGAGGCGGGCGACGCGGGACGCCCCATCGTGCTGGCGGATCCGTCGAATCCCGTGAGCCGGGCCTTCCGGTCGGCGGCGCAGGCCATCGCACGGCATTTGGCGGAGAAGGGATAGCCGGCGCGTGGCCCCGGCGTTTATGACACCAAGCCGTGATTGGTTCTGCCACGAGGGAGTTTCTATCCGTTTGGCCTAGCTCGAAAATAGGATCCTCCCGCAGAGACGCAGGGACGCGGGGAGGTTCTTGCCGGTTGGAGGAGGCATTTTCGTATCTGTTGGTGCCCATGTCGGTGGGCATGACGTCTGACCCGAAATCGGAGAGAATCCGCGGAATCCGTGTAATCCGCAGTTCGGGGCGTCTTATGGGTGGCGCAGGTAATCGAGCCAGCGGTCGATGCCCTCGCCGGTGCGCGCGGATAGCGCGAAGATCTGGGCATCGGGCGCGACGCGGCGGATGTTCTCCTCGGCGGCGGGGCGATCGAATCCGGTGGCGGCGGCCAGATCGATTTTCGTGAGCAGGACGAGGCGGACCGTTTGGAAGAGGGAGGGGTATTTGAGGGGTTTGTCCTCGCCCTCGGTGACGGAGAAGAGCGCGACGCGCTCATTTTCGCCGAGGTCGAAGGCTGCAGGGCAGACGAGGTTGCCGACATTCTCGATGAGCAGGAGGCGGGCGCCATCGGCGGCGCCGCCTCCGATGGCGCGGGCGATCATGGATGCGTCGAGGTGGCAGAGGCTGCCGGTGTTGATCTGCACGACGGGCGCGCCGCGGCCGCGCAGGCGCTCGGCGTCATTGAGGGTCTGGAGGTCGCCGACAATGACCGCGGCGGGAGTGGTCGTCGCGAGGCGGTCCAGGGTGGCGGCCACGAGGGTGGTCTTGCCGGCGCCGGGGGAGGACATGAGGTTGATGGCGCGGATGCCGCGCCCGAGGAAGAAGCCGCGATTGCGTTCGGCGATGCGGTCATTCTCGGTGAGCACGGCCTGTGCGATGGGGATGGAGCGGTGTGGGGCCTCGGCGTCCGGGTGGGGGTGGTCGTGCGTGTGCCCGTGGTCATGCCCTTGGGCATGCTCGTGATCGGCGAGGTTTCCCTCGCGGTCGAAGGCGTGGAGGGAAAAGCCCTCCGGGCGGTTGCATCCGCACTCGAGGCACATGTTATGAGATCTCCATATCGGCAAGTTCCAGTTCGCGGCCGCCGCCGGCGAGCGTCAGTGGGCCACCGCACTTCGGGCAGGTGAAATCGACCTCCTGGAGGGCGAGGGTTTCGCCGCATTGGCCACAGCGAAAGCTAGCCGGGATGCGCTCGATTTCCAGTCTGCCGTCTTCGGCGAGGGTGCCGGGCTTGAGCGCTTCGAAGGCGAACTCCAGGGCCTCGGGCACTGCGCCGGAGAGGGTTCCGACGCGCATGCGGATGCGGTGGATGCGCGTGGCGCCGTTGCGGCGGGCGAGCGCCTGGGCCTGCTCCATGGCATCTGTCATGAGAGAGAGTTCGTGCATGCTTTGAACATGTCAGATTCAGGCGGAAGGGCGGCGAGGTCAACGGGAGTTTTGAGCCTGAATCCGGGATTCGTGCCCGCGGTTTTCCTTGGTGCCCGCGTGTTTCACGCGGAAGCGCGAAGTAGGCACCTTGGCCGAGTGCCGACAGACAGGATTGTCTGCCCCACGGTGCGCGCAGGACCACCGGGTCCTTCACGCCTCATCCCGTCATCACAATTGCAGACGGCAGATGGGTTGAGACCCAGAGTTCCTCATCAGCTCCCATGCCCCGTGCGCCGTGGCATGAGCGGAGGAAGAGGATGGGACGTAGGAGCGCGCTTGCGCGCAATTCAAATCGCCTGCAAGCAGGCTCCTACGATTCGCTGTCTGAGCCTTCGAGTCAGCGCACTCGTCGGCGCGCGATGAAGAGGCGCGCGGTGAGGGCGAGGCCGATCCCGAGCAGCGCGAGGGTCGATGGTTCCGGGATCACGAAGAGGGCGATCTGGTTGTTGCCGACGCCGTACTGGTAATCGATGCCGTAGCCATCGGGCAGGGTGAGCGTCCCGAACGGACCGGAGAGGGAGTCGTATTCCGCGAATATATAGACGTCGTTGGTCAGGCTGCCGGTGTAAACGAACTGGAGGGTGCCGTTGGTGATGTCGAAGAAACCGTTGACATCCAGCATGTCGCTGAGTCCCGCGCCGGGGCCGGCTCCATTGGCGAGTTCGATCTGGAGCGTGCCATCGAGGATGAAGTTGTTGCTGGTGGTGAGGGTGCCGATGGGGTTGCCCGGGGCGGCAAAGCCGTCGGCGAGCACGTGGATGGCGGCGTCAATGAGGCCGGTGCCGCCGAGGGTGCCGCCATTTTGGATGGAGTAGTTTCCGCCGCCGATGTGGGTGCCGTTGACACGGAGGGTGCCGTTGGTGACCGTGGTCGTGCCGGTGTACGTGTTGGCGCCGGCGAGGTCGAGGATGCCGGGGCCTTTTGAGATGAGCGCGAGGTTGTTGTCGTTGAGGTCGGGTCCACCGAGGAAGCCGGTGAAGCGGTTCGTGACGCCGGCGGCGATGTTGAGGGTGAGCGTCGAGAGGTTCGCCTGACCGCCGACGACGCTGTTGGAAACCCCAGTGCCCAGGGCGACGAGGCCCGCCACCTCCTGATTGTATCCGTTCAGGATCAGGCGGCCATTGGCCTGGGCGTGGCCGACGCCGTTCGTGAGGCCGCCGAGGAAGACCGTGGTGGTGGTGGGCAGGCGATCGTTGCCATTGGTGAGTCGGACGGTGGCGGTGTAGGGTCCGAATCCATCTGGGGCGCGGTTCGCGGTGATGTAGGTCTTGCCGCCGTAGGTGCTGGCACCGCCGACAAAGAACTCGCTCGTGCGGGTCACGGTCCCCGTGGCGGAGCCACCCAGCTGATGGTAGAAGTAGACATTGCGCGAATTCCCATCATCCGAAATAACACTGTCTATAATCCAGTTCTTCTTGCCGCCCGGTTGTTCCCCGCCGGTGGGATACCAGTGATCCATGGCGAGCACGCCGTTGGTATTCAGGGTGATGGGGCCATTGAATGTGACGTTGCTCGACGCGTAGAATCTGATGGATCCGTTCGGATTGAACCCGTTGATCGTGACGGGTTCGGAGGCCATGGTCATGGAGCCCAGGTCGCGCAGGCGCAATTGGCCCGTCCCGTTGATGACTGTTGGGACGTTGGTCGAGCCGAGGGCATTTGCGTTGGCGGCCCTGAAATCCAGCGTGCCACCGCTGTTGACAATGAACTGTCCCATGAAATTCGTGTTATTGGCGCGGACCTCCAGGATACCCTGGGATATGGTGATATTGCCGCTGCCGAGGATACCCTGGGCCAGATTCGCGGTCCCGTAACCGATCTTCGTGAAACCCGCGGAACCGACATCGATGGTCTGATTGAAGTTGAGAGCGGCCCCGCCGGACAAACTGGAGCGGCAATCGAGGAAAGGATTGGTGCCATCAAAGGTGAGCACCGAAGAATTCATCGGGTTCAGAGACAGGACGGCATCGCTGCCGACGGTGCCGGTGTCTTCATAGATGAGGCCATTGATCGTAACGTTGACGTTCTGGGTGACGGTGAAATTCGCGGCATAGTCGTTCGTGAACAACGCGACTTCGGTGTTCGAGTCAGGCACGTCTGGGTTGAGATCCCAGTTGGCGGCATTGGTCCAGAGGCCGCCGCCGGGCAACACCCAGTCGTTGGTCGTGAGTTGGGCGGGGGCGGTGGTCGCCAAGCCGATCAAGACAAGATGCAATAGTGGCAACGAGAGACGACCCGGAAGGCCGCTGAGTCTGTCGGTGGTATACATCGCGCGTTCGTTCGCCGCTGCCCGATCCCCGGACCGCTAAAAACCATTATCGGAAAATGGCTTGGCTGGGTCAAGCACCGATATGGGCCAAATTGACGGGGACGCGGCCGATGGCGCGGGTCAGCGCCGACGCCGGCGGGTCGTGAAGAAGCGTGCGATGAGGGCGAGGCCGATCCCGAGCAGCGCGAGGGTCGAGGGTTCGGGGATGACGAAGAGGGCTATCTGGTTGTTGCCGGCGCCGTACTGGTAATCGATGCCGTAGCCATCGGGCAGGGTGAGCGTCCCGAACGGACCGGAGAGGGAGTCGTATTCCGCGAATATGTAGACATCGTTGGTCAGGCTGCCGGTGTAAACGAACTGGACGGTACCGTTGGTGATGTCGAAGAAGCCGTTGACATCGAGCATGTCGCTGAGTCCCGCGCCGGGGCCGGCGGCGTTGGCGAGTTCGATCTGGAGTGTGCCATCGAGGGTGAAGTTGTTGCTGGTGGTGAGGGTGCCGATGGGGTTGCCCGGGGCGGCAAAGCCGCCGTCGAGCACGTGGATGGCGGCGTCAATGAGGCCGGTGCCGCCGAGGGTGCCGCCATTTTGGATGGAGTAGTTTCCGCCGCCGATGTGGGTGCCATTGACGCGGAGGGTGCCGTTGGTGACCGCCGTGGTGCCGGTGTAGGTGTTGGCGCCGGCGAGGTCCAGGATGCCGGGGCCTTTTGAGATGAGCGCGAGGTTGTTGTCGTTGGCCGCGGGTCCTCCGAGGACGCCGGTGAAGCGGTTGGTGACACCGGAGCCGATATTGAGGGTGAGCGTGGAGAGGGCAGACTGGCCGCCGACGACGCTGTTGGAAACCCCTGTGCCCAGCGCGACGAGGCCCGCCACCTCCTGGTTGTAGCCGTTCAGGACCAGTTTCCCGTTGCCCTGGGCGTGGCCGACGCCGTTGGTGAGGCCACCGAGGATGACCGTGGTGCCCGTGGGGAGTCGGTCGTTGCCGTTGGTGAGGCGGACGGTGCCTGTGAAGGGGCTGAAGGCGTCGGGGGCGCGGTTCGCCGTGATATGCGTGTAGCCGCCGTAGGTGCTGACGCCGCCGACGAAGATCTCGCTGGCCCGGCTCATCGTACCGGTGCCGTTGTTGCCCGTGCCGACACCGTTGAGGAAATGCACGCCGCGGCCGTTGCCATCGTCGGAGACGGCGCTGTTGAAGAACCAGTCCTGTTTTCGCCCGGGCTCGATGGTCGAGAACCACTGTTCGACGGCGAAGACGCCGTTCGTGTTCAGCAGGACCGGTCCGTTGAACGTGACATTGCTCGACGCGTAGCATTTGACCGAGCCGTTGACGTTGACGCCGTTGATGGTGATGGGTTCCGAGACCGTGACGCTGGTGAGGTCGCGGAACTTGAGCTGGCCCGTGCCGTTGATGACGGTGCCGACGTTCGTGGTGCCGAGGGAGTTTGCGGTGCCGCTCCGCAGATCGAGGAAGGTGCCGTTGTTGATGATGAACTGGCCGGTGAAATTGGTGTTGTTGCCGCGGGCCTCGATGGTGCCGTTCGAGATCGTGATGTTGCCGCTGCCGGTGATCTGCCGCAGGCTGGCGACGCCGCTGCCGACCTTGGTCAGGCCGACCGTACCCACGTCGATGGGGACGTTGAACTCGATGCCGGCGCCGCCCGAGGCGGCGGACCTCGAGTCGATGAAGGGGTTGGTGCCGCCGAAGGTGAGGACGTTGGTGCTCGTGCCGCCCAGCCACATGACGACGTCGGTGTTGGTCGTGCCGGTGTCCTCGTAGATGAGGCCGTTCACCGTGATGTTGACAGTCTGCGTGACCGTGAAGAGGGCCGCGTAGTCATTCGTGAATTGGGCGACCGTCGTCGTGGAGTCGGGGATGGTCGGATTCAGGCTCCAGTTGGCCTCGTTAGTCCAGAGCCCGCTGCCGGGGAGGAGCCATGAATTGGTGGTGATCTGCGCCTGGCTGGGCATCGTCAGCGCGAGCAGGGACAGCAGGGCCGCCAGCCAATGGCGCGCGCCAGTGACGGGAACGGATGGTCTGGGGAGTAGTCGCATAAGCCGCATCATTCTCCGGCGTGGCACCCGGGGGCACAACGCAATTGTCAGTATGAGAACATGTTCGGCCTAGGTCAAGGGACAATATGGGATCCGAAACTTTGCGGGAGAGGCGGAGCGATCACCCAAGGGGGCGGCACCAGCCAAAAACGTCCACGCGCCGGATTACTCAGGGTGAAACTTCTGGGGGCGGAGCCGTTTTGGACTGCGGTGGCAAAGCGAAGCGGCGACACCGCTTTTGCCCCCGGCGGAGCCGAAGCCGATGGCCCCGGCCCGCGCTTCGCGCGCTGCCAAAGCGGTGGCGCCGTCCGGCGGTTGCCGGACTCTGCCACCGCAGTCCAAAGCCCTCCGGGCCCGGATCCTGGGTCGGGGCACGAGCCGCGCCCGCGAACAGCGCCCGAAGTTTCTGGCTAGCCCCGCCGCCGGCGCGCGGCGGGGCCGACCGGATCGAGAGCGCGCCGCATCATTCATGTGGAAACTTCCGCCACGTGGTGCGGGCAATCTTGTCTGCAATCACAAGACGTTGCTACATCGTGGGTTGGCGGACAGGATTGTCCGCCCCACGGTCTTCGGCGCGGCGTGAAGTTTCAGGTCAGATCTGGGAATAGGGGGCAGGGCGGAGGAAGACGTTGGAGATGTTGGAGACGATCTCGGGGTCGGTGTAGCCGGGCATGGAGCTGAGCTTCTTCCATTCGGGGTCGGAGGCGAAGGTGGCCCAGTTGGCGTCGTGGGCGGCCATGTTCTCGAAGGTGAGCATGTAGGTGAGGTTTGGGAGGCGTTGGCCGACGAGGGTTTCGCCGAAGAAGACTGGGGCGAGGCCGGTGCGGCGGAAGAGCGCGATCTCCCAGTTATTGAACATCTCGATTTTCTTGATATTGGCGCGGCGGCCATGGCTCTCGTAGGTGCGAAGTTCGAAGATGCGGGGCTTGTTGCCTTCGGTTGCGGCGGGGATCTCGAGTTTGGGCATGCCCTCGAAGGCGATCATGAAGGAACTTTCTGCGCGGACGAAGCCGGGGCTGTCCGGCGAGGCCGCGAGGAATTCGTTTCCGGCGGTCTGGAAATCTGGGTCGGCGAGGATGCGGTGTTGGGCGGCGAGGATGCCGTCGGGGGATTTGAGTGGCAGGAGGACGTAGGCGGTCGGGTTATCCGGGCCGGTCATGACGTTGAAGACGCCGACGGGGCCGATGCCGGCGCGGTTGAGGGCGGGGATGGCGGCCTGTCGCATGAACGCGTCGAAGATTTTTTGTTTTGGGCCGCGGCGGAGGTGGTAGAGCGTGAGCTCGTAGTATTCGCGTGCGGGTGGCAAGGCGGCCTCGGTGGTCTCATCGGCGGCGCGGAGGATGCCGGATGCGCCGGAGGCGCCCGCGGCGGCGAGGGAGGACGCTAGGAAACTGCGGCGGCTGAGCGTGTTTCTTTTCATGTGCGTGGGGTCGAGGGGCTGGGCCGATGTCACCGTTTCTGTTTTGACGCCCAAAGTTCGATGGCGTTGGCGACCTTGTTGGCGTGGTCGCGCAGGGAGGCCGGGGCGTTGGTGTCGGCGGCGATTTGGCGGAGGATGGGGATGGAGGAGGCATCGGGCACGAAGCGCATCGAATCGACGGCCTTGAATCGGACGGTGGGGTTGGGATCGGCGAGCATCGCTTTGAGGGCGGCGAAGTCCTCGGGGTTTTGCATGCGCGCGAGGGCCTCGATGCAGCGGCTGCGCTGCTGGGGATCCTCTGCGGTTTTCATCGAGGCGTAGATGAGGGGCACGCCTTCGCGGTCGCCGATGCGCGCGAGCGCAAGGGCGGCCGTGAGCCGGGCCATCGGGTTCGGGTCCTGGAGCCGGGCTGTGTAGCTGGCCTTGGCGGGTTCCTTGGCGAGATCGACCAGTGCGGAGGCGGCGGTGGAGCGGACGTAGCCGTCGGCGTCGGCGAGCACTCCGAAGAGCGGATCGATGGCGGTGGAGTCGCCGATGAGCCCGAGGGCGGCGGCGGCGTCCCCGCGGACCTCCCACGCTTCGTCGGCGAGGCGTTTGACGAGGTGGGGGACGGCCTCGGTGTTTCGGAGTCGGCCGAGGGCGACGACGACGGCGCGACGGACCTCGGCGTCGCCATCGGTGGTGGCCTGGCAGAGTGGCTTAAGGGCGGAGGCTTCGCGGAGGTCGGCGAGGGTCTTGGCGGCGGCGGCCCGGACGACGGGGTTGCTGTCGGTGAGCGATTTGACGAGGATGGGGTCGTCCTTAGAGAGTTTCTTTTTCAGGAGTTGGTAGGCCTGTTCTGCGGCCTGGGCGTTGTCCGCCATGAGCAGGATGTGGAGGCGTTCCCTGTGGAGGTCCGGCACATCGGGGTGGGCCTGGATGGCGTCGTTGAGGACCTCGACCGCCTTTCTGAACTCGCTGTGTTTTGCGAGGGTACGCGCCTCGTCGAGGGCGTCCTTGTAGGGGGGTTTGGCGCAGCCCCAGAAGGCGGCGGCCAGCGCCAGGGTCAGCATTGGGATGGCGGCTGCGCGGGGGTGCGGGAAGCGGATCATGGCTCCAATATGTTAACCGGCTGCGGCGGTTGGCAAGGGCAAAGGCGGGAGGGATGCACGGGTGGTTTGACTTGGGGGTTCCTTGCCGCTATCGCGGGGCGCATGGATAGAGTCTCCGAATTGGCGGTCAACGCGATCCGCACGCTGACGGTCGACGCGGTGGAAAAGGCGCGCAGTGGGCACCCGGGCCTCCCGATGGGCTGTGCGGATTTCGCGTTCGTGCTGTGGACGAAGTTTCTGAAGATCAACCCGGCGGACCCGCGCTGGCCGGACCGCGATCGGTTCGTGCTATCCGCGGGGCACGGTTCGATGCTGTTGTACTCGCTGTTCCATCTGGCGGGTTTCGAGCAGATGACGATGGATCAGGTGCGCGCGTTCCGCCAGTGGGGCAGCGCGACACCGGGGCATCCGGAATTCGGGATGACCGACGGCGTCGAGTGCACCACGGGGCCGCTGGGCCAAGGGACGGGAAATTCGGTGGGGATGGCCATCGCGCAAAAGTTCAAGGCGGCGCGATTCAACGAGGAGGGGTTTCCGGTCTGCGACCATCGGGTCTACGCGATCGTGTCGGACGGCGATCTTGAGGAGGGCGTGTCGCACGAGGTGGCGGCGCTGGCGGGGCACCTCGGCCTAGACAATCTGACATGGTTCTTTGACGACAATCGCGTGTCGATCGAGGGCATGATCGATCTGGCCTGCAGCGATGACGTGGGTGGCAGATTTGCGGCCTATGGCTGGCACGTGATCCGCATCGACGGGCACGACCACGGGCAGATCGAGGCGGCGCTGCGCGAGGCCATCGCGCACAAGGGCGCGCCGACGATCATCATTGGGAAGACGATCATCGGCAAGGGGTCCCCGGCGAGGCAGGGGCAACCGAAGGCGCACTCCGATCCGTTTGGGCCGGAAGAGGTGGCGGCGACCAAGCGGAACCTTGGCTGTCCCGAGGACAGGCAGTTCGACGTGCCGGCGGAGGTGCGAGAACTCTTCGCGGGGCTGCGGACCCAATGGGCGGCGCGCGGGGCGGCGTGGCAGAAGATGTTCGGGGCGTACGGCGCCAAGTATCCAGAGAAGGCCGCGGTGTGGCGGGATGCGCTGGAGAAGCGGTTGCCGGCGGGGCTCGAGGGGCGCCTGCCGTCGTTTGCGCCCGGCAAGGCGGTGGCGACCCGATCGGCGGGCGGCGAAGTGCTGAAGGTGCTGATGTCCGAGATCCCGTGGTTGGTCGGGGGATCTGCGGATCTGGCGCCATCGACGAAGACCTACGTGAAGGCCTGCGGGTCTTTTCAGAAAGGGAGCCCCGGGGGGCAGAACCTGCATTTCGGGATCCGCGAGCATGGGATGGGGGCGATCATCGCGGGCCTGGCATATCACGGCGGGCTGATCCCCTTCGGGTCCACGTTCTTTGTCTTCACGGACTACATGCGGCCGCCAATCCGGCTGGCGGCGCTATCGCACATCCAGGCGATTTTCGTAATGACGCACGACTCGATATTCGTGGGTGAGGATGGTCCGACGCACCAGCCCGTCGAGACACTGGCGACGGTCCGGGCGATACCGAACGCCTCGATGATCCGGCCGGCCGACGCCAACGAGGCGGCGCAGGCCTGGCTGGCGGCGCTGGACAACCGCACGCGGCCCACGGTGCTTGTTCTCTCGCGGCAGGATCTGCCGGTGATCGATCGGTCCGAGTGCGCGCCCGCCAGCGGGGTGCGCCGGGGCGCGTACGTGCTCTGGGAGTCTGCCGCGGGCTCCGTTCCGGAGATCATCCTGATTGGGACGGGATCCGAGGTGCACCTGTGCCTGGAGGCGGGGCGGCAGCTTGGCGCGCGCGGGCGGAAGGTCCGCGTGGTGTCGATGCCGTCGTGGGATCTGTTCGAGGCACAGCCGCAGGCCTACCGTGATGGGGTGCTGCCCCCCGCGGTGCACAGGCGGGTCGTCGTCGAGGCGGGCGTGAGGATGGGGTGGGAACGGTACATCGGCGATGGCGGGCGCGCCATCACGGTGGATCGATTCGGCGCGAGTGCCCCCTATCAGGTGTTGGCCAAGGAGTACGGATTGACGGTGGAGAGCGTGATGGACGTTGCCGGATCGTTGTGAGGCCCTTGACGGTCTCCCGGGACGACACTAACAAGGCGGTAGATGCGCCGCCCGAGAAGAAGGAAGGTCGGGGGAGCCGTGCCGCTGGCCGCATGGTTATGGGCCGCGGGTCTGGTGGCATGGGCCGGTCACTGCCGGGCCGGGGAGCGGCTGGTGATCAAGGGCTCCGATACGATTGGCGCGGAATTGATGCCCCCGATGAGGGAGGCCTACATCGGCCAGGGGAACGATGCGTCCTTTGAGATCGCCGCCGAGGGATCGGCGACCGGCCTCATGGCCCTGATGGAAGGGGGGAAGGACTCCTGTCAGATTGCGATGTCGAGCCGCGAGCTGTCGGCGACCGAGAGACTGCGGGTGAAGATGGAGGGTTTGGATTTTCTGGAGATCCCCATCGCCCGCGACGGCATCGCGGTCGTGGTGAATGCGAGGAATCCCGTGGCCTGCCTGACGCGCCAGCAGGTGGAAGAGATTTTTGCCGGGGACATCGCCGACTGGAGCGCGGTGGGCGGGCGGGCCGGCCCGATCGCGGTCTACGCGCGCGGCGCTTCCTCGGGAACGCGTTCGACCTTTCAGAAGATGGCGATGAGGGGACGGGACTACGCGTCGGGCGCGAGGAAGATGGCGGGCAACCAGCAGGTGGCGGCCGAAGTGGCGAGCAACCCGAACGGCATCGGGTACGTGGGTCTGCCCTACGCGAGGGGACGGGATCTGCGGGTGATGCGGATCGACGGGCGCGCGCCGAGCGCGGAGAGCATCCGGGATGGATCGTATCCCTACAGCCGACCGCTGTACTTTTTCGTACGCGGCCAACCGAAGGGACAGGCGGCGAGATTTGTCGAGTTCGTATTGGGACCCGACGGGCAGCGGGTCGTCCGGGAGCACGGTTTCGTACCGCTGGATGGGGCGAGGTGACGGGCGCATGAACGAGGACGAGTCAGCGCCGGCGAGGGGCAGTCAGGTGGGCGGGCATCAGGGAGAGGTCCAGGCCGGGGGAGAGGGAGGGCTGGCTGCGGCCCTGAGGGGTTCTCGGCGCGGGCGCGCTTTTCTTCTGGTGATCGATTCGTGGGCCCGGACTCTATTTGGTGGCGGCGCGATGGTCGCGATCCTGATCCTGGTGCTGATCATGGTGTTTCTCGTGTGGGAGGGGGCGGGATTCATCCCCGAGCACCATCGCAGTCTCGTGCTGTATCGCAGGACGGGTCAGGAGTTCGTGGACGCGATCCGGGGTCCGCTGGTGGAGCACCAGGCGTTGAATCGGTACCTGAGTCGCGTCCGTGCCACGGATGTCGACGAAATGAGGAAGCGCGGGGTGGGCGAGGCCGAGGCAGGGGAATGGCTAGCGGCGTTTGACACGTTTGCGGCGAACTTTCGGGCGGCCGGGGCGCCGCTGAGGAGTTTTGTTGACGGGGCCGCGGCTGTCGCGCTCGACATCAAAGGCAGGAGCCAGGGTTGGCAAGGGTCGGATGCCGCGAGGGAGGCAAACCGATTGCGGGAACTTTTGCCGGGGGCGACGGCCGCGCTCGGAGAATTTGAGTCGGCGCTGAGGGCGTCGATGGCCTCGGTGCCGGCGTCGGCAGGGCGCGGCTCCGAACATGCCTGGGCCAGGTTCCGAGACATGTCGGGGCGACTCGCCGCCTCCATCCCGGGGGCCGTGGCGCGCGCGACGGCATGGGACCCGGATCGGCCCGTGCCCATGGGCGAGTCGTTGTCCGCGTTTTTCTTGGGTCGAAGGTGGGCGGCCGACAGCGAGTGGCACGAGCGATACGGGTTGCTGCCTTTGCTGATCGGCTCTCTCTGCATATCGGCCGTGGCGATTCTGGTGGCGGTGCCCTTCAGCGTGGCGGCGGCGATCTACGTGAGCCAGTTCGCGACTTCCGCCGAGCGGGGTCTGATCAAGCCGACGATCGAGCTCATCGCGGCGATCCCTTCGATCGTGCTGGGTTTTTTTGGGATCACGGTGCTGGGGAGCGGGATCCAGTGGTTGAGCGGGCAACCTTGGATGTCGTGGGTGCCCTTTTTCCCTGTGACCGAGCGGCTCAACATCTTTACCGCGGGGCTGATGCTGGCGCTGATGGCCTCGCCGACCATATTCACCCTGGCGGAGGACGCGCTGCGCGGGGTGCCGGTGCAGTTTGAGGAGGGGTCCCTGGCGCTCGGCGCAACCCGGTTCCAGACGGCGGTGAGGATGGTTGTGCCGGCGGCGCTCTCTGGGATCATCGCGGCGGTGCTGCTGGGTTTTGGGCGCATCGTCGGCGAGACGATGGTGGTCCTGCTGGTCGCGGGCAATCGGCTGGAGATTCCGGATTTCACGCAGGGGTTTGGGGCTTTGTTCCAGCCTGCGCACACGATGACGGGCATCATCGCGCAGGAACTGGGCGAGGCGCCCGGGGGGAGCCTCCACTATCGGGCGCTTTTCATGGTGGGCCTAACGCTCTTCGTGATGGTCCTGATGATAAACTGCGCCACGGAGATGGTCCTGCGGCGATTCCACAGGATGCGGGGCTGAGGGCCTGGTATGCGAGGCAGCGTGACCACACGATCTTTTGCGAAGGGGCGGCGATCTTTCCGGCTGGGCGAGGCGGCGGTGATTTCGGGGCTGCGCTGTGCGACGTATGTGATCCTGCTGGCGGCGGGGTGCATATTTGTGGACATCGTGCGAAAGGGGGCGCCGGTGGTGCTGATGGCAAAGCCGCCCTTCGTGCACATGGAGTTTCTGACGCAGGCACCGCAGACGCTGCACGTGTTTCGGGACGAGGCGGGCGTCGAGCGCAGGATGGGCGAACTCGATTTTCGCGAATATCGGTCCCGCGTGGGCCGGGACGTCGCGTCGGCTCGCTCGTACCCTTATGCGGGGGGCGGGATCCTGCCCTGCATCGTGGGAACGGTGCTGTTGACGGCGGGCTCCATCGCCATGGCGATGGCCCTGGGCATGCTGTGCGCAATTTACCTGAGCGAATACGGGGGCAGCGGCGCATTCATCCGGGCAGTCAGGCTGGCGATCCTGAATCTGGCGGGTGTGCCATCGATCGTGTTCGGGCTTTTTGGCTTTGCGCTATTCGTGCTTTTCTTCGGGTGGGACGTGTCTCTCCTGGCCGGCTGGTGCACGCTGGCGGCCATGGTGCTGCCGGTGATCATCACGGCGTGCGAGGAGTCGTTGCGCGCGGTGCCGAAAACGTTCCGGGAGGGGGCGCTGGCGCTGGGTGCCACGAGGTGGCAGGCGATCTGGACGAACGTGCTGCCCCACGCATTGCCCGGGATGCTCACCTCTTCGATCCTGGGGATCGCGCGCGTGGCCGGGGAGACGGCCCCCATCATGTTCACGGCGGCGTTCGTGATGCGGGACAATCTACCATGGCAGGGATTGCGGCATGCCGGAGACTTCTTTTTTCAAGGCGTGATGGCCCTACCGTATCACATCTACTATCTCAGCTCGAAGGTGCCGGCCAACGAATACACGCGCGATGCCCGGTACGGGACGGTGTTAGTGTTTCTGGTGCTGGTCCTTGCGATGGCGCTGGGCTCGATCCTGCTGAGGGCGCGAATACGGCGGTCGCATCGATGGTGAAAGGCGGAGTCAGGGCGATGGAGAAGGACGCGACAGGAGTGCAGGGGCCGGGCGGGGGTGATGCCGGTGGCGATCCGATCATTTCGGTGCGGGGGCTGGATTTCTTCTACGGGCCGTTGCAGGTGCTCTCCGACATCTCTCTGGAAATCCCGCGCAATCTGGTGACGGCCCTCATCGGCCCTTCGGGCTGCGGAAAATCGACGCTCCTGCGGTGCTTCAATCGGATGAATGACTTTAATGGGGACGCCCGCCTGGCGCGCGGCTCGATCCGGGTCGGGGGCGTCGATATCAACGGCCCGGATGTCGATCCGATAGAGTTGCGCAGGAGGGTGGGGATGGTGTTCCAGAAATCCAACCCGTTCCCAAAATCGATATACGAGAACGTGGCCTACGGGCTGAGGATCGGGGGCGTCAGGCGCAAGTCGGCGCTGGATGAGGCGGTCGAGCGGAGCTTGCGGAATGCGGCGCTCTGGGACGAGGTGAAGGACAGGCTGGGCGATAGCGCGCTGGCGCTGTCGGGCGGCCAGCAGCAGCGGATGTGCATCGCGCGGGCGATCGCGGTGGAGCCCGACATCATCCTGATGGATGAACCGTGCTCGGGGCTGGACCCGCAGGCGACCATGCGGATCGAGGAGCTGATCCAGGAACTGAAGGAGCAGTTCACTATCGTGATCGTGACGCACAACATGCAACAGGCGAGCCGCTGCTCGGACCTCACGGCTTTTCTCCATCTGGGGCGGCTGGTGGAGTTTGCGGAGACCATGCGGATCTTCACCAACCCCTCGGAGAAGAGGACCGAGGACTACATCACCGGGCGATTCGGTTGAGGGGCGCGCGCGATGGGGCTTGCGGGCGGGTCAATGATCGTGAGAGATTGAGCGGGCACGCTTGCCATGAGATTGCACCTCGAGGAGGAGATCCGGCGCATCAAGGAGAATCTCCTGATGATGGCCTCGCTGACCGACCGGAGCCTGTCGCAGGCGATCCGGGCGCTGGTTGGGCGCGACGATCAACTGGCCGCACAGGTCGAGGCGGACGACACCCAGCTGGATTCCCTGCAGGTGGCGATCGACGAGGGCGTGGTCATGTTCATCGCAAAGCAGCGCCCGGTGGCCACGGACCTGAGGCTCGTGATGGTGGCGCTGAAGATCGCGGGGGATCTCGAGCGGGTCGGGGATCAGGCGGTGAGCATCGCGCGTGCGGCGATCCAGCTGAACAGGGAGGTGCCCCTGGAGATGCCCGCGGACATGTCGCGGCTGGCGACGATCAGCGTGGAGATGGTGCGCGAGGCCATAGCGTGTTTCGTCGAAGGGACTCCGGAGCGGGTGCCGGCGCTGGTGCAGCGAGACAAGGAGGCCGACGCCATCAACCGAAAGCTCTTTTCGGAATTGATCGCGCGGATGGAGGCGGACCCGTCGATCATCCGGCGGGCGGTGCACCTTTTGCTGGTGGTGCGCCGATTGGAGCGGGTGGCCGATCATGCCAAGAGCATCGCCGAGGAGGTCTATTACCTTGGGAAGGCCGTGGACATCCGCCACGCGCACCCAAAGCCGACGCTGCCCCGCGGCGATGTCTCGGCGGAAACGCCGCCCGCTGGATGAGTTGTGACTCCAACCGCGGACAGCGTTCATCGGTGGTTTTCTGCTCGGTTGGGCGCGAGATGGCCATAGCATGGGGCGATGCGCTCGTTTGCGGCCGCGATCGTCTTTATCGGGGTGGTTCAACTGGGGTGGGCCTGGAGTGCCGTGCCGGTCGATGTCCGCGCCGCGGGGGCGAAGGGGGACGGGGTAGCGATGGACACCGCTGCGATTCAGGGTGCCATCGATCGCGTGGCCGCGGGTGGTGGCGGCGAGGTGCGCGTGCCGGCGGGGCGATATCGGATCGGCTCGTTGCAGATTCGGGATGCCGTGCGGCTGCACCTGGAGGCCGGGGCGATCCTGATGGGGAGCGCCGACCTGAAGGACTACACCCTGGGGCGGCTGATATACGCGGAGGGCGCGAAAGGGATCGTGATCGAGGGGGAGGGAGAGATCGACGGCAGTGGCGGGGCATTCTGGGAACGGGGCAAGCCTTACGCGGGACCGCCGTGGCGGGGAACGGCCCAGTTCGAGTACAAGGCGCTGAAACGGCCGAGGTGCCTCCATTTTGTGCGCTGCGAGGGACTGGTGCTTCGCGGGATCACGATTCGGAATTCCCCTTCTTGGACCGTGCATCTGGAGCGATGCGCGGGCGTCACCGTGGAGGGGTTGAAGATCCGGAATCCGCTGCACGGGCCGAACACTGATGGGATCGACGTCAACTCCTGCCGCGATGTGTCGATCAAGGGCTGCGACATTGTGACGGGGGACGATGGCGTTGTGCTCAAGAGCACAGAGCCCGGCAGGGATCATCCTTCGCGGAACATCACGGTCGAGGGTTGCCGGATCTGGAGCGCGTGCAACGCGTTGAAGATCGGGACCGAGACGCACTCGGATTTTGAGGGCGTCACCTTTCGCGATTGCGAGCTGTACTGTGGTTCCACGAACCATCTGGAGCGGGCGCTCTCGGGCGTGGCCATAGAATCGGTGGACGGATCGAACCTGCGCCATATCCGGGTGGAGAGCATCCGGATGTCGAATCTCCGTGCGCCGATCTTTGTGCGGCTTGGGCACCGCGGGGGAAATAGTGCGAGGACGCGGCAGGTGGAGCCGCGGGTGCCGGGCACGATCCGGGATGTGGTGATAAGGAACGTACGGGCGGAGGGGATGCTTTTTGAGTCATCGATCACGGGCATACCCGATCATCCGGTCGAGGGTGTGGCGCTGGAGGATATCCGGGTGACCTACGAGGGTGGGGGCCCCGTGGCCTGGGTGCGGGCGGAGGTGCCCGACAAAGAAGTGATCGCGCGATATCCAGAGGCGCAGATGTTCGGCCGGTTGCCGGCATACGGGTTGTACGTGCGGCACGCGCGGGACGTGGTGTTAGATGGCGTGACCTTTTTCCTGGCGGCGGCGGACGCGCGGCCGGCGGTGGTGTTCGACGATGTCGCGGGGTGTCGGCTGACCGGGCTGCGCTGCATGGCACCGACGGGTGGTGAGCCCGTCCTGTGGTTCACGGGCGTGCGCGGGGCCGTGGTGCGAGACTGCGTGGCACCGGCTGGCTCAGCCCTGTTCTTGCGGGTGATGGGTGAGGCCACCGAGCGCGGGGAGGTGCGAATGGAGGGCAATGATCTTTCAGGGGCCGCGAAGGAAATGGAGTTTGTGACCCCGGGGGATCTGGTGGCCCAGCTGCCACTGTTTTCGGAGACCGCCCCTGGCGTGATCCTGATCGAGGCCGAGAGACTGGCGCTGGTGCCGCCGATGGAGACGGTGCCCGAGAGCGCCGCCGGTGGCGGGGCGGTGATCGGGGTGCCGGCGGGCTATGGGCGGGACGTTGGCAAGGCGCGCGGTCGGTTTGCGGTGCGCGAGGCCGGGAGATACATCGCGAAGGTGCGGACGTTCGCGCCCACGCCCGATGGGGACTCGTTCTACTTTTCAATCGATGGGGGCAGGGAGCGCCTCAGTGACGTGACGACGCGAGGGTCTTGGTCGTGGGATTCTGTGCGTGATCGCGGCGACGGAGCCGCCGTGGGGCACGCGCGCGTGGAATTTGAGCTTTCGGCGGGCGAGCATGTGCTGACTTTGCGCAACAGGGAATCGGGGTTGAGGATCGACGCGCTGGCCATCGTGCGGAAAGATCGGCTCGAAGAGTTCGAGCGGGGGCGGCGCTGACTCGAGAATCCAGACACCGAATCGTAGGAGCCTGCTTGCGGGCGATTCGAATCGCGCGCGAGCGCGCTCCTACGTCCCATTTTCCGCCCCGCCAACGGCGCCCGGGGGCTCCTCGTCATTCATGGGGAAACTCGACGCCCGTTGCCGCCTGACACAGGCGGCACAACGAGATTTGTGGGGCGTCTCTGCGAGACGCCAAACGCGCCCGAAGTTTCAGGTCAGGCGAACACCGCGCGGCACACCCAGATGGCTGTCAGGAAACCCGCGACTTCCGCGATGAGCCCGACGAACACCGCGTGGCGCGTTCGGGTGATGGCGACGGAACCGAAATAGACCGCGAGCACGTAGAAGGTCGTCTCGCTGCAGCCAACCATGGTGGCGGCCTGCCGCCCGAGGAGCGAGTCGGGGCCGAACGTCTTGGCGATTTCGGCGAGGAGGCCCTGGGCGCCGCTGCCCGACAGTGGGCGCATGATGGCCATGGGGAGAAGGTCGGGAGGGAAACCGATCGCGCCGAGGAGGGGTGCGGCGGCGGCCTTGAGGACATCGATGGCGCCGCTGGCGCGGAACATGCCCATGGCCACGAGCATGGCGACGAGGAAGGGAATGATGCGGAGGCCAACCTGGAAGCCATCCTTGGCCCCCTCGACGAACTCCTCATACACGGGCAGGCGCCTGAGCACGGCGGCGACGAGGATGGTGCCAATCATCACGGGCACGGCCCATGCGGAAACCGTCGTCGCAACGCCCTGAAGGAGCTCTCTCATGGGGAGCCGTCCTTTCCGGCGTCGGGCCCGCCGTCCGGCGGCGGACCCTCGCCATCGCGCGGCACGCGGAAGATGGGGAGGCGTTCCAAGATCTTTGCGGCGATGATGGCGGTTATGGTCGCGACACCGGACGCGATAAGGGTGGTGGAGATGATCGCGTACGGGGCTTTGGAGCCGGCGGCGGCCAAGATGCCGAGGACCGTCGCGGGGATGAGGGTCAATCCGGCGGTGTTGATCGCGAGGAAGGTGCACATCGCGTTTGTGGCGGTGCCCTTCCGCGGATTGAGTTTGTCCAATTCCTCCATGGCCTTGAGGCCGAGGGGGGTGGCGGCGTTGCCCAGGCCGAGCATGTTCGCGGCGATGTTCATGACCATCGCGCCGAGGGCGGGGTGTCCATCGGGCACGTCGGGGAAGAGGCGTCTCAGGACGGGCTTCAGGACGCGGGCGAGCAATTGGACAAGTCCGGCCTTGTCCGCGAGCCGCATGAGGCCCAGCCACATGGCCATGATGCCGATCAGGCCGATGACGATGTTGACCGCCGTCTTGGCGGAATCGAATGCGGCCTCGGTGACGGCTGCCATGCGCGAGCCCTTCTCGGCGACATGTCCCGCGGCCTCGGGCAAATGGATGAGGCCTAGGTCCTGCGCGCCCGCCGACATGAGCGCGATCAGAATGAGTCCGATCCAGATCCAGTTGAGCATAGTGCAGTGCAAAACGTATCTCTAAAATGTGAGGCGCGCCAGCTTTTGGAGTGCGGCGCGCGATCGCGCCGCTTTCGGGCGGGACGACAAAGCGGTGCCCGCCCCGCGCCCGCGAACGCCGCCGGACGTTTCAGCTCAGATCCGGCCTTCGGCGAGGTCGATCAATTCGGCGAAGCTTGCGATCTCGGTGCGGGTGGGATCGATCTCGTCGAGCAGGACCCGGAAGCGCTGTCGGCGCTTTTCGTCGGTGGGGCCGATCGCGAGGATCCGGCGATTGAAGGCGTCCTTGTCCTCATCGGCGAGGCGTTTTGCGTTGGCCTCCAGCCAGCGGATGACGGCGTCGTCGTCGGGCGCGGCCAGGACGGCGGCCTCGAAGGCCGCGGGTTTGACATCGAGGAGATCGAGCAGGTGTTTGTCGAAACCGGTCGTCAGGTAGTTGTACCCGGGCAGTTCGCCGCGTGAGGCGAGGCGGACCTTGTCGATGAGCCTTGGGAGGTGGACGAGGCCCATGGCCTTATCCCGTGGGCTGCGGAGGTGTTTTGGCGTGAAGCGATACGGATTTTCGAGGGTATCGACAAAGAAGAGTTTCTTGCGGGCCAAGCGGCCGGGGTGGAGGGCGGTCTCGGCCGCGTAGCCGACGGGCAGCAAGAGGGCGATGGCGATGTTGGGGTCGTTCTCGGCACCGATGACTCGCTTGACGTCATCTTCGATCCAACCGTTCATGAAGCAGGATGCGAGGCCGAGGCTCTCCGCCGCGAGTGCGAGGTGGGTCGCGGCGATCATGGAGTCTTTGACCGTGTATTCGCGGAGGCGGTCGCCGAGGTCCTTGTGGAAGCCCGGCGCAACGCCCTGGACGACGGAGACCATTTTTGTCCCCCATGCGCCAACGGCGCGGGCCGTGTCGATGACTTGGCGCATTTGCGCTTTCCAACTTTCGAGCGATGCGGCGAAGACGAAGGTGACGGGGGCCTCGATGATCTGCGCCTGATTCCACGCGGCGGCGGCGAGGGCCCGTTTCTTTTCCTCGGATTGTACGATGACGATGCGCCAGGGCTGGAGATTATAGCTGCTGGGGGCCTCGGCGGCGGCATCGACGAGGGCGTTGAGGACGGTGTCGGCGATGGGGTCCGGCCTGAAGTGTTTGGTGGACCGGCGCTTCTCGATGGCGGCGAGGACGCTGAGTTCGTTCATGGGGGTGTCTCCTTATCTGTCGGGCTTGGAATTTGCGAGCGCCGCAGTGATCTCCGTGATGATCCATTGGGCGATTTTCTGGGCGGCATCATCGATGGGGAGCACTCGGAGGGATTTTGCGATGGCGAGGCGTTGCGCGGGCGCGGGGAATTCCGCGAGCGCGAGCGCCACGCCATCGCCTCGCGAAAGGTCGGTGAGGCTGGCATGGGCCGCGATGCCCGGGACGTCCTGGCCGAAGGCGCCCCGAAGTTCGGAGGGGCTGATCCATTCCAGGATATCGACACGGGCGCGCCAGGGCCCTGGACCCGTTCCGGCGAGCGCCCCGGCACCACAGACGAGGTTCGAGAGGTTCGCCTTCAATGCGCTTTGGAGCATGGCCTCGGTGGCCCGGAGTTCGGCCCTGGGCGAGGTCGTCGGATCCATCAGGGCCTCGCTGGCGAATGTGACGGTCACTGTCACGGGCGGTGGCGAGTCGGGGCGGACGGCAAGCGCCAGTGCGGGGGCGGCGAGGAGCGCGATGGCCTGGGGACGAAAATCCATGGGCCGTGAGCTACCACAGTGACGCGTCGCGTCAATCGCGTGTGGGGCCTTGCGGCCGGTCGGCCGGTGCGGCAACCTACGCGGGTGACGAGCCTTTTTGACGTTCAGATCAATGGGTTTGCCGGGGTGGATTTTCAGGATCCTGGGGTGTCCTCGGATGAGGTGGCCCGGGCCGTGAGGGCGCTGGCGGGGCACCAGACGCTGCGTTTTTTCGTGACCTTCATCACCGATGGTCGCGAGAGGCTCTTGGAGAAGGTGAGGCATTTCGAGGGGATCCGGGCCGGGGACGGGGCCGTGGCGGAGTCGGTCTGCGGGTATCACATTGAGGGGCCGTGGTTGAGTCCCGAGGCGGGGTACTGCGGCGCACACGACCCGAAAAAGATGCGGGACCCGGACCCGCGGGAACTGGAGGCCCTGCAGGATGCGGCGAACGGCAACATCCGGCTGGTGACGCTGGCCCCCGAGCGGGGGGGCAGCGCGGCGTTTATCCGGGCCGCGAGGGAGATGGGAATCCGCATTTCACTGGGGCACACGGATGCCAGCGGGGCAAAGATCGACGAGGCGGTTGCCGCCGGGGCGGAGTTCTGCACGCACCTGGGCAACGGCGTGCCGCTGCAGATGGCGAGGCACGACAACGTGGTGCAGCGGTTGCTGGCGCGCGATGAGCTCACCGCCTTTCTGATACCCGATGGCATCCACCTGCCGCCCTTCGCCCTTCAGAATCTCTTTCGCGCGAAGCCGCCCGGTCGGGCGCTATTCACGACGGACGCCGTGGCCGCGGCGGGCGCGCCACCGGGAAGGCACCGGAGCGGAGAGCACGAAGTGGATGTCGGGGACGACGGGGCCGTGCGGTTGCCATCCGGGCAACTGGCGGGATCGGCCTTGACGCCGGACCGCGGATTGGAAAACGTGATGCTATGGCTCGGCATCGATGTCGCGATGGCGCGGCGGCTCTGGTCGGTCGAGGCCGCGGCCCGCTTCGGGATCGAGCTGCCGGAATTGCCGGGCGCATTGGGCCACAACGAACCTTGAGGGAGATATTCGCATGAGCATGTCACTGCACGTCGCATTCGCCGGTTTTCGTCATGGGCACATATTCGATCTGCTGGAGCGCTGCCGCACCCACGCGGGTGTAGAAGTGGTGGCGATGGGCGAAGAGAATTATGACGCGTCCCTGATGCCCTCCAAGAACCTCGAGGCGACGCACAGCGACATCGCTGCGATGATCGCGCGCTCTGGCTGCAACGCGGTGGCGATCGGCGACTGCTACGGCAGGCGGGCGGCGATTGCGATCGCGGCGTTGCGCGCGGGCAAGCACGTGATCTCGGACAAGCCACTGTGCATTTCGCTCAAAGAGTTAGAGACGATTCGGGGCCTGGCGGCCAATGGTGGGCCGCGGGTGGGCGTGATGTTTGACCTGCGCGATTCGGCCGCCATGCGCACGCTCCGGGAGGTGGTGCGCGCGGGCCGGATCGGGGAACCCCAGACGGTGTGCTTCGCCGGCCAGCATCCGCTTCTGCTGGGCACCCGGCCCTCGTGGTATTTCGAGCCCGGGATGCACGGCGGGACGATCAACGACATTGGCGTCCACGCCATCGATCTGATCCCGTGGCTTACCGGGAAGGCGATCGAGGGCGTCGTCGGGGCCCGCGCGTGGAATGCGAAGGCGAAGGCGTTTCCGCACTTCCGCGATTGCGCGCAGTTTCAGCTCCGGCTCGCCGGTGGCGGTGGGGTGATCGGCGACGTGTCATACCTGGGGCCCGATGGATGCGGGTTCAAATTGCCTAACTATTGGCGCGTGACGGTGCACGGGACGGCGGGCTTCGCCGAGACGAGCTATGGGGCGGATGCTGTGCGAGTCGCGGGGGATGACGCGAAAGAGCCGGAGAGCGTGCTACTGTCCGCGGGTCGGCCCGGGGGGTACCTCGAGGACTTCTTGGCCGATATCGCGGGTTCGCCCGCGCCGGATGGCCTGACGACCACGTCGGTATTCGAGGCGACGCGGTGGGCGCTCGAGACCCAACGGCTGGCGGACGGCTGAGGGCGGAGTCCTCGCGGCCGCTCATAGCAGCCCATTTAGAAACCCTCACCCTTAGCGGAGCAGCTGAACCACGAATGGACGCCAATACACACTAATAGGGGAGGACTTGTAGTTAACGGTGGCTCCACCAAACAGGTGAAAGCATCAATGGGATGCAGGTCTTTGCTATTCGCGTTCATTCGTGGTTCCATCTGCTCTTTCTAGACTCACACCATTTGCGTTGGGCACGGGAGGGACGCCGGCCCGGCGTCCGCGATTCACCAGCCGCGCGGCACCTGGGCCGACCCGGCCCGCGAGGCGAGGCTGTCTCAAAACTCAAACTCCCAACACGGAACATCCAACAATCAATGCCCATCTGATGGTAGAGGGGACGTCCAATGGCGTGCGGCGCGCGACAATGCACGGCATCTCACAGAGATGCCCTACAAAATTTGTAGGCCGCCTGTGCCAGGCGGCTCGGCTCAGAGGTCTTGAGACACGCTCAGGCCGCGGGCCCTCCCGACGGAATCGGGCCACGTGCGCCATTAGGGAGAACCGATGACGTTTTTCGACGGGGTACTGACGCCCTGGCCGCCAAATGCTCACGCGTTCGGCTACGGTGATCCTCGAACTGGCCACACCCGAGGAGGAAGATTGACCGTCGGTCGTCGGAGGCGACAGGATGGGGCATGCGAATTCTGTGCGTGTGTCTGGTGGGTTCGTGGGTCTCGGCGGGATTGGCGGCGGAGACGGCGCCCGCGAAGATCGTCGAAGTGAAAGGGGAAAAGGCCCGTCTTTCGGCGGAGGCACCCCGAGTGTGGGCGGCGGGCACGAAGCTGAAGCAGATCCAAACCTTGGGCCCGGGGAGCGGGACACCGGCGCCGGGCGCGGTGGTGTCGTCGAGCGTGGTTGTGCGGCTCGGGGACCGCGTCTTGGAGAAGGGGAAGGACTATCTCTTGGATCCGGTGTGGGGTTCCGTGGGGATCGCGCCGGGGTCGGCGCTGACGCCGAAGGACGAGGTGTCGATCGACTACTCGTATTCGCTGAGGCGGCTTGATTCGCGGGTGCGGACGGCGGACGGGAGGGAGATCGTGAGGCGCGGGGAAGATCAATTGACGGTGCCACAACCGCCGGCGCTGGAGGCGGGCGAGACCCGAGTGGCGAATATCTTTGTGGATTATCATTCCGATGGACGGGCCGCCGAAGAGTATCCGATGCAGGAGACGGCGGCGCAGGCCAAGACGGCTTCCACTCCGGGGCGCATCCCGCGGACATTGGCCAAGCTTCGGGCGGGCGAGCCTGTGAAGATCGTGTGCTGGGGGGACAGCGTGACGGTGGGCGGGGACGCCAGTTCGGCGGAGGCGCGGTATCCGGCCGTATTCGAGAGGCGATTGCGCGAGAAGTTACCCGGCGCCAAGCTCGCGGTGAAAACGGTGGCGGTGGGCGGCTCGCATTCGAGGCAGTGGCTGTGGCCCGACAAATTCCCGCAGCCGAAACCGGGCGAGTGCGACTGGGCGAAGGTCGCCGCGGAGAAGCCCGACCTGGTGACGCTGGAATTCGTCAACGACGCGGGCCTGAAGTCACCCGAGATGGAGCAGGTGTACGGGGAGATACTGTCGCGGGTGCGGGCGCTCGGTGCCGAGCTGATCTTGATCACGCCGCATTTCACGATGCCCTCGATGATGGGATTCTCCTCCCTTCGGGAGGCGGAGAAGCGGCCCTATGTGCTGGCGCTTCGGGGATTCGCCGCGAAGCGGGACCTGGCGCTCGCCGATGCCTCGGCGCGCTGGGAGCACCTCTGGAAGGAGGGTCTGCCCTATGTGACCCTGCTTCGCAACGGGATCAACCACCCCGACGATCGCGGGCACGCGCTGTTCGCCGACGAACTGATGCGGTGCTTCGAGTGAGCTATTTCTTTTTCTGAAGCTTTGCCTTGTTCTGCGACCAGGAGAGGTTGGGCTTGGCTTCCCAGATGCGGAGGTTGCGGAATGACGCACCGTCCCCGGCGACGGTGAACCCAAAATTCGCCTTGTCTTTGGCGATGAACGGATCGCTGCCGCCAACGGCCTTCTTGTCGATCTGGGTCACCATCTCTTCGCCAAGAATCTCGATGATGACCGTCTTCCACTGACCGGGTTTGATGGGCAGATCCACGCGGCCGAAATCGACCGCCTTATCTGGCCCGTCATGGTCGTTGTCGTCCTTGCGGCAACCGAAGCCCTTGGGGTCGACGCTGGCGCGGCAGACGTGATCCTTGGCGTCATTGACGGAGAACGACGTGCCCTTGCAGCCGTCAAGCCGGACTTCGTATTGGATGACGGCGTCCTTGAAGGCGAACGGGAACCGGGCGACGGCACCGTGCTTATCTTCGGCGAGTTCGGTGCCCTTCATCGCGCCATCGACGAATTCCCATTTGCCGGGTCTCAGGCGCCAGCCGGTGGCCGGTTTGCCCGGTGCCGCCTTGCCGGGTGGGGCGGCCTCGACGGGCTTGGCGAAATTCTCGCTGAGGAGGAGTTTCCCGCACGAGGTCATCAGAGTGGGTGGGGAGAGTTGGGCGCAGAGGATCGCGGGGGTGAGCAGGAGGGGGAGTATCGATCTCATGGCCAAAAGGGTAAAGATGGATGGTCTCGATGGAAACGTGTTTTTGGCGGGGGCGGCGCGTCCTTCGACAGGCTCAGGACGAACGGGATGAGTGGCTTGGGGCCCGGGGCAAGCCGTCACCGGCTTGGCTACGAGATCTATTCGGGCTCAGGAAGCATGCGGGAGGCGTTTGGCGAAGGCGTCGGCGTTGACGACGGCGCGGTGGTGGAGGCCGCGGGCGACGGGGGCGCGATCGTCGCGGGCCTCGACTTGGAAGAGGACGCGCGCGCCCTCGGCGCGGACGATGCGGGCGGTGCAGGTGACGGTGGCGCCGATGGGGGTTGGGGCGAGGTGCTGGATGTCGATGGCGGTGCCGAGGGAGATCTCGCCGGGGGCGAGGAAGGGCTTGAGGGCATCGATGGCCGCGTGCTCGATGTGCCAGACGAGCGACGGGGTGCTCAGCACGGCGGGGACGGGCGGGCCGAAATCGATCGCGTGACGCGTCTCCACCACGAAGTCAGTGGAGGCGGAGGCACCGGCGCGGGGTTTCTCTTTCATGGTGTCACTTCCAGTTGGACAGCGGCGTCAGGGTGGGCGGCTTCGTTGGCGCGGTGTCTCCCGCGGGCGCGAGCCACACGGCGATGCGCGTGTCGGAGGCCGCCTTCAGTTGGATGGCGAGTTTGCGGATTCCCTTGTTGTCCGCCTGTCTGGCAGGTTTCGGCGAGGTGGGCAGGGGGGCGGCGTCCATGAGGATGAACTGCGCGCTGGCGGGCGAGAGCAAATGGGCCTCAAGCTCCTCGCCTTTGAGAGTGAGACGCGCGCCGTGGCCATCTTTGGCCAGTTCAACCGACGCGGGCGTATGCATGAACCACCAGATTTCGGTGCCGGGGGTCGCGCCTTGGATCTCATCTTGGACCAGGACGGTGCGGCGATCCAGCAGCGCGATGCCGCGCCTGACATCCTTGGCGCGTTTGGGGTAGGCGGGCGAGAGATCCATGACGCCGAAGGCCCGCTCGGGTTTCGATTGGAACGAGACGATCTTGGTCTCGGCTTTCGGGTCCTGGTCGGGGGCGGTGTCTGGTTTTATGACGAGGGTGTTGTGGCCCTCGGCGCGCATGCGGTAATAGTTCCAGCGCTGGCCGCCAAAATAGCCGGGGAGGTTATAGTTGTCGGCGCCGAGATCGACGGCCCATCGTTGGCCGAGCGCCTCAAGCACAAAGACACCGAGGTCGAGATTGCTGTGGTTGGCCTTGTTGTCGCCCGCCTTGAAAGTGACCCAGGTGGCTTTCTCGTCGCCCCACGCCCCCCGGAGCGAGGCGACCTCGACGGCCCGGAAGTATCGGTCGAGGGGGGCATTCGCCGCGCCCGACTCGGAGCCGGGCTGGTAGTAGGCGAGGTCGAAGGCATCGGGTCTGGCGTTTGCGATCTGAAAGGCGGCGTACTCGGGGCGCTTGAAGCGTGTGGCCATCCAGAAAAGCTGTGGGGCTCGGATGGTGCCCTCGTGCGAGTCGGCGTAGCTGAAGGAACGACCGCTCGGTCCGGACATGTGGATGGGGAATGTGCCGGCCTCGGAGAAGCCGGGCATGGCGGCCAGTCCGAAGTCGGAGCCCAGGGCCGTCTCCAGGGCGCGGAGGAAGGCGACGTTGTACATGGTGGCGTAGCCCCAGTAGCCGGGGCCCTCGTTCCATGCTCCGTCGGGGGCGAAGTGGGCCATGGGGAGCTGGATGGACTGGAGGCCTGCGGCGAGGATGTCGGCCGCGATCTTGGGCTGCTCGTCGGCGATGGCGAGGGCGCCGATGCCGATTCCGCCATTGCAGACCTGGTTCCAGTTGTGCTCGGCCTTGGCCCACCAGCCGGAGCGCGTCTTGCCGCCATAGACGTCCAGCGCCGGCGTGAGCCCGAACCGGATGATCGCGTCGCGGATGGTGGCACGGCGATCGGGGGTCCAGTAGGCGTAGAGCCAATCGTAGCCGAGCGCGAACGCGTGGGTCATCTCGGCGACGTCGAGAAAATGCTTCGGGTTCCAGTCTTTGAATTTCGCGGCGGCGTCCAATTCCCGCCACGCGCGCTCGGCGAATTTCCGGTCGCCATCGATGTGATAGACGAGGCCGAGGGTCGAGACGCGGTCCAGGACGCGGCGGCTGGTGGCGAGCAGGCGCAGGCCGTCGGGGATCTCGTACTTGGAGGGGCCTTCGCCGATCATCTTTTCGGCGGAACGCTGCAGGTCGGCATGCCATTCCTTGAGATGGGGATCGACGGCGACATCGCGTTTGAGGCGGGCGAAATCCGCATCGGTCAGCAGGAGGCGCGGGTGCGTGCGGCGGAGGGTGGAGAGCACGGCTGAGGCGGGCGGTGTCTTTACGGAGGGCCTGGTCTCGGCGGCGCCCGTGGCGAGTGTGGCGAGCGACAGGAGCAGGGGGACGATGGCGAGGCGTTTCATGCGCAGGGCGAGGATAGGGCGGAGCGCGTGTTGGGTACAAGGGCTAGAAAGTCTGGCAGATCGCATCCGGTGGCTGCCGGACCACCGGGGCGGAAAATCGGGTTGTGGGGCGTCTGTGTCAGACGCCACCCTATCCGCCGCTGCCGTCTCACAGAGACGGCCTACAAGATTCGCAATTTTCGAGTTAGCCGCGGTGCAGTGCGTGAACGTCTGATGGATTTGCCTTGAGCGCACGGCGCGTGGCGAGCACTGTGAGCGGCGGATAGGGCGGATGGGCGGACTCATTCAGGAGATCCCGGAGGGCGAACGGCCGCGCGAGCGATTGCGCGACCGGGGGGGTGGTGCGCTGCGCGACGCGGAACTGGTGGCGATCCTCTTGCGGGTTGGGGTCAAGGGTGCCTCGGCCGTCGAGGTGGGGGAGCAGTTGCTCCAGCGATTCGGGGGATTGGATGGGTTGGCGCGCGCGTCGGTGGCGGATCTGACTGGGGTTACTGGCGTGGGCGAGGCGAAGGCGGTGCAACTCAAGGCGGCGGTCGAGATCGGCGTGCGGTTGGCACGGCGGCGCGCGGCGGCGGTGAAGCTCGACGACGCGTCGCGGATCGCGGGGCTCGTGGGGCCGGAGTTGAGGCTGCTCCGGCAGGAGAGCGCGCGGGTGGTGCTGCTCAATGCGAAGCTTCACCTGATTGGCGTCGAGGAGGTGTCGCAGGGTCTATTGGATCAGGCGCTGGTTCACGCGAGGGAGGTGTTCTCGCCGGCGATCGCGCGGAGGGCCTATGCGGTGGTCCTGGCGCACAATCATCCCTCCGGCGACCCGACGCCATCGGAGGCGGACATCCGGATCACGCGGGCGCTGCGGGAGTCGTCGAAGGTGCTGGACGTGCCCCTGCTGGATCACGTTATCATAGGCGCGCCCTCGGTGGCATATCCCGAGGGATGGTTTAGTTTCAAGGCCGCCGGATACCTCTGATGATGGACGAACCTCAGATTCATCCCGCAGCGTTCGTGCATGCGGGCGCGCGGCTCGGGGCGCGCACGCGCGTGGGCCCGGGCGCGATCATTGACGAGCACGTGGTGATCGGCGCGGATTGCGAGATACGGGCGCACGCCGTGATCACGGGCCACACGACCCTGGGCGATGGCAACCAGGTCGGCTACGGGGCGGTGATCGGGGCGGAACCGCAGGATCTGGCCTTTGATCCCAAGGCTGTCTCGCGGGTGGTGATCGGGGATCGGAACGTCATCCGCGAGCACGCCACGATCCATCGTGGGACCAAGGATGGGACCGAGACGCGGCTGGGCAGCGGGTGTTTCCTGATGGCGGAGGCGCACGTGGGGCACAACTGTCGGATCGGGGATCGCGTGATCCTGGCGAGCAACGGGCTGTGCGCCGGCTATGTCGATGTTGGGGATGGCGCGTTCGTTTCGGGCAATGCGGTGATCCACCAATTCTGTCGGATGGGGCGGCTTGCGATGCTGCGCGGCGGGGGCCGGATCAGCAAAGACATCCCGCCATTCATGATCGGCGATGCGACCAACCGCGTGCGCGGACTCAACGTCGTCGGCCTGCGGCGCGCGGGGATCGGGGCGGCGGCGCGGGCGGCGCTGAAGCGCGCGTTTCACGCGTTATTCCTGTCGGGCAGGCCGATGCCCGAGGTGCTGAAAGAATTGGATGGTGATGGCGCGACGGCCGAAGTGCGGGAGGTGGTCGCTTTCATCCGGGCGTCGAAGCGCGGGATCGTGGCGTATCGGGGCGGCGGGGAAGACGATGGCGACTAGCCAAAAACCTCGCGCGCGTTTGGGGTCTCGCAGAGACGCCCCACAACCCGATTTTCCGCCCCGGTGGTGCCCCGCCCGGCGGGGCATGAAATCCAGCTCGAAAATAGGGCGTAACGACCGAGTGGCGAAGGGCTTGAGCCTTTCGGCGTGGGACATGGGCAAGATGTCCATTCCACGGTTCCGTGGCACGGGCGTCCCGCCCGTGGCGCTGGCTGAGCGAACGCTGAAACCGGAAGCAGCTGATACGCTACGATTTTCCGCCCCGGTGGTGCCGCCCTCGGGCGGCATGGAATCTGGCTCGAAGATTCAGATGCCGGGCAGTGGGAGCCGACTTGCGGGCGACCCGGATCGCGCCCAGGCGCGCTCCTGCGCCGCATTCCCATCTGCGCCGGTGTCGGTGGCGGCGGGTGCGGGTCCTGGTGCGAGGCGATGATGCGGCTGGGATTATTCGGCGGGACATTTGATCCGGTGCATCGCGGGCACGTGGAGGTGGCGAGGCGCGCGCTCGCGTGGGGGTTGGATGGCGTCGTGGTTGTCCCATGTCGGCAGTCGCCGCACAAACCCGTCGCGGCGGGTGCACCCGTGCCGGCGGATGGCCGGCATCGCTGGGAGATGCTGCGGTTGGCTTTTCGGGGGGAGGGTGGTGTATCGCTATCCCGATGTGAGCTGGATCGTCAGGGACCGTCGTACACGCGAGATACCCTCGCGGAATTGCGGTCGCAACACCCGGGGGCGGATTGGGTCCTGGTCTTGGGCGCCGACCAGTTGCCGGCGCTGCCCCGGTGGGTGGGTTTCTGCGATTGGGCGAACGGGGTGGGTTTTCTGGTATTTGGTCGACCGGGTTGTGCCATTGAGATCGGGGCGGCGGAGTTGCGCGGACTGCCGATAGACGTGATCCAGGATTTTGAGATTCCGGTATCGGCCACGGAGATTCGGGGTCGATTCGGGCGGGGTGAATCGGTCGCGGGTATGCTGCCGGATGGGGTCGAGGCCTACATTCTTCGGCACGGTCTCTACGGGGCGCAGCGGGGTCGGCGGGAATCGTAGCCGGACGCACGCGCGTTTGACGCGGCCCCGCGCCGCATCGTTCGGCCGCTGGCGCGACCTAGCCCAGATATTTCACGGCCGTCAGGCCGTGAAATTCCGGGCTCTGGGAAAACCGCGCCATGAAAGCCATTTATTGGGAAAGGTCAGGCAAAGACTGGGACTTTTCGCGGTTGCAGAGTGTGTTTCGCGGATCGATGGCCCGAGACACTCCAAGATCGCGTTTTTCGGAGCGCGGTTTTCCTTTGAGCCTGCATGTTTCACGCGGAAGCGTGAAATATGCAGGCTAGGGCCCGAGTCAGGCGGCGGGCATGGCCCTGAGGATGCGGAATTGCTCGGCGCCGCCATACGTGATGCGCACGCAGAGGCCGGAGGCGCCGGTGGGATAATCGGTTTCAATGACGAGTTCGCAGGTCCCATCGCGCTGGGCCTTCTGGGGCGGTGTCCGCCAGGCCATGGTGGAATTCTGGAGGGGGAGGAAAGTGAGGCGGCCGTCGGAGGCGTCGGCGTAGGCGGCGGCCTCGATCGCGAGCCGGTCGGGGTCGAGCGCTCCGGCGCGCGTGATGTGCAGCGGCACGACTGCGCGCGCGCGCGCATTGTCGGTGGAGAGTTCCACGGGGCCGACACCGAATCGGGGCTCCCCGTAGGGGTCCGGGGCCAACCGGGTCACGGTCCCCGAGGAACCGATCGTCACAGTCACCAGCCGCGTGAAGGACTCCATTCTGCCAAGCATTTCGCCGGCGGGGTTCGGGGTCAACGCGAATTGACGTGACTGGGTTGGACAATGGGGCGCGGGCGCGGTTGAGTTAGGGTGTGGCACAGAGGCCCAAGGAATCCGAGAGGCGCATCGCGCGGCGCAGGCGCGATGGCAGGCTGATCGCGGCGCTGCTCAAGGCGATAGGCCGGACGCTCAGGTTCGAGCGATGGGATCCGCACCGCGTATTTGATTCGTTGCCCCACCCGCACATCTACGCGCTTTGGCACAATCGTCTCGCGTGCTCGCCGATCTGGTATCGCCGACTGGTGTCGCCGCCGCAGCGGCACATGGGGCTTATCAGCGCGAGCGGCGATGGGGAGGTCCTCGCCACGGTCATGGCCGCCTTTGGCATCGATGCGGCGAGGGGGTCCTCCTCCCGCGGTGGGACCGAGGCCACCGTGAAATTGCTGCGCGCCCTGGCCGAGGGCAGCGACGTGACGGTGACCCCCGATGGCCCGAGGGGGCCCTGCTATCGCGTGCAGGCGGGCGTGGTTCATCTGGCGAGACTGTCTGGGCGACCGATCATCCCGGCGCGCATCGAGCTGGGGTGGAAGATCGAGCTGGGGACATGGGACCGTTTCCAAGTGCCGCTGCCTTTTTCGCGGTGCGTGCTCCGGGTCGGCCAACCGATCGATGTGTTGCCCGATGCCGACGAGGCGGCGATCATCCGGCAGTTGGAAGAGGCGATGAGCACGTGCTGAGTCGAGGATTCCGACGACGGGCGCAGGCGCCTGCTCGCAGGCGATTCAAATCGCGCGCAAGCGCGCTCCTATGTTCCATTTTCGCCCTGCGTGGCACCCCAGCTTTAGACGGGCAGGCTGAAGCTGCCACGGGCTGAATTGACGTTGGGTGCGGGCGGCGAGTACGCTGATGCGATGAACGGTTACGAGCGGTATTGTGCGACGGTGCGGGGAGGCGGGGTGGACATTCCCCCGAGGACGCCGATCCTGATGCAATTCGCCGCGGAGTATATCGGATCGAACTACGGGGCGTTCGCGTCGGACCACCGGGTGCTGGTCGAGGCGAACCTGAAGTGTGCCGAGCGATTCGGGATGGACCAGGTCAGCGCCATTTCGGACCCGTATCGGGAGACGGAGGGTTTTGGCGGGGTGACGACATACGTCCAGGATGGCGTGCCGCGGTGCACGCATCCCCTGGAGGAATCGGCGGACCTGTCGTTGCTCAAGAGGCCGGATGCGGCGGTGAGCGTGCGGATGTGCGACCGGGTGGAGGCCGTCCGTCTATTCAAGGCGCGGGCCGGGGGCCGCTACTCGATATTGGGCTGGATCGAGGGGCCCGCCGCGGAAGCGGCGGATGTGCGTGGGGTGCAGAACTTTCTGATGGATCTGATGGAGGAGCCGGAATTCGCGTGCGCGCTGATGGACCGGTGCGTGGAGGCGGGCATCGAGTTTGCGCGCGCACAGTTCGAGGCCGGCGCGGATACGATCGGCATCGGCGATGCGATCGCGAGCCAGGTGTCGCCAGCCGTATATTCGGGTTTGATCCAGCCGCGGGAGAAGCGCCTGGTCAAGGCGATCCAGGCGATGGGGGCGTGGGTCAAGCTGCACATCTGTGGCAACATCACGCACCTGCTGCCGGGGATCGCGGATCTCGGCGTGGAGGTGCTCGATGTGGACCACATGGTGGATCTGCGGGCGGTGCGTGCGGCGGTGGGGCCGAAGGTGGCCCTGACGGGCAACATCGATCCTGCGGCCGGGGTATTGCGCGGCGAGCCCGCGGCGATCCGTGCGAAGATGAAGCAGTGCCTCGCGGAGGCGGGGGCCCCGTACATGGCGAACGCGGGATGCGAGATCCCGGCGGGCACCCCGGAGGCGAACCTGCTGGCGGTGTGCGAGCCGCTCCGGTGAGGCGGGGGCGCGGCCGACGGGGGCCACGGGCCAGAAGATTCCCGGAGAAATCACTTCCGGTTTTATTGTGCTCGGCACAATATTAGATTTGATGAAGGTGGCGTCGGACGCGGTGGCGCGGATTTCGGTGTGCGGGGGCGTGCGCGTGGCGCGTGCCCTCGGGCATCGAGCGCGCCCGATTTTTCGGCCGTTGTCTTGATCGAGATCAAGGCGGCCTTGGCGGTCCGGCGCCATGGTGAGGTTGCGATGCGGAATGATCGCCGCACAACGGACGCCACTGGTCGATCGGGTCTTGTATTCCTGGCCCTGATCGCATCGGTGCTGCCCCTGCCCGGCGGGGAATCCGCCGCCACGGCGACCCCCGCGCTGCCCGTCGTGACGAAACCCACTCCGACCCAGCCCGCGGTCGGCCTGCCGACGGACAGGCACCTCGACAAGGAGCCGCCCAGGGCGACCCATGGGCTCGACCTCGTCAAGATGGGTTGGACGTACAACTGCATGGATTGCCACCGCCTGCTCGAGGCCAAATGGCACCGCGACGCACCGATGGTGGAGCACCAGAACATCAGGCTGATCCATGGCGAAAACCGTTTCTGCCTGAATTGCCATCACCCGACCAATCGCAACGCCTTTGTCGATTACGACGGATCGGAGATCGCCGAGTCGGATGTCGTCCGCCTGTGCGCGAAGTGCCATGGGACGACTTTTCGCGACTGGCAGGCCGGGGTGCACGGGCGCCGCAATGGTTACTGGGACACGGCCAGCGGATCCCGTTCCCAGCTGCGCTGCATCCAGTGCCATGACCCCCATGCGCCAAAGTTCCCCGTCATGAAACCGCTGGCTCCGCCCACCTACCCGGCCCGTGCGGCGCATCCGCCAACCGAGGGGAGGGCACAGCATTGAACCCCGTGGAGCCAGCCGACGGAGACAGCCGCACGGTCGAGCAGGCCTGCAGCCCGTTGACGCGCAGGACCTTTCTCAAGGGGTCCGCCGCATCGGCCGTTGGCCTCGCGGCGATGGCCGCCGCCCTCAGACCACTGCTGGCACTCGAGAAAGAGAACCTGACCCTGGACGCCCTCCTCCAGCGGCACTACCGGGAACTCACCCCCGACCAGCTGGGGCGCATCCTCGATAGGCTCGAGGGCGAGTGCGAGCGAACCTACGGCGTCCATCCCGAGATCCGCGATATCCGACCCCGCGATGGGACGGAATTCGCCTATGCGCTCAATCTCGGGCGCTGCATCGGCTGCAGGAAGTGCGCCCACGCCTGCCTCCGTGAGAACAATCAGTCCCGCGACTCGGATGAGGATATCAACATGTCCTACATCCGCGTCCTGGAACTGGAGAAGGGCGGCATCGATCTCGAGACGTCCGACCATTACTACGATCCCGGGACGGTGCCCCGCCCCGGAAAGTACTACATGCCGGTCCAGTGCCAGCAGTGCCGCGAGGCGCCCTGCACGAAGGTGTGTCCCGTCCGCGCCACATGGAAGGAGCCCGACGGGGTCGTCGTCGTGGACTACAACTGGTGCATCGGCTGCCGCTACTGCATGGCGGCATGCCCCTACGACGCGCGGCGATTCAATTACTCCAAGCCCAAATTGGCGGCGAAGCACATCAACCCGGATCAGGGATACCTGAGCAATCGCATCCGGCCCAAGGGCGTCGTGGAGAAATGCACCTTCTGCCTGCACCGCACGCGCGAGGGCAAGTACCCCGCATGCCTCGAGGTGTGCCCCACCGGCGCCCGCGTCTTCGGGAACATCCGGGACCCCGACAGCGAGATCAATTACATCCTCCAGAACAAGCGCGTCTACGTCCTCAAGGAGGACGTCGGGACCCGGCCCCGGTTCTACTACTTCTTCGACAAATGAGGCACTATCTCACATTCCTCTGGCGCATCGCCCGCCTCTCCTTTCAGGGGGGATGGAGGTTCTACGCGTGGATGACGCTGCTGACCGCGATCGCGCTCGTCGGCCTCAACGCGTACGCCACGCAGCTCGTCGATGGCCTGTCCACGACCGGCATGACCAACCAGGTGAGCTGGGGCGCGTACATCGCCAACTTCACTTTCCTGGTCGGCGTCGCCGCCGCGGCCGTCATGCTCGTGATACCGGCCTACGTATACAAGAAGGGATTCATGCACGAGGTCGTCATCTTTGGCGAGCTGATGGCCATCGCCGTCATCATCATGTGCCTGCTCTTCGTGACCGTGGATCTCGGGCATCCGGAGCGCTTCCACCACATGATCCCGCCATTTGGCATGTTCAATTGGCCGGGGTCGATCCTCTCCTGGGACGTCATTGTCCTGAACGGCTACCTCTTGCTCAACATGCACATCTGCGGCTACCTCCTTTACAAGAAGTACCTGGGGCGCCCGCCGACGAAGGCTTTCTACATACCTTTCGTTTTCATCGCCATCGCCTGGGCCATCAGCATCCACACCGTCACCGCATTCCTCTACGTCGGCCTCGCGGGACGATCTTACTGGCACAATCCCATCGTCGCGCCCCGTTTTCTGGCATCCGCTTTCGCGGCCGGCCCGGCGCTGCTGATCCTGACGTTCCAGGTCATCCGGAAGTTCACGCGCTATTGGATCGGTGACGAGCCGATCTTCATGCTGCGGATGATCATGACGGTGGCGATGCTCATCAACGTTTTCCTGCTCGGCTGCGAGGTCTTCACGGAGTTCTATGCGCCCACGGCGCACTCCGCGGCCGCCCGGTATCTCTATTTCGGGCTCCACGGCCACGGCGGACTCATGCCGTGGATATGGACGGCCGTCGCGCTGGACTTCGTGGGCCTCGGCCTGCTGATCACGCCATTGAGCCGCAGGATCTCCTGGCTCAACGTCGCTTGCGCCACCTGCTTTCTCGGCATCTGGATCGAGAAGGGCATGGGCCTCATCATCCCGGGATTCGTCCCCTCGCCGCTCGGGCAGGTGGTGGAATACCTCCCGTCGCCCAACGAGTCGCTCGTCTGCCTCGGGATCTGGGCATTCGGCGCCCTGCTGTACTCTTGGATGCTCCACGTCGCGATCCCGATCATGCGGGGCCAGCTCCGGGCGAATCCCGGCGATACCGCTCCCGGGCCGCGAGCGGCGATTTGAAGACCAACCCGAACGACAACCCGATACGACAGAGAACCCCATGAAAAACGCCAAACGCATCGCACCCTGGTTCGCCCTCGTCGCCGCGTGGGCACAGCCCACCGCCGAGGCCGGATTCACGATGAAGGAACTCTCGAAGGAAAGCAGGGACTGCGTCGCCTGCCACAAGGTCGAGAGCGCCTCCATCTACGCCCAGTGGGGATCGAGCAAACATTTCCGCGGCAACATCGGCTGCTTCGAGTGCCACATGGCGAACGAGAAGGACCCCGACGCGGTCCGCCATCACGACCAGTGGATATCGGTCATCGTGTCGCCCAAGGACTGCGCGCGGTGCCACGAGCAAGAGGTGGCGGAGTTCAATGGCTCGCACCACGCCAAGGGCGCCCGGATCCTCGGCTCGCTCGACAACGTCCTCGCCGAGGTCGTCGAGGGCAACCGGGGATTCAAGACTGCGTCATTTCCTCACGGCGTCTCCGCGGCCGCCGTCAACGGCTGTTGGCAGTGCCATGGCACCGAGGTCAAGATCCTCGCCGACGGCAAACTCGATCCCGCGACCTGGCCCAACACCGGCATCGGCCGCCTGAACCCGGACGGGAGCGAGGGCTCTTGCACCGCCTGCCACGGGCGCCACGAGTTCTCGGCCGCGCAGGCGCGCACCCCGGCCACCTGTGGCAAGTGCCACATGGGGCCGGATCACCCGCAGATCGAGATCTTCAACGAGTCCAAACACGGCATCGCCTATTACGCCAACGTCGAGCACATGAGACTCGACAACGAGAAGTGGATCGTCGGCGAGGATTACACCGCGGCCCCGACCTGCGCGACCTGCCACATGAGCGCGACGAAAACCAAACCCGTCACCCACGATGTCGGGATGCGGATCTCCTGGAACAACCGCCCCGAGATCTCTATCCGCCCCGAGCTTTCCGATGCCAAGATGGGCCTGCCCGGCAAGGACATCCCCTGGACGACGCGCCGGGCCAACATGGTCGATGTCTGCACCAGTTGCCATAACAAGAATTTCGTGGACGCCTTTTACGCGCAATACGACGGGCTCATCGAACTGTACCACGAGAAATTTGCGAAGCCCGGCATGGCGCTCTACGAGGCCGCGGGGCCGCTGCTGCACAAGCCAAAGTTCAGCAACAAGATCGACTTCACGTGGTTCGAGATCTGGCATCACGAGGGCCGCCGCGCGCGCCACGGCGTGTCCATGATGGGCCCCGACTACACGCACTGGCACGGGACCTACGAGGTGGCCCGGAACTTCTATTCGGAGTACATCCCGGAACTCCGGGAACTCGCCGAACACCACATGCGCGATCAGGATCCCGCGAAGAAGACCGCCGCGGAGAACCTGTCAAAGCTGCTGGATGAGACTCTCGGGAGCGACAACCACAAGTGGTTTCTGAACAGGATGGATCCCGCGGAGCAGGCCCTGCGGGAGAAGAGCCGGCAGGAATTCATGCGGCGGTACGGCAAGTAGGGGGCAACGATCGGCACGATGCCCGACCACCCGAAAGCGCCAGCCAGCGTTGACCCCGCCAACGGGATTGGCAGGGGCCAACCGTGCCGCTGGGGCACGGAGGATTTCCTCTCCATGGGCGAAGAGGGGCTCCGGTCACACCTCCTGGATCGCGCGCTCTGGGCGCACGGGAAATACCCGGATCTGGACTGCGCGCGAATCGGTGAGTTCCTCATCGACCCGGGGTGCCTTCGCTATCCCGCGCGGCTCGTCTTCGATTTTGGCGACATGGCGCCGCACCAGTTTGTCCAACCGGGGCCCACGCCCGAAGACCCCGCGTCCGGCGAGATGGAGATTTTTGTTCACCCCGCCCTCCGCCTGCACGAGGGTTTCATTCCGGCCGCCGTCGCCTACGCCGTGCCGCAGATCAACTACGGTGATGCGGCGACCGACGAGCACTGCCTGCTCTACGGTGCCACCCTCTTGGGGGTGACGGCCGATGAATATTACGCGCGACTTTGCACCGTGGCGGATGCCGTCGGCGCTGCGGCGAGATACCGCACCTGACCGGAAACTTCACGCTGTTCGGGGGCGCGGCTCATGCCCCGCCCCAGGATCCGGGCTTGGAGGGCTTTGGACTGCGGTGGCAGAGTCCGGCGGTTGCCGGACTCTGCCACCGCAGTGCAGAACGGCCCTGCCCCCAGAAGTTTCATCATGACTAATCCGGCGCGTGGACGATTCTGGCGGCGCCGCCCCGGCGCGCCGGGGGCGGCGCTACCTCGAAAATAGGATCCTCCCGCAGAGACGCAGGGACGCGGGGAGGTTCTTGCCGGTTGGAGGAGGCATTTTCGTATCTGGTGGTGCCCCGCCGCGCGGGGCATGGAATCTAGCTGGAGAATTCCTGTAGCCGTGAGGTAGGCAATCCTGCCTGCCGCTCGAGACCGGGTGCCTTGGCCGACGTCGACCCAGCCCCTTGGCTCACTCCCAGCCCGAGATATTCAGCAGGGCGGTCTGCGTTTCGACGAGACGCTCGTTGACGTCGCGCAGGCGGCGGCTGAGCTGCGTGGCGATCCCGACCACGAGGTTGCCTCCCGCGACGGGGCTGGTCTCGAGGAAGGACTCGAGATTCTCGCGGCTGATGCGCCAGACCTGGGTGAACTCGCGGGCGATGACCGTCGCGCTCGCGCTGGACGGGTCGAAGATGTTGACTTCGCCGAACGAGGCCCCCGGCTGGATGCGACCGAGCAAAAACTCCCGGTTGTGGGCAACTCGGCTTGCGTGCAGCAGACCGCCGATCACGAGATAGAGGCAATCCTGGGGATCGCCCTGCTTGATGACCTCTTGGCCCGATTGGAACGACAGGAACTCACCATACGAACTGAGCAGTAGCCGATCATCTTCCGACAGGTCGGCCACTATGCCGATGGCAGGCAATTCGGGTGTCTCTAGAGAGGTTGTCATACTTGCAATTTATGCCCAATTCCGGGGGCAGGGCAATCCTTTTGGTTGCCTGTAATTCGGGCTAGCGGAGCGCGGTGGTGTCTCTATATCGGTGGGGCATGGGTCACGTTAAACTGTTCATCCCGGGTCCGGTCGAGGTTTCGCAGAAAACGTTCGAGGCATTTTGCCGTCCAATGATTGGGCATCGGAGCAAGGACTTTCAGGAGCTCTATGCCTTGATCCAGCCGCGTTTGAGGCAGGCGTTTTGGACGACGCGGCCGGTGTACCTGAGCACGTCTTCGGCGTGGGGTGTGATGGAGGCGGCGATCCGGAACCTGGTGCGGGGGAAGGTGCTGAACTGCATGAGCGGCGCATTTTCCGACAAGTGGTACGACGTGTCGGTGCGCTGCGGTCGCGAGGCGGTGAAGTGCCAGGTCGAGTGGGGCAAGCCGATCACGGGGGATTTGGTCGCGAAACATCTGTCGGCGGGTGGCTTTGACGCCGTGACGCTGATCCACAACGAGACGTCGACCGGGACGATGAATCCCGTGGCCGAGGTGGCGGAGGCCGTGCGGCGGTATCCGGACGTGATGCTGATCGTGGACACGGTCTCTTCCTTCAGCGTGCTCCCGATCGAGCCCGAGAAACTCGGCATCGACGTGATGCTCACCGGTTCGCAAAAGGCGCTGGCGCTGCCGCCCGGGATGGCGCTGTTCACGCTCTCGCAGCGGGCGCTGGACCGCGCGGCGCAGATGCCGGGGCGAGGCTATTATTTCGACTTCGCGGAATTCCACGCGAACGCCGAAAAGAACATGACGATCTCGACGCCGAGCATCGGGCACGTCTACGCGCTGAAGAGCAAGCTGGACGACATTTTCGAAGAGGGGCTGGAGAAGCGGTACGCGCGGCACCGGCGCAACAATGCGATGGTCAGGGGATGGGCGAAGGACCGCGGTTTCGAACTGTTCCCCGAACCGGGTTACGAGTCCCTGTCGCTCACGTGCGTCCGCAATAACCGCAACATCGATCTGCCCGCGGCGATCAAGGCCCTCAAAGAGAAGCATGGTTTCCAGATCGACGGGGGCTACGGGAAACTCAAGGGTCAGACCTTCCGCATCAGCAACATGGGCGACGAGACCGAGGAAACGATGGGCGCGTTGCTCAAGGCGCTGGACGACGTGATCGGATAGGCCGCCGCCGTCTCTTGACGCCCGCGCGGGCCCATCACAGCATGGGCCGCATTGCGCTGGCGCTCTGCCGATGCATCGGAATCGGAGGTTTTCGTATGAAACGGATGCGAACATGGGCCGTGGTCGGGATCATCGGGTTTTCGGGATTGTCGTTTCCGGCGCGCGCGGCGGATGAGCAGCGAAAGGCCGACGAGTGGATGCAGCAACTGTTGAAGCGGTATCCGGAGGCCGACGCGAACAAGGACGGCGTGCTCGGCCGCGACGAGCTGGACGCGGTTCGGAAGAAGGTGGCGGCCGCATCGAAGGCGCCGAAGCCAACATTCGCCGATGTGAAGTACGGCCCGCACGAGCGCAACGTGCTGGATTTCTGGAAGGCCGAGTCCGCGACGCCGACGCCGCTGGTGGTGTATATCCATGGCGGGGGTTTTGTCGCCGGGGACAAGAGCAGCATCGGCGGACCACTGGTCAACCGGGCCATGGAACTTGGCATGTCCGTGGCGGCGATCCACTATCGGTTTGTCGATGGGAAGGAAGTCATCTTTCCGGCGCCGCAGCGGGACGGGGCGCGCGCCATCCAGTTCCTGCGGTCGAAGGCGGCGGACTGGAACATCGATCCGCGGAAGGTGGCGGCGTTCGGGGGTTCGGCCGGGGCGGGGATGTCGATGTGGCTTGGCTATCATGATGATCTGGCGGATCCCTCCAGCCCGGATCCCGTCGCGCGGCAGTCCACGCGCATCTGTGCCATCGGTTCCATGGGCGGGCAGATCAGCTACGATCCGGTCTGGATCAAGGAGCACGTCGGGGGTCGCGCGTGGGAGCATCCGTCGATCCTGAAGGTGTATGGCCTGCGGACGACCGACGAGGCCCTGAAGCCCACGCCGGAGATGCAGAAGCTCTACGACGAGGCGAGCGCCGTGACGCACCTGACCAAAGATGACCCGCCCATATTCATGATCTTCAGCGAGCCCGACATCGAACCCCCGCCGGATTCGAAGCCCGGCCAATTCATCCACCACCCGCGGTTCGCGAAGGCCCTGATGCCGAAACTCGACGCGCTGGGCATCGAATACGTCTATCGCCATACCGCCGATCCCACGGGCCGGGGCGACTTGCAGGCCGAAATGCTGGAGTTCTTCAAGAAACAGTTCGACAAGGTTGGGCGCGACTGACGCGTGGCGACCGCGCGCAAGTTCTCCGCGAAGGGCACGAGAAGTCGGCTCAAGAATGGCCGAGCGACCCTGTCAGCCCGTTGAGAAACGCAATCGATCGCCCATGAGGGGCGCGTGGCGCGATTCCGCCGGGAGGGCCCGAGGTCTGCGGCTGTCGCAAAACTCAAACGCCGAACACGGAACATCCAACCATCAATGCCCATCTGATGATAGAGGGGACGTCCAATTGCGTGCGGCGCGCGACAAAGGACGGCGCCTCACAGAGACGCCCTACAGATTTGTAGCAGGCCGCCTGTGTCAGGCGGCGCGTTTCCAAGGGTTTTGAGACAGCCTCGCCTTGCGGGCCGGGTTGGCCCAGGTGTCGCGCGGTCGGTGAATAGCGGACGCCGGGACCGGCGTCGCTCCGATACCCAACTCGACCGCTGTGTGGTTTTCCCAGAGCCCGGAATTTCACAGCCGGCAGGCTGTGAAATATCCGGGCTAAGCCAAACGTGCGCTTGCTGCGGTGCGGGGAGCGGGTAATCAGGAGGTGATGGCGACAAATCGGATAGACGGGCGTTTCGCGGAATTGCGGGCCGGCGGGGCGCGGGCCTTCGTGGCGTATCTGACGGCGGGGGACCCGAGCCCCGCCGCGACGCCCGGGCTGGTGCTGGCGCTTGAGCGCGCGGGATGTGACATCATCGAGCTTGGCGTTCCTTTCTCGGATCCGATCGCGGACGGGCCCACGATCCAGCAGGCGTTCCAGAGGGCGCTAGGGGCGGGGGCTCACCTCGGGCGGGTACTGGAGATCATCGCGGAGGTGCGGCGCTCCTCGCAGGTGCCGATAGTCGTCTTCTCATACTACAATCCCGTGATGCGGTATGGGGATGCGGCGTTCGTGGCGGATGCGGTGGCGGCGGGCGCCGATGGCCTACTGCTTTTGGACATGCCCCCCGAAGAGGCCGGCGGCCTGATCGGGCGGTGCGACGCGGAAGGATTGCGGTGGGTGACCCTGGTGGCGCCGACGACGCCGCTGGAGCGCCTGTCGGAATTGGTGGGGCGCAGTTCGGGATTCGTGTACCTCGTTTCGCGCGAGGGGGTGACCGGCGCGCGGGAATCGTTGTCGGGCGGGATTGCCGATGGGGTGGCGCGGATACGGAAGCAGACGTCCGTTCCGGTATGCGTGGGATTTGGGATCTCGACCGAACGGCAGGTGCGAGAGGTCGCCGCCCACGCGGACGGCGTGGTGGTGGGAAGCGCGATCGTGAAGGTGGTGGCCGAGTGCGGCAACTCTTCCGATCTCTGCCAGCGGGTGGAGGCATTTGCGCGGCCGCTGGCGGATGCGGCGCATGGGAAGGGGGGGCTATGAAAGTGGCGGCGGTCGATTACGGCCAGCGGCGCATCGGGATCGCGATCAGCGACGATCTTGGGATGTTCGCCCATCCGGCCGGGGCCGTGGAGGCGGGCGGGCTGGAGAAGCAGGCGGCCCTGGTGGCGGCGCGGCTGAAGGAGCTTGGGGCGGGGCGCGTGCTCGTGGGATTGCCGAAGAACATGGACGGCACCGAGGGGCCATCGGCCAAGGACGCGAGGGCCTTCGCGGAGAAACTGCGCGTGGCATGCGGTGGCGAGGTGCGGCTTGTTGACGAGCGGCTCTCCACCGTCGAGGCCTCGCGACGGATGCGGGAGGGGGGCGTCAGCGCGAAGAAACAGAGAGAGAAGGGAAGGATCGACGCCGGGGCGGCGGTCGTCATCCTGCAGGGCCATCTGGATGTGGCGTCGCCGCCCGGCGAAGCGTGAAGCGGATTGCGGTGCCCTTGCCGAGTTCGCTTTCCGCGCTGATCGTGCCGCCGTGGGCCGCAACGAGGTGCTTGGCGATGCTCAGGCCAAGGCCGGTGCCGCCGCCCGTCCTGCTGCGGGCCTTCTCGACGCGATAGAATCGTTCGAAGATGCGCGGCAGGTCGGACGCGGGGATGCCGCTGCCCTCGTCGATGACGGCGCACTCGACGAAGGGTTCGGCCTTCGCCACGCGCGCCCGCACGGTGATGGGGGTGGGTGTTTTCGAATAGCGCGCCGCGTTATCTAGGAGGTTATAGAGGATCTGTTCGACGCGCGCAGGGTCGGCCTCGACCCGCGGAAGGACACCCTCGAATTCCGTGCGGAACACCCGGTCGGCGGCCTGCGGGGTCATCCTGATATCGGCGATGGCGCGGGTGATCAATTCGGCCAGGTCAATGGGCCTGGCGCTGAGGCGCAGGGTGCCGGATTCGAGATTGGAGAGGGTGAGGAGGTCCTCGACGAGTTCGGTCAGGCGGTTCGAATGGCGCTGCAGCGTCAGCAGGATCGGGCGCGCCTCGCTGGATGTGGAATCCGGGTTCTCGATGAGCGTCTCGAGATAACCGTTGAAGATGGCCAGGGGCGTGCGCAGCTCGTGCGAGGTGTTGGACACGAACTCCTTCCGGGATTCCTCCATCCACTTGATGCGCGAGATGTCGTGCAGGACGACGACCGCGCCCCGGACGTTGCCCGCGCCGTCCTCGAGCGGAGACGCATGGAGCGTCAGCGAGCGCGCCGGGGCGGAGGGGGCGGCATCGCGGAGCAATGTGATTTCGCGTTCGATGTCCGCGCCATGCAGGATCGTCTCGCGCGCGGCCAGCTGTATCTCATGGTTGCGGAGCGCCTCGAGGATCGTGCGACCGACCGGGCTGGAGGGCAGGTCGAACATCTGCTCCAGGGCCCGGTTGGTGAGCTGGATCTGGAAGTGGCGGTCGATGACCATGATGCCCTCATCCATTCCGGTGAGTATGGTGCGGAGATTGAACGTGGTGGCGTCCAGTTTCTCCGCGCGGTCGCGAAATTGGTGGGCCACGGTCTCCAGATCGCGGATCGCGCGGCGGATCGGCGGCGCGCCGCGCGCGACGAAGGACGGTAGCCGCGTTCCGCTGGCGAGCGCGCGGCAGATCTCGGCGAGCTTGGCGGACGGCGCGACGTAGCGCGCGATCAGCCAGGCGCAGGTTGCCCCGAGGGCGCATGCGAGAAGCCATCCCATCGATGCGCAGTCATAGCCGGAAATCGATTCGGTGGAAGAGGGGAATCGGGTCGACTCAGACGCGGCGCGGGCAATCCTGCCCGCGGCGTCGGCCAAGGCACGGGGCGGCGGGCAGGATTGACTGCCTCACGGCCACGGAAATCATCGAGCTGGGCACTTCAGGTCCGACCCAAGCGGCGCCAGTTTTCAGGGACACGGCCGGGCGCGGGGCCGCCGGTATTCACGCGCCGGGGTCGTTCAGGCGGTAGCCGACGCCGCGGACAGTCTCGACGAATTCGGCGGCATCGCCGAGTTTCTCGCGGAGCCGCCGGACGTGCGTGTCCACGGTGCGGGTATCCATGGAGGCCTCGTAATCCCAGACGTCCGTCAGCAGGCGGTCGCGGGTCTGAACGCGGCCCCGGCGTTCGATGAGGAGGCCGAGCAATTTGAATTCGGTGGGGGTGAGGATGATCTCGTTGCCGCGAAAGGTGACCTGGTGCCTGGAGCGATCGACGACGAGTTGGCCGACGGCGAGGCGATCGGACTGTTCGGGTGGCCCCTCGGTGCGCCGCAAGAGTTTCTTGATTCGCAAGACCAGTTCCCGGGGGCTGAAGGGCTTGGTGACGTAGTCGTCGGCGCCCAATTCGAGGCCGAGGATTTTGTCGACCTCTTCGCTCTTGGCCGAAACGATGATGACCGGGGTATTGGCGGTGGCGGGGTCGGCCCGGAGCCGGCGGCAGATCTCGGTCCCGGACATCTCTGGGAGCATGAGGTCGAGGAGGATGAGATCCGGATGCTCGCTCGCGGCCTTGCGGAGGGCGCCCGTGCCGGTTTCGGCGGTCAGTGTCTGGTATCCGGCGTTGCGGAGCGTGAGGACCAGCAGGTCCCTGACGTCTTGCTCGTCCTCGACAACGAGTATCTTTGCCGACATGCAACCATTATTCTGGCGACGCCCCTCCGGCTGGCAAGCCTCGGCTGTGGCGCCGCTTGCCGCTTTACGTGAACGCTGGGGCGCGCAAAACTAGCAGATGCGTCTCCGGATACTGCTGGCGTTTTTGCTGATGGGCCAAGTGGCATGGGCCGCACCCTCCGGCCCCCGCGTCTCCAATCGGAAACCCGCCCCGGATGAGGTTGGCTATCGTCCCGCGGACGGATCGACCAACACATTCAATCCTCCCTCGTTCATATGGTTGCACGAGAAGGAGGCCAAGAAGTACACGGTCCAATGGGGGAGGGATCGAGAATTGCGCTCTGGTGCCGCACAGGCCGAGACGCCATGGAACACGTACACGCATGATGCGACGCTGGCCCCCGGCACGTACTACTGGCGGTACCGTTTCACCGATGGGAAGGGCGCGGTTTCGGACTGGAGTGCCACCCGATCGGTGATGGTGCCGCAGGGGGCGATCGCATTCCCGATGCCCGGCCGGGCGGAACAGCGGCGGCGTGTTCCGATGGGCCACCCGAGGCTATTCCTGCGCCCGGAGGATCTCCCGAAGATCCGGGAATTGTGCCGTGGGTCGCAGGCGGACGAGTTCAAGAAACTGGTCGCCGCGGCCGACAAATATATCGGCGCGGGACCCACGCCGGAACCGGAGAAGATGGGTTCGGCGCGCGACAAGAAAAACAAGGACGCCGTCAGCAACTGGTGGCCGAACCGCGAGCGCGCGGAAAAGGCCAGCGGGGAGGCCATGACCATCGCGTTCGTCTACATGATCACGGGGGATGCCAAGTACAAGGAGGCCGCGCGGAAGTGGGTGCTTCATCTGGCATCCTGGAGCCCCGACGGGCCGACGAATTTCGGGATCAACTGCGAGGCGGGAAAGGTCATGCTCTATCGGCCGTGGCGCGCCTACGATTGGGCGTGGGACGCATTTTCGCCCGCAGAGCGCGCATCGATAGACAAGGTGGTGGCGCGCCGCGGGACCGACGCGTGGAAGAGCGGGGAGATCGGTGGCGGCACGGGGCACTTGAATAAGCCGTACAACAGCCATGGCAATCGGGTCTGGCACAAGCTGGCGGAGGCCGCCATCGCATTCCTGGGTGAGATACCGGAGGCGGACACGTGGCTCGACTATGCGGTCAACAAATTCTACGCGGCGTATCCGGTCTGGTGCGACGACGACGGCGGTTGGCACGAGGGCCTGAGCTATTGGGCGGGCTACATGGGCAAGGTGACCTCGTGGCTCCAGGTGTCACAGGTCGCCCTCGGGATCGATGGTTATCGCAAGCCGTTCTTCTCGCATGTGGGCGATTACGCGATGTACGTGGCGCCACCGGGCTCGCCGAATCAGGGCTTCGGGGACCTGTCGTACCGGCCGCCGTCGTCTGCGGTGGGGGTCATGATGGATTGGTTCATCCGGGGGAAGGGCGCACAGCCGGATGGTGCCAACGCGGCCTACTGGCGGTGGTGGGTGGAGGCGAGCAAGATGTCTAGACCCTCGGGCATCGAGGGCATCCTGGCCGCGGCGCGGCTCCCGGAGCCCCCGGCCGCGAAGGCGCCGGATGATCTGCCGCCATCGAGAGTCTTTCGCGGGATCGGCGTGGCGAGCCTTCACGACACGCTAAAGGACGCGCGGGAGGATGTGCATTTCCTCATGAAGTCCAGCCCCTTCGGCTCGCAGAGCCACGGGCACAACCCGCAGAACAGTTACCTCCTCAACGCGTACGGCGAGGAACTGCTGATGACGTGCGTGTACCGAGACCTGCACGGCAGCGACTTTCACTATAAGTGGGCGCACAGCACCCGCGCGCACAATGCCGTGCTGGTCGATGGCGAGGGCCAGGTCCCTCACTCCGCCGGGGTCGGCGGCAGGATTTTGGAATTTGTGTCCACGAATGGCTTCGATTACGTCGTGGGCGATGCGGCCGAGGCCTACGGCGGGCGCCTGAACCGCTTCCTGCGGCGCGTGGCATTCGTGAAGCCAGACATCATCGTGATCTGCGACGACCTCGCCGCGAAAAAACCCGCGACGTTCCAGTTCATGTTGCACGGGCTGAAGGATTTTTCCGTGGACGAGAAGGCGGCGACGGTGTCACTGGAGCGGCCCAGGGCGGGAGTGGCCGTGGCCTACCTCTCGCCCGTGCCGATCAAGTTTCGGCAGTGGGACGGGTACGAACCGCCGCCCGACAAACCGTTTCCCAACCAGTGGCATGTCGAAGCCGGGACGGTGAAGCCGTTGGCCGAGCTCGAGATGCTCTCGGTGATCGTGCCCCATCGGGCGGGCCAGACTGAGAGTTGGGCGGCGCAGCGCGTCGAGACCGCGCGAGAGATCGGGGTCAAATTCCGACGGGCCGAAAAAACCATCACCGTCATGTTTCCCCGCCGGGGCGCGACGGGGCCGCCGAAAGTCACGGGACTTTAGCCGATCGCAGGCCGCCGCCTGGGAATGGGGAGGGCCCGCGGCCTCGCGGGCCGCATTGGCCACGGAACCGAGATCAATGGGTGCTGGTGAATCGCGGACGCCGGCGTTCCTCGCGCGCTCATCGGGATGGTCTGGTGGCCGGTTTTTTTCACCGGCCGGCTACCCGCCGGCGCCGAGGCAGACGAGTTTGCCGGCCTCGTTGCTCCGGCAAAAGATACGGCCGTTGGCGAGGACGGGGTAGGTCCAGCACTTGCCCTCGAGCACCTTCGTCCGGGACAGTTCCTTGAAGCCGCCGGGATCGGCGGCGGCGATGACGAGTTCGCCGCCGTCGAGCATCGCGATGATCTTGCCGTCGGCGATCATGAGGGAGCCGATCTTCATCCCGGGGTTTTCCCATTTCACGTCGCCGGACTCGAACTCGATGCACTTGAGCGCGCCGGGGGATCCCTGTTGGCCATCGAAACCATAGAGGTGCCCCTTGTACAGCACCGAGCTGTTGCAATGGTTCCTCATCGTCTTGTTCTCGTAGACATTCTTCAGCTTGCCGTTCTCCAGCCGCAGCAGTGCGCAGCCCCGGTTGTAGCCGGAAGAGATGAAGATCTTGTTTCCGGACGGGATGGGCGTGGCGGAGTTGACCAGGTATTCGGTCTTCCACTCGTATTCGTCGATCTTCTTGCCGCCGTTGGCGTCCGCGATCAGGAGGCCGTCGGCATTGAATCCGAGGACGTACTCTCTGGTGCCGTCCTTCATGAGGCGGGGTGAGGAGAAGCCGGCGTCCGAGCTGCCCGTGCTCCAGATCTTCTTTCCGGTTTTCTTGTCCAGTGCGGCCAGGGGGCCGACATCCAGAATCAGGCTGTTGCCGCGGACCAGTGGCGAGCAGGCAAAACCCCAATTGTAGCGGGTCTGCTTCGCCTTGAGTTCCTTCGTGATGTCGGTCTTCCAGACGACCTTGCCGTCGGTTGCGCCGAGGCAGAAGAGATCCCCGTCTCGGCCGAGCGTGTACACGCGGTCACCATCGACCGTGGGTGTGACCCGGGGTCCCTTGTGGCTCCCGGCCGGGCACGGGTACTTGTGCGACCAGATCACTTTGCCCGTCTTCTCGTCCAGGCACCACACGATGTCCTCATTGGCGATGTTGCCCATCGTGTAGGCCCTGCCGGATGCCACCGATACCGCGGAGAATCCAACCCCCACGTCGGCGCGCCACACCTCCTTGGGGCTCTCCGTCTTCCAGCCCGTCTCCACAGAGACCGCATCGCGGTTCGGGCCATGCCACTCGCGCCAATCCGACGCGCCCGCGCGCATGCCGATGGCCGTCCCCACGATGGGGATGAGCGCACGGGCCAGCCAACGCATCCTGTTCGCCTGATCGATCTTCATGGATTTCTCCTCCCTGAGGGTAGTTGCCAACGAAGCTTGCCAGCCCGGCTCCCGAGGGTCAACGCCGGGGCACCGCGGCACCCGGGCCACCGGGCATGGTGATAGAATGCCCTTGTCGGCCTGCGGCCCCGTCGCCACAGTTCCCATATGATCGACATCCGTCTTATTTTCTGTTGTCTCATCGGGGTGGTGGGCGCGCGCGCGGCCGATGACTATCAGGTGGGGGCGTACTATTTTCCGAACTATCACGTGGATGCGCGGAACGAGAAGGATCACGGTCCGGGGTGGATGGAGTGGGAGCTGGTGAAGGCGGCGACGCCGCGATTTCCGGGCCACGACCAGCCGAAGGTGCCGCTGTGGGGGTACACGGACGAGGCGGATCCAAAGCAGATGGCGCAGAAGATCGATGCGGCGGCGGACCACGGCATCGATTATTTCATATTCGATTGGTATTATTATGATGATGGGCCCTTTCTACAGCGGGGGTTGGATGAGGGCTACCTGAGGGCGGCGAACAACGGGCGCGTGAAATTCTGCCTGATGTGGGCGAATCACGACTGGCATGACATTCACCCCGCGAAGCGATCGATGATCCGGGACCACGTGCACCACACCCTGTATCCGGGCGCGGTGAAGCGGGAGACCTTCGACAAGATCTGCGATCTGGTGATCGAGCGATACTTCAAACATCCCTCGCACTTCAAGGTCAATGGAGCGCCGTATTTTTCCATCTATGACATTGGCGCGTTCATCCGGAGCATGGGCGGGCTGGATGGCGCGGCGAAGGCGTTCGCGGACTTTCGGGCGAAGACCAAGGCGGCCGGTTTTCCGGACCTGCACCTCAACGGGGTTTTCTGGGGTCGGGTGATTCTGCCTGGGGAGACGGCGGTGCAGAACCCGAAAGAGGTTGCCGCGAAGCTGGGATTCGATACGGCCACCTCGTACGTGTGGATCCACCACGTGGCGATGAAGAACTTTCCAGAGACGGATTACGGGACGGTGATGGAGGGGGCGATCAAGTATTGGAATGAGGCCGAGACCAAGATCGGCATACCCTATTTCCCGAACGTCTCGATGGGGTGGGACGCGAGCCCCCGGACCGTGCAGACCGACCGTTTTCTGAACATCGGCTATCCGTACACGCCGGTGCTGAAGAACAATACGCCCGAGAATTTCAAGAAGGCGCTGATCGAGGTGAAGAAATTTCTGGACGCCCGGGGCCGCGACAAGATCCTGAACATCAACTCGTGGAACGAGTGGACCGAAGGGAGTTACCTCGAGCCCGACACGAAGCGCGGCATGGGGTATCTCGAGGTGGTCCGCGATGTGTTCGGGGCGAACCCGTAGCGGGCCGTCCGTTCTGGCGGAGGGATAGCGCCGCGGGGCAGGCAACCGAGTGTGCCCACGACACGTTGCGGAGTTTCTCCCGCGACGATCCGTGGATCACTTCTTCAGTTTCTTCAGTGCGGCGGTGGCGTCTTGGCCGACCTCCGGGTCCTCGGAGAGTTGCTCCAGGAACTTGCGCGCCTCGCCGGCCTTTATGTTGGCGACCGCGGCGATGATGATCTTCTTTTCGTCGGGACGCTTTGCGGCGGCGATGGACTCCCTGGCGAGGGCGACGCGTTCCTTGCCGGGGGCGGCCTCGATGCCGAGGATCTTGGCGATGCCGCGCATGGCGAGCACGTACTGTTTCGCGTCGGCGGGGGAATCTTTCGCGATCTGGAGCAGCGCGTGTCCAGCCGAGAACTCGGGCCAGCCGGCGAGGGTGCGGATGGCCGCGTCGCGGACGGCCTGATCGTTGTCGCCAAACGCCTTGAGTACCTCCTCGAGGGAATCCTTGCCGGGGGCGGCTGCGAGCATGTTGACCAGCTCGGCCCTATTCGCGGGCGAGGCTGCGCGCCCCATCGCGCCGCGAATCGCGTCGAGCACCGCGGCACGGTCCGCGGCGCGGGAGGCGATTGCTCCGGCGGCGGACTGCGCCTTGGAGCGCGCTTTGGCGTCGGCTGAAGTTGCCAACATTTCCAGCAGCGGTTTGAGTTCCGTGATGGAACCGATGGACTTGAGGCCATCGAGGGCGGCGTCGCGGATTGTGGCATCCGTGGCCTTGACCAGATCGGCGAAAACGGTCGCGCCCCCGGCGGGGTTGCGGGCAGCAGTCGCGCGGATGGAGGCGAGCGCGAGGGGTCCGGAAGCCAACTTGGCCGACTGGATAAGCCGGGCGTCCAGGGCGGGGTCGCGGATGACGGCGAAGGCGCGCTCCGCGGCGGCCTGCTCTTCCTGGTCCCCGTTTGCGAGGCGATCCAGCAGGGGATCGAGACAGTCGGCCCCGCCGACCTTGCCGAGGGCCGTGATTGCGGCGACCCGTGTTGGCGCATCCGGAGATTCCAGCAAGTGCCTGAGGGCCGGGGCCGCCTCGATCGCTCCGGCCTCGCCTAGCGCGGTGGCGGCGACCGCCTGGATGCCGGGCGCCAGGCCCGGGATCGCATCGATGGCGGACTTTCTCATCGAGGCGCTTTTTGAATCGATGGCGAGGCGCAGTGCGGCCGAGGCGACGACGGGGTCCTTGTCCTTGATGGCGGCGGAGACTTTGGATGTCGCGGCCGCGGGATCGGCCTGCAGGAGTCGGGCCAGTGCCCCGGATCGGACGGTGGGATCGGTACCGGCATCGGCCAGCGGGCCCAGGGCTTTGGCGTCTGCAGATGGGGCATCGAGGAGGGCGCGATCGATGTCGTGCCTGAGGGCATCGGAGGCGCGGGTCCTGCAGGCGACGAGCGCCGCGACGGCCTTGGGGTCGCCGATTTTGCCGAGGGCGAGGGCCGCGGCCGAGGACACGGCGACATCCGCATCGGTCAATCGTTTGGCGATCGCATCGACCGAGCCGGTGTCGCGACGGTTGGCGAGGCCGTCCATGAGCGCCCGGATTGCCAGCGGGTCCTTGGCCGATGCCAGTGCGGCGCGCAGCGCATCTGCGGCCTTGGGCGAAGGATTAGCCTGGAGGGCGCGGCGCGCGGCATCGCGGAGTTCGACATCCGAATCGCCCAACAGCCCCGCCAGCGCGGAGACCGACTCCTCGCCGCCGAAAAGGCCGAGCATCCGCGTGAGCCAGACGCGCGAGGGCTGCGGGTTGGAGGGGGCGAGGAAGTTCAGGGCGGCCTTCGCGTAGGCGACGCGCTCGGCCTCGGCGCCGGGCCGGGAGGCCTGGGCGCCGGCGGCTTGGATGGCATCGCGTGCGGCGAGCCGTTCATCGATGGTCTGGGAGGCGAGGTTCTTCGCGTTGGCCGTGACGATCTCGGCGGGCGTTTCGGCCCGGGCGGTGGCGAGGGTGGCCGCGAGCACCGCGACGAGGATGGGTGACGTTTTCATTGGTGCATTCTCATGGGTTGAATTTCATGTCAGGCGGGCAGGGCGTAGGGTGCCCGGCGCGGCCTATCCATCCATTTTGCGGCTTCGGGGTCGCCGACGATCTGTTCTTTGGCGGGATCCCATTGGACGGGCCGATTGATGCGCTCGACGATGCCCGAGAGCAGGCAGATCTCACACGTCCGGTGACCGATGGCGACATCGGCAATCGGGCGACCGCGCGTGCGGATGCAGTCCAGCCAGTTGTTGTGGTGACTGTCCGAGGCGTAGAGGCGAGTGTCGGATGAGGAGAGTGGCCTTTTCGCGAGATCCCCGGGCTCGGTGTCGAGCTTGTTTCCGCGGCTGACGAGGACCTCGCCCCTCTCGCCGATGAAGCGGATCATGTGGCCCTTCATGTCGGCATGATTGCGGACGACCTTCGTGCCGGTGGCGTACCGGTGATATTGGTATGGCTCGCCATTGTGACCCTTGGGCACGAACTCGACGGGGCCGGAGTCGTCCATGCCAAGGGCCCACTGGACGATGTCGTAGTGGTGGGCGCCCCAGTCGCCGTGTTTTCGCGAGCCGTAGTCCCATGACCGGCGCCAGCCGCCACTGTAGCTGCCGGAGACGCGCTCGGGATTGTACGGCTCGAATGGCGCCGCGCCGAGCCAGCGATCGTAGTCGAAACCCTCGGGGACGGGCTCCGCGTCGAAGAGGGCCGGTGGCGGGAAGTCGCCGATGCTCGTGTAGGCCTCCTTGATCTTTCCAATCCAGCCGTTGCGGACCATTTCGGCGGCCTTGCGGAAGGCGGGATCCGAGCGCTGCTGGGACCCGACCTGGAGGACGCGGCCGGTGCGGCGCGCGACCTCGAGCACCTTTTTGCTCTCGGCGATGGTGAGGCACATCGGCTTCTCGCAGTAGACGTCCTTGCCCGCGAGCATGGCCGCGATCGAGATGGCCGCATGCCAGTGGTCGGGGGTGCCGACGATGACCGCGTCGATGTCGGTGCGCGCGAGGACGGCCTCAAATTCGTGGTAGGTCTCGCACCCCGAGTACCTGGCGTCGACTTGGGCCTTCGCCATCTCGCGCTTCGTCTTATCCACATCGCAGATGGCGACGATCTGGACGCGGGGGTTGTTGAGCAGGGCGCCGCGGTGGCTGGCCATGATGTTGCCCTGGCCGATGAGGCCGAGGGTGATGCGATCCGACGGGGCGACGGACTGCGCCCGGCCGAGGGCAGAGGCGGGAATGATGTGCGGCGCGGCGAGCCACGACGCCGTGGCGGCGACGCCCGTCCTGATGGCATCGCGCCGGGTCAGTCGTCGGGCCTTCGAATTCGATGATGTGGTTTTCATAAACTGGGTTTGTCTTTTTGTGTTGGGCCGAGGGGAGGGAGAATTGCGCGGGAGGGTTGAATCCCGGGCGCGGTGGGTTCGCTGGTTGGGCGGTGCGCCATGCGAAGACAATGGGTGAAGCTAGGGCAAGACGAGGACTGCCGTCAACCGCCCGAGCCGATTCTCGAATCGTCGCTCGTGCGGTAATGGCGGAGACGGCCGCGCGGGCAATCTAGCCCGCGGCGTTGGCCACGCCATAGGGCGGGAGACAGGATGGTTGCCCCACGGCGCGCGCACTTGCGCCAAGGGCCATTTTTGGTGGGCAAAAGAAGTTTGAAGGCATGGCGACCCTGCACCAATGTTGTGCAATGAGAGTTTTGAGGTTGGGATGGGCGGCGGTGATCGTCTTGGGCCTGGTCATCCGTGCGGTCGGGGCGGACGTGGCTCCGGCCGATGTGGCCAAGGCCGTTAGCGCGAAGCTGGGTCTCCCTGGCGGAACGATGCCGCTGGCGATACGCGTGATCGAATCGGAGGGCGCGCGGAAGTGGGAACTGATGTTCGAGGACGGCAATTTCAAGGGCAACAGGAGGCTGGTGGAGTTCCAGGGCGACAAGGTGGTGGATGATCGGGCCGGCACGATCGATGGCGTCGGCTCGGGAGCGCTGACGCCCTTGCTTGCCGGGGACTTGGAGAGCCGGATTACCGAGTTGCGCGAGCGCGCCGGGATACTGGCCAAGATGGCCGAGGTGGATTGCCACAGGGTCCGGTTGATCCTCTTCCGTCCGGCGGCCGACGCGACGGCGCACTGGGAGGTGGAGGTCGCGGACAGGACGGGGCAAGTCGTGGGCAGGGTCGTCTTCGGTTGTCCGCAGCCGCGCCTGATCGCAAGCTCGTGGGGCGCGGACGCGAAGATCGTCGGGCCGGCCCAGGGAGGCATCGAGGCGCTCGGCATGGAGGGCGTCAAGGCGCTCCAGGATCTGGAAGAACGCCTGCGGCGGCTGCTGCAGGGTCAGGGGGAGAAGGAGAAATGAGCATGGTACATTCTTCGGAATTTGAGGATCTGGTGGATTCGTTGCGCTCGCGCGTGACGGAGATCACGCTGGAGGAAGCGAAGCGCAGGTTGGGGGAGAACCCGCGGGCGCTGCTGGTGGACGTCCGGGAGGACCACGAGTGGGAAAAGGGGCGGGCGAAGGGGGCCGTGCACATGGGGCGCGGCATCATCGAGCGGGACATCGTTGCGCGGGTGCCCGACAAGAATGCCGAACTCATCCTGTACTGCGGCGGCGGTTACCGTTCGGTGCTGGCCGCGGTCAATCTGCAGGCGATGGGCTACACGCGGGTCCGGTCATTGATCGGAGGATTCCGGAACATGCAGGCATCGGGTCATCCGATGGAGGGGGGCTGCGGTTGCGGGTGCCCCTGAAGCGGTTGCCGTGGTGGGGCGGGGTTTGCCCAGGAATCTGTCGGACTTAGGCCTACAGATTCCTCAGGCAAGACCGCATGTTTGTTTGAAGGTGAACCAGTTAGACAAGATGAGAGGTTCCGAGGTCAGGGTGGTGAACGGGCGATCGCTCTTGTTCCGCATGTATTGCAACCAATTAATTGCCAGGCGGTTTTGCTGTCTAGCAGCCTGGCGGACTTTCCAAAGTCCGACAGGCTGCTAGGGGGTCGAGTTGGACTTTCCTAGCGAGGCCGAGGCGTTCTTGGACCACCTCGTTGTGGAGCGGGGGCTGTCGCGGAATTATCGGGAGATCAACCGCCGCGCACTGGCGAGGTTTTTTCGGTGGTGTCGTGCGGCGGATTTGGCAGGCATCTCGGTTCAGGACCTCCGTGATTTTCTTTCGGTCGAGCGGCGTTCCGGTCGTCGGGCGGCGGGGCTGAAGATACACGCGGTGGCTCTCCGGCGGTTTTTTGGCTGGTGGGCCGGGCGGGGTGTCGGCCGGGTGAATCCCGCCGAGTTTTTGGAGCTTCCAAAACTTGAGCGGACGTTGCCCGAGACACTGACGCAATCGGACATGGCGCAGGTGTTGGATGGGCCGTTCGCATCCGGGGTGCTCGGGCTGCGCGATCGCGCCATGCTGGAAGTCCTCTACGGGTGCGGCCTGCGCGTGTCGGAGCTAACGGGCCTGCGGTTGGAAAACGTCATGCTGGAGAATGGATCGGTGCGCGTCATTGGAAAAGGGAACAAGGAGCGCGTGGTGCCGATCGCCGGGGTCGCGGCGTCCGCGCTGCGGGAGTATCTCGCCACTGGGAGGCCGGCGCTGGTTCGTCACCGCACGGGGGGCGAGGTGTTCCTCAACCGCCACGGGAAGAAGCTGACCACCGCGCGTGTCTGGGGCATCGTCAAGGCGGTGGCCCGGGCCGCGGGTGTGAAGAAGCGCGCCTATCCGCATGCGCTGCGGCACTCGTTCGCCACACACCTGTTGCAGAATGGCGCGGATCTCCGCGCGATCCAGGAGATGCTCGGGCACGCGGATATATCCACGACGCAGGTCTACACCCACACGGACGAGCAGCGGATCAAGGCCGCCCACTGGAAATTCCACCCGAGGTCGGGCAGGAAATAGTTAGCGGTCCGTTGAAAAACGTCATGCCCCACGCGGCTGTCGTGTGGGTCTTTCAATGGGCTGTTAGCCCGAGAACAGCCGAAGGCTGGGCCTACTTCCAGGAGGCGACGATGTCGGCAGGGGTCATGCTTCCGACATCCTTGGCGGAGCCGCGGGACCACGCCGCGAAGTTGGATCTAATGTCGCCCTGGGGCGCCAGGCGGGGCGGGAGTTCGCCGAACTTGTTGCGATCAATCTTCCCATCGTAATCGTAGTCCAGGACCATGTAGAAGGTGTTGCCGAATCCATCAATGAGATACCCACCGAAGCCCCTGGTGTCGCTGTCCTGGAGCTGTTTTTCGGTGAACTCGCAGAACGACAGCGTTTTCGGGTTGAGGCGCTTTGCGGTATCGTCATCGACATCGCCCGTGAGCGCCGAAACCATCTCGCGGCCCATCGCATCATCGGACTTGAATGCGACGTCTCCGCCGCTGCCCGCTCCGGTTAACTTCGGCATCCTCTGGTATTCGGAATAGAACATGTCGACGCCCATCTTGAGGGAGGCGAAAAGCGCCCTGGTCTTCACCTTCTTGACCTGCCTCTGGACGCCGCCGGCCACGGGAAACAGGAGGCCGGCGAGGGCGGCGATGATGCCCATCACGACGAGCAGTTCGACGAGCGTAAAGGCGGATCGCCCGAGGCGGTTGAGGTGGTATCTCATGAGAAGGAAACCTAATGCGTGCGCCGGGCGAATCAATCCCAATCCGAAGCGCCTTGTCGGCTCCTGCCGGGGCGCTTCGGGCGATCGGGAATCCCGAGATCCCATGCCCCGCGGGCCCGCCCGACGGCGGGCTTCCGGGGCACCACCGGGGGTGAAAATCAGACGCAGGAGCGCGCTTGCGCGCGAATCGCGCATGGGATCGTCTCGTAGGAGCGCGCTTGCGCGCAAATCGAATCGCCTGCAAGCAGGCTCCTACGATTCGGTGTCTGGATTTTCGAGCTAAGCCCCGCCGCAGGCGCGCGGCGGGGCCGACCCGATCGAGAGCGCGCCGCATCATTCATGTGGAAACTTCGCGGCGCAGCCCCGGGGCCGTGGGGCGGACAATCCTGTCTGCCACCGGGTCTCAGGGCCGCCGACGCAGGCAGGATTGCCTGCGCCATGGCGTAAAGTTTCAGGTTAGTCCTTCGATTCTTTCTCGAGGCGTTCGGCGAGCCACTGTTTGATCATGCTCTGGTAATTCAGGTAGCGCTGGCGGGCGAGGCGCTTGATGCGCGCGAGCATGCGGGGGTCCATGCGGAGGGATATCGTGGTCGATTCGGAGCCTTCCGGGGTATAGAGGGAGGCCTGCATGAGCGGCGTGTCGAGTTCCGTGGTCTGCCAAAACTGGCGCTCGGCGACGAGGGAGGAGAACCGTGGCACATCCTCCCAGCGTGCCAATTTGCGCTCGATGGCCATCAGAGGTTCTCCCGGAGCTTGCGCTCGTAGAATGCCTTCTCGCCGGACGTCATCTCGCGGACCGAGATGACCCGCATGATTTTACCGGTGGTGGCATGCGCGATCGTCCAGTATCGGCCGCCGGCGTCTTGGCCGAGGCAAAAAAAGCGATTCTGTTCCGCGAAACGTTCGGTGTCTGGGATGAGCCGGAGGCCAAAGGGGTCCTCGAAGCACTCCTCGATCTGCTGCTGCAATGCGCCGCAGGAGGCATCGTACTGTGCCCAATCGAATTCCATGTCGCAGACAGCATGTGGGGCTTTGCCGGGAACGACAAGCCTTTGGCCACATGATCGTGCTCAGATCCAGTCGCGGAGGAGTTCCTTGCGGGGGCGTGGAATGACGACGCTGTTGACCAGGAGTCCCTTTTCGGCGACGAGCGCGGATCCGGCCTCGACGGCGGCCCGGACGGATGCGACGTCGCCGGTCATGGTGACGAAGGCCTTGCCGCCGAGGGCCATGGCGAGCCGGATCTCCATGAGGGTCACGTTCCCGGTCTTGACGGCGGCATCGGCGGCCTCGATGAGCGACACGACCGAAAAGGATTCGATGACGCCTAGGGCCTCGAGCTGGCCGACGGGGACCGTGCCCGAAATGGCCGGGAATACGGTGGGGTGGAGATTGGCGATCACGCTGCGGTCGATGACGGCGGCCCCTCCGACGGAGGCGCCCGCGTCGACGGCGGCGCGCGCCGAGGCGACCATGCCGCCGATCAGGACCATGAACTTGCCCGAGCAGATGGTGCGGGAGAGCAGCAGTTCGACCTCGCCCGCCTTGAGCATGGCGTCGGCGACGGCAAAGCCCGAAGCGATGCTGGTGAGTTCGATCATGCCAAGGGCGTTCATCGGGCGTTCCATGTTCAGGCCTCCACGACAATCTCTTTTTCGCTGGCCGACGTGACGCGCCCCGCGATGCTCGCATGCACGGGGGCCCCGAGCTGGTCGGATTTGACGTCGGCGATCTTCTGTCCGGCGGTGACGCGATCGCCGGGCCGCACGAGCGGCGAGGCGGGCGCGCCGGCGTGCTGTTTGAGCAGAAGGCGGACGAGGCGGGGGGTCCAGTCGCGGCCATCGAAGGGCGCGGGCTGCTCGTATTCCAAGATGCCGAGTTTCTGCTCGAGTTTTTTGAGGGGCACGCGGCGGCCTTCGGCCATGGGGTGTGGCTCGAGCGGGAGGTCGGGGCCGCGCCATTTTTGGCCGAGCCGGCGCATCTGGGCCTTGGCCTGATCGCAGGCCTCCTTGGGATAAAGCTCCTCGGGGCAGGAATAGAGAGTGCAGAGGCCGCACGAGCAGCAGAGGTCGCCCCACTTGCTCCAGAAATCTGACCCGAGGGCGCTGAAGCCGAGGGTGCGCATGACCTTGTGCGGCTGCACGTCGTAGCCCAGGAGGTATCGGGGGCAGAGTTCGGTGCAGTAGCTGCACTGGTCGCACGCGGACTTGCCGATCCGGTTCTTCGAGGTGACGGGGCGCGACATCCGCTCCACGAGATGGTGATCCTCTGGCAACAGGATCAGGCCCGTAGTGGTTTTCGTGATCGGTTCGGAGAGGTCGCGCGTGAGTCGGCCCATCATGACGCCGCCCACGAAGATCGCGGGACGCTCCACCGTCGATCCGCCCGCGGCCTCGATCGCTTCCCCGAAGGACACCCCCAGCGGTATGCGGAACGTCGCTGGCCGGGCGACGGCCCCTGCTATGGTCACAAACTTGTGGGTCACGGGTTGGCCGGACGCGGCCCGGGCCGCGTTGAGCAGCGTCTCGACGTTGTTGACGACGACGCCCACCTCCAGGGGCAGACCGGCCGGCGGGATGAGGCGCCCCGTCACCGCGTGCACCAGTTCGAACTCATCGCCGGTCGGGTAGTAGTCGCCCAGCAGCGAGAGTTCGACGCGCCGCGATGGCCCGTGCTTCTCCAGTTCGGCGATGGCGCCCTTCTTCTTGGCCTTGATCCCAAAGCACAGGCGCCCCGCCCCCGTCGCCTCCGCCGCCAGCCGCAGCCCATCCAGCACCTCCGCGGCGAAATTCTCGATGATCTCCGCGTCCTTGTGCAGCAGGGGCTCGCACTCGGCACCATTGGCGATCACCGTGTCAACCCGCGCGGCCCACTTCACGTGAACCGGAAACCCCGCACCGCCCGCGCCCACCACCCCCGCTTCGCGGAGCCGCGTCGTAATTCCGTTGGGGACCGTTGCCGTCATGATCAACCTCGCTCATATACTAGACGGGCCGGGTTGGCGGCACAAGTCTAGCCTGCATATTTCACAGTCGGCAGGCTGTGAAATACCCGGGCTAGAGAGAGGGCGGAAACATAGTGCGGAAAGCGAGTTCGCGGGGCCCGACGTTCTCCCGGATCGATTCTCATCCCCCCGGTGTGGGTTGCGGCCGTGCTGCCGAACGAGAGTGATCCGGGCCGTGGGGGGATCGCATGATTGCGCTCGATGGCAGGCGCGGTCGCGTTACCGTCTTGGGATGGCCAGAGTGACGCGGGAGCGAGGGCACATGGGTTGGTTGGGCGTGCTTCTGGTCGGCTGGGGTGTGGTGGGATTGGGCTGGGCGTGGGGCGCGGGCGATGGTGCCAAGGGGGCGCCCAATTTGCTGTTTATCCTGACCGACCAGCAATATGCGGGGGCCATGAGCTGTGCGGGGAATCTGGACGTGAGCACCCCGGCGATCGATAGTCTCGCGGCGCGCGGGGTGCGTTTCGAGAGCGCCTATTGCAGCCAGCCTTTGTGTCTGCCCTCGCGGGTGGCGATGGTGACGGGGGCGTATCCGCACGAGTTTGAGGCCACCCACAATGCGCCGAAGTGGGAACGGGCGCTGGTCCCGCTCTTGGGTTCGGTCCTTTCTGCCGGGGGGTACCAGTGCGCGTGGTTTGGCAAGTGGCACCTGCCCCTGGAGCCATCGAAGACGGCCGAACATGGCTTTGCGATTGTGGAGCATGACCGCGGGCGGGGCAACGACGAGCGGATTGCGGGGGCAGTTTCGCGTTTTCTCGCGCGGCCCGACGGGCGGCCGTTTTTCGTGGTGGCCTCGTTCACGAACCCTCACAACATCTGCGAGTGGGCGCGGGGGGAACCGACACCGGAGGGCCCGATCCCTCCGCCACCACCGCCGGAAGCCTGTCCCGCACTGCCCCAGAATTATGAGATCCCTTTTGATGAGCCGGAAGTGATCCGCGCCATTCAAGCCCGCCACCCGCCCGGGTATCCGACCACCGGGTGGGCGCCCGACCGGTGGCGGCAGTACCGCTGGGCCTATTGCCGCCTGGTCGAGAAGGTCGACGCGGAGGTCCGTCGGCTGCTCGACGTGATCGAGGAGAGGGGAGTGGCCGGGACCACGATCGTCATTTTCTCGAGCGATCATGGCGACGGGAACGGCGCGCACCGCTGGAACCAGAAGCAGGTGCTCTACGAAGAGGCGACCCGCGTGCCGTTCGTCATAACCACCCCGGGCATGCGCGCCGGACGCGTCGATCGCGATCACCTGATCGATGCGGGCCTGGACCTCTACCCGACGCTGTGTGATTTCGCCCGGGTGAAGCCGCCGCCGCATCTGAGGGGGCGGAGCGTGCGGCCGCTGCTGGAGGATGCCGCATCGGCCAGTTGGCGGGAACACGTCGTTTGCGAGACAGAGTTCGCCGCCAATTCCGGGGGCATGGGCATCAGCGGCCGCCTCGTGCGCACCGGGCGCTACAAGTACATCTGCTACTCGGAAGGTGGCCGCCGCGAGCAGTTCTTCGACATTCAGAAGGATCCCGGAGAATCGTTGAACCTGATCGGCGTGCCAGAATTGGCGGCCGGGATCCGGGAGCACCGCGAGCGCCTGGCGCGATGGTGCCGCGAGACGGGCGACGCCTTCCCAGTGCCTGGAACGGCGGGCAGCCCATAGGGTAGCGCTTTTCGACGAAGTCGTGTTGCGTTGGGGGCAGGCAACCGCCATGCTATGGGTTCATGAAGCGGCGAGATTTCTTGCGGCAGGGCGCGACGGCCCTTGCGGGCGTGAGTGTCGCGGGACACGCTGGGGCCGCAGACACGGCTGCGACATCCGATGACGTGGTGCGCGAGCCGGCGCGCGACGTGCCGGTGGCCGAGGCGGTGGACGTGGTGGTGTGCGGGGCGGGTCCGGCCGGCGCTGCGGCGGCGATCGTGGCGGCGAGGGCGGGCGCGAAGGTGAGGCTCATCGAGACCCACGGCGAACTCGGGGGCGTCTGGACGACCGGGATGCTGTCGTGGGTTTTGGACGCCGGCAACAAGGGCGGCGTGATGCGGCAGATCATCGGCCGGCTCGACGAGCGCGCGAAGTTCTTGGGGGGCGTCCGGTGGAAGGGCAAGGGCGGGGTGCCCTACGACGTCGAGCAGATGAAACTGGTGCTCGAGGACATGTGCCGCGGGGCGGGGGTCCTTGTTCGGTTGCACACGCGCGTCGTGGCGGTGGCGCGCGATGGGGCGCGGGTGACCCACTGCATCTGCGAATCAAAATCGGGTCGCGAGGCTTTCAGGGCCAAGGCATTCATCGACTGTACGGGCGATGGCGACCTCGCGGCGCGCGCGGGCTGCGGGTTCGATCTCGGCCGACCGGCCGAGGGATACGGCGCGGAGGGCCCCGAACGGGCCGGCGAGATGCAGCCCATGAGCCTCATGTGCCTCGTGACTGGCATCGATCGCGAGGCGACGGCGGCGTTTCACGACCGAGAAGGCAGGCCGTGGGCGGCATCGAAGGACGCCCTGCTGGCGGAGTTCAAGCGCGCGGGTGTCGAGCCATCGTATGGCAGGCCGACGATTTTTGAAATCCGGCCCGATCTCTACGCGTGGATGATCAATCACGAGTATGGTTTTTCGGGGATCGATGCCGGGCAGTTGACGGAGGCGACCCTCCGCGCGCGGGAGGAGGTGCACCGCGACATCGACGCGCTGAGGTTGATGGGTGGCGTGTGGCAGAATGTCCGCATCGTTGCCACCGCCTCGCAGATCGGCGTCCGCGAGGGTAGGCGGATCCACGGGCGGTACCGGGTCACCGTGGACGACGCGCTCGCGGCCCGCACGCACGAGGACGCCGTGTGCCGGGTGACCTTTGGCATCGATGTCCACTCGACCAGCAGGGCCCACAGCTCCGGGATCGAGGGCGGGAAGGTCAAGGGGCTGACGAAGCCGTACGACATTCCGATGCGCGCGCTGGTCGCGAAGGACGCGGACGGCCTGCTGATGGCGGGGCGCTGCATCAGCGGGGATTTCTTGGCCCACAGCAGCTATCGGGTCACGGGGAACGCCGTGGCCATGGGCGAGGCGGCGGGGGCCTGCGCGGCCGTGGCCGCCTCGAAGAATTGCCTGCCGCACGAGGTCGGGTGGGGAGACATCGCCGGCAAGTTGAAAGAGGTGCGCGATGCCTGACGGCACGGGGCGTTTCGCTTCCCGCGGACGCTGTCGCGCCCTTTCGGATAACGCACCGTGCCCGATGAGATGAGAAAGATCGTCAAGGCGTTATTCTGGATCGCGGTCTTGGCGCTGCTCGGCTGGGGCGGCTACTGGTTCTGGCAGCGGTCGGCGGCAGCCTCGGCCGAAGGCCCAAAGTACCGGGTGGCGCAGGTGGTGCGGGGGGACGTCGTCCAGACGGTGACGGCCTCCGGGAAACTCAGCGCGGTGGAGACCGTCGAGATCGGCAGCCAGGTCTCCGGCAACCTCAAGGAGATCTTTGTGGATTTCAACGACCTCGTGAAGCAGGGCCAATTGATCGCGAGGATTGATCCGGCCACCTACGAGGCGAAGTCGGTGCAGGCCGAGGGCGAGTTGCTCAATGCGCAGGCTGCGCTGGAGCTGGCGAGGATCAAGGCGCGCCGCTCATCGGAACTCCGCAAGAAGGAACTGGTCGCGCAGTCGGAGTTGGACGAGGCGGAGGCCGATCTCAAGCAGAAGGAGGCGAGCGTCAAGATCCGGGAGGCCTCGCTGATGAACGCCAAGGTCGATCTGGAGCGAACGCGGATCATCTCGCCCATCGATGGGATCGTGATATCGAGGGCGGTGGAGGTGGGGCAGACGGTCCAGGCCAGTTTCTCGTCACCCAAGCTGTTCGAGATCGCCCGCGACCTGCGGGACATGGAGATTTCGGCGGATGTCTCGGAGGCCGACATCGGGCAGGTGACGGAGGGACAGGACGTGACCTTCACGGTGGACGCGTACACCGACCGCCAGTTCCAGGGCAAGGTGCAGCAGGTTCGGAACAATCCCACGACCGTCCAGAACGTGGTGACCTTCGCGACGATCATCGGCGTGAAGAACGATGAATTGAGGCTGAAGCCGGGGATGACGGCCAACGTGACGATCACGACCGCACGGCACGATGGCGTGCTCAAGGTCCCGAACGCCGCGCTCCGCTTCCGGCCCCCCGAGGGTGCCCGGGTCACCGGCGTGACGACGAACGTGAGTGCGGCGGTGACCAACGCGGTGGCCGCGGCGGGCCCGGGCACGGGTGCGGGCCGCAGGGATTTCAGTTCATTGCCGGAGGATCTCCGGAAGCGGTTGCTTGAGAAGTACGACAAGAATGGGGACGGGCGACTGGATGAAACGGAGCGGGCCGCGATGCGCGAGGGAGGGGGGCGCGGGCGCGGTGGTGGCGGTGGTCCGGGCGAGGGAGGCGCGGGCGGCGGCCGATCCCACGGGGCGGGCGATTCCACGCCCGGCGGCCAAAAGACAGTCTATGTGATGGATCCGGCGTCGGTCGCGGATGGCCAGGGCACCGGGGAACTGCGAGGCGTGTCCGTCGTGACTGGCATCAGCGATGGCGCGTACACCGAGGTGGCGTCGGGGGTGGAGGAGGGCGCCCAGGTGGTCACCGGCACCGTGATGGTCGAGGCGCCAAAACAGGAGACGACCAACCCATTCGCGCCGATGCGGCGGCCGGGGGGCGGGCCGCGGCGCTGATGCGCGCGGAGGGTCGGGCGTCGCCATGGAACCCGTCATCGCCCTCGAGAAGGTCAACCGGATCTATCAGACCGGGGCGACCAGCGTGCACGCGGTGCGCGACCTGTCGCTGGTGGTGATGCCGGGGGAGTTTGTGGCGATCATGGGCGCGAGCGGCTCGGGCAAGTCCACCCTGATGAACGTCATCGGTTGTCTGGATCGGCCCACGAGCGGCAGGTATCTATTGGACGGCGTGGCGATTTCCGGGCTGGGCCCGGACGCGCTGGCCGAAATCCGCAACAGCAAACTGGGGTTCGTCTTCCAGGGTTTCAACTTGCTTTCGAGGACGACGGCCCTCGAGAACGTGGAGCTTCCGCTTCTGTACGCGCACCCGCCGATCTCGCCCGCGGAGGGCCGGAGGCGGGCGACGGCGGCCCTTGCGGAGGTTGGGCTGGGGGCGCGGGCGAGCCACCTCCCGAACGAGCTGTCGGGCGGCCAGCAGCAGCGGGCGGCCATCGCGCGCGCGCTGGTGCGACGCCCCGCGGTGCTCCTCGCCGATGAGCCGACCGGCAATCTCGATACCCGTACGAGCGTCGAGGTCATGGGGGTCTTCCAGCGGCTCAACGATGGGGGCATGACCATCGTGATGGTTACGCACGAACTGGACATCGCGCGGTATTGCCGCCGCAACGTGGTGATGCGCGATGGGCGGATCGTGTCGGACAAGGCCGTGGAGGATCGCCTGTTTTCCGCGGACCAGTTGCGCGAGCTGGATGCCGAGCAGCAGGCCGTGCAGTTGCTGCCATGATGCGCCTCCTCGCCACCCTGCGGATCGCGTGGCGCGCCCTGCGCCGCAATCCCCTTCGCACGGTGCTGACGGCACTGGGGGTCATCATCGGCGTGGGGGCCGTGATCGCGATGGTATCCATCGGGACCGGGGCCAAGGTGCAGGTCGAGGCGCAGATTGCCTCGCTCGGCCAGAACGTGATCTTGGTCATGGCCGGTGGCGTGACCCGCGGCGGCGTGTTCAGCGGGATGGGCGGGGCAGGGACGCTGAAGATCGAGGATGCCGAGGCCATCCGGAACGAGGTTGAGGGCGTCGCGTGCGTGAGCCCGGAGGTGCGCGTCTCGGCGCAGGTGACCGCCGGCAACGCCAACTGGAACACGTCGATCTACGGCGAGAGCGAGGAGTATTTCGATCTGAGGCGCTGGCCGATTGAGGACGGGAGCGGTTTCGGGGCCGCGGACGTCCGGTCCGGGAATCGCGTCGCGGTGCTTGGCAAGACCGTGGTGAAAGAGCTGTTTGGCGAGACATCGCCGGTGGGGCAGACGATCCGCATCCGCGGCGTGCCTTTCGTCGTGTCGGGGGTGCTGTCCTCGAAGGGGAGCAACTTTTTTGGGCAGGATCAGGATGATGCGGTGATCGTGCCGTACACGACGGCCATGCGCAGGCTGTTTGGGATAACGGCGCTGCGCTCGATCCAGATTTCCGCCGCCGGCGAATCCCTGGTGCAACCGGTCTTGGATCAGACGACGGCCTTGCTGCGGCAGCGGCACCGGATTCCCGAGGGGCGAGATGACGATTTCCACGTGCACACCCAGCAGGAGCTTGCGGAGATGGCGACATCGACCGCCAAGATCATGACGACGCTGCTGGGTTCGATCGCCGGGGTGTCCTTGCTGGTCGGGGGCATCGGCATCATGAATATCATGCTGGTGAGCGTGACGGAGCGGACGCGCGAGATCGGCATCCGCCTGGCGGTCGGCGCAAAGCGGCGTGATATCCTGATGCAGTTCCTGATCGAGGCGGTCACCCTGAGCGTGGGGGGCGGGATCGTCGGCGTGCTGATGGGGCTGGCGGCATCGGTGGTCATCGCGCGGCAGATGAAATGGCCGACACAGACGCCGCTGGAGTCCGTGGTGCTGGCGTTCCTCTTTTCGGCGGCGGTGGGGATCTTCTTCGGATTCTATCCGGCGAGGCGCGCGTCGAGGCTGGATCCCATCGAGGCGCTTCGCTACGAGTAGCGCCCACGCTTGATACTTGGGCGATGGTGGGGGAGACTTCTGGTGGCATGAAGACCGTCTGTGTGTTCTGTGGGTCGAGTTCGGGTGCCGACCCGGCCTATGTCGGGGCGGCGCGACTCGTGGGAAAACTCGTGGCCGCGTCGGGCGTGCGCCTCGTCTACGGCGGGGGGCGAGTCGGGCTGATGGGCGCGCTGGCCGATGCGGCGATCGCGGCCGGCGGAGAAGTCGTGGGGGTCATTCCAAAGGCGCTGGTGGACCGCGAGCTGGCGCATCGCGGGGTGACGGATCTGCGCGTGGTGGGTTCCCTGCACGAACGCAAGGCACTCATGTATGGCATGTCGGATGCCTTCATCACCCTCCCCGGGGGGTTGGGGACGCTGGAGGAGTTCTTCGAGGCGTGGACGCTCGCCCAGCTCGGGCTGCTGCCCAAGCCGATCGGGTTGCTTGAGGTCAATGGCTTTTTCACGCCGCTCCTGAATTATCTCGACGGCGTTGTCGGGAGCGGGCTGATCCGACCGGACGATCGGCAGATGTTGCTGGTCGACAGCGATCCCGAATCGCTGCTGCGCCGGATGGCGGGCGGCTGAGGCAGGGGGCGGGAAAAGGGCCATCTGGATCGGCGTCCCACGCGCTGGACGGGTCGGGCGCGTTTTTCAGTCGTTTGTGCGCCGGGCCGGGCCATAGTAACAGCCATGGATCGTCGATCTCTTGAGACAACCCGAAGAAAGTTTCTGCGCGCCGGGATGGCGGCCGCCGCCACGGCGGGACTGCCCCGATGGTTCGTTGAAGAGTGCGAGGGGCAGGCGGCCAAAGCGCCGTCGGCTTCGCCCAACGAGGGGCTGGGCATCGGGCTGGTGGGTTGCGGGGGAATGGGGACGGGCGATGCGAAGATGGCTGCGGCGCTGGGCTGCCGGATCGTGGCGATATGCGACGTGGACCAGGCGCACCTTGATCGGGCGAAAGCCGTGTTCCCGGCGGCGAAGGCGCACAAGGATTTCCGGAAACTGGTGGTGCAGTCCGACGTGGATGCGGTGATCTGCGGGACGGTGGACCATTGGCACACGCTCGTCTCGATGGCGGCGGCCCGCGCCGGCAAGGATGTCTATTGCGAGAAACCGCTGACGCTGACGGTTGACGAGGGCAAGCGGCTGGTGAAGGCGGTGCGGGCGTCCGGCAGAATCCTTCAGACCGGCACGCAGCAGCGGAGCGACGCTAAGTTCAGGCTCGCGTGCGAGCTGGTGCGCAACGGGCGAATCGGGAAGCTGAAGGAGGTACACGTCTGGGTGCCGGCCGGCCTGCGCGAGGGTCCCTTTGAGGCCAAGCCGGTGCCCCCGGGGCTGGACTGGGATTTTTGGCAGGGTCAGACACCCGATGTCCCATACGTGGAACAGAGGTGCCACCGGACATTTCGATACTGGTGGGAGTACTCGGGGGGGACGATGACGGACTGGGGCGCGCATCACAATGACATCGCGCTCTGGGCGGTGGGACCCGACCCCTGCGGGCCCGTGGAGGTGGAGGGCAAGAGGCTCGTTGATATGATCCCCGGCGGCTATACGGCCTCCAGCGAATACGAGGTCAAGTACACGTATGCGAATGGCGTGAGGCACACGTGCCGCACGACGACGGCCTCGGCGTGGAACGGGGCGGTCGTGGACCCGAATGGCCAACAGCACGGCATCCGATTCGAGGGGGCGGACGGCTGGATCTGGGTGACGCGGGGCAAGATCGAGGCGAGCGACCCAGAATTGCTGAAAGCGCCGCTGCCCGCGGGGGCCGTGCGGCTCTACGTCAGCGATCACCACATGGACAACTTCCTGACATGCGCGAAAGAGCGCAAGGCGCCGATTTGCGACGTGGAGACGGGGCACCGTTCGGCGTCGATGTGCCACCTCGGATCCATCTCGATGCGGCTGGGCCGCAGATTGAAATGGGATCCGGCGAAGGAACGGTTCACGGGGGACGCCGAGGCGGACGGGATGCTCGCGCGCAAGATGCGAACGCCCTGGGACTACGACTGCGTCGGGTGAGTCATCGCCTCGGGCCGGACGATCGCGTCGAATTCTTCTCCGGACAAGAATCCGAGCTTCAGGCAGGCGGCTTTCAGGGTGATCGCCTCTTCGTGGGCGAGGTGGGCGATCTGGGAGGCCCGGTCGTAGCCGAGCCGGGGGGCCAATGCCGTGACCAGCATGAGTGATCCCCTGACGTGGGCGGCGATGCGGGCGCGATCCAGTTCCATGCCATCGACGAGATGCTTCTGAAAACTGCGGCAGGCATCGCCCAAGAGAGTAGCGGAGTGAAGGAAGTTGTGAATGATGGCGGGCTTGAAGACGTTGAGCTGGAAGTTCCCCTGGGATCCGGCGAAGGCGATGGCGGCGTGATTGCCATGCACCTGGACCGCCACCATGGTCATCGCCTCGCACTGAGTCGGATTGACCTTGCCGGGCATGATCGAGGAACCGGGTTCGTTGGCGGGGATGCTCAGTTCGCCGAGCCCACAGCGGGGACCGGACGCCAGCCAGCGGATATCGTTGGCGATCTTCATCAGTGAGCCGGCGAGGGTGGCGAGGGCGCCGTGGGCGAAGACCAGCTCGTCGTGGGCGGAGAGGGCGGCGAACTTATTTGGATGGGAGCGGAAGGGGAGGCCCGTCAGTGCCGCGATATTCGACGCGGCGCGGGCGCCGAATTCTGGGGGGGTGTTTAGGCCGGTCCCGACCGCGGTGCCGCCGATGGCCAGATCCAGGAGGCCATCGCAGGCCTGCGTGATGCGACCGATGCCGCGGTCCAGCAGATTCACCCAGCCAGATATCTCTTGGCCGACGGTGAGGGGGGTGGCGTCCTGGAGGTGGGTGCGGCCGATTTTGATTTCGTCCCGGAAGGCCCGCGCCTTGGCATCGAGTGCGTCGCGAAGGCTGCGGACGGACGGGATCAGGTCGTCATGGAGACGGGTGGACGCGGCCACGTGCATCGCGGTGGGGAAGACGTCGTTGGACGATTGCGACATATTGACGTGGTCATTGGGATGGATGGGTTCCTTCGATCCGCGGGTGCCGCCGGCCAATTCGTTCGCCCGGTTGGCGATGACCTCGTTCACGTTCATGTTCGTCTGCGTGCCGCTGCCCGTCTGCCAGACGGAGAGGGGGAACTGATCATCCCATTTGCCCGCGACGATCTCGTCGGCGGCAGCGACGATCAGGCGCGCCTTCTCGGGGGGCAGTTTTTCCAGCGCCTCGTTGGCGTTGGCGGCGGCCTTTTTGACGAGCGCGAGCGCGCGAATCACTTCGATGGGCATGCGGTCGTGGCCGATGTTGAAAAACCGCAGTGATCGTTGGGTCCCGGCGCCCCAGAGGGCGCCTGCGGGGACATCTATGGGACCGATGCCATCGGTCTCGGTGCGCATGGCCGCAGGGGGTATTGGCTTGGGCATGGCGGGTCAGAGCCTTGCGCAAACATAGCACAAGGGGGCCAGTCCGCCGCGCCGGGCGCCAGCGGCGGTGAAAATGGGGGGTGGAAGCGCGCGATGCGCGCATGGGGTCGCCTGCAAGCAGGCTCCTACGATTCGGTGTCTGAGATTTCGAGCTAGATCCCATGCCTCCCGAGGGTGGCACCACAGGGGCAGAAAATCGGGTTGTAGGGCGTCTGTGTCAGACGCCACCCTATCCGCCGCTGCCGTCTCACAGAGACGGCCTACAAGATTCGTAATTTTCGAGCCGGCGCCGCCCCCGGCGCGCGGGGGCAGCGATAGCCAGAAACGTCCACGCGCCGGATTATTCAGGGTGAAACTTCTGAGGGCAGTGCCGTTTTGGACCGCGGTGTCAGAGCGAAGCGGCGACACCGCTTTTGCCTCCGGCGGAGCCGAAGCCGATGGTCCCGGCTCGCGCTTCGCGCGCTGCCAAAGCGGTGGCGCCGCCCCGATCCGCGGCTCTGCCACCGCAGTCCAAAGCCCTCCCGGCCCGGATCCTGGGTCGGGGCACGAGCCACGCCCGCGAACAGCGCCCGGAGTTTCTGGCTAGCGACCCGGGATGCCGATCTCCGCCGCGGTGGGCGGTTGGCCGTCGGCGGTGTGGAGGGCGCGGAAGCGCAGAAAACGGGCGCTGGGCGAGGGCTCGATGCGAACATCCTGCGCGATGGGGTTGGCGAGGATGTTGGCGAACTCCCCCGTGGCGACGGGTTCGCCCCACTCCTTGCCGTCGCGGCTGATGAAAATGGCGTACTTGTCGACGAGGCCGCGTGTTTCGCCGTCGGTCCGGGGGACGTAGATGATGCCGCGGATGCGCGTGGCTTTGCCGAAGTCGATGGTGATGTCCTGTGGCGCGGCGCCATCGCCGCCGCCAGAGGCGGCCTGCCACAGGGTGGAAGGGTTGCCATCGATGGCGAGCGAGGCACCAAAGCCGGGTCGCTCGCTGGTTGCGGCGGCCTGCCAGCCGGTCTTGGGAAGGCCGGCGGTGGCGGCCTGCTGCGTTGACGCGACGCGGACCTCGGGCGGTTCGCGGTGCAGGGCGAATTCGGAAATGGCGGGGCAGGCCGCCGCGGCGGTGATGCGGAGGCGCACGCGATCCGTCGTGATCTCCGGGCCGCGCCAGAGGCGGCGGTTGCCGATGGCCTTGGCGGCGGCGAATTCCTCCCAGCGCCCGTCCGCCCAGCGGTCGAGCGCCCAGGCGTCGACACGTTGGCCGAGGGGCAAGTGCTCGCGGAGGCTGACGACGTTGAAGGACGTGGCCCTGCCGAGATCGATGATCAGCTCGGGCGCCTTGGCCCCATCGTCGGTGCACCAGTACGTGCCGCGATCGTTGTCGATGGCCTTGTCGGCGGAGAATCGCGGGTCGGAACCGCGGACGCTGGATGCGGTGGCCTTGGCGCCGGTCGCGAGGTCTCTGGAGAAGGTGGCGTCGAGGATCTTTCGGAGGCCGCGGAGGGAGGCGACATCGTTCTCGTGAATCCGGCCCCTGCGGTCGGGTGGCAGGTTCAGGAGCAACGAGGCGCCGCGTCCCACGGATTTGAAATAGAGGTCCACGAGGTTCTCCGGCGTGCGCACGCGGTCGTCCTCTGCGGCGTGGTAGAACCATCCTGGGCGGATGGAGACATCGCACTCCGCAGGATACCAGTGGGTGCCAGGGCGGTCGCCGCGGTTGCGCTGCTCGCGGGAGGCGTCACCGGCCTGGGGTTCGTCGCGATTGATCGTGGACCAGCAGGGATCGCCGGCGATGCCGGCCTCGTTCCCGACCCAGCGGATGTCGGGGCCGGAAAACATGACGGCATCGGGCTGGAGTTCGCGGACGATGCGATACGTCTCCTCCCACCCGTAGTAGTCGGCCCCGATCTGGCGGCGTTCGCGCGCGCCGCCATAGTAGCCATCGCCGCCGTTGGCGCCATCGAACCACACCTCGAATATCGGGCCGTATTGCGTGAGCAGTTCGCGGAGCTGGTTGCGATAGTACTGGACGTAGGCGGGACGGGCGTACTCGGGGTGGTTGCGGTCCCATGGCGAGAGGTAGGTGCCGAACAGGAGGCCGTGTTTTTTGCAGGCATCCGAGATCTCGCGCACGACGTCGCCCTTGCCATCGCGCCAGGGGCTGTGCCTGACGCAATGCTCTGTGTATTTCGAGGGCCAAAGGCAGAATCCGTCGTGGTGCTTGCAGGTCAATATCAGGCCGCGCATGCCGGCCTCCCTGGCGATGCGCGCGATCGCGTCCGCATCAATATCCGTGGGATTGAAAATCTCCGGATTCTCGTCGCCATAGCCCCACTCTTTGTCGGTGAAGGTATTCACCGTGAAGTGGAGAAAGCCATAGAACTCGAGGGCGTGCCATGCCAGTTGCCGCGGCGTGGGCACGGGGCCATGAGGCTCGGGCGGCTGCGCGGCGGAGGACATCTCGGCCATCCATGGAATAGCGAGCGTCACGGTGAGGGCGCGGATTATCGAGGCGGTGATCGTCTGCATCTTGGAAACAGCATAGGGCCTGGCCGCGCCCGTGACGAGTGCTGGATCAACCGTCGCGGCCACGGTGTTTTAGCCTGTCATCAATCGGGGGCAGGGGTTATCGTGACATCGTCCGTCGGTTGGTGCGGCGGATCTGGAGGCTGAGGATATGTGCGGACGAGGCGTGCTATTTCTGATTTCCTTTTTCGCTGCCATCGGGATCGGGATGGCCGCCGAGGACAGACAGGCGGAACCGAAGCCCGTCACGGGCGATGTCGCGCCGGCGGGAAAAGATATCCTGACCAACGGCGGATTCGAAGAGGGCCTCGCGGGGTGGGAGGCGGCACCGGGTCAATCCCTGGTCAAGGAGGGCAGGCACGTGCGGTCCGGGGCGGCCAGCCTCATGGGCGAGGTCACCGAGCAGAACAAGGCGCTTCATCTGCGGCGCAAGGTGAGGGTGACCGCCGGTTATATCTACCAGCTCCGCCTGTGGGCGAAGGCCACGAATTACACGAAGCTCGTGATCTTCGGGATCGCCCCCGGGGGCACGCCGAAGGAACGCGCGCGGATCGCGGATTTTGACAAGCTGCCGGCGAAGTGGGCGTCCTATGACGCGGTATTCACCGCCGAGAAGGATGGCGAGATGGAGCTCCAGATCATCGCGCCATCTTCCTTCGGTGCCGATGGCCGGCCCGGCAAGATCTGGCTCGACGATATCGAGCTGTACGAATCGGCGCCACCGGCGGTGCTGTCGCTCTCGGGGAAAGAGGGGTTCGCGGACGAGCCCTCGCTAGCGCTGGCATCGGATGGCAGCCTCTATGCCGCGTGGACCCATTTCCGCAATGGGTCGGACTCCCTGCGGGCGGCGCGCTGTCGCGCCAAAGCCGACTGCGCGGTGGAGCGCGTCGGCGAGTGGGACGTCGTCCCCCCCGGGAAGAAGACGTATCTGCTCTATCCGTGCGTGGTTGCGGCAGGCGATGGGGCGGAGCTGGTGTATTCCGAGGAGACGGGCGAGGACGACTGGGATATTTTCGTGGCCCGGCTTGGCCCGGAGGGGGCCGGGGCGCCGGCGCGGGTGACGCGGGGCGGGGGCATCGACATCAAGCCCGCCGCGGCGTGGGATGCCGGCACCCTTCACATCGCATGGGAGAACAACGAAAGCGGGAATCGGCGGATCCGGCTAGCGATCTGGAAGGACGGCAAGGCCGGGGCGCTCGAGGATGTGAGCGTGGGTGGTTCCAACTATGAGCCCTCGGTCGTTTCGCTCGGCGGCGAGATCGCGGTGGCCTGGCACTCCTTCCGCGAGGGAAACTACGACATCTATCTCCGGCGTCGGGCGTCGGACGGCAAATGGGGCGATGAGCTTCGGGTCACCCGGTCACCGGGCATCGATCGCCATGCGCGGCTCGTGGCGAGAGGCCGGGAGCTGTGGCTGTCTTACGAGACGGTCAAATTGGCGGCCGGCTACCGGATTGGCGGGGAGGTGTATCGGCGGATCCATCTGGTGCGCGTCGAGCCCGATGGTCGGCTGATGGCGCCGGTGGGAATCGACGCGTCGCCCTTGGCCGGACGATGCGAGGGCGCGAGCCTGGGGTTTGATGATGCGGGCCGCCTCTGGGTCGCGCACCTGCGCCCGCAGGGGCGCAGGGATGGTTGGGGCGCCTTCGCGGTGGCCTTGTGCGGGACCGAGTGGTCGCCGCTGCTCCGCCTCTCCACCCGGCTGGGGCTCGATCGCACGCCCGGATTCGCCGCCGCCGGCGGGCGGGCCTTCGCGGCGCACGCCTGGACAGGGATCATGAAGCAGTTCGACGACGAGGGGAAGGCCGCGGCCGCTGACGCGGGAGAGGTGGAACTCTGCGCGATCGAACCGCGTGATCTTCCCCCCGCCTCGGCGATGAAGATGGTGCCGCACGTCGAATCCGAAGAGCCGTTTGAGCCGGCCGCCCTGCGCACCTCCTACGGCGACGCGGGACGTGCCCCGCGCTCGATCGAATATGGGGGCAAGAAACTATATCTGATCTATGGCGATCTTCACGAGCACACGGATATCTCGCAGTGCAATCGGCTCGGCGAACAGACTGTCGATGAGAGCTACCAGCACATGAGGGACATCGCGAGCCTCGACTTTGCCGCGGCCACCGATCACGGTTATAACATCACGCCCTATCTCTGGAATTACACCGCCAAGATGGCCCGCGTGAACTGCGACCCCGGCCGTTTCCTGACCTTCCTGGGCGAGGAGTGGACCTCGACATTCGAGGAATACAGCGACAAGCACCCCTACGGTTTCTACGGGCACCGGAATCTCATTCTGGCCAACGCCTATTTCCCGCGCTGGTGGAATGAGCGCAGCCGCCAGACGCCCGCCGACGTGTGGGCCGACCTTCGCAAGATGAAGGCCGACTTCATTCACATCCCGCACCAGCTCGCGGACACGGGCAATGTCCCCACCGATTGGAACTATGCCGACGAGACGGCCCAGCCGGTCGCCGAGATCTTTCAGATTCGCGGCTCGTACGAGTACAAGGGGGCGCCGCGGGAGGCGGCGCGGTCCGTGCCAAAGCCCGGGTATTTCCTCCAGGACGCGTGGGCCCGCGGGATCGTGATCGGGGTCATCGCCAGTCCGGATCACGGCGGCGGGCTGGGCAAGGCCTGCGTGTTCACGCCGGAGCTATCGCGCCCGGCGGTCCTTGAGGCATTGCGCCAGCGGCACTGCTTCGGAACCACGGCGGCGCGCGTGATGCTCGACGTGCGCGTCAACGGCCACCTCATGGGCGAGAAGATCCCGGCGGCATCCGGGCCGGTCGAGGTCGCCATCCGCGCGATCTGTCCCGGCGACATCGATCGGATCGAGGTCTGCCGGAACAACGAGTTCATCTACACGAAGCCCGGCGGCGGGGCGCGGGAGATGCAATTCACTTTTCGCGACGAAAAGCCGGTGGCGGGCCAATCCTACTATTACGTGCGCCTCCGCCAGACCGATGAGGAGATCGCCTGGAGCAGCCCGGTGTGGCTGGGTTATCCCTGAGCCGCATGGGAACAGGCGGGCTATTTTCTTTCGCGAAAATGGGACTAGCGTAGCGCGCATATGGTGATTATCCACGATCCGAGGTGTGCGGATTATGGTTCGGTGGGCCACCCCGAGGGACCGGCCCGCGTGATCGGGAGCGCGGCGCTGCTGAAAGAGCGGCACCCGGACTGGGATTGGGTGAGCCCACAACCCGCGGGCGACGAGGCCCTGATGCGGGCGCATCGGCGCGAGCATTTTGACCGGTTGCGGGAGGCGGAGTTTTTTGACGCGGACACCCCGGCCTATCCGGAGATCGAAGCGCACGCGCGGCGTGCCGCGGGGGGCGCGCTGCGGGCACTGGATCTGGCGATGGGGGGACGGAAGGCCTTTTCGCTGATGCGGCCGCCCGGGCACCACGCGTGCCGGAATCGGATCATGGGGTTCTGCTATTTCAACAGCGTCGCGGTGGCGGCTCTGGAGGCGAGGGCGAGGGGGACCGGCAGGGTGGCGATCTGGGATTTCGACGCGCACCACGGCAACGGGACCGAGGACATCGTGCGCCAGGAGGAGGGCATCTACTTTGCATCGATCCACCAGTTCCCGGGCTACCCGGGGAGCGGGCGGACGTCCTATGGGAACGTTCACAATTTCCCGGTGCCGCCGGGCCGCCACCGGCATGAGCACATCGAGATCCTCGAATCCTCGTTCGAGGCGATCGTTAAGTTCAAGCCCGAGCTGGTGCTCGTCTCGGCCGGATTCGACGCGCACCGCGACGACCCGATCACCAACATGGATCTGGAAGTCGAAGATTTTGGGGAACTGGGCAGGTGGTTGCGCGAGTCGGGATTGAAGGCCGCGGCGGCGCTCGAAGGGGGCTACGCCGAGCAATTGCCCGAGATGGTCGACGCGTTCGTGGCCGCGTGGGATGGCGAATAGGACATTCGGGCGCGCGGGCCCAATGGTGGGTTCCGCCCCTGGAGCGACCCGAAGCAATCCCCTCTCGATTTGGTGCTGGTGGGGGGGGTCCGATCGACCTATCTTCCGTCCCAAGCCCGCCGCCGGACAGCGCGGGGCGAGGCGCCCTGCGTTTCCCTCACCATGCGCGAGAAGTGAAAGGGGTTGCTGAAACCGCACCGGTCGGCGATCTCGGACACGGTGAGGCCCGTTTCTCCCAGAAGTGCGACCCCGCGCTCGACCCGCAGTCGCCAGAGATGACGGGCGGGCGTCAGCTTCATCTCGTCGCGGAATTTATAGATGAGCGTGTTCCGGGAAACACCCGCGGCACGATGTGCCCCGGCGAGGCAGTCCTCCTCGCCGAAGTGCTCCTCCATGTAGCGGAGCGCGTCGTGGACCGGCGCCGCGCGGTGGGCCCCCGCCCCGGATGGGCGGGACATGTTGACGTACTCGCGAAACAGGCAGAGGGCCAATTCGAGTATGACGTGCCGCGCGGCCTCGCGCACCGGACGACCCAGTTTGAATGCGGCGGCGTGCAGATGGCGGAAGGTGTCCGAACTGGCCGCCAGAGGCGGTGCCCCCGCCAGGCGGTGCCTGAGGTCGTTGGGCAGACGATCTGGCGACAGGGCGCACCACGTGTGGTGGGTCGCGGCACCCGGCGCAAAGCGGAAGTGTTCGAGGGACCCCGGCCGCAGGAGCGCCGCCCAGCCGATCCGCAGCTCACGGTGGGTGTCGTCCACGGACAGGCGGCATTGCCCCGAATGCAGGATGACCAGCTGGAAGTCGCGCTGGACGCGCGGCCCGCAGAAACCGCCCGGCCGATACCTTATCTCGCCGAAGACGACCCCCGGCGCGCGGAGGCTCCGGTTGTCCCACAACACCTTGGCGCCATCGTAGAACATGCCTCCGATATAAGGGTGATGCGGCAGGCGGGGTCAATGGCTGTTTGTGATGACAGATATGTTTTTGTGAGTTCGGATATGGCGATGGGAACGCCCTATTGCTTAGAATAACTTGCGCCGAGGGTGGGCGGCGCGACCCTTCGGAACGGTCTCATCGAGGACAGAGGACATTAATGAGCAGGGTACGATGACAGGCATGAATGGCGCTAAGTTAAGGGACATTTGGGATCGTGGCATGGGCATCCTGCCCATGGCCAGCCCCACGGCCAAGATGGCCGTGCCACTGTCGCGACAAACTTAACTTAGCGCCATTCATGACAGGCATCAGCCCGAAAATCGAAACGAGGGAGCATCCCATCATGAAAAGAACATTACTGCATGTCGCCGGGATCATCGCGATCGTCGCCACGTCGCGCGCCGCCGAATTGCACGTCGCGGTTGGCGGCGACGATGCCAGCGCCGGCACAGTGAAGGCCCCCTTGCGCACGATCCAGCGCGCCGCGGAGCACGCGCAACCGGGGGATGTGATCACGGTGCACGCGGGCGTCTATCGGGAGCGCGTCAACCCGCCGCGCGGCGGCGAGTCCGAGTCCAGGCGCATCGTCTACCAGGCCGCGCCGGGCGAGAAGGTGGAGATCAAGGGCTCGGAGGTGGTCAAGAACTGGACCAGGGTGAAGGGCGATGTTTGGAGCGTGGCGATTCCCAACGCATTTTTCGGCAACTTCAATCCTTACAACGATCTCATCCGCGGCGACTGGTTCAATCCGAAGGGCCGCGAGCATCACACCGGCGCCGTCTATTTGAATGGCGAATGGCTGATCGAGGCGGCGACCTTGGAGGAGGTGCTTGATCCGGGCAAGCGGGGCGCGGCGGCGGGGGGCGGCGGGGGCGGGATGCTCCTGAACGTGGCGTGGCTTCGCCCCGGTGCCGGCGGCGGCGAGGCGGGGCGCATTCCCGCGGTTCGGTACGCGGCCCAGCAGGGCGTGAAAAACGCGCCGTGCGCCGAAGGCGGCGAGTGCATCGGATGGCTCGAGGACGGCGACTGGGCCCGGTACGAGGGCGTTGACTTCGGCTCGGGCGCGGAACGCCTTGAGATCCGCGCGGCATCCCAGGCGCGCGGCGGGCAGGTCCAGGTCTGGCTGAACGCGCCGGACGGAGAGCTGCTGGGCGCATGTTCGGTTCCCAATACGGGCGGATGGCAGTCGTGGTCCACGTTCGCGGCCGCGGTCAAACCCCTCAGCGGCGTGAGGACACTCTGCCTCGTGTTCAGGGCGGTCCCCGGGATTGCGGTGCCGGATGCGCCGCTGTGGTTTGGGCGGGTCGACGGATCGAACACCACTATCTGGGCGCAGTTCAAGGGCATTGACCCGAACGAGCAACTTGTCGAAATCAACGTTCGCCGGACGGTATTTTATCCGGACAAGCCGGGCAGGAATTACATCACGGTCCGCGGCTTCACGATGCGCGATGCCGCCACGCCATGGGCCCCGCCCACGGCGGAACAGCCGGGCCTCATCGGCACGCACTGGAGCAAGGGCTGGATCATCGAGGACAACGTCGTCAGCCACTCGACATGCTGCGGCATCGCGCTGGGCAAGCACGGCGACGAGTTTGACAACACGTCGGCGAATAGCGCGGAGGGATACGTGAAGACGATCGAGCGCGCCCATGCCCATCCGATCGCATGGACCAAGGCGAACATCGGCGGCCATGTCGTCCGCAACAACACCGTCTCCCACTGCGAGCAGGCCGGGATTGTCGGCAGCCTGGGGTGCTCGTTCAGCACCGTCACCGGCAACACCATCCACGACATCCACGTGCGCCGGCTGTTCAGCGGCGCGGAGATGGCCGGCATCAAGTTCCATGCCGCGATCGACACCGAGATCAGCCGCAATCACATCTATCGGACGACCCGCGGGCTCTGGCTGGATTGGATGGCCCAGGGCACGCGCGTCACGCGAAATCTTTTCCACGACAACATCACCGAGGATCTATTCGTCGAGGTGGACCACGGGCCGTTCCTTGTGGATAATAATATCTTCCTATCGCCCAACACGCTCCTCGACATGTCCGAGGGTGGCGCCTACGCGCACAATCTGATAACCGGGAAGATCGTGAGTTCCGAGGAATCGCGTCGCCAGACGCCTTACCATCCGGCCCATTCCACGGTGGTCGCGGGCATGGCCGATATCAAGGGCGGCGATAACCGTTACTACAACAACATTTTCGTTGGTGCCGGCGCCGCCCCGGCCGAGTCGTCCAAGAAGGATGACCGGCACCGGCGTGTCGCCGGGTATGGCCTCTGGGTTTATGACACGCGGGAGTTCCCCCTCCAGACGGGCGGCAACGTCTATTACAATGGGGCGCGACCGTATGCCAAGGAAGCCGGACCGGTGGTGGCGACCGGATTTGATCCGAAGGTGGCCCTCGTCGATCAGTCTCTCCGGATGGTGTTGGATGGTGCCGCCCAGGCGGCAAAAACGGCTGTCGTGACCACCGAGCGGCTCGGCAAGGCCAAGATACCGGGTTTGCCCTACGAAAACCCCGATGGCTCGCCGATAAAGATCGATACCGACTATTTAGGCAAGGAGAGAGACGCGGCCCATCCGGCGCCGGGGCCATTCGAGAATCCCGGTCGCGAGTCACTCTTCAAAGTCATCGGGTCGAAAACCGGCACATAGCCGGTGCCACGCGCGTCTTCCCGGTGGCCGCTGGGTGCGGGCGCCTTTGGTCGCCCGAGCCTTTCATGCGCCGTGGGGCAGAGAATCCGGTCTGCCGCCACCCGCGCAGGACCGCCGCCGCAGGCAAGATTGCCTGCGCCACGGCAGGCGGGCGTGTCGAAGGCCTGCGACGCACACGCAACTTTGACGTCACGCACCCGATCCTGGGCAGGAGGCTGATCCTCCTCGACGTTCGGCATGCCGTTTGCGACGCTACCCGCATGGTCGGAGAGGATCGCTCGGCGCTTGGTGCCTCTGGGGCGAAAGTGTTCCGATCCGAGAAGGGGAGGCCGGGGCTCCGGCGAAAACGTTGGCGCGCCGGGAACCGGCCGATCGCGTTCGGCCGGATGGCGGCAAAAAAGGGGCTGGCATGAAACACTGGTTTGCGTTTTTGGCCTTCGCGCTGTCTGCGGGGATTGGCGTCGCGGGGGAATCGCCCGCAGCGAAGAGGCTCAATGTTCTGTTTGTTGCCATTGACGACCTGCGCGACTGGGTCGGCTATCTGGGCAACAAGCAGGTCCAGACGCCTAACCTTGATCGGCTCGCGGCTCGCGGCGTTCATTTCACGCACGGCTATTGCGCCTCGCCCTGCTGCAACCCGTCGCGCGCGGCGCTGCTGACGGGCCTGCGGCCGGGGACGTCGGGCGTCTATGGCAACGACGATGACTGGCGAACAATCGTCCCCGAAGGCACGGTCACGCTCCCCCTGTATTTCAAGAACAACGGTTACTACGTTGCCGGTGCCGGCAAGATATACCACGGCGGCTTGAATCGCCCTGGCGATTGGGATGACTACCTGACCGAGCGTGGGCGGGGGAGTGAGGATGACCCCTCGGGCAAGGGCCGGGGCCGGGGCAAATCCAGGGAGGGCTATGATGGCGTTGGCGGCATCCGCTTCGGCGCGCTCGATTGTGGGGACGAGGACATGGTGGATTACCAGTCGGCCAGCTACATCTTGGCGAAGCTCGGCCAACCGCAGAACAGGCCGTTCTTCTTCGCCTGCGGCATGCACAAGCCGCACATGCCGTGGTCGGTGCCGAAGAAGTATTACGAGATGTATCCGCTCGAGAAAGTCCAGTTGCCGGAGGTGAAGGAGAACGACCTGGACGACGTGCCGCCCGCAGGGGTGGCCATGGCGAGGCCCGAGGGTGACCATGCCGCCATGCTCAAGTCGGGCCGATGGAAGGAGGCGGTGCAGGCCTATCTCGCCACGATCACTTTCTGCGACGCGATGGTGGGCCGTCTCATCGACGGCTTTGACAGGAGCGCGCACAAGGACAACACCCTGATCTGCCTCTGGAGCGACCACGGATGGCACCTCGGCGAGAAGCAGCATTGGCGCAAGTTCGCGCTCTGGGAGGAGGCGACCCGCGCCCCGTACATCTGGGTGGTGCCCGGCCTGACCAAGCCCGGTGGCATCTGCGAGCGTCCCGTGGACTACATGCATATCTACCCGACCCTCTGCGATCTGGCGGGCCTTCCGGCGCCGGGGCACGTCGAGGGGGGGAGCATCCGGAGATTGCTCGAGAATCCGGGCGCGCCTTGGGACAAGCCCGCTGTCACCACATGGCTGTACAACAATCACGCGGTCCGCACCGAGGGCTGGCGCTACATCCGATACGCCAACGGCGACGAGGAGCTTTACCACAACGCCGCGGACCCCCTGGAATGGACCAACCTCGCCGGGGGCCCGGAATACGCGCAGCAGAAAGCCGAGATGGCCAAGTGGTTGCCGACTGTGAACAAGGAGGCGTCCGGGGTTAGGAAGAAGGATCCCGACAAGAGGGCCAAGCGAGCGAGGAAGAAAGCCGCGCAGGGCCAGTGAGGCGTTGCCGCCGCACCGCCGCGCGTTCCGTCCTGTCGCTCGGCTCGTGGCATCGCTTCTCTGGGAGGGCCAAGACCATGATTAAGAGATCGTTCGGAATCGTCGGGCTCGTTGCTTCGGGCGCCTGCTTCCCCGCGTGGTCCGCGGCTTTGGTCCCCATGGCGGAACTCGTCCGGCAATACGAGGCGGACGCGCACGGCATCGCGACCTTCTACAACCTGCCCTGGGCCGAGCCGATCCTCGACCGGCAGCAGGCGCTGTTTGATGAATGGCGCTCCAGGCTGTCGGCCATCGATTTTGGCGCGCTGCCTGACGACGGGAAAATTGACTATTTGCTTCTGCGAAATGGCCTGGAGCGCGAAATCGAATCGCTGGCGACGCAACGCAGGCGGCTTTCTGAAATCGATTTGCTGATCCCGTTCCGAAGGACGGTCGCCGAAATCGAACTCGCGCGATGGCGTGGCGAGAAGATCGATCCGGCCAAGGCGGCGGCCAGCATCGAGGATATCGGGGGGATGGCGAAGGATCTCAAAGACCGCCTTGAGAGGCCAAAGGACGACGACGATCAGGGCGAAAAGAAGAAAACGGCGAAGGATGAGAAAAAGAAGATCGTCGTCGAGCCCGGCCGGGCGCTGCGCGCGGCCAGGGCGGTGGACGGGTTGCGCGATGGGCTGAAGCGCTGGTTCGAGTTCCACGACGGCTACCAGCCCGACTTCTCCTGGTGGGTGCGCTCGTCCTACGGGATGACGAGCACGAATCTCGAGGAGTACGCGAAGTTCTTGCGCGAGGAGATCGCCGGCCAGAAGGGCAAGGAGGAGGATCCGCTGATTGGCGAGCCGGTCGGCGCGGATGAACTGGCGAAGCAACTCAAACTCGAATTCATCGCCTACACGTCGGATGAGGTGATCGGCATCGGCGAGCGCGAGCTGGCGTGGTGCGAAACCGAGATGAAGAAGGCCGCCGCCGAGATGGGCTTCGGCAACGACTGGAAGGCCGCCATGGCGAAGGTGAAGCTGGAGTTCGTTCCGCCCGGCGAGCAGGACGAATTGGTCGGCAGGGTCGCTCGCGACGCCATCGCGTTCGTGAAGGAGAAGGATTTCGCAACGATCCCGCCGCTCTGCGAGGAAACGTGGCGGATGCGCATGATGCCCCCGGAGACGCTCAAGATGATTCCCTACGCGGCCTATTCCGCGCCCGAAATACAGGTGGCCTATCCGCGCGACGACATGAAGCAGGAGGACAAGCTCATGGTCATGCGCGGGAACAACCGGCATTACACGCGGCTCACGGTGCCGCACGAGCTGATCCCCGGCCATCACCTGCAGGCGTTTCAGGCCGCGCGGAACCACGGATACCGGCGCATTTTTGGCACGCCGTTCTACATCGAGGGCTGGGCGCTCTATTGCGAGCTACGCCTCTGGGAGCTTGGCTGGCCGCGCTCGCCAGAGGACAGGATCGGGATGCTCTTCTGGCGCATGCATCGCGCGGCGCGGATCATCACGACCGTCAAATTCCAGACCGGTCGAATGAAGCCCGGGGAGATGGTCACGTTCCTGATGGACCGCGTCGGTCACGAGAAATTCGGGGCCACCAGCGAGGTCCGCCGATTCATAGCCGAGGAAACGCCGCCGCTCTACCAGGCCGGCTATCTCCTCGGCGGACGCCAGCTACACGACCTGCACGACGAACTCACCGGTCCGGGAAAGATGACCGAGCGCCAATTCAACGACGCGGTCCTCGAACAGAACTCCATGCCCATCGAAGTCCTCCGCGCCGCGCTCCGCCATCTGCCGCTGAAGCCCGACGCGCAGCCGGCGTGGAAATTTGGGCATGTTCTGGAGACTCTCGGAAGACCGGCAGAAAGGGAAGTTGGCCGGGAATGTGGCAGGTGATATGAGCGCGCGCCCACCGGTGCGGCGAGGAGGAAGATGATGCTTTCCATACGGGACCTGTTTCTCGCGGCAAATTTGGCGATGGCCGCGGCCGCCTCCGGGGCCGGGAGCGCGGCGCAACCGGAGGCGGCGATCGCGGCGAACTACCGGCGGCCGTTTGAGCCGCCGACGCGGCCGAAGTTCGTCGAACTGGCGCCTGGGGCGGTGGAGCCGGCAGGTTGGCTGCGCGACTGGTGTCTCGCGGCGCGGGATGGGTTCACCGGCCACATGGATGAATATGACGAGGCATTCAGGCAGGCGTGGGCCGCAGACCACACGATGACCGGCGATCGTCTGAACTGGCCGAAGGGGGGCTGGCCGTATGAGGGTGGCGGCTACTGGTTCGATGGTCTGGCGCGGCTGGGTTTTGCCCTGCACGACGATGCGCTCATCCGGCAGGCGAAAAGGCGCCTGGATGTCGTTGTCACTCGCATGAATCCCAACGGCATCCTGTTCTTGTGGTGGCTCAACAAGAATAATCCCGATGATGTGAAAGGCAGCGGCGTCAGCAACGCCTGGCCCATGTGGGCGAGCGGCCTGCTGGGGCGGGCCTTGATCGGATACTATGCCGGCTCGGGAGACAGGCGGGTGCTGGAGGCCCTGGAGGCGGGATACGGCGGAGACCGGGATTGGATGCGCCTGGGCTGGGGCATGTCGAATCCCTGGCCGGCATTCGACACGTACACCTGGACCGGAAACAAGGAGATCGCCGCGGCGCTGACCGCGCTGTTTTCGGAAGACGGCGGAGGAAAGAATCCGGGCGGGGCGTCATGGAATCGCTATCGGCGGATGCCCGGCCAAGAGGGCGGGGCCGTCGAGAATGACCACGTCGTGCATTTTCTTGAGAGCACCACGCCCTGGGCGCTGGGGTATTTATGGACGGGCAGGCGCGAGTTCCTGGATGCGACGCTCGCGTGGCATGACCTGCTTGAGCGAGTGGCCATGCAGCCGCATGGTGCGCCCGTCGCCGACGAATGGTATGGCCCGACCGGCGCGTTCAGGGGAACCGAGACGTGCGATGTTGCGGGGTACGTGTGGAGCCAGGCGGCACTGCTCGCCGTGACGGGCGAGGGGCGCATAGCCGACCGGCTTGAGAGGGCCTTTTTCAACGCGGGGCCCGCCACGGTCTCGCGGGATTTCAGGACGCACGTCTATTTCCAGAGCCCGAACCGTTTCGCCGACCGGTCGCCAGATTTCCCGCACGGGCCGAAGGCCAGCGGTGGCTCCTATCGGCCCAAGCATTCGCCACTTTGCTGCACGGCCGCCCTCAACCGCATCGTGCCCTATTACGTGACGCACATGTGGATGGCGACCTACGACAACGGCCTGGCGGCAACGTGCTATGGCCCCTGCAGGGTGACGGCCCTGGCCGCGGACCGCGTGCCCGTCGAGATCACCTGCAGGACGGACTATCCGTTCAACGAATCGATCGAGATGGTGGTGAGGCCGGCGAAGGAGGCCGAATTCCCGCTCCTCTTCCACATCCCGGGCTGGTGCACGAATCCCGAATTGAGCGTGAACGAGTCCCCGATCGATGTCGGGAAGGGCGCCCAAGGGTTCGCGCGCGTCAGTCGGAAGTGGGCGGCTGGTGACACGGTCCGCCTGCGCTTCCCGATGGGCGTCAGGGTGGAGACGGGACGCGATGTCACTCAGGAGGTACCCCTTGATGGGGCGCATAAACCGACCCCCGTGACGATTCCGGATCCGACGAGCGCCCTGGGGGCTCCCTACGCGTCGGTGTCCTATGGCCCGCTGCTGTTCGCGCTGCCGATCCCCGACACGAACGACCCGAATACGCCCGACCCGTCCGCCCGATGGCGGTATGCGCTGGACGCACAAGGATCCGATATCGCCGTGCAGCGCCGACCGATGCCGGTCAAATGGGATTGGCCGCTGGAATCACCGTTGAAACTGTGCGCCAGCGCTGTTCCGTTCGACTGGAATCCGGCCCCGGACGCGCCCCGCCTGCCCGCCGAACCGGTCGCCAGACGCCGGGCGCCCGAAAAAATCACGCTCATTCCTTACGGTTGCACCAAGTTCCGCATCTCGATGTTTCCAGTGACGGCGGAGGCATGGGCAAGGTCTCGAGATTGAATCGCTTCTGTAACCGGGGTCAGGCAACAATTCTTGATTTTAGGGGCTGGGCGACGGAGCGGTTGGGGCTGCGGAGCGCGCCCAACGTGTCGCGGCAATGGCACCTGGGATGCGGAACACTCGAAAAGCGGCAGGGGAGAAAGTTGTGGGGACAATGGCAAGGGAGAATCAAGAATTGTTGACTGACCCCATGGGCTGCGGCTGTGAGCTACCCCCGAGCCCCTGCGGCCCGCAAAACTTTCATAATATCCTCGGATCTCGCCAGGCTCAAGGCCGTTTGCCCCATCGTGCCTTTGGCGTTGACATCGGCTCCAGCCGCGATGAGCGTCTCGACAACCGCCAAGTGTCCCTTGAGAGAGGCCGACACCAGCGGGGTCTGGTCAAACCATCCTTTGATGTTCACATCGGCACCCGCACCTATGAGATCCTGCACCATTTCGACATAGCCTTTCTCCGCAGCAAAGCTGAGTGCGCTGCTCCCGTTACGGTTCTTCGTATTGACCGATGCGTTCTTCTCAAGCAGCAGGCGTAAGGCCGCATGGCTGCCGAATTCCGATGCGATAATCAGGGCGGTGCCACCGTCATTCAGCGTCGCATTGATATCTGCTCCTCGCTCAATCAATAGCTTCATGACGTCCAGATGACCGTTACGAGCGGCCCACATCAACGCAGTACAACCATAGTCGTTCTTCGCATTGACGTTTTCCCCGCTGTCCAGTATCTGGCGGACCCTCGCGGCGTCGCCTTGTGTTGCCGCATCGATCAATAGAGCGTTCATCCGATGACCTCTCCTTTCATCCCCATGCACACTGCCTTCTTCCGTTCTGACTCGAAAGAGGGATCAGTCATGGTTTGTTGACATCCCTGTCGCGAAAAGACCGAAAGCCATGACTGATCCCATTGGCGATACCACAATCAAACGGATTTCATTCCGTTTCCTTCCAGAATTTCTCGTCGAGAACGAAGCAATGGGTTTGCTCCTGTTGTCCGGGATTGGCGATCAACACCCGCAGTTTCTGCGCGCCTCGCGCCGGGCTTTCGACAATCCACGAGGCTAGCGTCCTTGCGATCTTTCCAGTTCGCCAGAGGCTGTTGTCAGGGCCGTCATTCTGGTCCTTGCTCAACGCGGCGAACGACTCGGTCGTGAAGGGACGGGGCGTTGTCTTCATCAGATGCGTGATGCGGTAAAACCGTTTCAAGCTGCTCTCTCCGACCTTGACATTGAATTCGCTGAGTGATGGGTCGTGAAAATGATTGGAGTGGACGACGACATCGTTGTCAACCGTCTTGACGGCATATTTGCCTTTGAGCGCCACTTCCACCATCAAAATCTTTTTCCGGTCAGCGATCATGATGAATGCGGGACGCAGCGAGGAAAAAATCGCATCCTTCTTCGCGAGGATTTCATCGCAGTTCGCGTAATCCGTCAGCAACCCGGTGGTGAAACTGCGCTTGACCGGCTCCTCTTTCCACATGCTGGACGGGATGGTGCTTGCGGCGGCAGTGAACGCGGTCAGGCCTTTCTCGTTCACGCCTGCCGCCAGTCCCTCGGTGCTTGTTCCTTCATAGACAGTGCAAAGACCGAAGTAGGCGTAGCCTGTTTTGCCGCGGCGCATTTTCAACACCTGCATGTGGTCCGGCTTCCAATCTCGGTTCTTGATGACAATCGTTCCGCCCGATGCGCTGGTGCCCGCCGCGCCCCAGAGCGTGCAGGCGTTGAGGCTGGCCGAGGTCTGAATCATCACCCAAAGAAGGAATGGCACCCGTACATTCATATCTCTGCTGCGAACAGCAAGCGAACATGCTTCAAACTTTTTCATAAGCTCGTGTTGCTTTGACATGGAGCGTCGCCTGCAGTCGCCCCGTCAAGTGTTTTTGTTTTCGCATTTCTCGTTGGCATCCAAATCACCAATGCCGCGAACTGGCCGATGTTCCAGACCGATGCTGGGCGCAGCGGTCACACACAGGAACCTTCGGTTGCTGGGTTGCTGGCGCGGATATAAGCAAACTTGACGGAGGCAATGCCTTCTGGCGTAATAAATTTATGAGGCGACCGCCCCTGTTACCGAGGATTGCCCTCGGTTGTCTTCTTGCCATGGCGACCGTGCCGCCCGCCCCCGGCACCGGGATCCTCAATCCGAGCTTTGAGACGGTATCCGAATGGGGTTTCAGCGAATTCGATTCTGGCTCGTACCTCGATGCCTACTACAGCACGGAATGGGCCAGCGATGGTTCCGACTGTCTGGTGTTTCGCCGCCTGGCGGGCTCGACGACATCCGGGAACTACTCCCGCATCACTCAAACCGGCGTGGACCTGACCGGGGTCACCGGCCTGAGATTCGACTGTCAGGATACCGGCATCGATGACACCACCGTGCCCCTGCAGTTCCTCGTCGACGGTGTCGTGGTGGGAAGCTGGTACAACAACGGCTGGCCCAACGGCCAGGGGTCCGGATGGGGTCACACCGCCGAAACTTATGACATCGAGATCCTATTCGCGGACTCCTACTCCGGCGCCCACGACCTCTCGATCCAGCTCTACCAGAGCCATCGGGCATTCTCCCGCCGATAATAAATACTACCGGATAGACAACCTCCAGCTGATTCCCGAGCCCCAGATCTTGGCGACGCTCGCGCTGGCCGCAGTCGCCATTTCCATCATCCGCCGTCGTCGCGCGCTGCGCCGGTGACCGGACTCACCCCGCATCCAGCGACGCCATCCCGATGCGGGAGGTGGGGCGAGTCGATGGTGGGCGTTTGTCACCGGCAGGTGACGGGTGGGGCGAGAGGGATTTCCGGAATTGAGGGATGACGACGACGGTCGCCCGTGGTGCGGTCTTCTCAGCGCCATTCCCGCTCAATCTGCGGTGGCGCGCCTGCTTTGCTGTCCCCGTGATGCGACGGGCTCAGACGGGGCGGCCGACTCCTCGGATGGCGACCGGGACCGCCGCCGACCGGCGGGGCACCAGAATCAAATTCCTGGTATCCGGAAGCGTTGGCCTGAGGGTGATCGGCGTTTGGGCGGTGGCTGTCGGGCTCCAAGTGACTCGAAATCTGGCGGGGCCGATATCGCCGTCCGGCACGGTAGCAGAAGTGCGCCCGCACCAGGGTGTGGCGACCCTGTTCATCAACAACGAACCGAAGTTCCCGATCGCACAGGGGAAAGTGGGGTCAGTCATGGTTTGTTGACATCCCTGTCGCGAAAAGACAAAAAGCCATGACTGACCCCATTGGCGACGTGCATGTCGCCGATGATGGTCGTTCGCACTGCGAGTCCCATCAGAGTTTCGACCACAGCGCCAGGACGGCGCGGGCATCCGTATTGATCACCTGCGCCCCGTTGCGCAGGTTGCCGAGGCCGGGGTGTTTCCAGTGGCAGTGGCCACATGCGACCAGCGTCGGCGGCGAGCGGTCCAAGCACTCCCTGATCACTCGCGATCCGCGGTGGCCCAACTCCGCCATCTCTGGGCTCTCGTGCAGCACCAAGAGGGACGGGCCATTGGCGAGCATCCGCCGGACCAGTCCCACATAGGTCGCCTCGTCCCGCCGAAACAGCTTGCGCGGATTGCCGATAACGCCGCCGACGCCCGCCATGAGCAACCCATCCACCCGCCGCATGTCGGCATCCAGATAGTGGATCCCCTCTTCGGCCGCGAAGTCCCGCAGTTCCTGGTCGGTCCCAAATCGGTCATGGTTCCCGGCCACGCCGCAGACCCACCGGAAACACCTCCCGAACGCGTGCCACACGTCTCGCACGTCGCCCTTGCCCCCGCGCTTCGCGAGATCGGCATCCACGTGGAGATCCCCCGCGAGCACCACGCCGATATCCATTGGCGGCGGCCCATCACTTCCCTCCAGCCAAAAGGCAACCTCCTCCGCCACCGCATGGCCAAGCAACCGGGCACCGCCCTCTCCCTTGCGCAACTCCATCCCCTGCAAGTCCGAGGCCAGCAGTAGCCCGCCCAACCCTTCCGGCAGGCCCTCCGCCGTTGCGGCGTACACGGGGAAATCCGCAACCTCCACACCTCCGCCCGTTCTGGGAAACCGGTAGGGGATCCGCAGGATCGGTTCTTCCGAGATGGATCTCAGCTGTAGCATTTGAGAATCTGCCTCTTTTTCCCGTGCCGCTCCATAGCGTTGATCAAATGATCGGACAATCCGATTCGCTGTCATCGCACGCACTAAGCCCCGCAGTGCGCGACCATTTCCATGGCCATGGCGATCACCTCGCGAAGACCCTCGTTCACCAGCGGCAGGGCGGCCACCGCGGTGGCATTCACCCACCTCATTTTGGAAGTCAACTCTTGAAAGTTGAAAATGGGTCGCCTCCGCAAGCGTTGCAAGGGCGGATCGACTCTCGATTTTTGATATGGCTACGGGCGGACCGGTGTGGACGTAAGGGTGGGGTCGGGCGATGCCGTGGTGGCCGGGCGATACGATGCGGTTTGAAATGGGGCCGAGTAGCGGCTGAGGCTTGCGGTCGATTCCCGTTCTCACTATGGTACGCGAGTGTTCGAACGCGCGGGCCGGCTATTGGCGGTCGGCTTTCTTCAAAAGGAAGGGACAGGATGAATAGGCTCTCGTTGGGTATCGCATGGACGCTGGTCGCTCTGGCATGTCAGGCCGAAGGTGGGGGAGGGCCCGACGGTGGGCGCTCGGCGTGTCGGGTCGAGGACGTCCGCATCGGCGGACACCTGGGCTCGAAGATGGACGCGTGTTTTGCGAACAACGTCAAGACGACGGACGGGTCCTATCTGGCGGCCATCTTTCAGAAGCACGAGGGCACGAGGGACTGGCAGTCGGAGTTTTGGGGCAAGTGGATGCACAGTTGCGTGCCGGCGTATCGCTACACGAAGGACGAGGCCCTCAAGCAAAACATCGACGCCTCGGTGAAGCTGATACTCGGGGCGCAGCGGGCCGACGGCTACATTGGCAACTACAAGGACGAGTGCCACCTGCAGGGGTGGGACATCTGGGGCCGGAAGTACACGATGATGGGCCTGATGCACTACTTCGACCTGACCGGCGACAAGGCGGTGCTCGACGCCGCCCGCCGCGTGGCGGACCAGATGATCGCCGAGGTCGGCCCCGGGGCGGCCGGGAAGATCCAGCTCATCGGCATGCACCACGGCATGGCGAGCTGTTCGGTGCTCGAGCCGATCGTATGGCTCTATCGCCGCACCAAGGAGAAGCGGTATCTCGATTTCGCCAGGCACATCGCGGCCGCCATGGAGGATTTCGAGGACAGCCCGAAGCTGGTGAGCAAGGCGCTGGCGGGCGTGCCGGTGGCGGAGCGCTTTCCGCATCCGGATCCGTGGTGGAGCTGGAAGAACGGGATCAAGGCCTACGAGATGATGTCCTGCTACCAGGGGCTGCTGGAGCTGTATCAGGTGACCGGCCACGCGCCGTACCTCGAGGCGACGGAGGCGACCGCGCGGAGCATCATCGATGACGAGATCAACGCGGCGGGCTCGGGGGCGGCCTGCGAGTGCTGGTATCACGGGAAGAGGTTCGAGACCGCGCCGGCCTATCACACGATGGAGACCTGCGTCACCACGACCTGGATGCGCTTTTGCGAGACCCTGCTGCGCGTCACCGGCAAGGCGGCCTATGCCGACCAGTTGGAGAAGACGGCGTACAACGCGTACCTGGCCACGCTGGCCCGCGACTGCTCGACATTCTCGAAGTACTGTCCGCTCGGCGGCACGCGGAGCCGCGGCAATGACCAGTGCGGCATGACGATAAACTGCTGCGTCGCCAATGGGCCGCGCGGCTTCGTGGCGATCGCCGAGTCATTGCTCATGGCGGACGCGGAGGGCGTGATGGTGAATCTCTACGGCGCGTCCACGGCCACCATCGCGCTGCCCTCGGCGCAGGCGCGAGTGACGGTCGTGCAGGAGACCGACTATCCGAAGGGCAACCGGGTGACCCTGCGCGTCTCGCCCGACAAGGAGGCGGCATTCGCGCTGCGCCTGCGCATTCCGGCATGGAGCGCAAGAACGACTGTGCGCGTGAACGGGATGGATGTCTCGGGCATGGCGCCCGGCGCATACCTCTCGGTCCGCCGCACGTGGAAGGCGGGCGACACCGTGGAGATGGACTTCGATTTCGCGGGGCGCGTCGAGGGCAAGAACGAGCACTTTGCGCTCTTCCGGGGCCCGCTGGTGCTTTCGCGCGACGCGCGTTTCAACGATGGGGCGGTGGACCAGCCGGCCAAGATGCCCGACGCCGGCAAGCCCGTCGCGATCACGCCGGTGGAGAGCGGGAACAAGGACATCTGGCAGGCGTTCACCGTGATGCTCCAGACCGGAACCGATCCCGAGTCTGCCGAGATGAAGCCGCACCCGGTGCATTTCTGCGACTATGCCTCGGCGGGCAACACGTGGCAGTCCGACTCGCTCTATCGCACCTGGTTCAGGAACCCGATGAACGTGATGGCGCGCCCGTATGTCTCGTACGACGTCCCGGGCAATTGACGGTATCCGATGCGAGCGCGGGCCGTCTGTGGCGGTGGGGATCGGAACGGATCGCGCGACGCCCACGGCAACCCCATGATGAACCGATCCCGACGGATTCTCCCCGCGGCGGCCCCTTTGGCCGTCGCCCTGTTCGTCCAGTTGTTTCAGGCCATTGGCGCCACTCTCTACGTGGGCCCCGCGGGCAAGGATATCAATCAGGGATCTCCGGCGGAGCCACTCGCCACGCTCGAGGCGGCGCGTGACGCGGCCCGGAAAGTCGGCAACGGACCTCATCGCATCGCCGTGATGCCGGGCGAGTACTTTCTCGAACGACCGCTCGAGTTGGATGCGCGGGACAACGGCCTCACCATCGAGGCGGTGACGAACGGCGCGGTCCTGTACGGCGGTGTGCGGGTGACCGGCTGGAAACGCGAGGGCGACAACCTATGGCACGCTGAATTGCCGGGCGTGAGAGAGGGAACGTGGGACTTCCGGGCACTTCTCGTGGACGGGCGATTGGCCGAGCGCGCCTGTTATCCGGGTACCAACACGTTCGAGAATCTGGGGACGTGGAATCTGCCGCTGCTGCCGGCCGTGGCGGGGCATTGGGAGCGAAAGCCAACGCGGGAAGAACTGACCACGATGCCCTACGATCCCAAGGACATCCCGGCCACGCTCGACGTGAGGAACGCAGAGGTGCGCATGTACCACATGTGGGCCGAATCGCTGGTGGGGGTGACCACCAATGACACGCAGCGGCATGCGCTAATCCTTTCCTCGGAACCCGCCTGGCCGCCCGGGGCCCTGAATCGCAGAAAGTATGTCATTTACAACACCCGCGAGGGCATGACCCGTCCGGGGCAGTGGTATCTCGACCGGACCTCGGGCCGGCTGGTCTACTGGCCGCTGCCCGAGGAAGACATGGCGAAGAGCAGGGTCATCGCGCCGACGGCCGAGCGGATCATCGCGCTGTCCGGCTCCGGGCAGAAACCCGTCGAGAACATCACGCTTCGGGGCCTGGTGCTCCAGGCGACCACCGCGCCGCTGAAACCCGCCAGTTTCGGCGCGACCGCATTCGACGGCGCCATCCGCGCGGTGAACGCCCGGCGATGCGTGTTCGCGAACCTCGAAATTTGCAACGTGGGGGGCCTTGGCATCAGCGCCGACAGGCTGGCCGAATGCAGCGTCACTGGTTGCCATATCCATCATGTCGGCGCCTGCGGCGCCAAGATCAGCGGCACCGGCACGCTCATCGCGCGGAACCACATCCACCACCTCGGCATCTATTATCCGAGCGCGGCCGCCACCATGCTGGGGGGCGACCGCGTGCACATCTACCGCAACGAGATCCATGACGCGCCCTATTCGGGGATCATCAGCGGTGGCGGCGGCAAGGGGAACCTGATCGAGGAGAACCTGATCTATCGCGTGATGCGCGAGCTGCACGACGGCGCGGCGATCTACGGCAACATGAACGCCTGCGTCATCCGGGGCAACGTCGTGCGCGATGTGGTGGAGGTTGGCAAGGGCTTCGGCGCGTCCGCCTACTATCTCGACGAGGGCTCGCGGGATTGCATCATCGAGCGCAACGTGGCGCAGGGCGTGCCGATGCCCACGCACAACCACATCACCCGCAATACCGTCGTCCGCGACAACGTGTTCATGACCGACAAGGACATGACCGTGTCGTTTGCCCGGTCCGTGGGCTGCACTTTCGAGCGCAACACGCTTTTCTGCCCGGGCCAGATCAAGATCAACCAGCCAAACGGCATCAGGGTCTGGAAAGGCAACGTGATTTTCCGAAACGGGCCCGGGACGAACGATGCGACCCGGGCGTTCACCATCAGCGACGAGATGCCATCCGTGTCCGCACCGGGCCGCAAGACGTGGTCGGCGGAGGCCACGCGCGCCGACGCGGCGCCCGCGCTGGACGGGGAGATCGCCGCGGCGGAATGGCCGGGGAAGATCCAGACCCTCGATCGAGAGCCCTCGCGCTTCACCGTCGGCGGCGCGCCCGCGCTGGTGAAGTTGTGCTACGATGACCGGTGCCTCTACGTGGGCGCGACGGTGACGATGTTCGCTCCCGCGAAAGTGAGCGCGGGATCCGTCTGGGGGAAGGACGATGGCGTGGAGATTTGCATCGCCGGCAAGGCGGCCGATGGCAAACCGGCCACCTTCGTGGTCCGCGGCTATGCGAACGGGGTGATCCAGAGCGCCACGGATGCCGGGGCTCCCGAGGACGCCGCGGCGCACCTGGGCAAGGGGCTGCATTTCGCCGCCAAACTCACGAAGGGCCCGGGGGACACGCTGAAGGGTTGGCGCGGCGAATGGGCGATTCCCTTTGAGGCGCTGGGCCTGAAGCCCGTGCCGGGCCTGAAGGTCGCCTTCAACATGGGCGCATTCTGCAGCGAGTTCGGCGAATGGCACTGCTGGGAGGGCACGGGCGCGGAGAACTGGCGACTGGAACAGGCCGGCACGCTCCAGTTCAAGTGAGCCGGGCGGTGCTTTGGGCCGGGATTCGGTGCCCCGCGCGCGTGGCATCACAGGCGGAGAAAAACGAGTGCAATGTTCCGTTTAGTTCTGACACGTTTGCCGGGCGGGCGCGCGGCCTGAGTCTGTCTCAAAACTCAAACGCCAAACACGGAACACCCAACAATCAATGCCCATCTGATGATAGAGGGGACTTCCAATGGTGTGCGGCGGGCGACAATGCACGGCATCTCACAGAGATGCCCTACAAAATTTGTAGGCCGCCTGTGCCAGGCGGCGCGGTTCAGAGGTCTTGAGACACGCTCGCCTCGCGGGCCCGGTCGGCCCAGGAACCGCGCATCCGGTGGGACTCGGACGCCGGGGCCGGCGTCCCTCCCCGGACTGTGTTCAGATTCATCTGAACCACGGGGCAGAAAATGGGACGCAGGAGCGCGCTTGCGAGCGATTCGAATCGCCTGCAAGCAGGCTCCTACGATTCGGTGTCGGAATTCTCGAGTCAGCGCCGCCCCTCTGCGTTGCAGGGGACCGATTCTTGTCCATCACTTCGCGAAGACCAGGCGAATGAACTGGTCGCCACGCAGCATGCCAAGGTCGCCGTCGGCACAGGAGATCTCGTCATATGCCTCGACGGCGTCGGCCGGTTGGCGCGGGTCGCGGATGGCGACTGGCACCGCATCCCGAACGTGGATGCGCTTCTCCACCGGCGTCGGGTGATCGGGCAACACGGCGACGACCGCCGCCAGTTTTCGGCGCTCGAGCCCTTTGAGGATTCGGCCAACCAGGCGTGCGTCCAGATCCTCGATCGTTTTGATCTTCAGTTCGAGGTTGCCCTCGTGGCCGGCCTCGTCCGGTGCCTCGACATGGACGTAGACGAAATCGTGGCGGTCCAACGCGGCGAGGCAGGCGTCGGCCTTGCCCTCGTAGTTCGTGTCGTGCAGCCCCGTGGCCCCCGGGACTTTCAGGACCTCCAGGCCGGCATAGACGCCTATGCCCCGGATGAGATCAACGGCCGAGATAACGGCTCCCCGGATGCCGAAACGCTCCTTGAAGGTCCACATCTCCGGACGTTTGCCCGGCGACCACAGCCAGATGGAGTTGGCCACATCTTTGCCCGCGGCGCGCCGCCGCCGGTTCACGGGGTGGTCTTTTAGGATGGCCCAGGAGCGCCGGGTCAAATCGTTGAGCAATCTGGCGGTTGGCTCGGCCTCGGGAACCTGCGGCCGGATGAGCAGGCCTTCGGCGATCTCGTTGGGGTGGTCGTGGGGCGGCGCGCATTCCACTCGTGGGTCGAGTCCCTTGCCGACGAACAGGTTCCGATAACTGACGCCCGCATAGAAGCTGAGCGTCGGCGACCCGATTTCCTTTTGGAGGGTTTTCAGGATCTCGTCTGATTCTTCTGAAGTGATGTGGCCGGCGGAGTGGTTCTTGATCCGGCCGTCGTCGAAGAGGCAGATAAGGTTGCAGCGCATCGCCATGTCGTCATCGCGTATGTCCACGCCCATGCTGGCGGCCTCGAGGACGCCCCGGCCCTGCAGGACGCTGCGCGGATCGTAACCCATTACGGCGAGGTTGGCGGCCTCGCTTCCGGTGGGCACGTCCGGTTCGATCGTCTTGAACAGGCCGCAGCGCCCTTCCCGCGCGATCCGGTCGATGCTGGGTTTGCGGGCGACCTGCAGCGGCGTCTTGCCGCCGAGGCGCGCGACGGGATAGTCCGACATGCCGTCGCCAAGGATGATGATGTATTTCATCGGTTTCAGTAGTGCGTGATCAGATAGCGTTTGAACTGTTCGTATTCGACGGCGAGCCGGTCGTAATCCTCGGCCAATGTGTCCAGGGCCGACAGCGATGCCGGCATCTCGGGGGAGAACCCGAGCAGCGCCTCGATCTCGTCCGGGAACTTCGCCGGGTGCGCCGTCTCCAGCACGACCGCCGGCGAATCATCGGTCGACTCGGCGCCGCGGAAGTCCAGGAACCCGCGCCAGCCGACGGCACCGTGCGGCTCCAGCAGCAGCCGGTGTTCCTCCCACGCGGACCGGATGGTAGCCCGGGTCGCGTCATCCGAGACCGATGTTGAGAACAGGTCGCGCCGCATGGAGGACATGTCCGGCGGCCGATGGATCGCGCCGGTCTCGTCCATTTCGCCCCCGTAGACCGCGACCAGCCGCGCGAGGTTGCTCGGGTGGCCCACGTTCATCGCGTTCGACAGGCAATTGAGGGACGGCTCGATCCGCCGATAGTCGCCGGATCCGAGGAACAGCGGGAATTCGTTGTTGCCGTTGACGGGGACGATCAGTCGGCGGATCGGGAGCCCCATCCGGCCCGCGATCATCGCGCCCATCATGTTGCCGAAGTTGCCCGAGGGCACAGCGAATAGGATCGGCTCGCCGGGTCTCGCGACCCGGGCCGCGGCGTAGAAATAATATACGCTCTGGGGCAGGAGCCGGCCGATGTTGATCGAGTTCGCGGACGAGAGCGGGATCTGCGACAGCTCCGGATCGGCGAACGCCCGTTTCACGAGGGCCTGGCAGTCGTCGAATTTTCCGTCGATGGCGATCGTGCGGATGTTGTCGCGGAGGGTGGTCATCTGCTTCCGCTGGCGGGCGCTGACCTCGGCGATGGGGAACAGGACCAGCACGCGGATGCCATCGATCCGGTGGAAGGCGTTGGCGACCGCCGAGCCGGTGTCGCCGCTTGTCGCCGTGAGGATCGTCAGCGTCTGGCCCGCCTCCCGCACGAATCGGCCGATGAGCCGCGCCATCATGCGCGCCGCGAAATCCTTGAACGACGCGGTCGGTCCGCGGTCCAGCCGCATGACGTGGGCGCGGCCGCCGAAGCGGGCGACCGGCTCCAGGGGGACGTCGAAGCCGTAGGCATCGTCGCAGAGGGCGCGCAGCGATGGCTCATCGATCGTGCCGGGGGTGAAGCGGCGGAGGACCTCGAAGGCGATCTCCGCATACGGTCGGCGCGCGAATGAGCCCAGCGTCGGGGCGTCCAGCTGCGGGAAGGAACAGGGCAGATAGAGCCCCCGGTCCGGCGCCTGGCCCTGGAGCAGTGCCGCCCGCAAATCCACCTCCGGCGCGTGGCCATTGGTGCTGTAGAAAACGACAGGTTTCATAGAGAAGGCTGCCGCCTGGGGAACCCGCGAGCGCCCACGGTAGCGGACGCCATTTCCGTCGCAAGGATTATCGCTGGCGCCGGTCGGCTGTCGCCTCACTCTCCGGCGAGGGCCTTGTCGTAGAAGTCGAGTATATCGCCGCGGACCTCCGCCTCATTGAATTTCATGGCGGAGCGCGGGTGCCGGTTGAGCAGGCCCGTGATCAGGTAGGGAAGATCGAAGCCCCATTTCAGGGACTTGCGCATGGGCTCGATATGGTTTTCCACGCAGTCCAGTACCGGGCGGAGCTTGTACTTCGGGTTGTGCAGGAAACCGATGAGGAGCTCCATGGGGCAGTTGCCGGCGCCGCGGCCGAGGCCGGCCATGGTGGCGTCCACCATGTTGGCGCCCAGGACGATCGCCTCGATGGTGTTGGCGTAGGCCAACTGGAGGTTATTGTGGGCGTGGATGCCCACCGCCTTGCCCATCGGTCTCAGGTAACTCATGTACTTGATGATGAGGTACCGGATCTGCTCGCTGTAGAAGTGGCCGAAGGAGTCGACCAGATACACCCCCTGGGTCTCCGAGTCTGCGACCAGGGCCAGCGCCTCGTCCAGTTCGCGCTCCTGGATCACCGAGGCGGCCATGATATTGATCGTGGTCTCATAGCCCTTGTCGTGGGCGTCCTTGATCATGTCCAGCGCAAGCGGGATCTGGTGGATGTAGCAGGCGACCCGTATGAGGTCCACTACGCTCTCGGATTTCGGCGGGGTTTCGGTCTTGTAATCGCTCTTCTCGGCGTCGGACATCACCGCCAGCTTCAGGTTCGTGGGGTTGTCGCCGACGATGCGGCGGATGTCGTCCTCGTGGGAGAAGCGCCATGCGCCGTAGTGGTCCGGCGAGAATATTTTTCGGGAGTTGCGGTAGCCGATCTCCATGTAATCGATCCCGCCCTCGACGCAGGCCCGGTACACGGCGCTGACGACGCCGTCCTCGAACCGGCTATTGTTCATGAGGCCGCCGTCGCGAATCGTGCAATCCAGGACCTTGATCTGCGGGCGGAATCCCACCCAGCCGCTGTCCGCGGGGTTGTCTTTCATTTCCATGGGCGCTCCTAGGTAAACGTCGAACTATGCACGAAACTTGCGGGGTTGCCAGAATTTAGCGAAGTCGGCGCCCGGGGACGGCGAAAGCTCGTCCCGATAGCCGTTGACTCCCGGCACGCATTTGACCATGCTTAAAAATCTCAGGACTGATCGAGCATGATGCGCACGAAGACGGCGTTTTTGCGGGCGGTGGCGCTTGTCGGCGCACTCGCGGCGGTCGTCCTTCCCGCCGCGGAACAGCCGCCGCAGCCGCAGGAGGCTGCCGCGCCGCCGGACCTCAGCCAGACCACGACCGGCGCCATCGAGAGCAGGGCCGAGGTGCTGGTGCGCAATCAGGACTTTGTGCCGGCGCTGCCATACCTCGAGGAGTTGGTCAGGCGGTTGGGCTCGACCGAGAGCGCGGCCATCCAGAGCAAGCTGGGATCGCTGCGGTACTACCTCGGTATCGCGCGGATGGTGAACCGCCAGTTCGCCGAGGCGGCCGAGATGTTCAAGGAGTTCATCGAGAAACACCCGCAGCACGATTTCGCCGCCGAGGCATTGGGTTTTCGCGCCGACTGCCTCCGCTCCAGCCAGAACTACCAGCCTGCCGCGGAGGCGTACGCCCAGGTCTTGAAGAATCCCAACATCCGGGGGCAGGAGCGCGTGCTGGTGCAGGCCCGGGTCGCGGACTGCTACGTCCAGCTGAAAGATTGGCCGAACGCGACGCCGGCGCTGGAGGCCGTGCTGCTGGGCACCACAGACCCTGAGCTTCGCGGGGACGCCGCGAAATCGCTGACCCAGGCCTATGTCGAGACCGGCGATGCGACAAAGATATTCCGCCTGCTCTCGATCCTGTCGGCGAAGGGCTCGTCCGCCCGGACTGACGTCGGGTTCAACATGAACCTGCTCGCGTCGGCCGACAAGATGCTTGCCGATGGCAAGTTCGGGATCGCCCTCTACATGTACCAGCTCGTCCTGCCGACCGAGGAACTGGTGAAGCGCTGCAAGGAGAAGCGCGAGGAACTCCTGGCGCTGCGCGAGCGGATGATCAAGGAGCGGGCGCCGTTCAAGAAGATCATGACCGTCACCGAGAGGATGGACACGATCGAGACGCAGGAAAAGATGATCGCGGAGGCGCAGCCGTACACCGTGGAGTTGCGCCTCCGCATTGCAAAAACGTATTTCGACATGGGGAGGAAGTGGGAGGCCCTGTGGGCCTTCGTGCGGGTCTGGGAGGAGTTCCCGGACAACCCGCTGGCCGAGCAGGCGCTCTCGGCGGCATTCTCGCTCGCCGGCGAACTGGTGCTGCTGGATCGCGCCATCGGGTTCGGCGAGACGTACCTTGCCAAATTTGCCGAGGGGGCCAGCAAGGACCAGGTCGGCCTCGAGCTGGGCAAGGTCTACACCGCGGCCGGCCAGGCCCAGAAGGCGATCGACCATTACAAGAAGCTCATCGAGGCCAACCCGAAGAGCACGTACGCCGACCAGATGCTCTTCTTGGCCGGTTACAACTATTTCATGACAGAGCAGTTCCCGAAGGCGATCGAGTGCTTCGAGCGTGTGGTGGCGGACTTTCCCGAGTCGGCATCCGCCGCCGACAGCGAGTACTGGCGCGCGATGGCCTTCCTGTTCGACGAGAAATACGCCGAGGCGAGCAAGGCGTTCACCGAGTTTGCCGAGAAGCGGAAGGACAACCATTATGCCGAGGACGCGCGGTTCCGCGTGGCGGCCTGCGCCTACGGCCAGCTGAAATTCGACGAGTCGCAGGCGATCCTGTCGAAATTCGTCGCGGATTTTCCGGACAGTCCGCTCAGGGGGGAGGCGCTGGTGCTCATGGGGGACATCGCCGGGGCGCAGGGACGGCTCGGCGATGCGATCAATTATTTCAAGCAGGTGCACCGCCACACCACGAACATGCAGCAGGTGGACTACGCGGCATTTCAGGTGGGCAAGATCCAGGAGATGGAGGGCAGTTTCGCTGACATGGAGCGGTGGTTCCAGCAATACCTGGACACCTACGGTCTCAAGGGCCAGTACACCGAGGCGATCTGGCGCATAGGTTTCGCCCGGAAGAACCAGAACAACCCGCAGGGCATGCTGGACATCTATTTTGACGCGCTCAAGAAATACGGCAATGACCCCTCGGCCGTGGGCATCGATCTCATCCTCAACGGGTGGCCCAACGATTATGAGGCCGTCAATGGCAAGCTTCCGGAAAAGGAAATGCGCGAGGAGCTGTCGGCGGCGCGCGTGCTCAAGCAGCGCACGCGCGAACTGCGGTGGATGATGGCGCTCCAGAAGCACAACCTCCTCAAGGAGGGGGTGTCTTTCACGCTCGAGGACGTGCCCATCGCGAGCCCGGCGGTCCTGGTGTGGGCCGGGGAGATATTCCGGGAGAAGAACCCCGCGTTGGCCGAGCGCGCGTACCAGCGCGTGACCGAGGCGTACGGCGGGACGGAGTGGGTCGAGCCGGCCCTCCTCGAGCTGGGGGATATCCGGGTCAAGCAGGGGCGGGTCGACGAGGCGCTGCCGATGTTTGAGCGCCTCGTGAAACTGGTGGCCACCTCCCGGACCGCCGGGGTCGCCATGAAGCGGGCGGCCGACATATACATGGAAAAGGGCAATTACGACGAGGCGATCAAGCGGTACAGCCAGGTGCTCGAGGTCAAGGAGTGGAGGGGCGAGGTCTGGCCAGAGAGCCTGTTCAAGATTGGCGAGTGCCTGATGGCCCAGGGGAAGGTGCGCGAGGCGTTCGCCTATTACCAGCGCGTCTATGTGCTCTATCAGCACTATTCCAAGTGGGCTGCCCTGGCATACCTGCGATCCGCCGACGCATTAGAAAAGCTGGGCGTCAAGAACGACGCCGTGGCGACCCTGAAAGAGATGCTCGCCCAGGAGGATCTCAAGGGCACGCCGGAATATCAGCAGGCCAAGGCCAAGCTGGAGAAGATGCAATGAGGACGGCCGCCCTTTCGCTCGCGGTTGCCGCACTGGCGGCGGTCCCCTCGATGCGGGCCGCCGACGGCTTTCGCGCCACGGTGAAGCTGGGCACGCAGAGGGCGAGCAGCTATGACCTCGTGGGCCGCACAGGCGACAAGATCTCCATGACCCCGGTCGGCGTCGGCGGCGTGGTCTCGATGGGCATGTCCTCGATCGTGTCGATGCAGATCGAGCGGCCCAAGGCCCTGGACGAGGCGACGTTTCTGCTGGGCGCCGGCAAGGCGGCCGACGCCCTGGCGCGGCTCCGGAACCTGGCCCGCCAGCTCATGCCATACACCGAGGTTCCCAATAACAACGCCGTGGACCTCATTTGTGACGTGGTTGATCTGCTGCGCAGCGCCGATCAGTACGCGGAGGCGATGGAGATCCTCAGGGGAATAACCAAGCCGGGCGAGGGCTCCAATGCCGGCCGGGTCGAGCTGCTGCGGGCCTACTGTCTCTCGGCGCTTGGCAAGACCCTTGAGGCGGAGGACGTGCTTAGGAAAACCAAGCCGCGGGAGCGCGGCGATCCCCTCTATCCGGTGGCCAAGATTGTGCGCAGCCGGGTGTCTCTGACGACCAGCAATATGAACCAGGCGCTTGACGAGATCGCCCAGGCCATCGTCGATTCCCCGATCGAGAGCGAGTACTATCCCGAGGCACTTTTTATTGCGGGAAGCAGCTATCAGGCGCTGGCCAATCAAGCGACCCCCGAGAAGACCACCCCCCAGCCGGGTGGCAAATCTGACGCCGACCGCATCATGCAAGAGGGCGGAAGCTCGCGCACGGCCGCCTCCGAGTGTTTTACGCTGCTGGTCCAGATGGCGCCCCAGAGCCGATGGGCGGAACTGGCCAAGGCGAGGCTCAAAGAACTTGGCGCCGAAGCGCCTCCGGTCCCCGCCGAATCCGCGGCACCGCCCGCGACCGATGGCCAGGGCACCGCGCCGGCCGGAGCCATGCCGCCGGCTGCTGTCCCGCAGGATGGCGCCACCATGATGCAACCGCAGGGCGGTAGCCAGGCCCCGTCGGCACCGGGTCCCGCGGCGGAGGCGCCCGGCACGAATTCGCCCTCGAAACAGTCAACCACCCAATAGAGCAATGACCGAAGGAGCAAGACAATGACGAAGCAATCCAAAGCATGGAAGGTGGCCGCCATGGCGGTCGCCCTGTCCGCCGGATCGGCGGGCCTGTCAATTCTCGTGGCGCAGGACGCCGCGGCACCAGCCGCGCCCGCCGCCCCCGCGGCCCCTGCGGCCGCCAAGGCCGCGCCCGCCGACACCGGAAAGACCGCGGCGGAGCAACGGGTGGAGGAGAAAACGACGCTGTGGATGATCATCAAGTCCGGCGGCTGGGCGATGTGGCCCCTTGGCGCGTGCTCTGTCGCCACCGTGGCCCTCGTCCTTCTCAACTTTGCCCGCGTGTCGCGCCTGAGCTTGCTCCCTCAAGGCGTGATAGGCCGGGCCAAGGCCGCCGCACGGTCCGGCGACGTCAGCGGGTGCTGGAACGTCGCGGTCGGCAGCAACTCGTTTTTCGGTCGGGTGCTGGCGGCGGGCCTGAGGCACATCAACCCGTACGATCCCCCCTCCTCGCGCAAGAAGATGGAGGAGGCGATCGCCGAGACCGCCAGCCGCGAGGAATCCCAGTACGGTTTCTTCGTGAACTTCCTCGCGCTGCTGACGTCCATGTCGCCCATGTGGGGACTGCTGGGCACGGTCAGCGGCATGATCGGGGCCTTCTCGAAGATCGGCCAGGGCGGCATGGGCAAGCCCGAGATGCTGGCCAAGAACATCGGCGAGGCGCTCGTCTGCACGGCCTCCGGCCTGATGATCGCCATCACGGCCATGGGCTTCTATTTTCTTTTCCGGAATATCCTCAACTCCGTGATAAAGGAGTCCGAGGGCCATTTCACGGAGATCCTGGATGGTGTCACCGGGGTGCGAAGCGTCTTCGAGGAGGGCTACGTGGCCCCCGCCCAGGCCCAGCCGCAGGCCACCGCGGAATCCGCCTGACGTTCGCCCATGAAGATCCAAGGGCCCAAGCATATCGCGGAGGCGCGGGTGGAACTCGTGCCGCTCATCGACTGCGTCTTCCTGCTCCTGATCTTCTTCATGTGCGCCGCCACGATGGCAAAGTTGGATACCTCCTCGCAGATCGATTTGCCCGAGGCGTCCAACGCCGCGAAGCAGAAAGATCCCAGCAACCGCGGCACGGTCAACATTCCGCCGTCGGGCACGATCACGGTGACCGGGCAGACGGTGACGGAGGCCGCGCCGTTCTACGTCTTTGGCGAACTCGTCAACGAGGCGGGCCTGAAGAGGATCATCGGCGAGAAGGTGAAGACGACCCCGAATCTTCAGCTCTACATACGCTGTGATCGCAACGCCCGATTCAAGCTCGTTCGCCGCGCCATGGCGGCCTGCGCGGAGGCGGGCATCGACGACGTCATCTTCGGCACGTACGGGGCAGAGGAGGAATGACCCATGAGGATGAATGCGACCAGCGAAATCGAGGAGGCCCGCATCGATCTTACGCCGATGATCGATACGGTCATGTTCCTCCTGATCTTCTTCATGCTCACCACCGTTCTCGGGCGGAAGGAGAGCGACCTTGGGATCCAGCTCCCCGGGCTCGTGAAGCAGTACCAGACGCTCAAGATGCCCGATGAGCAGATCATCGAGGTGACCGCGGCCGGGCTGGTGATCCTGAACGGCCGATCTTATGATCCGCCCGAATCCCGCGACATGCCGCGGCTCGTGCAGACGCTCGCCCGCTTCAGGGCGGCCTCGCAGGCGGCCAACACCCGCGCGCTGGTGACGGTGCAGGCCGACGATCAAACCATCCAGCAGCGCGTGATCGACGTGCTCAACGCGTGCGCCGCCGCGGGCATCTCCGGCGTGACATTTGGGATGGGAGAGGGGTAGCCATGCGGCAGCCCGTGGGTGTTCCCGGATTCTCGGCACCTCAGAGATCGGGGCGACGTCGGGGTATGTTCTTTGGCGTGGTCGCGGCCAGCGCCGGCATCCACGCGGGCGCGATCCTGCTGTTTGGTTCGTGGGTGATCTATCGGCACTTTTTCCAGAACGAGGCGAAGTTCGTGGTGCCTCCGGAGCTGACCAAGACGATTGAGCCGCGGAACCTGAAGTACAAGGTCCAGATCCAGGAGCAGCAGCGCCGGGGCGGGCGGCCGAGGATCGCGCCGCGGCTGAGCGCGCGGCGGGTGTCGGAGTTTTCGCTGCCGGACGTGGACGTGGAGATGACCACGGTGAAGGAGCGGATCCGGAGCGACATGAGGTCATTTGGCGGCTCAGGCGTCGGGGGCGGGGGCCTGGGCGGCGGCACGGGGGGCGGGGGCCTGGGGCTGGCGGCCTCGACGGTGAAGTTCTTCGGGATCACGGACCGCGGCGAGCGGATCGCCTTCCTGATCGACATCTCGCTCTCGATGGTCGAGGACGACAAGGGCGGGGAGCCGGGTTTCGAGAAACTCAAGAACGAGATCTGGGACATGATCTCGGGCCTCAACCCGGGCACGTTTTTCAACCTGATCATGTTTGGCGATCAGGTCGACCTGTTTGAGCAACAGATGGTTTTGGCCAACGGCGAGAACAAGAAGAAGGCACAGGAGTTCCTGCAGCCGTACCTCAAGGGCATCGCGGAGAGCCAGGAACGTTCCGGCAATCTCGTGCGCAACTACACGCCCGAGATAGAGGGCATCAAGTCGTCCGAGGAACACCCGGGCCGGACCCGCATGGATCTCGCGGTCACCGCCGGTTTCGAGCAGGCGGCCGATGTCCTGTTCCTCATCAGCGATGGCCGCCCGGACATCGTGAGGCAGCTCGAGGGGGAGGAGTTGAAGAAGTTCCAGGAGCGGCGCGAGAAGTGGATCGAGAAGAACCCGAACTACAGGGAGGAATTCCAGGCGAGGCGCGACAAGGAGAACGCCGATCGGGCCAAGAAGGGTTTGCCGGCCAAGGTTGTCGAGTTGCCGCCGGGCGCGCCGCGGCCCCCGATCTGGACGGACAAGGAGATCCTGGAGCACATCGCGAAGGTCGGCAAGGTGGCGTACAAAGATAAGGGCCGCTCCTTGCCCCGGGTGAACTGTGTGGCGTATGCCTGCAGCGTCCCGGCGGAGGAGAACTTCATGAAGATGATGTCGAAGGAATTTCGTGGTAAATTCAAGCAAGCGAAGTCGCGGATGCCACCCATCAAAGAATGAGGCATGGGGGTGGGCCGTGGCCACCGGCGCGGACGAAGAGATATGAACGGGCTCAGGGGCGTTAGGACGGATCTAGCCCCTGCTTCCAGCGGGCGGCGGCGGGGTATGTTCTTTGGTGTGGTTGCGGCCAGCGCCGGCATCCACGCGGGCGCGATCCTGCTGTTTGGTTCGTGGGTGATCTATCGGCACTTCTTCCAGAACGAGGCGAAGTTCGTGGTGCCTCCGGAGCTGACCAAGACGATCGAGCCGCGGAACCTGAAGTACAAGGTCCAGATCCAGGAGCAGCAGCGCCGGGGCGGGCGGCCGAGGATCGCGCCGCGGCTGAGCGCGCGGCGGG
>Ga0209717_1000026_pt1 | contig 186299 bp, 141 predicted proteins | sample AD_UKC048_MetaG_FD_184418 | JGI IMG/M metagenome (GOLD analysis project Ga0209717, IMG submission 184418) | Active sludge microbial communities of municipal wastewater-treating anaerobic digesters from USA - AD_UKC048_MetaG (SPAdes) (version 2) | ecosystem: Engineered > Bioreactor > Anaerobic... | reverse complement strand
TGGATGGTCGATGGCAGCCTGGCCTCGACCATCCAGTACGAGATTGGGCCCCCCGAGCGCGCCGTGCTGGCGGTGCATCCAGAGAGTGAGCTTTCGGCCACCCCGCCGCTCCTTTTTGGGGCGAGGTCCGTGGCCTCCGTGGAATTGTCCCTGCCCTATCACCTCGGTTTCTACAGGGCGGCCGCCGGGCGCATCCGGGACGCCTTCACCGCCTGGTACACGGATGACCCCGGGAAAGTCCTGGCGTTTCAGAGCAAGTACGGCGTGACCCACTGGATCTTGGAGGGGGAGGCCTGGAAGGGGAGGGAGCACGGGTTTCATGTCCACCAGCCCTGGCGCGGCCTGGTCCCCAAGAGGATGGGCGAGATCGCCAAACCCGTGCTGGCCAGCATCCACGAGGGGAGGGCCCACGGGCGACCCGTCGTCGTGTCCGCCGCCGAGATGACGGAACTTCTGAACCATTGGCCGAGGCCCGCGCCAGCCTTGCCTGTCCCAAACCTCCGCATACAACGTTGACCCATGAGCCGCCGCAGAGATCTTTTCGCCCGGGCCGCCCTCCAGAACATACCGAAGATCCTCACGCTCCAGGACCGCAATCCGCACAGCCCGACCTACGGTTGCTTCGACAGGAACTACTGGCTCTATAGAATCATCGATTTTCCCAGCGGCATGGCCCAGGAATTCTGCTGGCCGCTGGCCCTCGCCCACGAGGCCGACCTGCCAGACAATCCCTTCCATCGGCAGCCGGAGATCCGCGAATGGGCCGTCGCCGGCGTTCGCTATGCCGCCCGGAGCGCGCACCCGGACGGATCGTGCGACGATTACTTCCCCTACGAGAAGGCGGGAGGCGCCGCCGCGTTCTCGCTGCTGGCGTGTGTCTCCACGTGTCGGCTGCTGGAACTGAATGACGAAGAGATCGTGTCATTCCTCGAACGGCGGGCGGACTGGCTGGCCTCGCACCAGGAAAGCGGGCGGCTCACCAATCACCACGCGCTGATCCTCCTGGGGCTCCATGAACTCGGCGAGTGGCTCGGGACCGACCGCTGGGCCGAGGCCGCGGAGCGCAGGCTGGAGCAGGTCCTCGCCTGGCAGCACGCCGAGGGCTGGTTTCAGGAGTACGAGGGTTGCGACCCCGGCTACCTCACGCTCACCATCTCGTGTCTCGCGGCATATCATGCCAAGCGCCCGGACGAGCGTGTCGAGGAGGCCCTCCGGCGCGCCGTCGATGTGGCCGGCCTCTTCATCCATCCCGACGGCACGTTCGGCGGGGAGTACGGCAGCCGCAACACCCTCAATTTCTTCCCCCATGGTTTCGAACTCGTGGGGCGGTGGATGCCCGAGGCCCTCGCGATCAACGACCGCTTCCTCGACGGCCTGCACCGAGGGCTCCAGCCCTGCTATGCCGACGACCACATCATCGGCCACCACGCGTGGAACTACCTCCTCGCCTGGCGCGATTTCGTGCCGGAGCGCGGCCCCGCCGAGGCGCCCGCCGACGAGAGGCGATACCTCGAGGGCGCGGAAATACTCGTCGAACGCCGTGGCGACGCGCGGCTCTACGTGGCCCTCAATAAGGGCGGCGCATTCAAACTCTTCCGCGGGGGGAGGCTGGTCGCCTCCGACACCCATCTGTCCTTGCGCGTGGCTGGCCGAAACGCCGTCGGCCATCTCATCGACCGGTACGACTGCTCGGTGGATGCCGATCGCATCTCGGTAGCGGGCTCGCTCGGGTGGGCGAAACACAAGCTCATGAACCCGCTCGCCATGGTGATTTCCCGCATCGCCATGCTCACCATCGGGCGCTTTTGCGCCGACTTGATCCGCCGCCTTCTCCAGCGACTGCTGGTCACCGGGAAACGGGCCGCCCCCTTCCGTTTCCAGCGCGTCTTCGAGTGGGAGGGGAATCGGCTGGCCGTCACCGATCGCCTCGAGGCCGATTCCTGGGAGGGCGTCGAATCTTGCGGCATCGGCGGCCACCAGACGTCGATCTGCGTGGTCATGAGCCGGACTTTTCAACCGGCCCAGCTCCAGCCATGGTGCGAGCTTACCGAGGACATCCGGCGCCTTGCGCCCGGCGAGGCCTTCGCCATGCGCCGCGAGCTCTGAACCGGCGCTTCGCTCATCGTCTTGACCCGGCACCCTTAAACGATCATACTTCACCCATGGCCGTCATGAGGGAGGCGGAACTCACGCCCCGCCAGAGAGAAACCTTTAAGAAGGCGCGCCAGGCCGCGCAGCGCGACAACTTTGATTACGTCGTGAACCTATTGCAGCAGTTGCTGAAGGAGGCTCCCGCGTTCTTGGATGGCCGCAAGCTGCTTCGCGAGACCTGCATCCGCAAATCCAAGACCGGCTCGCGGATCATGCAGTCGCTCAGTTCCCTCTCCACGGCCCCCGCCCTTATGAAGGCGCAGAGCCTCGCCAAGAAGAACGGTCAAGAGGCGCTGGCGGTACTGGAGAACGTGCTGGTCGATGATCCGTTCAACGAGCAGGCCAATAACCTCCTCAGCCACGTCGCGCGCGATCTGGACATGGTCGAGACCGCCTGTTTCGCCCACGAGATCCTGCAGCGGGCCAAGCCCAACGATATCCCGAACCTTCTCGATCTCGGCAAGATGTACCTCGAGCTCAAGGACCCGCGCGCCCTCGAGGTCTTCGAGGCAGTCCTGAATGTGGATCCCCGAAACAACGACGCCCTGAGCAACCTCAAGGCGGCGGAGGCCATCCGCAGCATGGAGCGGGCCGGCTGGGGGGAGGCGGGGGATTATCGGCAGCTTATCAAGGATTCCGAAGAGGCCGAGCAGCTCGAGCAGACCGCCCGCATCTCGAAATCCCACGACGCGATCGACAAGCTGATCGCCGAGCACTACGAGCGCTTTCAGGCCGACCCCAACAATGTCATCGAGGCACGCAAGATCGGCGATCTCTACCGGCAGAAAGGCGATCTTCCCAACGCCCTGGCGTTTTTCGAGCACGCCAACCAGCTGGCCAACCGGGCCGATCCTCACATCGAGCGCACGATATTCGAGATCCGCGTCCAGCAGTACGATGAGCTGGTCAAGCAGTGGGAGAAATTCATCGAGGAGAATCCCGGCCACCCGGAGCACGAGCAGCACGTCCAGACGCTCGAAACCAACCGCAAGGAACGGGCCGACCTCGTGCTGTCCGAAGCCCGCGCCCGCGTGGCGAAGTACCCGAACGACCTCCAGTTTCGCTTCGAGCTAGGCGAGGCGCTGCTGCACGCCGGTCAGCACAGCGATGCCATCCCCGAACTCCAGGCCGCGCTCAGGCAACCGAACTTCCGGGTGCGGGCGATGACCCTCCTCAGCCTGTGTTTCCGCGCCAAGGGCATGCTCGACATGGCCGCCAAGCGCCTCGAGGAGGCCGACGCCGAGCTGCGCGTCATGGATGATTCCAAGAAGGACATCCTCTACAATCTCGGGCTCGTCTATGACGAGATGGGCCAGAAGGACAAGGCGGTCGAGGCCTTCAAAAAGATATACGAGGCCGATTACGGCTACCGCGACGTGGCGAAACGCGTCGAGGATTCCTACCGCACGTGACCATCGACACCCTCCGGGAACCTGGCGCCATCCGGGAGATGTTCGCCCGCATCCGTGGGCGCTATGACCTGCTCAATCGCCTCCTGAGCCTGGGCTCCGACGTGCGCTGGAGACGTCGATTGGCCCGGCGCGTGGCGGAGGCTCGCCCGCGGCGCATTCTGGATCTCGCCACCGGCAGCGGCGATGTGTGCCTGGTCCTCAAGCGCGAGATCCCCGGGGCGGAACTCATCTGCGGCGCGGATTTCTGCCATCCGCTGTTGTCCTTGGCGCAGGCCAAGGGTGCGACTCCACTCGTCGTGGCGGACGCCCTGCGGCTGCCGTTTGCCGATGGTGCGTTCGACGCGGTCACGATCGCTTTCGGGGTCAGGAACTTTGCGGACAGGGGCGCGGCGTTTCGGGAGTGCGCCCGCGTGCTGCGCCCCGGTGGGCGCCTCTGCGTGCTGGAATTCACACCCCCGCCGCGAGTGATCGCCCCGCTTTACTTCTGGTACGTGGGGCGCATTGGGCCACTGATCGCCCGCGCAGTGGGCACGGATGCGGGGGCCTACCGCTATCTTGGGGATTCGATCCGACACTTTCCGGGTGCGGCGGATCTGGCGGGAGAACTATCCGCCGCGGGTTTTACTGCGGCGGGTTTTGATCTTTTTTCTTTCGGGACCGTTGCTCTTCACTGGGCGGAATGCCCTGGCCCGGCGTGAGCACCGCCGGCGGCTGCGTGCCCGTGAGGCTGTCGCTGGAACCGAAGTCCTCGCGGCTCACCCCTCCGACCAGCTCGATCTGTCCGCCCTGCACCAGCAGCCGTGGCCGCGTCTGGGTCTTGGCCAGTTCCTTGTTTTCGGTCACGCGCCCGGCGATGTCGAACTGGTAATATCCGAAGGTGTTCGCGCCCGAACGGAATAGGACATGCCACCCGTACGCCGAGTCGAATAGCGACTCGATGCGCTCCCCTTGCACCAGCGGACCGAGCTGGCGGCACGCGAAGACCAGGTTCTCCGCCTCGCTCTCCACCTGCGCGTACAGGTACGCACGATCGAGATGCTGCCGATCATCCCGGACCAGGTGCGTGATGAGGCTGAATTTGCGCGGCTGCGCCACGCCGGGCGGGGTGATCTCCTTGGACCATACCTCGTGGCCCCTGAGGACGTTGAATAGCGTCGGCCGGGACATCACGTCGCCGCTGAAGCCAGGCACCCTGACCACCACCTGCACCGAATAGGCCCCCGGATCCCTGAGGCCGTAGTAGGGTGTCAGGTTAAACGTGAACCGCGCCACGTCGCCCGGCTCGAGCACCATCCCCGGCTGCGAGAACTCCTGCACGGGCTTGACCATCATGGCGCTCCCGCGGGTCACGAGGAAGCGGAGCCAGCCCTTGTTGCCAAAATCCTTGAGTTCAAGGACCCGACCGGTGCCGTTGGCGATCTTGATCTTTAGGAGGATCGGCTCGTAGAGAAGATAGTTCGACTGGGGTTCGACGATCTCGACCTGGAGCTGCGCGCGGGCCAGCGGGGCGAGGGACAGCGCGAGGGCGATGGCGAGCAGCGGGCGGGCGGGTGGTCGCATGGCGGAACCTACCACCTCAGCGGCCGGCGGCCAGTCGTTCGGCCAGCCGGCGCGGCAATCCGGCCGCCACGATCTTCTTCTGCGCCTTCACGACGTCGTACTCCATCCGGCGCAGCTCGATGAGCCCTTTCTGGGTGTCGTAGATGGCATAGGAGCAGCGCCAATCGCCGTCCCGCGGCTGGCCCACGCTGCCGACGTTGATGAAGTATTTTCGTTTGGTCTGGATCTTGATCTTCGAATAGAAACCGCCGTGGAGGTCGGTGTCCCGAATGAAAACGTGGGGGACGTGCGTGTGACCGAAGAAACAGAGCTGGCTGACCTGATACGTGAAACTCGCGGCGGCCTCCAGTTTGTTGAAGACGTAGCCCCACTTCTCGGGCGAATCGAGCGAGGCGTGCACGATGGTGAAATCGGCCACCGGGCGCGAGTAGCGGATCTGTTTGAGGAAGCCGCGCTGCTCGGTCGAGAGCTGCTTGCGCGTCCAGCGGATGGCCTCGGCCGCGGCGGGATTGAAGTCGCGCAGGTCGCTCTCGGTCGATGCCTCTTCGTCGTGGTTGCCCTTGACGAGGGGACAATTCAGTTGGCGGACCAACTCGAGGCATTCGACGGGGTTGGCGCCATATCCCACGACATCACCGATGCACACGGGGTGGGTCACCCCCTGGTCCTGCATGTCGTTGAGCACGACCTCAAGGGCTTCGAGATTTCCGTGGATGTCGCCAAAAATGCCAAATCGCATGCGCACTACTCCGGCCGATCGGACGTTCCGACAAGCCCTGCTTTCCTAGGCGGAGAGATTCGCCGCTTTGGGCCCCATTCGCAAGCCGCGAAATAGGGAGGGTGGGGAGACCGGGCAGGGCGCGCGGGCGGCAGAGGAACCGGGGCCGGAGCGGCGGCGTCGGGTCGGTGGACCCGGGTTTTGCGGAGCGCGGTTTTCCTTCGAGCCTGCATGTTTCACGCGGAAGCGTGAAATATGCAGGCTAGCGGTGGTCCCGGACGCCGGAGGTGTCGAGCCGTTGGCCGGGGGGGATCTGGAGCCGATCCTCCAATTGACGGATGCGGTCGGCGATCCGATCCCAGAGCATGAACGGCTCGCCGCTCTTTTGGGGATGCGCCGCCCACAGTTCGCGCCAGTAGCGGTAGGCCTCGTCGAGTTTGCCGGCCATCTCCAGTTGATAGCCGACCTGGCGGCTCGCATAGGCCGGGGCGCCGGGGAATGAGGCGGCCCTGCGCCAGTTTTCGGCCGCGGCGGCATGGTCGCCGACCCGCTGGTCGAGGAGCCATGCGAGGCGCGCCCAGAGTTCATAGCGGTCGGGTATGTTCTCCACGCCGCGCTGGAGGAGCTGGCGCCCGGCATCGATCCATTTGCGCTCGGCCCAGAGCCGCTTGGCGAGCCGGGGCTCGTCCGGGTCGTTCCGCGCGTCGTGGGCGATGTTCCACGCCATGTGCCAGGACGACATGTCCCAGAAGAGGACCGAACGTGGCTGAAGCAGGCAGACCAGCTCCATGAGGCGATGCATGCGGAACCACTCGCGCTGTTCCCAGTACGTGTGCGCGACGACCCAGAGGTAGTCGGCGACCGCCCCGCGAAATCCGCTGAGGAGGGCCATCGCGGCGCCCTGGCTGACGAGGTCGCGCATCTCTGGGGTCACCCGCGCGCCGCCATATCGCAGCCGGACCTGCTCGGCGCCGAGCGCCCGCTCCAGGGGCAGCTTGAACGCGCCCCAGCCGCCCAGAAGCAGGGCCGCCGCCAGCCATGCCCGCCACCGTCGCGATGCGATCGATGTCACAGCTCCCTAGATTCGAATAGGGCGCACGCCACCAGCAGCACCACCGTCAGGCAACCGCCGGCGTACGCCATCGCTTTCAGAAGGTAGACGATCGTCACGGTGTTCCCGAGCACGATCTCGTCGATCAGGTTGAAGACGCCGAGATCGGGGATCAGGATGCTCACGATCGCGAGAAAAACTTTTGCCGCGGGGCCAGCGGGCTGCGCGGGATCCAGCCAGACGGCGCGCGCCGTCGATTCGAGATGCCCCGCGATGTAGATCAGGCTGGTCACCACCACGGTGAACATCATCGAGGTCGCGATGGTCGAGATCGCGAGCGCGATGGCCGCGACGAGCAGGACCTTGAGCGAGACGAGGACCACCGCCGCGAGCAGCCACGGGTCGCGGGCGGCTGCCGCGATCTTCGCGATGCTGGCTTTCGCGGCCTCGATGGCCTGCGGGTCCCTGGCGCGCGCGAGGCCCTCCCGCGCATCGGAGACGAGGGAGTGCTCCTGGGCAAAGAGCACCGCGGCCGAGACGGCTGTCATGAGCAGCAGCGTGAGCAGCAGCATCGCCACGACGCCCAGGTACTTGCCCATCAGGAATTCCCAGCGGCGCACGGGCTTCGACAGAATCGTGAAGATGGTGCGCGCCTCCATCTCGGCGGGGAGGAGCTGCGCGACCGCCACGATCGCCATGATCACGCCGATCAGCGACATCACGCCAAGACAGTAGTCCTTGATGAATTTGAATTGGTCATCGAACGAGAATTCGCTGAAGAGGTTGGCGCCCGCCAGCACCACGAGCCCGAAGACGAGGATGACATTGAGCACCCGCTGGCGGAGGGCCTCCAGGAGGGTGTTGCGCGCGATGGCGGCGATGCGGGCGAGGGGATTCATCCTTTGTCGCCCCCCGCGCGGCGCACCTCGCGCACGAATATCTCCTCGAGCGTGAGCCTCGGCCGACCGACGGCGACGAGCTGGGCGCCGGCCGAGGCGAGCGCGGCCCGGATTGCATCGGTCCGCGCCGCGTCATAGCCCGAGACCTCCAGGGTGGCGCGGTCGCCCGAGGAGAGTAGCGAATCCAGCGGTCCCTCGACGATCTTGCGGCCCAGGTGGAGGATGGCGACGCGGTCGCAGACCTCCTCGACCTGCTCCAGCAGGTGCGAGCTGAGGACGACGGTCTTTCCCGCGGCCTTGAGGCGTAGGATGAGGTCCTTGATGTCGCGCGAGCCCATCGGGTCCACGCCGGCGGTCGGCTCATCGAGCAGGACGAGTTCGGGATCGTGCACCAGCGCCTGCGCCAGACCGATGCGCTGGAGCATGCCCTTGGAATATGTCGCCAGCGGGCGGTCGCGGCCATGGGCGAGGCCCACGAGCGCGATGAGTTCATCGATGCGCTCGTCGAGGCGCCTGTTCGGCACGCCGCAGAGCCTGCCGAAGAAGCGGAGCGTCTCGGCGCCAGAGAGAAACCGATAGAAATAGGGGCTTTCCGGGAGAAAGCCGAGGCGGCGGCGGGAGTCGGGGCGCGCGGGCGGCTCGCCGAAGAGCTCGACCTCGCCGCGGGTCGGGGGTGTCAGGCCCAATATCATTTTGAGCGTCGTGCTCTTGCCCGAGCCGTTTGGCCCGAGGAGACCGAAGACCTCGCCCCGCCGGATTTCCAGATCCAGGTTTTCGACGGCGATGACGCGCCCCCGCCTCCAGTGGAGCGGAAAGTGCTTGGCCACGCCTCGCAACCGTATGGGGTGCGTGTCGCTCATCACCGGATCTCGAATCCCCTGAGCCCGGTCCCTGTGGACCACGCCGTCTCCTCGCGACGGATGAATCCGCCGAGATGGCTGTCTCGGATGGCCTGAAGGAATTCCTCCAATTCGGCGCGCTGGCCCTCGGCGACCATCTCGACTCGGCCATCGGGCAGGTTGCGCGCCCAACCGCAGACATCGAACCCGCGGGCGACCAGCTTGGCGCTATAGCGGAAGCCCACCCCCTGCACGCGCCCCTCGTAGAAAACCTGTACGCGCTCGGCCATAACCCAAAGTGATCAATGGATGGAGTCCCGATACCACGAATGGGCACGCATGGGCGCGGATCCTGGCGGCCGGCATTCGTGCCTGTTCGAATCCATTCGTGGCTCCGGATGCTCCATCGCGGTTCAATTCGCTGTTGTGCGCCGGAATGCAAAAAATTGCTCGGCTGCGGCGGTGGTTTGCCGCGCGATCGCCTCGAGGTTTGTGCCGCGGATCTCCGCGATCTTTTCCGCCGTGATCCGGGCGTGCGCGGGCTCGCAGCGTTTGCCGCGGTGTGGCACGGGCGCGAGGTAGGGGCAGTCGGTCTCCACCATGAAGGAGCCCTCGGGAACGGCCGCCACCGTCTCGCGCAACAGGTCCGCGTTGCGGAACGTCACGATCCCTGTGAACGAGACCATGTGGTTTCCCGAGATCAGCTCCTGGGCCTGGTCGGCCCCGCCGCCGAAGCAGTGGAAAACGGCGCGCAGCTTGCCCGTGAAAGGCGCAAGGATATCGAGCGTGTCCCGCCAGGCCTCGCGCTGGTGGACAATGATGTTGAGGCCAAGATCCACCGCCAGTTCCAACTGTGCGCGGAAGGCATCGGCCTGCCGGTTCTTGTACTCGTCGTCGCCGATGCGGCGCACCAGCTCCCCGGAACCCCCCGCGACGGCAGCAGCGGCGAGATCGCGGAATGGTTCGGCGACCTCCGCGGAGGGCAGGTGGTGGAAATCGAGGCCAGTCTCGCCGATGGCCACGACCTTCGGGTGGGCGGCGAGGGACTGAAGTTCGCCGATCCAGTCACCGGAGGCATCTTGCGCCTCGGAGGGATGCAGCCCCACCGCGGCAAAGACGCCATCGAAACGCTCGGCCAGCGCAATGGCCCGCCGCGAGGAGGCCGGATCGGTGCCGATCGTGATGATCCGCGCCACCCCCGCCTCGCGCGCGCGCGCGACGACGTCGTCGATATCCCCCTCAAAGTCCGGAAAGTCCAGGTGGGCGTGTGTGTCGATCAGCTGCATGAGAGACCCTCTGATGGACAATGCTGCCGAAGTGGATGAGTCGCAAGTAAAAGCGGTTATCGGGGGGCCGCGCGCCACCTCATTCGCGCCGGCCATTGAGGTGCGCCTGGAGCAGGCAGAGGCCGCCGATGCCGTAGTACGTGTACTCGATGTCACACTCCGGGTCCGCCATCGATCCGCAGAAGCCGCCCTGCGTTCGCAGATCCAGGATGAACCTCCCGACCGAGGCCAGCCGGACCACGTTCAGGGCGCGCACGCCGGCGAGGCACGTGAGGGCGGTGAACGTCGATAGCAGATCGGCCCCTGGCGCGTCCATGTGTGCCCGGATGCCGCCGTCGGGGCCCTGGAGGCCAACGAGAAACCGCGCGGCCTCTTCGGTTTCCCGCGCATCGGCGGCGCCGATCAGCCCCAGCGCGGCGATGGCGGCGGCGGTGGTGCTGGCCTGGGCCAACGCCTCGCCGGGACGGTCCGCGAAGCCGCCCCCGGGCCTCCGCAAGGCGCGCACTGCGGCGGCGGCGCTCGCGGGTTCCGGGAAGGCATCGCCCGTTATTTCGCACGCGAGGGCCGCGAGAAACGTCAGGTATGCGGAAGGTTCCCGCCTTCCGGGTTGGGCGAATCCACCGCCCTCGGCGCGCTGGGCGCGCAGCACTTCTCCCGCATTCTCGGGCCAGGGCATGGCGATTTCCCGGCGACGCAGCAGCCGAACCGCATTCAGTCGGCTGAATAGATCCACGAGGTCGGTGGCGCGACGCAATGATCGGAGGTACCGATCGACGCGCCCGAACCCATCCGCCGGCGCATCGGCGAGGTCCAGTAATCGCACGCCAAAATCGGTGTAGTAAGTGTCGGCCGATCCGCGGCGACCGCGGTAGCCGCCATGGGCGTCGGCAAAAGGCTCCAACCACGCGAGCACCGAATCGCGCAGGGTGGGGGCGAGGCTCTGCCAGCCCTCCCGCAGACGGGCATCGAGTTGTCCGAGAAATCCGGCGGACTGGGAACTGTGGATTTCTTTGGAAATCATCCGTGGCATTCTGATTTTTCTGCAGCGGTCGCCGCCGTAGCTCGCGACGTTGCCTCAGCTCGGGTCGAGGACCACGCGGACGAGGAAGCCGAACAACTCGCGCATCGGCGCGCCCTCCAGAGCGTCCGCGACCCGGAGGGCCCGCTCGCGCAGTTTGGCCACCAGCGCGCGGGCCTTGTCGAATGCCCCGGTGTCATCGTAGGCGCGGCGCGTGAGTTCCACGCGTGCCTCGTGCGATGGCGCGCCGGCGGCCTGCTCCAGGGCATCGGCGCCACCGGCCTCCAGGGCGAAGGCCCGCAAGATCGTTGGCCGGGAGAGCGCCGCATCCTGGCCGGATTCGATCTTGTTGCGGTCGTCGGCGCGCCAGTCGTCCAGATCGTTGAGGATCTGGTAGCCCTCGCCGAGGCACGCCGAGAACCTGCGCAGCACGGACGCCTCGGGCACGGCGTCGGCCGCGCGCAAGCCCGCGTAGAGGGCCGCCTCGAATGCCGGCCCTGTCTTCATCGCGTGAATGGCGAGCACATCCAGGGCCCGAAGATCGTTCCGGCCCGGGTCCGTTTCCATTTCCGCGCCCTGGCCGCGGCATAATTGCAGGTGCGCGGATGTCAGGTGATCCAGGATATCTGCGACGCGCTCGGCGCCCAGCGCCCCGCGGCCGCCCGCCACCAGCCGGTAGCCGAGCCCCACCAAGTAGTCGCCGACGTTCAGGGCCGCGGGAACCCCGCGCTCCTGGTGCAGGGTGGCACGCCCATAGCGGAATGGGCTGCCGTCCTCGATGTCATCGTGGACCAGCGAGGCCTTGTGCAAGGACTCGATCGCGAGCGCCAGCCGCCTCACGGGCAGTGGCAGCAGCTCCGCCAGGTTCGCGTCGGCGCGCAATGCCGCGGCACCGTGCCGGGCGACGGCATAGGCCGCCAGCGTCACGAAGGGCCGGAAACGCTTGCCTCCCTCCCGCAGCCACTCGATCGCCAGCGCCTCGGTGCTCGTGCGGGATTCCGCGGGCCCGCACCGTTCGAAGGCACCCCGTTCCACAAAGGGTGCCAGCAATTCCTGCAGCGCCTCCGGCGCGCACAGGCGGCGCGCCTCGCGCAAGAGCGGCAGATAGGTCTGTGTGGACACTTGCGCGGAAGACTGCTCCCGCAGCATCCCCTCGATCAGCGGGGTCTCGGCCTGGGTGTGCACACAGCCGTTCGAGAGAAGCGGAACCGCCAGATGCGGGATGCCCAGCTCGACGACGCGCGCAAAGGACTTCTCGAGCGAATCCAGGCAGGCGACGCCGAGCACCGCGTCGCGCCCCTCATCCAGGATCTCGTTCGTGACCGCCGTCGTGCCCTCGGCGATCAGGACGCGATAACCGAGCGCCTCGGCCTGCGCCTTGAGCCCATCGATGCGGCAGGATCCACAGCCGGCGCAATGCAGGCCCAGCGAATCGTATTTGCCCGCGCACTTGTCCTCATCCCGCATGCAGTGCGGCAGGAGGAAAAGCCGCCGCCCGAAGGGCACCGCCGCAAACGCATCATGCCAGAAGGCGTTGTTCAGGGCGACCATCGCGAAGCCGAGGAATGATTCTGGCAATCCGGCATTGCTCAGGAGGTCGCGGCCGGTGGCATCGAGGAATTCGCGGGTGGGGGCGCGCGACCGATCATGCTGCGCCATGGCCCGGCCCGCCGCCTCGCGGATCCGCTGGCGCAATTCATCCGTCGGTGGAACGGACTTGATGTCCACCGGTTCGGCTGGCTTGAGTCCTGGCGGGCCGATATGCATTTCCTGTCCTATCCCCCGCTGGGGACCCTTAAGTTCGCCATTTCCCTTCCGGATAGGCTCTGAGGAGCGCCGCGCCGTGTCAATACGCGACCGAGCGCCTCGACCGTCCAGATGGCGGGGTAGGCAGCCTCGCTATACCACAATCGGGCGAAATACAAACCGATGGGCGCAGCCGCGAGCCACGTGTCGGCCTCCACTCGATCCACGAGGTAGGACGCGCCCCGGTCGAGCGCCTCCCCCGCTTCCGAATGGGGCGCTTCCGCGAGCGCCGAGACGGCCAGTGCGGTCTCTTCGATGGTGGATGAGAGCCCCGCGGCGCTACCCCATCCGCCATCGCGATTCTGGGATTCCAGCAGGAACCGCTGGCCGCGCCGGGTGTGGTCGCGACCGGGCTCGAATAACGCCAGTGCTCGCAGCACGCGGGCGGTGCCGATGACGGGGTTGGTTTGGTCGTGGGATCCCTGATTGCCAAACCAGAGCGGATGCCATGAGCCGTCGGCGCGCAACTCCCGCTGCAGGTACCGGAGCCCCCTTTCCTTGGCCCTCTGGCAATCGGGGCGGCTGGATTCCGGGTCCGCGGCATCGAGCGCCCGCAGGACGTGGGCCGTGAGATCCGGCGCGCTGCGGTCGAATGGCAGGTGCCCCCAGCCGCGGCAAAAGGTCGGCCATCCGCCGTCGGAATTCTGAAGATCCAGAAGCCATCTCACGCCCGAATCGACGGCCGCGTGGCGTTCGCTGGCGCGCGCCAGCGCGAGGATGGCCCCGGCGGTGTCATCGGCGTCCGGCACGCCACCGGGCAAGTCGGTCCACGCCCATCCGCCCGGCGGCGAATCCGTGTACGGATGGCGGCGGAGATGCTGCGCGGCCAGGATCCAGTCCCGCGTCCCGCCGATCTCGTGTGCCCTGCCCGCTTCGGCCAAGGCCACGGTGGATGCGGTGGTGATCCAGACGGAAAGATCGCTGTCGATCGGCCAACTCCCGTCTTCTCGCGCCGAGGCGCGCAGAAACGCAAGGCCCTTGCGCGCGACCGGCTGGCCCGGACCGAAGAGGGAGACGAGGCTCATCGTGACAAAACTCGTCAGCGGCACGGCCTCCAGAAACCCGCCGCTGGATGGCTGGATATTCTCCAGCTTGCGGAGGGATGCGCCGGTCGCGGCCGCCCGCACCCACCGCCGCAGGAGGCTGCGCGACGCGTTGTGCCGGTCGATCGCGAGGCCGACGGCGATGAGGGCTGGCAATGCGTAGCTGACGACGTGCAGTCGCAGGAAGCGGAACCAGGCCGAGGGACACGCGGCAAGCTCGAAGGGAAGGGGGGGGACCCCTTCCCATGGCGTGAGCCCCGCCAGCGCGAGATTCGTGAGGATGGGGACGGCGAACGTCCGATCGGGTGCGTAGGCGGCACAAATGGCCTCGCGGCGTTCGTCCTCCGTGGCACCGGCCACGCGGCAAAGATATCCGTCCAGCCGCCGCGACGGTTCATCCCCCAATAATGGACCTTGGCGCCCCAGCGCCAGCGCCGCGCGCACGAGCAGACTGGTGGAGAGATTGCTCGGGCTATCGGTCGTATCACCCCAGCCACCATCGGCATTCTGTGTTTGGACGAGCCATCCGACGCCGCCGCGAACAAGCGCGTCATCCTCTGGCAACCCGGCGATCGAGAGTGCGCTCACGGCCGTGGCGGTGGAGAGCGCCGACGAGGAGAGCCGGCCCCTCCAGGAACCGTCCCCGCCGCGCATGGCCAGCAACCTGTCCGTCGCTTTGCGGAGGGCGGCTTCGAGGCGTTCTCGATTCGGATCGCGCGCAACCCCCGTCCTGCCTCCCATGCTCATCCCGCCTGGTTCCCTTCCGGCAGGCCATGGGCGCCAGCCCGCCAGTGGTTCCAGCGCAGCAGCAGCCACCACTGGATGATCTGCCCGCTTCCCATGGAGCGAAGGAGCGCGCGGCGCCACAGCGGAACACCCGCGCCGCTCTGGTTATCCCAATAGAGGCGCGGGATCCATTTGAAGTTAAGGCGATAGCACGCGCGAAGGAGCTGCCAGTGGCGCGGCGTTAAATCCCCGGGCTCCAGCGCCCTGCCGCCGTTCACGGGTGCGTAGATGACGGGGAACACCGCCAGCCTCCCCTCGCGGAATCGGTTGACCCACTCCAGCGTGCGCGCGACATCCTCGTCTGTCTCACCCGGGAGGCCGATGATTAGACTCACGAAGGGGAAGTAACCCGCGTCGATCAGGCGCTGGACTTGGACGGCGGAGAACTCGCCCCACCCGCGCGGATATCGCCCTCCCAATTTCGCGGCGCCACCATTCTCCTTGAGGAGTCTGCCGGAAGCCGTCTCGACGCCCACGTTGACCCAGAGATACCTCTGCCGTGGGCCATCCGTCAGGAGGCACCGGATCGTCGAAAGATCGGAATCGCCAAACTGCGCGACGCTGCAGAGATTCGCGTGGTCGATCTGCAGAAGCCTCACGCCGGGAACGGCGCGGATCATGCGGACCAGCTCGATCAGTGCGCCCGGATTGGCGCGGCTGCCTTTGCCGCCATAGCGGAAGAAATCCTCGCTGAGCAGCGCCAGATTGGATTGTTCCCCGGCGATGTTGGCCCGCACATCGGCAAGGATCGTCTCGGGTGGCAGGTGGACCATCGGCTCCCTGGCGATGGTGCAAAAGTGGCATCCCATGCCGCAGCCGCGGCTGATCTCGACGGCGCCCATCGTGCTCGGCGCGCGTATGAATGGGATGTCCCGCGCCACCGGTCCCTGGCCCTCTAGCACTTCGGGCTGGGCCCCGCCGCGCATGAGTTTCCGGAAGATCTCGGCGACATTGGCCTCCGCATAGCCGGTGACGATGTGATCGATGCCCGCGGCCCTTCGTTCCTCGGGGGACATCTGCCAGGCGCCCGGGCCCCCGAGAACGACGCGGGCCCCGGGAGCCCGCTCCGAAACGAGGCCCCGCACGCGGCGCAGGAGGCGCTCGAAACGGTCGCGCGGAACGATGCGCCCACCGGCAATGGCCGTCATCGTGGAGGAGTTCATGCCGCGGCCCGCGGGTTCGCCGGAGGAGATGCCGATCACGCGGGTGCGGGAACCGATCGCCGTCGGCAGTTGCGCCTCGTCCACGACGGCGACATCGGCCGGCGAGAAATCAGCGCGCAAGAGCGCCGCCTCGATCCGGCGCAGGCCCAACGGCGCGCGCTCGGCAAATCCGTTCGCGGAACCCCGGCGGGGCATGAGCAGTTTTTCGGTGATGAACCCGGGCGTCGTGGTGGTGGTGCTGGCCGCCAACATGCCATCGAAAAGCAGATCGTACCGCGCGGTCAGGGTGCGGTCGGCGGTGAGGACGATCGGGTACCCGGGATCGGACACGTCAGCGCGGCCCTTCCTGAAGTCGCTCCAGGCCATCCAGCAGTGCGTCGAGCTCGTCGCGGTCCCTTTTCGCGGCGACGCGGGGGCGCCCGCACTCGTCGCACGCGGGTGCGCCCGGTTGCGGGGCGGGTTTTCCCGCCTGGCCGCAGCGGGGACACGGCAGGCCGGTGCGCGCATAATACATCTTTCGTGCGGCCGCATCGGGCTTCGGGAATCGGCCCGGCGCGCCGGCGATGGCGGGGTCCTTGTCGTACAGCGCAAAAATTAGCGCGCCCTGGGGGCAGATCCGACTGCACGCCGGACAACCCGGCTTGCACCGATCGGGATGGACGATCCGCACCTTCTTTCTCTCATCCATCTCGTACACGCCAAAGAGGCAGAACTGAAAACAGCTTCCGCAGTGCGTGCAGCGGCTCTCGTCCACGAGCGGGTACCAGCGCGCGCCGGCCGACGCGTCCCGCCTCTGGATGGAGCCCGCGCCCGAGGGCGAGCCGAGCCGCCTGGATAGCTCCGCAGCGAGAGGGGCGGGGGCCTCCCGCGTGCGCGAGTCCACGGCCAGGCATTCCGTGCGCCAGGCACCATGGCGGCGCAGCAGGGCCTCTATCGGCCTCGGGTGCAGCGGCAACAGGAAAACCGCCCCGCCCTCAAGGGACGCGAGATCGCGCCAGAGTTCGCACGCTTCGGCGACGTGATAGAGATTCGGGACGAGCCACACGTCAAACCCAGCATCGCTCAAGTGGCGGGGCAGCTCGTCAAGCCGCCCGTCAGAGGCGTCCAGTGCGAGCACGGCGGTAGGTCTCACGTTCTTCCTCCTGATGCGAACTGCCAAACAGCATACTGTCCCGCGCGCAGGTAGCCAAGAAAAGGCCACCCCCAAACCGACGTTCGATCACAAAATGACGGGGTCGGGTTCATTCGTATCATCCGCAAAATGGGAAAGACCAGTCATCTGAAAATTCACATGCCGAATCGTAGGAGCCTGCTTGCAGGCGATTCGAATCGCGCGCAAGCGCGCTCCCACGTCCCATTTCTTTCTCCGGTGGAGCCCCGGCCGCGTCGGGCATGTTGTCTGATTCGAAGATTCAGGTCGGGGCGCCAGAGCAATATGCCATCACGAGATCACGCCGTTGACCACATTCTCCAGCGGTTCGCCGCGCACCGCGGCACGGGCGATGCGGGCGGAGGTGCGCCTCATTTCCAGTTGCGACTCCGCGCTGCAGAACGCCGAGTGGCAGGTGACGATCAAATTCGGGGTGGCGGCCTCCTCGGCCGTTTTGAGCGGTTCGTCTTCCACCACGTCCAGTCCGGCGCCGGCCAGTCGGCCCTCGCGCAGCGCGGCCAGGATGGCCGTCTTCTTGATGATCGCGCCCCGGGCCGTGTTCACGACGTAGGCGGTGGGCTTCATCAGCGCGAGCTCGCGCTCGGCGATCAGGTGGCGCGTCTCGTCGTTGAGAGGACAATGGATCGACAGGACGTCGGCTTTTGCCAGCAACTCATCGAGCGTCCTTGCGCGGCCCACGCCGACGGCCTTGTCGGCACCGTTGGGCAGGTAGGGATCGTAGAAGCAGACCTGAAACCCGAGCGCCTTCGCCCGCAGCGCGGCGGCGGTGCCGATGCGCCCCATGCCCACGATGCCGAAGGTCAACTCCCGCAATCGCCGCAGCCTCCGCTCGACGGGGATGAGCCAGCTCAGGCGCTTGGCCTCCGCGTCGAGCGGGAATAGCTGCCGGCAGAGGGCCATCGCCAGCGCGATCGCGTGGTCCGCCACCTCCTCCGTGCCATAGTCGGGCACGTTGCAGACCGCGATGCCGCGCTCGCGCGCCGCCGCGATATCCACCGAATCAAAACCCACGCCGTTGCGGATGATCACCCGACAGTCGCGCAATCGGCCAATGCCCGCGGCGGTCAGGGGCATGTTGTGCCACACGATCATCGCGCGCGCGCGGCAGGTCTCCTCGTTGAGGTCGGCGTCGGTCGAGCAAAGATAGCGCCGCAGATCGGCATCCTCTCCGATGACGGCGCGCTCCACGGTGGATTCGGGATCTCCCCTGGGTGAGATGGTCCAGTCAACGATGGCGATCAGAGGCTTTCCCATGGTGACGAGCGCGGTGGCAAGATGTGGGCAAGTTATCCTGCGACCCGCCTTTTCTCCATCGAATTCCCGCCTTGGATCGACCTCCCCGGTCCGGTCGCAAACGCGATGGCACGCCACACATTGATGCCCTCCGTGCATCTGTAACATTTTCCCTCCAACACGTCAGGAATTAGTGGCACCATACGCACGCACCCATGACCACCGATCCAGCATCGCGGTCATCGACACCGCACCCCCGCGAAGCGCGCGGCGCGGATTTTCGCACGACGCGATGGACGCAGGTCAACCGGGCGAAGGCCGACTCGGAAGAGGGACGCCAGGCGCTCGCCGATCTCTGCGATGCCTATTATGAGCCCGTCGTCGCGTTCTTCAGGTGCGAGCTCCGTGAATCGGACGCGTCGCGCGAGATGGCGCACGAGTTCTTTGCCCGCGTCCTTGCAGGCGATGCCCTCGCAAGCGCCGAGCGGGAACGCGGCCGGTTTCGCTCATATCTGCTGGGCGCGGTTAAGCATTTTCTTTCGCATCGACGGGAGGCGGCGCGCCGGCTCAAGCGCGGTGGCGGGGCGGAATGCGTGTCCTTGGATGACGATGATAGCGCCGTGGTGCGGTCGCTCCCGGACCCGACGGCGATGGGCCCCGACTCGGCTTTTGACCGGCAGTGGGCGTTGACCGTGCTGGCGCGGGCTCTGGAGTCGTTGCGCCTCGAATGCGCCGCGGAGGGGCGCGCGGCAGTGTTTGAGCAGACAAGGCCATGGCTCACGGGCGATGCGGCACAAGGCGATCAGGCGGCGGTGGCGGCGAAGTGCGGATTGAGCGCCGCCGCGCTCAAGGTGGCCGTGCATCGCATGAGGAAGCGATTTCGCGGGCTGGTGAAGGCGGAGGTCGCCCAGACGCTCGATGATCCCGGTCAGGTCGAGGCTGAGATGAGCGTCTTGTTTGCCGCTTTAGGGGGCTGAAGAAACCTTGTAACCAATCCCCGCTTTTCTGTCAGGACATGGCATGGGCGAATCAACTTCAGTCACGAGATCATGTCCCCGATGCGGTGCCACGCTGCCGTCGGAGGCCACCGCGGGCCTGTGCCCCCGCTGCCTGATGGCCGAGGCGATGGCGCCGACAGACCCGGGCACGGAGCCCGCCGGACCCGGGAAGGCGCTGTCGCCAGGGGAACTCGCGCCGCACTTCCCTCAATTGGAGATCCTCGAATGCCTCGGCCGCGGCGGCATGGGCGTCGTTTACAAGGCCCGCCAGAAGAGCCTCAATCGTTTCGTCGCGTTGAAACTTCTCGCGCCCGAGCGCGTGGGCGATCCGAAGTTTGCCGAACGCTTCACTGGCGAGGCGCAGGCGCTGGCGGCCCTGAATCATCCGAATATCGTGACCATCCACGATTTTGGCCAGGCGGGTGGCTTCTATTACCTGCTCATGGAATTCGTCGATGGCGTGAACCTGCACCAGGCGATGAAGGTGGGCCGCTTCACACCGGAACAGGCCCTGGCCATCGTGCCGCCCGTCTGCGAGGCGCTCCAATACGCGCACCGGCACGGCATCGTCCATCGAGACATCAAGCCGGAGAACCTGCTGCTGGATAAAGAGGGGCGTGTGAAGATCGCGGATTTCGGCATCGCGAAGATGTTCGCGGCGGATCTTCCGGGCGCGGGCCCGGAAGAGTCCCAGCCCGCCGGCACGCCACAATACATGGCGCCAGAGCAGAAGGCACATCGCACCACCGACCATCGCGCGGACATCTACTCGCTCGGCGTGGTTCTCTACGAAATGCTCACGGGTGAACTGCCCGGCAAGCCGATCGAGCCGCCATCGAGAAAGGTGCAGATTGACGTGCGGCTCGACGAGGTCGTGCTGCGCGCGCTGGAGAAGGATCCCGAGCGCCGCTACCAGCACGCGAGCGATGTCGGGACGATGGTCGAGACGATCACGAGCGCGCCCGCGGGCACCGCGGGCAAAGCCGCACAACGCTCGGATATGGTCCGCATCTTCGAGATCTTATCCGGCACCACCTTCACGTCCCCGCTGGCGATCAAACTCCTCAACGTTTCGGCGCTCGGGTTCCTCGGTTTCCTGTCCGCCCTTGGGTCTTTGCCGTTTCACGAGATGCGATGGTGCTTCGGGTTTTCTGGCTTCTTCGGTTTCTTTGGGCTGATCGGCGTCGCCTTTCTTATCGAGATGTCCACCCGGAGAAAGACAGGCCAATCGGTTACGGGGCCGCGGCCTCTCGTGGTCGTGGGATGCCGCGGCAACAAGGCGGTGATCCACTGGCCCGGCGTCGCGCTGAGCTTCGTCCTGACACTCGCGGTCACTGGAACTGCGGCGATCGTGGCATCCTCGGCCCTGGCCGACAGAATCGATTCAAGCGCCATTCTCATCGCCGTCTTCCTCGCGCTGATGATCACCGGCATCCGCATCCGGTGCGGGCGGAAGATACCGGTGGATCGGTTGACATCGCTCGATGAGGGATGTGGTCCCGCGAACGCTCCTCCGAGGAATCTGCCGCTGTTCATCGAGCACGCGGGGCGACGGCGCCCCTGCTGGCCTGGCGTGTTGTTGTTCTGCGGGACGATCGGATTGGTCGTGCTGGGCGTCAATCTCGCGATCGCGCTGCTGCTCTGGCTGCTGACCGAACAGCCCTGGCCGCTGTTCCAGCCCCGCGAATTGCCATGGGTGCTCGTACTGATGGGGGCCTGCGCCGTCATGCGCCTGGCGGCGTTGAAATTGGGTGCCAGTGACCAGGCGCGACCCGCTTCCGCCCCGGCGGCCAAGGTCAGCACGGCGCGGATAGTCATTATCGCATTCCTGGGAATGGCGGTGGCGGCCGTCATCGCGGTAGCCGTCGCGCGTGTGACCCGGTTGATAGCCAGGGCGCCCCTGACCACGCCGATCGACGGTGGCTCGATGAACGACATCGCCAGGGTTGCGGCATGGGTTGTCATCGCCATCGCGGCGGGTGCTTTCATCGTCTATCGCATCGGGCGCAGCAGGAAGGAGCCGCCCGGTGAGGCGCGGCGGGGGGCGGCGCCGGATCGCACCCTGTGGTCTCCCTTCCAGCCGCCGTTGGTTCGGGAGATTTGCGCGCACATGACGGAAACCGAGAAGCGGGAGGCCATGTGGCGGGGATTGCTCTTCGGACTCTGGAATGCCGGGACGTTTTTCGGTCCATTCTTCTTCATCTGGTTTTCCTCCGTACCGAAGCCGCTGAACTGGATTTACGGGGGCGCCATCCTTGTCATCGGGCTATCCCTTTATCCGCTGTTACGGCGAATGGACCGAGAGTTTCTTGCCTCGACGGCCTGGGCGCGACAGCGGGGGATCACGGCGGAGCAATTGAAATCGACACGCCTGAATCGCCGGGCGCGAGATATGATCTCGAGCATCATCGTCGCCCTGACACTCGCGCTCCTTCTCCGCGCTTTTGTCATTGGGAATTACCGGGCCAAAACGGATGCGGTGAGTCCCGAGATCCCGCGGGGGAGCTGGATGCTGGTCTACAAGCTGGCCCGCACATTCAAGCCGGGCGATATCGTCGCGTACTGGTGCGGGCAGAAGGTTTTTGTGGGCCGGGTGGTGGAATCCGCGTCGCACGATGGCGTCGTGCAAGTCGTGCGATCGCAGGCGCCCCCGGAACCCATAGGCACGGCCAGGATCATCGGCAGGGTCGTTTTCAACACCCGTGCCACGAGTGCGGCGGATCGGCAGATCGGGGAACCGGTGGCGGGTCCGGCCATCACCCGAGCGACCGGTCGCGCCGGCCGTGTTGTCATCGAGGGCCAAGGCGCCGCGAATGCGAGGTTTGTCATCGGGGTTGGCGGGGGGTCAATGAAGTGTGGCTTTCTCAGCGATACGCCGTTTACGGCCACTATCGCGCGCGCGTGGTGGGGAGGAGGATTGCATTGCGTCATCAAGGATTCACGCGGCCATGCGCTCTTTACCGTTGATGGCAAGACCGGTCCCATGACGGAACAGCAGCGGGGTCGGATTGTGTTTCGCAAGGGCACGCTGGTACGACAGCCCGACGGGTCGTACATCGTTGGCGAGTTCCAGCCGGAATCGGGCGCGCCGGTCGCGATCGTGATCCGGTTGGAGAGCGTGGGCGAGTCCGCCGCCGCGAAAAAAGCACCACTTGAGGTACTCCGCGTGCAACTCCGTCAGGCCCGGGAAGCCTTGTCTCTGGCCGAATCCCAGTTCAAGGCGGGGACGCTCGACGCCCGCAAGTTTCAGGCGGCAAAGGACGCCGTGGCCTTGCTGGAGGCCCGGATCACCGGCGATCCAGTACAGATCGCCCGTGTGCGGTTGGAGGCGGCAGAGAGTCAGCTCCGACTCGCTGAAGTCCTGTTCAATGCGGGGGCCATGAGCTTTTCCGACTATCAGGCCGCGAAAGGTGAGGTCGAAGTGCGGAAGGCCGAGCTGAACGCCGTTCAGGCTGGACGATCCGCCATCGCGCCCGGCCCGTAGGATTCGCACGCCGGGGTCGACGTCCCTCCCCCGATCATCCTGAGCGCGACCGTCAGGGAGCGGTCGAAGGACGCGCTCACTTGCCAGCTGTAGCGAAGGGCTTGCGCCCTTCGGTGGGGGCCATGGGCAAGATGCCCATGCCACGGTCCTGTGGCACGGGCGTCCCGCCCGTGGCGACCGAGCGAACGCCGAAGCCGGGATGTTGGGAAAATCGCCTCTGGCGATCGGCTTCGCCACGGGCCCACACCTTCGCCGTGCCCCTACTTGAGTGCGGGTTTTTTTCCGCGGGCAGGTACAGCGAACAGGGGCCAATCCGGCGAATCCACGCGCGCGCGAGAGAGATACGCGTCCAGCTTCGCCGTGACATCGGGGTATCTGGCGGCGACGTTGTCTGCCTCGGCGGCGTCGGCGCGGAGATCGTACAGCTCCAGGGGCGCGGTGCGGCCGCCGCCGCGAATGGCTTTCCATCGGCCTTCCATGAGCGCCGCCTGTGAGTCGGACGCGCCGCCGCCGTGATACTCCCAATAGAGGAATTCGTGCTTCTGCTGTTCGTTGCCCCGACCCAGCAACGACGGCACAAGGCTGATGCCGTCGAGGCCGTCGGGTGTTCGCGCCCCGCCCAATTCGGCCGCCGTCGCCAGGAAATCGCCGAAATAGCCGACGTGTTCGGTGATGCCCGCGGGCCGGATCTTGCCAGGCCAGCGCGCGATGAATGGCACGCGGATGCCGCCGTCGGTGTGATCGCGCTTGAAGCCGCGGCACGGGCCGGAGGACTTGAAGAAGGCCGTGTCGTAGCCGGTGAATTCCTTCTTCTCGGGGCCATTGTCGGACGAGAAAAGCACCAGCGTGTTCTCATCGATGCCGAGCGCCTTGAGTTTCTGCAAAATCGAGCCGACCTGCGCGTCGAGGTATGAGATCATCGCCGCGTATCCTTTCTCGGGATCCGGCCACGGTTTGTCCGCGTAGGGGCCGAGGTCCGGGACTTCGGCGCCGTTGCCGAGTTCCTTTGCGGCCTCGTTGTTTGCGTGTGGGATGGTGGTGGCGAAATAGAGGAAGAAGGGGCGCGCCTTGTTGCGTTCGATGAATTGCAGCGCCTCGTCGAGCATCAGCTTCGGGCTATAGGCCACCCTGTTCGTCGTGATGCCGCCGGTACCCCACGCGCCCTCCTTGCCGACCGGGATCGGGCGAATGCGATTGGGCAGTGCAACCTTCTCTCGGTCCCGCCAGAGCCATTCGGGAAAGTACATGTGGGCGTGGACCTGATCGAGGTACCCGAAGAACAGATCAAAACCCTGCGCGAGCGGGTGCCCGGGCGTATCCGCGTCGCCGAGCCCCCACTTGCCCACGAGGGCGGTCGCGTAGCCCGCCTCCTTGAGCAGCGCGGCGACGGTCACGTCCTCGCGCGCGAGCGACTGCCTGAGGCGCTGCGTGGTCGGAGCGTTGCCGCGCACGCGGCTGTGGCCGCCGTGCTTGCCCGTCATCAGGACGCAGCGCGATGGCGCGCAAACGCTGGCCCCGGCGTAGAACTGCGTGAACTTGATCCCCTCGGCGGCCAAGCGGTCGATGTTCGGCGTCTGGATCAGCCGCTGGCCGTAACAGCCGACATCGCCGTAGCCGAGATCATCCGCGAGGATCAGCACGATGTTGGGGCGCGGGCCTGCATCGGCGCCTCGGACGGTGCCCGCGGCCAGCAGCACGGCCGCCATGGCGAGGACGCATCTTTGAACGGCGATCATGGCAGGAGCAATGAGTATCCTGATGACCGCCTCAGAGAAAAGAAATTTTCCGCCGATTCACGCAGGGAGGGACGTCGGCCTCGGCGTCCGCGATTCACCGGCCGCGCGCCACCTTGGGCCAACCCGGTCCGCGAGGCCGCGGGCCCTCCCCAAGATTCTGTCGTTGGGCGTTGTTTGTTGAATGTTCATTGTTGGGCGTTGAGATCGGCAATCAAATGAAGCTTCGCGCCGGGCCGTCCTCGTCATCGCCCGCGAGCGGGCTCCTACAGCTTTTGGATCCATGCCGGAAGATCGGCGACGGAGGGTAGGATGTCCGTCACGCCCCGGGCGAGAGCCTCCGCCTCGGTGAGGTGGCCCGTCAGCACGATGACGATGGGCACGGACTGGCTCTGGGCCATCAGGATGTCCGACGCGGCGTCGCCGACGCACAGCACTTCCTGCGGGTCGAGCCCCTCGACCTGCAAGAGCCGGCGCAAGTGATAGCCGGTGGGCTTCTGCTTGTCGGGGTCGTCGGTGTCGGATGTGGAAATGGCGTGGCGGAGGTGCCCGCGCAAGCCAAAGCGGTCCAGCAGGCGACCGAGATTGTCGCCGTTCATTCCGGTGACGACCGAAAGCCGATGGTCGCGCCCCAATTCCTCGAAGCACTCGCGCACGCCGGGCACGAGCGAGGCCGTCTCCAGGAAAAGGTCTGATCGCACCAGCCGCCGGTAGTTGGCGACGACCTCATCGACGCGGTCTGGATGCTCGGGAATCATGCCCTCGACCTCGATGCGGGCCGACTGCCCCCAGCTCTGGAGGATGCGCTCCCGGGCGATGGCGCAATCGATCTCGATCCCCGCCTCGATCGCGGCCCGATGGTAGCAGAGGAAGTAGCCGTCGTTCGTCCCCTGCCAGAGGACCCCGTCGCAATCGAAGATGATGTGCCGGAGCATGGACCAGTCTATACATGGGGCGTCAAGGCAACCCAGCGATACCTGACTTTTCCCAAATTACCCATCCCAGATTCCGCTGACTCCGCCCGTTGATCATGCTACGTTTCAAGCGTGGGACTCGAACCGCTGCACCCGATTCAGATCCGGAGATTCCGGGAGATGACCCCCGCCGAAAAGTGGCAGGTGGCGCTCGGGTTGCTCCGGACAGCGCGCCAGACGCGGGCGGTCGCCATCCGGACGCGCCATCCCTCGTGGACGAATGAAGAAGTCGAGCGGGCCGTGGCCCAGGAGATCGCCCGTGCCAGAACCTGACCTGATCGAGATCTTCGTGCGCCCCATTCACGATGCCGGGATCGAGTATCTCGTGTCCGGTTCTGTCGGATGCATGTTTTTCTCGGAACCGCGTCTCACCCTCGACATCGATATAGCCATCGCCATGCCGGACGATGCCCTGTCGCAGTTATCGAGCATTTTTCTGGAGACCGGCTTCTACTGCCCGCCGCCAGATGTCCTCATCTGCGAGAATCGACGTGAATGCCGTGGCCACTTCAACGTGATTGATATCTCCACGGGCTTGAAGGCGGATTTCTATCCGTCCCGCACCGACCCGTTTTTCCACTGGGCGTGGGAGAACCGTCGCCGCGCCGATTATCCTCACGGCCCTATTTTCTACGCCCCGCCGGAATATGTCTTGGTCTGGAAGGTCACATACTACCGCGAGGGCCGAAGCGAGAAACACCTCCGTGATGTCCGCCGTATGATCGAAGTATCGGGCGGCGAGATAGACAATGCCCTCCTGGAAGCCGAGCTCGATCACCGCGGACTGATAGACACGTATCGATCGATGCTAGCCCAATAGGTCCGGGTGGGAGGCCCCTTATTTTTCCGCCACGACCATGGCGTGGATCTCCAGCTCCGGGATGGTGACGCGGAGGCCGGCGGGGGTATCCTCCGGCTGGAGGGGGGTATCGCCGGGCACGAGGCGGATATTGCGGAGGGATTTGTCGCGGAACGTGACCCGGATTCGGCGGATGGGCAGGACCTCGCGTCGGAGGCGGAGGCTTTCGCCCTGCACATTCTGGGAGCGCCCGAAGGAGGAGATGTCGTTGAGCAGGTGAACGACGAGGCGTTCGCCCTGGTGGTGGGTCATGGCCTGGACGCAGGAGGGCGCCTCGACCTCGGCGGGCGGCGGCTCCCCGGCCGCCTCGCGCGCGGCCAGCTCGATGAGGCGGCCGAGGTATTCGTGGCCATAGCGGAAAAAGGACCAGGTGATATCCGCCGGAAAATAGAACACGCGACCCTTGCCGAAGCGCGATTCGATCAGCGCGGGCGCGGCGATCGTTTCTCCCGGCGCATCGCCCTTGCCAGCGCGGTAGGCGCTCAGGGCCAGGGCAGACCGTTTCCCATCCTGCCCCTCCGCGAACAGCATGCGGCAGTGCAGCGGCACGTGGCGGGTGATCTTCCCCTCGGGTGTCGCGACGGACCGGAGCTTCAGGGTTTCCAGCACGATGGGGTCCTGGCTCCATCGATGCGCCTCGCCGAAATATATATTAGCATTGGATATTCTCGGACCGCTGTGGGAGACCCGCATGACGCGGTTATCGAAATCGCCGGTCCTGCGCGCCCCCAGCACGTCGGCCAATCCGAAACTGTCGCGGGGCTGGCCGAGCGGGTCATACAGCGAGGTCTCGTACGTCGTGACGAGGCCGCCGCCCTCGCGCACGAATTTCCGGATTGTCTCCATCTCGGCATCGGACATCGCGGCGCAATTGGGCATGAGGAGTACGCGATGTGGCTCGAGGCGGCCCAGCTCGAGGTCGCGATCGGTCACGAGCGAGACGGGGAGATGGCGCTCGAGCATGGCTTGGAATGCGCCGTAGATGCCCTTGACGTACCTCTCCTTCGGGTCGTCGCGCCCATACCAGAGTTCCGAGCGCTCGGAGACCACCAGCCCGCACCACGGCGCGAGACGCGAGCCGGCGAAGTATTTGTCCCTCGCGGCGATGTCCTTCATGTAGGCGGCGAGCGTGTCCCGGCCGGGCACGGAGTGCGCGGGGACCGAGCCGTTGGACATCATGGTCATCACGCGGATGCGCGCCTCGGTCTCGGGCACATTTCGCCAGCCCGGGAGAGTCCCGGCTCCCCACATGAACGCGCGCTTCTCGCGGCAGATCCCGGCGAGGTGCCAATTCATGAAGTTGTGGCGCGTGGGGAACGCGAAGAAAGACGGATCCACCACGTCGTACCACCCCGTTTCCTCGAGCAATCCGTCGACGCAATCGGCCACCCGGATCGAGCTGCGGATGTTGCCGCGGTTGCGATAGACCCAGGCGCTCCACGAGTTGATGATCAGCGCGGCGTCTTTGTTGGCTGACTTGATCGCGCGATTGAAATCCAGCAGGGCGTCCTCGATGGAGCGGTACTTGAATTCGACCCACTGCGGCCACAGGGGATTCGCGAAATCCTCCTTCGTGGGCGGATCCTGCCCCGTGAGCCCCTTGAACTTAGCGCGGCACGACGCGCAATAGCACTCCGTGGCACGGGCGTGGAACATGTCGAAGAAAACGCCGTCCACCCCGACGTCCTTCACCAGTTCCACGATCCGGTCGCGGACGAGATCGCGCGCGCCAGTATTATAGCAGTAATAGTGGGAGGGTTTTCCATCAGCGTTGAGCGCGTGCCACTCTGGGTGTGCCTGGCCGACGCTCTCGGGTTCGCGCTGCGCCCAATAGTACGTGACGTAGCGGATGCCGTGCTTGTGGCAGAGCGCGACCACCTCGCGGGTGCCGTCGCGGGCGCCCATCTTCGGATCCGGGGCGCCGTGTTGGCTCTTCCAACCGATCCCCTGCCAGCCATCGCCGCTCTGGCATCGGGAGAACATCATCTGCACCCCGGCAGCCGCAAAATCCGCAATGACCTTCTCCGGCCAATCCTCGATGGCCTGGATGTTCGGAAGATCCGTGTAGGCCACTCGGGTGATCCCCTCCAGCCATGCCGGCGGCGGCGGCGCGTCGTAGCGCCCCGCGGGAGCGGTCGGCGAAGCCGCTTGGGCGCAGGCCGTCGCGAGGGCCAAACCGACGCAAGCTATCGGCGCGAGACGCGGATTGGATTTCATGGGCGGAGCCTATGGTCTCCACCCATCAACGGCAATCTCCGTCGCCTCAGCGCTGCCGCATCTCGCGCTCGATCAGGGCGCGGCTCGGGAGCGGGCGCCGAAACGCGGTGACCAGGTCATTTGACTTGAGGAATGTGGGGACATCAAAGCCACGCTTGGGTACGGCGTAGATCCCGGAAGAGCCGCGGGCATCGAGCAGTTGGCCGCAGTAGAGCACGTGGGAGCCCACACGACACTTGCCCTCGAGGCAGTAGTAGCGGATGCGCCCTGGCGCCGCGTCGATGTAGACCGTCGTGCCGAGGATCGCCGCCACAGCAACGCCGCCGTAGACCCGGCGCTCGCCCTGCCCTTTCGGGAACACGAAAAGGCCGCGGCCCTGATCGAGGCGGTAGTCTCCCCGCGTCAGATCGAAACGGAACACGCTATTAGGGCCGATGCGGATCAGTGCGCCGTTGTCGCACGACATCTCGGCCCGCGATTGGCGTGCCGTTTTCGCGAACTCGTCGGACGTGAAGCGCTGGCCCACGGCCGCGGGGGTCTCGCCCCGGGTCACCAGGGAACCGACGCTCACCTTGCCGACGACCTCCGTGAATTGCGCCGAGGGGGACCCGGCGCCCGCTAACATCGGTGCGCCAAGGCCCAGCAGCAGCCCGGCGGCGATGTGTTTGGATGTTTGAATGCCATTGCAGAATAATCGATGGCTCATGGCGCCCTGTAAGCCCGATCCGTGATTTGGCAACTGCACGAACGGGCCTTGGTCAAAGGCCGATCCCACGATACGCTTATTGCATGAGCCTCGATTTGCGGGGCGTGGTTGGCGCGGCGCTTGTCACCGGATCCTTCGGGTTGGCGGCGGTCTCCTCGACCGCGGCGAGCGCCGCCACCTTTCCCAGGCACGTCGAAATGGGTCCCCCCGAGACGGTCCTCGCCCACGGCCGGTTCGGGCTGACTTATTTTCCCGACGAACGCCTCACCGTGGTGCGCGACCGGCCGTCCTATCGCGCGCTGATCGCCGCGGGCGTATCCTCGTATCTGCTTGAGGGGCCAGGACCGACGCATGGCGCAAGTTCTTCGAGGGCGATTTCACCGAGCCCGGCATCGGTGGGCGCGACACGCCCATCGTGACGGGGAACCAGGAGAATGAAGCGGCCCTGTTCCCACACGTGATCCACTTCCCGTTGCCGCCGCAGTTCGTGATGCTGTTTTGCCTGAACGCGCGGGGCGAGGATGGGGATCCGGCCCGGTCCGGCATCTACGCCGCGTTTTCAGACGACGGAATCGCTTGGCCGAAGGAAAGATTCTTGCAGGTTTGGAAGGTGCCCGTCCTGCCGAAGATCGGCCGGAGGCTCGCCTGGCATCCGACCTTTGTCCCGGATGACGTCGGCGACTGGCTCGGCTGGCTGTACTACGGCTACAGCGAGACTTGGGGCCATGGGTCGCCCCACGAACCGCACCACTTGATGCGCAGGCCTCTATCCTTCACGATGTCACGCGCACCGCACCAAGGAGCAAATGAGCGCGCCCCGGCCCTGGACCCTTGAGCTTGCGGGGATGCCGCATTTTGACGAGGCCATGCGGCGCGTCTCCGCGTGGTACGAGCAGGCGGTCATCGATCGCCCACCGATCCGGTTTGCCCGGCACAACGTGCAGCACGATGCGGGCCGCCCATTGGACATGTCGCGCTGGTCGACGCTCAAGGACCGCTGGTTCGACGCGGAATACCAGGTCGAGGCATTCGCGCAACGCGTCCGGGGCCGGAATTTCCCGGCCGAGACCTTTCCGGTCTTCTGGCCGAACCTCGGCCCTGAGGTCTATGCGGCATTCTACGGCTGCGAGCTTGTCTTTCAGGATGTCACGTCGTACGCGAAGCCCATCGTCCATGACTGGGATGACATGGCCACGTTGCGGCTCGACATGGACAACCCCTGCCTGCGCAAGATCGACGAGATCACGCGCGTCGCGCTCGATCGCGGAAAGGGGCTCTTCCTCGTCGGCTACACCGACCTGCATCCGGGCATCGACTGCGCCGCCGCCTGGCGCGACCCCCAGAGCCTGTGCGTGGACATGGTCATGGAACCCGACGACGTCAAGATCCTCATCGACCTCGCCAACCGCGACTTCGCCAGGGTCTTCGACCATTTCCATGGCGTGCTCAGGGGGCATGGCCAGCCGTCGGTGGGGTGGATGGGCGTCCCCTCGTTTGGCAGGCTGCACCTTCCCGCCGCCGACTTCGCGAGCCTCGTCTCGCCCGAAATGTTCGACGAATTCATCCTCCCCGCGTTCGCGCGCGAGATGGAGCACGTGGACCACAACATCTTTCACGTCGATGGCCGCGGCGTCGCGAAGAACATTGACCGCATTCTGGAACTTCCCAACCTCAACGCCATCCAGTGGGCGCAGGGCGTCGGGAATGACCGGCCGATCCTACAGTGGGTCCCCCTTATCAAGAGAATCCAGGCCGCCGGCAAATCCGTCATCGTGGACTTGGCCCCGGCCGAACTGGAGGAACTGATCGGACAGCTCCGGCCCGAGGGCCTCTTCCTCTGGATCGCCGCAGAGCCCGGGACCGAGGAGGACATCATCCGGCGGACCGAGCGATGGTAGAATAACTCCGTTCCAATGGCCCATGCGGAAATTTCTGATCTTGGGAGCACTTCTTTCAATCGTTCGTCCTGAGCCTGTCGAAGGACGTGCTGCATACGCCATTCGCCCTTCGACCGCTCGCTGCGCTCGCGCTCAGGACGAACGGCTGCGGTGTGAGCAGATTATCGCAACGCTGCTCTTCGACACAGGAGGGACCGCTGAAGCCCGCTTCCGTTTTCTTGCCGCCCCATTTGCGCCTCTGATAGCATGTCGCCATGACTCAATATCTCGCGGTCGATCTTGGTGCGGACAGCGGCAGGGTGATGCTGGCGACGCTGGAGGGGGGCAAGCTGAATCTGGAGGAGATGCATCGCTTCGCGAACACGCCGGAGCCGAGGGGCGATTCGCTGCGATGGCGGATCGAGGTGCTGTTCGGCGAGATCCTCGCGGGGCTGGCGAAGGCGAAGGCCGCGGGGGCCCGACCCAAGAGCGTGAGCTGCGATTCGTGGGGGGTGGACTACGGGTTGCTGGGGGCGGACGGCAAGCTGATGGAGCCGCCATATATCTACCGCGACAAGCGGACCGACGGTGTGCCGGAGGCTGTGTACGCGAAGGTGCCGAAGTCCGAGATATTCGATGCGACGGGCATCCAGTTCATGCAGTTGAACACGCTGTATCAGCTCGTCGCGGCCGACGCCGAAAAGGGCGCGCCCCTGCGCAAGGCCGATCGCTTCGTGATGATCGGCGACCTCATGAATCACCTCCTGTCCGGCAAGGGCGTGGCCGAGCGCTCGCTGGCCAGCACGAGCCAGCTGTTCTGTCCGAGGAAAATGGACTGGGCCTGGGGACTCATCGAGCGGTTGGGGTTGCCGCGCAGCGTGTTTCCGCAGATCGTCGATTCCGGGACGCGCCTTGGTCCGCTGCTGCCCGAGGTCGCTGCGAAAACGGGGCTGGAGGGCGTCGGCGTTATCGCCTCCTGCTCCCACGACACCGGTGCCGCGGTGGCCGCGATCCCCGCGGCGGCGTCTGACGACTGGGCCTATCTGTCCTGCGGCACGTGGTCGCTGATGGGCGTGGAGCTGCGCCACCCCCGGATCAACGCGGATGTCCTGGCGGCGAACTTCACGAACGAGGTCGGCTTCGGCGGCACAATACGGTTCTTGAAGAACATCACGGGCCTTTGGCTTGTGCAGGAATCGCGCCGCGCGTGGGAGGCCGAGGGCAAGAAATTCGATTTCAAGACCCTCGAGGAGAAGGCGGCCGCCGCGAAGCCATTCCAGGGCTTCGTGCGCACCGACGACCGGCGCTTCGGGAGCCCCGGGGGCATGCCGGCCAAGATCCGCGATTATCTCAAAGAGACCGGCCAGCCCGCGCCCGAAGACGAGGGCTCGATCATCCGCATCGCGCTGGAGAGCCTCGCGCTGACTTACCGGGAAACCCTAGATCGCATCGAGGCGCTCACGGGGCGCAAGATTGCGCGCCTGCACATGGTCGGCGGCGGCACGCGCGACCGCCTGCTCTGCCAGTTGACCGCGGACGCCATCGAGCGGCCCGTGCTGGCGGGTCCGGTGGAGGCCACGGCCGCCGGCAACGCGCTGGTGCAGGCGATCGCCTCCGGCGACCTCAGCGATCTCGACGCGCTGCGCGCCGTCGTGCGGTCGTCCTTCGAGATCAAAGAGTATCGGCCCGTCGGCGGAAAGGGCTGGGCCGAGGCCCGCGCGAGATTTGCGAAGCTCGAGGCGCGGTGACTTGCGGGCCGCGCCACCGGTTGTTATCGGTTTCCAACCACGAATGGACACCAATGAACACGAATATCAAGTCGGTGGAAATTGGTGTTGATTGGTGTCCATTCGTGGTCCAGAACCGCACCCACGGGCGTGCGAGAGTCTGGACCACGGATCGCGCGGGTGGTTCGTCGGGGTCCTGATCAACCCTTGCTCTGGAAGACGAGCGCGCCCTTCTTGGCATCGACGGTGACTTGGGCGCCGTCGCTGATCTCGCCCATGAGCAATTTGCGCGAGAGGGCGGTCTCGATCTCGCGCTGGAGGTAGCGCTTCAATGGGCGCGCGCCATAGACCGGGTCGTAGCCTTGGCGGGCGACGAATTCGCGTGCCGCCTCGGTGAGGTGGAGCTGGATGGAGCGTGCCTCGATGCGTTTGCGGATGAGGTCCAGCTGCAGCTCCACGATGCGCTCGATCTCCGCGAGGGTGAGGGGTTTGAAGAGCACGATGTCGTCGACGCGGTTGAGGAATTCGGGCCGGAAGTGGGCGCGCATCTCGCGAAGGACGCGGTCCCGGATGTCGTCGCTGATCTCGCCGCGGTCGCTGACGTTTTCCAGCAGCAGGGGGCTGCCGATGTTCGACGTCATGATGATGATCGTGTTCTTGAAATCGACGGTGCGGCCCTGGCTGTCGGTGAGACGGCCATCGTCGAGGATCTGGAGCAGCACATTGAAAGCGTCGTGGTGCGCCTTCTCGATCTCGTCGAATAGGATGACGGCGTAGGGCCTGCGGCGGACTGCCTCGGTGAGCTGGCCGCCCTCCTCGTAGCCGACGTAGCCCGGGGGCGCGCCGATGAGCCGCGCGACGGCGTGTTTCTCCATGTACTCGGACATGTCGATGCGGATCAGGGCCTCCTCGCTGTCGAAGAGCGCCTCGGCGAGCGCGCGGGCCAGCTCGGTTTTTCCGACGCCGGTGGGGCCGAGGAAGATGAACGAACCGATGGGGCGCTTCGGGTCTTTGAGGCCGGAGCGGGCGCGGATGACGGCATCGGCGGCGGCCTGCACGGCCTCGTCCTGGCCGATGACGCGGCGATGCAGCAATTCGTCCAGGCGGAGGAGCTTTTCTTTTTCACCCTCCAGGAGGCGGGAGACGGGGATGCCGGTCCAGCGGGCGACGACCTCGGCGATCTCATCGGGCGTGACCTCCTCCTGGATGAGGCGACGCGCGCCCTCGGCACCGGCCAGCTGCTGCTCCTTTTCGCGAATCTTCTTTTCCAGCTCCGGGATGCGGCCGTACTGGAATTCGGCGACGCGGTCCAAGCGGTGCTCGCGCTGGGCCTTTTGCATCTCATTCCGCGCATGCTCCAGCGCCAGGCGGAGGCCGCGGACCTCCTCGATGCCGGCCTTTTCGCCATCCCATTGGGCCTTGAGGGCGTCGCGCTGCGCCTTCTGTTCGGCGAGGTCGCGCTCCAGGTCGGCGAGGCGTTCGCGGGAGGCCTTGTCCTTTTCCTTCTTGAGCGCCTCGCGCTCGATCTCCAGCTGCATGATGCGCCGCTGGAGGCCCTCCAATTCCTCGGGCATGCTCTCCATCTCGGTGCGGAGTTTTGCTGCGGACTCATCGACCAGGTCGATGGCCTTATCGGGGAGGAAACGGTCGGAGATATAGCGGTGCGAGAGCGTGGCGGCGGCGACGAGGGCGGCGTCCTGAATGCGCACCCCGTGGTGCAGCTGGTAGCGCTCGCTGAGGCCGCGGAGTATGGAGATCGTGTCCTCGACGCTGGGCTCGGTGACGAGCACGGGCTGGAAGCGGCGCTCCAGGGCGGCGTCTTTTTCGACGTGTTTCCGGTATTCGTCCAGGGTCGTCGCGCCGATGCAGTGCAGTTCGCCGCGGGCGAGCATGGGCTTGAGCATGTTGCCGGCATCCATGGCACCCTCGGCCTTGCCCGCGCCGACCATGGTGTGGATCTCGTCGATGAAGAGAATGATCTGGCCCTGTGCGGCGGCGATCTCGTGGAGGACGGCCTTGAGGCGCTCCTCGAACTCGCCGCGGTACTTCGCGCCCGCGATGAGTGCGCCCAGGTCCAGCGCGACGATGCGCTTCTCTTTTAGGCTCTCGGGGACATCGCCCGCGACGATCCGTCGGGCGAGGCCCTCGACGATGGCGGTCTTGCCGACGCCCGGCTCGCCGATGAGCACGGGGTTGTTCTTTGTCCGCCGCGAAAGCACCTGGATGCAGCGGCGGATCTCGCCGTCGCGGCCGATGACGGGGTCGAGCTTGTTCTGGCGCGCGAGTCGGGTGAGGTCGCGGCCGTATTTCTCCAATGCCTCGTAGGTGGTTTCGGGATTTTGGCTGGTGACGCGCTGGTTGCCGCGCACCGCCGTGAGCGCCTGAAGGAGCTGGCCCTCGGTGATCTTCAGTTCGCGAAAGATCTTCGCGACGGCGGTTTCCGATGGCTCTCGGAACATCGCCAGCACGAGGTGCTCCACGCTGACGAATTCGTCCTTGAGCCGCTTGGCGTCATCTTCCGCGCGCGCCAGGAGCTGGTTCAGGCGCTGCGTTACGGCGATGCTCGCCATGGGGCCGGTCGAGGCGATCACGCGCGGGAGGGAATCCAGCGCCTGTTCCACGCGGCCGCGCAACGCTTGCATCGGCGCACCAGCGCGCTCGAACAGACGGGGCACCAGTCCCTCGGGCTGTTGGATGAGCGCGAGCAGCAGATGCTCCACATCGACGGCCTGATGGCCCAGGCGCGTGGCGATCCCCTGCGCCTCCACCAGCGCCATCTGCGCTTTCTCGGTCAATCGATTCATGTCCATCGGTGTATAAGACTCCCTGCGGATTAGGTAACGGTTCGATCCTGCAGAGAACCTAGATCACGATTCGTGCCAGCCTGAAGATGATCGTATTGATTTTGCAACATGCTGTCGTTGAGGTATATATGGATAATTGATGCGCGCCAGGGCCCTTCGCGGCAGTGCCAAAATGACACTTTCGAGGGACTCTGATTGACAGTCATGGGCCGAATGCTGCCGTCTTGCGGATCGTTGTGGTGCGACGCGGACGGGCTTCCCAAAGTCTGACGGGTTCTTACGATCCGCGCATGGGCAAGGACTTCGAGGTGATCGATTTCCAACAGACGCCACTCGGCGATTTGATGCTTCGACGGAGGACCGTCGCTACTCTGGGGGGTCTGGAAGTTTTCGAGGTGAAGCTTGGCGATGAGTTCTTGATGACGAGCTTGTTCCATGACGTGGAGGTCGCTTTAGCGGATTTCGCTCTGGCGGAGTTGGACGGAACGGCCCTGGATGTTGTCGTGGGTGGTCTCGGGCTGGGATACACGGCGCTCGCGGCCCTGAAAGACGCGCGCGTGCGCTCGCTGGCGGTGGTCGAGGCTTTGAAACCCGTGATCGACTGGCACAATCAAGGCCGGGTTCCGCTGGCATCGCAATTGGTGGGCGATCCTCGCTGTCGATTCGTCCACGGAGACTTCTTTGGATTAGCCGCGGTTCCGGGAGCGGGGTTCGACCCCGAATGTCCTGGGCAACGCTTCCACGCCGTCCTCTTGGACATCGACCACTCGCCGCGGCACCTGTTGCACCCGCGCCATGCAGCGTTCTACGAGCCGGACGGTCTCCGCCAGTTCGCGGCGCACATGCAACCCCGGGGCGTTTTCGGTCTCTGGTCTGACGATCCGCCGGACCCGGATTTTCTGCGGAATCTCGGCCACGTCTTTATCAGCTCGAGGGCGCAGGTCGTTAAATTCTACAACCCGCTCCAGGGCCGCGATTCGGCGAGCACCGTCTATATCGCACGGGTCGAGTAAACGGAGGGGCCCGCGACCGGCGCCCTGATGGCACATGGTTGGCGCCTGATCAGCGGCGTGGACAGTCGGCGCCTGCGGCAGAGAGCACCCACATTTGAGGGCCTCTGGGCCAGCAGGGTGCGGCGGGCCATGGCCGGCCTCAATGATCGCGGTATTTGTATTTGTCGCATTCCGCGCCATAGTCTGCGGGCCGTCGGTCGGGTTCGGATTACCGGCCGGGAGGCACCGTGGAGGATATGGCGATGGTACAGGATGATTCGTTGGTGATGCGGAAGACGCGGGAGCTGTGCGAGGTGATCGTCGCGCAGCCAGAGTTTCGGTCGATCCAGGAGCGGGTGAGCGCGTTCGAGGCGGACCCCGAGGCGCGCCGGCTGTACGACTCGCTGGTGGAGCGTCACCAGCAACTCCAGCGGCAGCAGGAGATGGGCCGGGTCATCGGCGATGACGAGATGGACGATTTCGACAAGTTGCGCCAGCAAGTCTTTGACAACGGGGTGGCCAAGGGATTCCTCGATGCGCGCGAGCAGGCGCACAACTTCCAGATGTCCGTGCGCCGATTCGTCTCAAAGACCTTTGAGCTGGGGCGCCTGCCGGAGCCCGAAGACATGGATGGCGGCGGCTGCTGCGAGAGCGGCTGCTCGTGCCATTAGGCCGCATCATTCAGGGGAAAACTCGACGCCCGTTGCCGCCTGAGACAGGCGGCCCACAAAACTTGTGGGGCGTCTCTGCGAGACGGCAAACGCGCGCGTAGTATCAGGGCATCATGCCCGCCCGCCCGCCGGCGGTCATCCGGGGCACCACCGGGGGTGAAAATGAGGCGTAGGAGCGCGCTCGCGCGCGATTCGCGCATGGAGTCGCCTGCAAGCAGGCTCCTACGATTCGGTGTCCGGATTTTCGAGCTAGGCCCGGACGCCGGGGCCGACGTCGCTCCCAGATGGGACCGGATGCCCCATGCGCATTCCATCCACGGAAGGAAGCGCACCGGTGATCTTCAGCGTTCCGGGTCGGCATCGGGCAGGCGGATATTCCACTTGAGCGCGGCCATGCGCAGCAGGGAGGTCTTGGCCTCAATTGCGTAGGCTGCCCCCGTGATGCTAAACAGGGCCAGGCCAAGCGCGTCGGGTATGGGGAGGAATCGCTCGAGTCGCCGGATCGCGCGGGGCAATCGTACGCCAAAGGGCTTGGGGAGAACAATCCCGATGCCGATGGCCGCAACGCGCGTCGCACGACACCGGTGGAAGGACCTGCGGCCGCGCGGGCCGCTCGCGCAAGCGGCCGGATTACGCTGTTGTCATTACTGCGGTCGTCCTAGGATGCGCGCCGATGGGCGTTGTTCAACCGGACTGGATTTTGCTGGCGGTGGTGGGAGTGCTGGCGCTGCTGGCGGGGGCTGGGCTGGGCTGGGCGATCAGCTATGCGCGATTGCACGGGCGACTCGCCGCGGCGCGGGAGGAGAACGCGGTGCTTCGCGAGCGGCAGGAGGGACTCCAGCAGGCGGGCGACCGGATGCGTTTGGAGATCGAGGCCCTGGCGGGGAGGATCTTTCAGGACACGACGACGGCATTCCGGAAACAGAGCCAGGCGGATATCCAGGGATTGCTGGCGCCGCTCCAGCGGCAGATCGGGGATTTTCGGCAGCGCCTGGATCAGGTCCATACGGCGGAGACCGATCAGGTCGGGCAATTGAAGAACAAGCTCGACGCGATCGAGCGTCTCAACGTGCAGCTCACGAGCGAGGCGCACAACCTGACGCTGGCCTTGAAGCAAGATCCGCAGGCGCAGGGTGCCTGGGGCGAGATGACATTCGAGAATCTCCTGCAGGCGGCGGGATTCCAGCCGGGCAACGACTACGAGACGCAGGCGGTATTCGAGGTCGAGGGGCGACGGCTGCGGCCCGACTTCCTGATCAAGGTGCCCGCGGAGCGGGAGGGCGAGCCTCCGCGCCACCTGATCGTGGATTCGAAGGTGTCCCTCACCGACTACGAGCGCTTCTGCCGTGCCGAGGGCAAGGAGCGCGAGGTGGCCCTGCGCGCGCACTGCGATTCCGTCAAGCGCCACATCGACGAGCTGTGGGAGAAGGGATACCACGACATCCCCGGCCTCAGCACGCTGGGCCGGGTGTTCATGTTCGTGCCGGTGGAGTCCGCCCTGGCCGTGGCCCTGCGCGCGGTGCCCGATCTCCAGCCGTACGCGATCAAGCGGAACGTCGTGCTGCTCTCACCATCCCTCGCGCTGTCGGTCCTGACGGTGGTGGCCGGACTGTGGCGCGCGGAGCGCCAGCGCCGCAACATGGGAGAGATCGTCGAACAGGTCGGACGGATGATCGACAAGCTTGCGGATTTCGTGGCCGACCTAGACAAGGTGGGCGAGAGGCTCCATCAGGCCGAGGAGAGCCTCGCGAGCGCCCGGGCGAGGCTCGCGACCGGAAAAGGGAATGTCCTCAACCGCGCCCGAAAGATCGTGAGGCTCGGCGCGCCCTCGAACAAGGCGCTGCCCCCGCCGACGGAAGGCGAGGGCGACGAGGAGGAAGAGGGGGGCTGAAATCGGCGCGCGGCCGCGCGCAGGCTCCGGACGCCGGGCGGCGGGCATTCGGGGCACGGCCGGGGCAGAAAATGGGATGTGGGAGCGCGCCTGCGCGCGACTCGTGGATGGAATCGCCTGCAAGCAGGCTCCTACTGCACGGCATCTGAATTATCGAGCTGGATTCCATCCGGCAGCTGCCGGACCACCGGGGCAGAAAATTCGTAGCGAAGCCGATCGCCAGAGGCGATGTTCCCAACATCCCGGCTTCGGCGAACGCCCGGTCGCCACGGGCGGGACGCCCGTGCCACAGGACCGTGGCATGGGCATCTTGCCCATGGCCCACGCCGAAGGGCGCAAGCCCTTCGCTACTCAGTCGTTACGCCCTATTTTCGAGCTAATCGGATCTTCTGCGAGCGCGTTGCGATGGTCATGTGCTGGGAAGCTGGCTGAAAATCCGCGAATGGGTAGGTGATGGCGACCCGCAGCTCTGCGGTTCCATCAGGGACGGGTGCTTGTCCGGTCCATGCGTCGCCGGGCGAGATGGGATCCTTGTGTCCGATCTCGATCCGCCTGGAATCCAGGGTGTTTCCGGAGTCGTTTAGCGCGGACATGGTGATGATGAGGGTCTTGACGGTGGCGAGGGGGAGCGCGTGGCCGACTCCGACATTGGCCACGGAGTCGGCGCCGGTTGGGGTGATCTCAATGCGAAGGGCACTGGCCACGAAGGCCGCGTCATGTGAGCCGAGGAATGTGTGTCGGTGCCTTGGGCGTCCAGGACCGCCCGCCGCTCCGGCGGCCTGTGGGGCGTGCGGCGGAACGGCGACGGGCATGTGACAATCGACGCAGCTCTTATCCCGCATGGCGGCCGGTCGGGCATCAAAACTTCTTTCTGCATCGCGGTGGCACGTGCGGCACAGTGCTTCCGCTCTCGTGTTGGGGAAAACGGAAGATTCTTGTTCTGGGTGATGGGGAGATCGAATATCCCGTGGTCCGATCATGACGCATTCCGCCGTGCAATGGCACGTCTTGCAGCTGACCCCGAGTTCTCGACCGCCTTGCCGCGCCGTCGCCGATACGCCCCCTTTGCCGTCGAATTCCAGCTTCGCGGCATGACATGCCGCGCTGGTATCAAGGCCCAGCGAGGTGGTCAAGGCGCGCCTCGTTTTTGGTTTTCGTTCGGTCGGTGTGCCGCGCACGATGATCGTCATGGCAACAGATGGCTCTGTGGGGCGCACGCGGCGGGAGTTCCTTGGTGTGGTATCGGCCGGCGCGGCTGTGGGCGGGATCCCGGGTCGGCTCGCCGCGAACAATGCGGGGGACGCAAGCGGACGGCCCTACTGGACGGGGATGCTGGCGCGGGCGGTGGAGCCGGTGCTGGAGAATCTGGCGGCCGGGACATTGAAAGCGAAGATGCCCGTGGAGGCGGCGACGGAGGGGGATGTGCCGAAGCGGCGACTCTTCACGCATTTCGAGGCGTTCGGGCGCGCGATGTGCGGGCTGGCGCCGTGGTTGGAGTTGGCCGACAAACCGCCCGGCGAGATCGAGGATGCGCGAAGGCTGGCGGGGCTCGCGCGGAAGTGTTTGGCGAACATCACGGATCCGGGATGTGCCGACCGCATGGATCTGGGCGCCGGGCCGCAGAATCTGGTGGATGCTGCGTTCCTGGCGCACGCGATCCTGCGGGCCAAGCACGAACTGTGGGAGAAGCTCGAGCCCGGCGCGAGGGATCGGTTGATCGCCGCGATCAAGACCGTGCGGCAGTTCAAGCCCGGCAACAACAACTGGCTGCTGTTCGCCGCGATGGTGGAGGCGTTCCTGGCATGGGCCGGGACCGATTGGCAGGAGGGGCCGATTGAAAGAGCCGTCGCATCGCACGAGGAGTGGTACAAGGGCGACGGGGTCTATGGCGATGGTCCGGAATTCCACTGGGATTACTACAACAGTTTCGTGATCCAGCCAATGTACATCGACGTGCTGGAGCACATCGCGACGTTCACGGACAAGTGGTCGCAGGTGCTGCCAAAGGTCCTCGCGCGCGCGAGGCGATACGCGGCGATCCAGGAGCGGCTGATCGCGCCCGATGGCACGTATCCGGCGATCGGCAGATCGATCGCCTATCGGTGCGGGGCGTTCCAGCTGCTCGCGCAGATGGCGCTGCGCGACCAGTTGCCCGAGGGCGTGTCGCCCGCGCAGGTGCGGTGCGCGCTGGAGGCGGCGATGCGCCGCACGCTGGGCGCAAACGGCACCTTCGACGAGGGCGGATGGTTGCGCATCGGGCTCGCCGGGCACCAGCAGAGGCTGGCGGAGGGTTATATCAGCACGGGGAGCCTGTACCTCTGCACAGCGGCATTCCTACCGCTGGGCCTGCCGGCGTCTCACCCGTTCTGGTCGGGGCCGGCGGCCGATTGGACCGCCCGCTCGCTGTGGGCCGGGAAAGACATGAAGGCTGATCACTCGCTGTACATCGCCCCGGCGCGCCCGAGATAGCATGGAGATTCTCGCGCGGCACGCGGGGAGGGACGTCGGCCGCGGCGAACGAGGTGCGGCCAAGGCCGGTCACCCTCCAGAATCGATTGTCATTCTTGGGGGTCCCGGCAACGGCACCTCACTCGCGTTTCGTGGTCGTGGCACTGTCGGCGACGCATTCGGCAGCGGCCTGAAAGAGCTTGGGGACCCACTCGCCATGGCGCGGGCCTGACTCCCGGCGCGCCTGGACGACGAGCAGGTCGCGATCGAGGTCGCACGCGAAAAGGCAACCGCTGAACGACCCGTGCCCGACGGTGTTTGTGCTGAATATCCAATCTTCCGGTTTTTTGGAATGTTCGGGCGCGCCGACCCTGGTGTTCCGCATCCAGTGCATGCCGATGCCCTCGTCCTCGCCATAGTTCTTTGTTGTCACGTTCACGGGCCTCGGCAGCAGCCGTTCGAATGTCATCGGGGAGATGAACTGCAGCGGGCCATAGCTGCCGCGATTGAGCACCCATTGGGCAAGGGCGCCCAGCTCTCGCGCGGTGAGGTGCGCGCCGGCGGCGGCGTCGTCGACGCGCGCGTCTTCGAAACCGAGGGGCTTGAAGAGGTGCTCGTGATAGAGACGCGCGGCGCATTTGCCGGCGACGATCTCCATGGCTTTCGCGGTGAGGTCGTAGCCCATGCCGCTGTACTGGTAGGTTTTGCCGGGCTCGTTGGCGTCGATGCCATTGAGGATGACGTTCTCGAAATGGGGGTTGCGCATCGCCCCAAAATCGCCGTGCCCCGTCAGACCACTCGTGTGCGTGAAGCATTGGCGGAAGGTGGGAACGTGCGGGTCGTCCTTTGGATAGTCGGGAAAGACGTCGGATGCGCGGCCCTCGAGATCGATCAGGCCCTGATCGACGAACTGGCTGAACAAGAGGGCGGTGACCGTCTTTGTGATCGAGAAGACCTGGCAGCGATAGTCGCGTGCCACGGGTTTTCCATCCTTCTCGTTGCCAAAGGCCTCGTGCGTGACGATGACGCCATGGCGCGCCACGAGGGTGACGAACGGCACGCCGGAGTCCTTAGCCCACGCGCGGCAGACGGCATCGATCTTCGCCTTGGCGTCGGGCGCCACACCGGCCTCGGTGACGGAACCTTCGCGGAGCACGGGCGCGGGAGGACCCGTGCGTCTGCGGGGCGGCTGCAGGACACGCGTCTTCCCGGCGAGTCCCATGAGTTTCAGCTTGAGCCCGAGATGGAAGTCGTCGTTGAGGACGCCGGCCGAGTCGATGGGACGAGCGGGGTGCCCGAGGGGTTTGGCATCGGTGAGGCCTGCCATGAGGATGCTGGCCATTTCGCTGTCCAGAAAACTCCTCAGCGCCGTCTCTTCAAGGGCGCGCGGAAATTCCTCCCCGCGCTCGAGCCACACCTGTTCGGCTATTGGGCCGGGTTGATACGGCCAGGACGCGGACAGCTTCGGCGGTTCGTAGAGCAGCCAGTCATCGGGTCGGCAGTAGAAGGTCATCGCCCGGCGCACGGGTGTTCCGTTGGGGGCGGTCGCCTCGATGTATGCGGCCCAGCGACCGCGCGCGCGCGGGACATCGGCCTCATTGAATTCGGCGTCGAACCACCGCACGCGCGGCTTCGGATCCCCGCCGAGTCGCCGGACCTCCTCGGCATCGCGCCAGACGATCCTCGGGGGTTGGCCCGGATTGAATATATACGAGCAGGGCTTGGCGGTGATCAGTTCCAGTTCCTGGAAGGCGCGGCGATCATCCCGCAACTGCTTCGCGGGGTCGCGGGGCTGGGCCGACGGCACGTCGGCCTGGGCCGCGAGGGTGCGGATGGGGAGCACGGCCGTCGCGAGTGCGAGGATCTGGAGCGGGATACCGATGGGGCGAGGGACGCTGGTCACGCCGGGATGATGCATCGGCAAATGGAAGATTCAATCGCTTCGGGACTGCTGGGCAGGTGCCATGAAATCCTTGCGCGAGATGCGGGGACCACCCATCCTAGGGACGCGGAGTTTTTGAAACTGCGATTGTAAATACCCATGGCCCTCGGAGATGGGGGCGAATCGGAGACGTGGTTGACGCTTATGACGACGCGTGATCACCGGGCAACACGGCGGCAATTCCTGAGAACTTCCTCTGGCCTCGCGGCACTGGGCGCGGCGAGTGGGCTGAATATCCATGTGCCGAGGGCCGCAGCCGCGACCGACGCGTCGCCGCTGTCGCCACCCAATGAGAGAATCCAGAAGGCGCGCGAGGTCGCCCTGTCGGTGCTGAAGCCGAGCCAGAAGGACATCGACCACGGCATGGAGCTGCACGCCGGCTCCCTCGTGTTCGAATCCTACGGCTTTGCGCCGCGGTGCGCCGTGGATGGCGACGCGTTCCGGGCGGCGGTCGATGCCGGTGCGTCGGACGCGGAACTGGTGGACCTGCGCGAGGAGATGTCGATGACGCGCGGCGCCACCGACGCCGCGGAGCGAAAGGAATTCCTCGAGGCGTTCCGTGCGGCGGGCGTGACATGCATCTTCCAGAACGCCGGCGAGGAGGGCAACGATCCGCTGCGGCTCATCAAGCGGCTCGCGCGGTTCACGTTCACGACCGACATGCTCCGCGAGGAGCTATTCAAGGTCGTGAGGCCGGATGACATCGTCGCGGCGAAGAAGCAGGGCCGGCTCTGCCTCTGTTTCAGCGGGAATGGGGTGCCACTGGCTCAGCGGTGGAACAACGTGCGGGACGAACTCGGGTTCATCCGGATCTTCCACCAGCTCGGCATTCGCATGATGCACGTGACCTACAACCGCCGGAATCCGCTCGGCGATGGCTGCGGCGAAGAAAACGATGGCGGATTGAGCGATTTCGGCCACGCCGCCATCGAGGAGATGAACCGCGTCGGGGTCATCGTGGACGTGGCGCATTCCGGCTGGCGCACGAGCCTCGAGGCGGCGAAGGCATCAAAAAAACCCATGGTCGCGAGCCACACGACGGCGGCGGCGCTGTACCGCCACTTCCGCGGCAAACCCGACGAGGTCATCCGCGCGATCTGCGACACGGGCGGACTGGTGGGCATCTGCTGCATCCCCCGCTTTCTCGGCGGCGCGGGGGACATCGGGGTTTTCCTCGATCACATCGGGCACGTCGTGAAAAACTTCGGGGCCGAGCATGTCGCCATCGGGTGCGATACCTCCTACGCGTCGCGCAACGACGAGGCCGAGCGCAAGAAAGTGCCCAAGCGGGCGGATGGCCGCTCGGCGCTCTCGGTGCAGGGCGCCCGCTGGGAACATCTCTGGCCCGCGGAGAGCGCCAAGCCCGCCCCGCACGCCGAGGCGAGCCTCGCGTGGACCAATTGGCCGCTGTTCACCGTCGGCATGGTCCAGCGCGGCCTCAAGGATGACGACATCCGAAAGATCCTCGGCGAAAACATGCTGCGCGTCGCGCGGGAGAATTTTTCCTGATGGGCGCTAGCTCGAGAATCGGGATGTATGGACGTAGGAGCCTGCTTGCAGGCGATTCGAATCGCGCGCAAGCGCGCCCCTCCGTGAAAAACCCTCACGCCCGTCGTGCTCGCCGCGCCGGTTATCGGATCCGATGACAACCGAAGGAGCAAATCATGAACGACCGACCGATCCGACTTGGTGATTTCATCCGTCGCGGGCGCGCCAGTTTTCTGTGCGCCATCATGGGTCTCGCGCACGTCGGGCCCGTCGCGGCCGCCGAGGGCGCGAGGGCGGAGCCGCCGCAGCAACCGGCGGCCGGAAACCCGATCCGCGTCGGCATCATCGGGCTCGACGCGCATGCGGTGCCGTGGACCCAGATCATCCAGGGGCCGAAGGCGCAACCGCCGATGACCGACATGAGGATCGTGGCGGCCTACCCGGCGTTCAGCGCGGACATCCCATTCAGCAGCACGAATATTCAGAAGAACATCGAGACGATGCGAAAGCTGGGCGTGGAGATCAGCCCATCCATCGACGCGATGCTCGCCCGGGTCGATGCGGTGCTGTTGCTGAGCATCGACGGCCGACCGCATCTGGAACAGGCCCGCGCCGTCTTCAAGACCAGGAAGCCGCTGTTCGTGGACAAGCCCGTCGCCTCCTCTCTCGCCGACATCATCCTGTTCTTCAGGGAGGCCGATCAGAGCGGCACGCCCTGTTTTTCAAATTCTTCGCTCCGCTATGGATCGCTGGTCGCCGGCATGGTGAACGACCCGAAGGTCGGCCCCATTCTCGGTTGCACCGCCTACAGCAATGGCAAATCGATCCTCCCGGATCATCCCGAACTGTTTTACTATGGCATCCATGGCTGCGAGATCCTTTTCACGATAATGGGTCCCGGCTGCAAGACGGTCGCCTGCGCCAAGGGCCGGACCGCACAGGTGGCCACGGGCGTATGGGCCGATGGGCGGATCGGGACGCTGCGCGGCATCCTTGAGGGGCCGGTCGGTTTTGGCGCGACGGTATTCGGGCAAAAATCGACGGCGGTGGTCGACAAATTCGAGGGCTATGAACCGCTGCTCGTCGAGATCGCCAGGTTTTTTAAGACGCGCAAGCCGCCGATGACTGTCGAGAAGACCATCGAGATATATGCCTTCTTGGAGGGCGCGGACGAAAGTCTCAAGCAAGGTGGCAAGCCGGTGGCCCTTGATGCCGTCATCGAAAATGCTCGCAAGAAGGCGGGCGGATGAGATGGCCTCGGCGGCCGTGAGTGAAGAATTGGGCAAGGCGCCCCCCGACAAGGCGGGGAGACTCGCGTCGCTCGACGCGCTCCGGGGCCTGGACATGTTCTGGATCATCGGGGGCGGAACCGTGGCGCAGGCGGCGGCGAGCGCCAGCGGCAAACCATGGCTGAGTTGGGTTCCCGTGCAGATGAAGCACGTGCCATGGGAGGGTTTCCATTTCATCGACCTGATTTTCCCGCTGTTCCTGTTCATGATCGGGGTGGCGATTCCCTATGCGCTGGGCAAGCGCCTCGCCCGCGGCGACAGTCGCGCGAAGATCTACGGGCACATCGTTTTGCGGGTCGTCGTCATGATCGTGCTGGGGATGATGGTCAACGGCAGCCTGCTGACATTTGATCCGGCGCAGTTTGAATTGACCTACAGCGTGCTCCAGATGCTCGCGCTGGGTTATCTGGTCGCCGCGGTGCTATTCTTGAACCTGCGCTTGCGCGGCCAGGTCATCGCCACGATCGCGATGCTGCTTGGCTATTGGATCCTCCTGGCGTTCGTGCCCGGCCCCGGCCACGAGATTGGCAAGTTCCGCGAGGGCTGCAACTTTGGCGACTGGGTGACCGAGTGGATGTTCGGCAAATGGCGCGGGCACCAGATCGGCTGGGTCATCGGGATTCTCGGCCATGCCTCGTCGGCGATGCTGGGCGTGTTTGCGGGGCAGCTCCTGCGATCTGGCTTGGATGACCGGCTGAAGTTGCGATGGCTTACCGTGCTCGGCGTCGCCTGCCTGGCGGCCGGGATGTTCTGGGGCGGCTGGATTGCGGCGTGGTTTCCGGGCCTGCGGCTCTTCGGCTGTGACTGGAGCCAGTGGCCGATCTGGTTTCCGATCATCAAGGTCCGATGGACCAGCTCCTACGCCCTGTACGCCGGCGGCATCAGCTTTCTGCTGCTCGCGCTCTGTTATCTGATCATCGATGTGCGGGGTCATCGTCGGTGGGCCGTGCCTTTCATGGCCATCGGTGCGAATTCGATCTTCGCCTACATGGCGTGGTTATTGTGCAGTTCAGCCTTCCGGCGCGTGTCGGAGGTCTTCTTGGGTGGACTGAAGCCCTATGTCGGCCCATGGCACGAGACGATCCTCGCGGTAGGCGCACTGGCGGCGCTGTGGGTCCTTCTTGGCTACATGTACCGAAAAGGGACGTTAGTGCGCATCTGATCGAGCGACGGCAAATCACAGGAGCCCACCATGTCGTCTTCAAGACACCTATCGCGGCGCACATTGCTCCGGCCCGGCGGGGCAGTTCGCCGGACTTGCACGACGGTTGTTAAACTGAACGAAGAGGAGGAATCGGAATGAAAAGGCATGCGGGTATAAATCACCACGTGGTTTCCAAGCTGGCCATCCTTGGATGCGCGGCACTGTTTGCGTGGCCGGGGTCTCTGGCGAGGGCCGCCGAACTGCGGATTGGCGCGGCCTCGACCGAGATCGCGCCCGACAGACCCGTTGCCCTCGATGGCCAATTCAACACGCGCATATCGCGCGGGATCGACAACCCGCTTACGGCGACGGCGGTGGCGATCGAGGCTCACGATGGGAATAGCGCGCTGGACCATGCGGTTTTTTTGTCATGCGACCTCGTGGGGATTCGCCCGACGGTGTCCGGCGCGCTGCGCAGCCGCCTGAAGGACAAATTGCCCGGATTTGATCCCCGGAAACTCATCATGACCGCCACGCACACGCATACGGCTCCCGTCACGGAAGAGGGGAAGTATGAGATCCCCGACACCGGCGTCATGCGGCCGACGGAATACGTCGCATTCTTGGTGGACCGGCTCGCCGAAGTGGTGGAGCGCGCATGGGCGGCGAGGAAGCCCGGTGGCGTAAGCTGGGGGCTTGGCCATGCCGTGGTGGGCCACAACCGCCGCGCGGTCTATGCGGACGGCAAGGCGAAGATGTATGGTCCCACCAACGTCCCAGAATTTCGCGGGATCGAGGGCGGTGAAGACCACGGCCTGGAGATGGTATTCTTCTGGGACGGGGCGGGGAAACCGCTCGCGGCCGGAATCAACGTGGCCTGTCCTTCTCAGGAGGTGGAGGGCCGTTCCACGATGAACGCGGACTTCTGGCACGACGTTCGGGAGCAAGTGCGGGGCGGGACGGCGAAAGATCTGCTGGTGCTGGGCTGGCCGGGTGCAGGCGGCGACATTTCCCCCCACCGGATGTACCGCAAGGCGGCCGAGGAACGAATGCTCAAATTGCGCGGCCTGACCTACACCCAGGAGATCGGTCGTCGCATCGCGCGCGAGGTGAACGACGTCCTTGCATTGGCCGCGAAGGACATCCGCAATGACGTCGTCTTTGAGCACCGCGTCGAGGATCTTGAATTGCCTGTCCGCAAGGTGACAGAGGCCGAGGTTGAGGAGGCGAGAAAGGAGATTGAGGCGCTCAAGAAGAAGGGCGATGCGACGCGCCGGGTCGCGTGGCTGCAATCGGCCATTGACCGCTATGAAAAGCAGGGCGCGAACGATACTGCCAGCGTCGAGGTGCACGTGCTGCGCATCGGCGACATCGCCATCACCACGAATCCCTTTGAGCTGTTCCACGATTATGGCGTTCAGATCAAGGGCCGCAGCAGGGCGCTTCAGACCCTCGTGATACAGTTGACGGGCGGGCCGGGCCGTTATCTCCCGAGCGCGCGGGCCGTGGCGGGCGGCGGTTATAGCGCCGTCGTGCAGAGCAATACCTTCGGGCCGGAGGGCGGCCAGGTTTTCGTGGATCGTACGGTCCAGTTGATCGATGCCCTGTGGCCCGCGCCAAAATGATGGAGCGGAGAGTTTTTCTGCCCCCGATGTTTGAGTTCAGGTGGCTGGTGCTCCTGGTGCCGGCATTTACGGTCGCGGCCTTCCGCATGGATGGGGCACCGTCGCGGGCGATTCCGACTGGCCTGCGTTGCGAATGGAGGGTGGAACCCGCCGTCGTCCGCGATCCCTGCCCCGAGTTCTATTGGGAATGCGAAGGGCAACAGTACTATCGGCTCGCGGTGTCGAAGACCGCTGCCGGATTCGACGCCCCCATCTGGGAGATCACCCGGACAAACGATCTCACCATTGCCGAATATGGCGGACCAGAGCTGGAGAACGGTACGCCCTATTTCTGGCGCATATGGGTCTGGGACCGGGGCGGACGGTCGCCCGGAGCATCGCCGCCGCAGCGATTCACGTTCCGGCCCCGGCCAATGCCCCACGTCTTGCCGACCGTGCGGACGTTCGTGAACTTCGCGGGCGAGTCGGCATGGGCCAAAGACAAGGTCGACATGTGCTTTCGCAGGGAGGCGAAGGCGGGCCGCGCCGACATCCTGACGACCCAGTATGCGCTGATCTGCACGATGGTCGTGCCATCACCGAAGGCGGATGCCCTGCGCCAGTTTTGCGAGGCGCGCCGCGTCGGGTTCGAGGACTGCTTCTGCCATTTCGCGCAAGACACGGAGGTGACTCTCCACGTGGGGGCCGAGGCCGCCAAGAATCCGCGCGAGAAGCGGCTGTGCCCAGGCTGGGACCCGCGAAATGACCGGAACGGCGATGGGGCGGTGGATGACGCCGAGGCGAAGAGCTTCGCTAATCCAAGGGCGACCGCGCGTGAGCGGAGAGCCGCGAGGATTCCGATTTATTTCTGGGGTCCGCCCCGCGACGACTATGTGATGAACGTCGGCGACCCGGGCTATCAGGACTTCATGGCGACCGTCCACGCGCCGGAGATGGCCGAGGGTTTCGACGGCATCTATTTTGACACCGTGCCGACCGATGTCGCGGGCGCGGGCCGCCACAGTCCCGTGGCGGAATATCCGCGCCCTCCGAGCGATCCGGGCCAATGGGTCCGGGACGTGCAGGTGCTGATGGCGAAGATCAAGTTGGCCCTCCCCGACAAGGTCGTGACGGGCAATGGCTGGCGCGCCGATCCGATGGTGATCGACGGCTTCCAATCGGAGAACTGGCTGAACATCACGGTGCCATGCGAGCCCTGGCGGCGGATCATCGACGATGCCCGCGCGTGCGATCGCCGAGGCAAGATCCAGATGCTGCAGCACAGCCCGATCTATGACGAGCGACTGGCGGAGTTCGGCCAGAAGGTTGAGGGCGTCAGCCGCGCGCGGGACCAGCTCTACGGCCTGGCCAGCTACCTCATGGCCCACGGCGATTTCACCTACTTCGGTTTCGGATCGCATCCGTATGCGCACGTCACCGAGCTGTGGTTCGACGCGATCCGGGCCGACCTGGGCCAACCCGAAGGAGAGTATCGCGTCTTTAGCGAGACGCTGCGCTCCACGGTGCAAGACGCAACGAACCTCCTCCCCAACGGGAGTTTCGAAACCGATGGGGGCTGGCGGTTTGCAGAGCCGGTCGAACGCGATGCAGGCACTAGGCACGGGGGCGGATTCAGCGCGCGGATCGAGAGCGGCTCGGCGCAGATCAACAACATCAATAGCCAATACGTGACGTTGAAGCCGCGGACGACTTACACGCTCGGCGCGTGGGTCAGGACCGAGAACGTTTGCGGTTCGCCCGGAGCGCAGGTGTACCCGTACGAATTCGATGGCGCCGCGGGGGCGAGCCCTCAGATCACCGTGACCGGAACCATCGGATGGACCCGCCACCGGCACGTGTTCACGACTGGCGACGATACCACGGGGCGCATCAATTTTCGCATGTACGGCGCGACGGGCACCGCCTGGTTCGACGACATTGAGTTGATCGAGGGCGCCATCTATACGGACACGGTCTTCGCCCGTCGGTTCACCAAAGGGTTGGTCGTGGTGCGGCCCGGAACGGGCTCTTGCTTCGGCGACGAAACGACGACGACCATCCCGTTGCCCCAGATGCTTCGCCCCCTGAATGCCGATGGCTCCCTGGGCGAGCCCGTGAGTACCGTCGCCCTGCGCAATGGCGAGGCCGCGATCCTGGTGGAACCGTGAGCATGCCGCGCCCAGATAGCCCCACGCGGGCTTTTCAACAGGCCGCTAGACGTGCGGCGGATGGTCTGCCACGCTATCCGGGATGGCTGGCGAGCTTCTTACCCGAAGGTCAGGCCTTCGGGCGGTCCCCGGGACGGCGCCCGCCGTTCGCGTCCCCGAAAAAAGAATCCCAATCCATAGAATCGCAAAGGAGGTTCGAGATGACCGACGAAGGCAAGACCACTCAGACTAGGCAATGGGCCATGTTTCTTCACCTCTCGCTGCTCGCGGGGTTTCTCATCCCCCTCGCCGGGCTGGTCGCGCCCATCATCATCTGGCAATTGAAGAAGGCGGAGCTTCCCGAGATCGATGCGCACGGGAAGATGGTCGCCAACTGGATCATCTCGTCACTGATCTACTGCGCCGCCGGAATCGCGCTCACCTTCGTGCTGATCGGCATACCGATCTTGGCCATCCTGGGCGTCATCGCCGTCATCTTCCCGATCGTGGGCGGGATAAAGGCGAACAATGGTGAACTCTGGAAGTATCCTCTGACGATCCCGTTCTTGAAATAGCGTCACGGCCGCAACCCGCCCCGACCCATGCGGCCCGAGCATGGGGCTGGACGCGAGGCCCGCGCCGCGTTACTATAAAAACACAATGAGGGTGATCCTTCCCGCGCGCCGGGGGTCTCTGGAGCAATTCGGCGCATTCAGGTAAGGGGGCGAGATATGCGACGCGAGACCCGATTGATCCCATGTCATGCAAAGAGCGATGGTACCCTGGCGGGACGCCGGGCCTTTCTCGCGCAACTGGCGGGGCTGGCCGGGGCCGCGGCGTTGGAGGGTGCGGGGAGCGCGGGCGCCGCGGAGCCGACGGGGCAGGCCGCGCCACTGCCGACCATCCAGTTGGGCGAGCACCGCATCAGCCGGCTCGTGGCGGGCTCCAATCCCATCCTCGGCTACTCCTATTCGGGACAACATGCCGACCGGCACATGAAGGAGTACTTCACGCCCGAGCGAACGGTCGCGTTCCTTGAAGATTGCGAGCGCGCGGGCATCACCGTCCATCAGTTTGCCGATCCTGACCGCGCGATGCCGTACCTCACGCCGTTGCGCGAGCGCGGCAGCAAGCTGAAGTTCTTTTGCCTTCATTCGGACAGGGAGAAGATTCGGGGTGCCGTCGATGTGGCGCGACCCATCGCCATGGTCCACCACGGGGGTGCGACCGACCGGCTCTTTGCCGAGGGCAAGGCCGATCAGGTGCATGACTATGTGAAGGCGGCGCACGATTGTGGCGTGCTGGCCGGCGTTTCCGCCCACAATCCGGATTGTATCAAGCGCGTGGCGGATGAGGGCTGGGAGGTGGATTTCTTCATGACCTGCTTCTATTTCCTGACGCGGAAGACGGTGCACAAGGACGCGGAGATCCCGATGCTCGACTTCGGCCTGCCGTTTTTCAAGGGTGACCCGGAAGTGATGACGGCGGTGATCCGCCAGGTGCAGAAGCCGTGCTTCGGCTTCAAGATCCTTGGCTCGGGTCGGCTCTGCTCAAACCAGAAGACGGTGCGGGCGGCCTTCGAGTTCGCGTTCAAGAACATCAAAGCCACCGACGGCGTCATCGTGGGCATGTTCCCCTGGGCCTTCGACGAGGTTGGTGCCAACGCGGGGTACGCGCGCGAGCTGGGCAAGGCGGGATAGTTAGTCACCGTCACAAGAACCAGGGACCACGACCTCAGGGTGCCCAGTATCATACGACATATCCTCGCCGCATTGCTGATGTCCGCGGCGGCATGCGCGGCCGAACCGTCGGCCAACCTGCTTCGGGATGCCGACTTCGAGGCGGCGCAAGCCACCGCTTGGGAAAAGCGGACGCCCGATGGCCCGGATCGAGAGCTGGCCATCGTGGCGGGGGCCGCCCACTCCGGCCAACGGCTGGCGCGCATCGTCAATCGCCATCCGACGGTCAGCCGTTGGCGCCAGGGTGCCGATGCGACCCTGAGGGTGGAGCCGGGGTCGGTCGTCCGCCTCGCCGGATGGATTCGCACGGAACTCGGCGCGGAGGGATATGCGTCACTGCGGCTCTACTGCATGGGCAAGGGCGGCGAGATCCTGATCCAGCCCCAGACGAGGGCGCTCGCCGGCAAATCTGAGTGGAAACGGCAATCGCTCACAGCGACGGTCCCGCGAGAGACCGATCACCTGATGGTCTATCTGGAGTTGCAGAATGCCATTGGCCTGGCCGAGTTCGATGATGTGTCGCTCAGCGTGATCGCGCGGCCCGAGCCGCGCGTGGCACGAAATGACTTGGTCCTGCTGACCGATGCGGCCAGGGACGACCCGACCGTGCGCAGCCTGACGGCGCTGTACCCGGATCGGCTGGTGCTCTGTTCAACCATGACCCGGCCAGAGCGGGAGAAGTATCGCGGTGCGATCGTGTTTTCCCGGAATCCGGAGACGGCCTTTGATTTTGATGTCATTGAAAAACTTGCCGCCGCTGGGCGACCGGTGGTCGTTGATCTGGGGGCGTACGCGCGCTGGCGGGCCCTTGAGGTGCACGGGCTCACCGCCACGAATCAGCCCGCGATGCACATCCTCGCGCAACACCCCGCGACGAGGGGATTCCAGGTCGCCGATTCGATCCCGTGGGGCGTCCGCAAGGACGGGACGTGGGGGCAGCGGGTGCTGCGGGGAAAGATGCGCGGACAAGTCTTGGCCGAGTCGTCGGCGGGCGATGGCGCGCTTCTGGTAGCGGAGTCCTTGGGGAAAGGCACGATCTTGGCGACCGATCTTTGCGCGCTTCCGGAACCGGCGTACAACGTGCCCGGCTCCTTCAACAAGTACCTGTTCGCCGGCAATATCATCGGCGGGAGCGTCCGGTACGGCCGCCATTTTGCACGCAAGTTGACCTACGCGGAATTCGTGGACGCGATGCGGGCGCTCGCGGCGGAATTGCCCCGCCTCCGTTTTGAGGACGAGGGTCCGGCGAACGGCGGTGCGCGCATCTGCAGCCTCAACCTTGGCGATCCACAGAAGCCCGCCTTCCTCATATATGGCGCCACGCACGGCAGCGAGTGGGAGCCGGCCTACGGTCTCCTTGCGCTGGCGCGACTGCTTGCCGAGGGGCCGACGCGGGCGCTTCTCGACACGGACCGTTACTGCCTGAAGCTCATCCCGATTCTAAATCCCACCGGCTACGATCTCAACACGCGCCAGAGCGCCGCCCGCGTGGACCTCAATCGCAATGGTGGAGAGTGGTGGGACGCTTTTCGGGGTCGCGATTCAAATAAGGACGGCGCATGTGGCCTCGGCGACTATGATTGGAAGGGCCCGGGGCCATTCTCTGAGCCAGAGACGCAGACGCTGCGCTCGGTCTGCGAGCGACTGAAACTCTATGCGACCCTGGATTTTCATGGGAACCCCGGCGGTCGCGGCAACAACCGTCTCGTGGTGATGCCCCTGACGGCACGCGACGACAACGAGGAGCGCGTCGATGCCGCGGTCCGCGCGTTCAATGCCGCCATCCGCGACCGATACGCATTTCTGGAGGCGAATCGGCCTGGGGTGGAGCAGTACGAGATTGAGGCGTGCGGCATGGACTCGCAGCGGCCCACGCTGATCCAGACCGCCAGCCAGGGCCGATACGGGTTTTTGTGCGAGGTGCCCGCGGGGTATCCCGGCACCTACGGCCTCGTCACGCAGACGGACATCGTCATCGAGACGTGCCTCGCGTTCTTCGGCGCCTATCGGCAATGATGACGGGACGCGAGGCGTCGGCTTCGGACGGCGGGGGTAGAGCCAGCATTTGACGGGCCAAGGGTCTTTCACGGTAAGGTCGGAAAAATGCGGACGAGGGTCTTCTTGGCGTTGGCCCCCTGCGCCTCGACGACGATCTGTTCCGCGCGCGAGGGTGACGCCTGATGCAGGAACAGCCCATCCGATGCCACGGCCACGGTCGCTCCGTTGATCGTGAGGGTGGTGCCCGGCTCGGCCCAGCCATGGACGTCGACCGCGCAACCGCTCGCGACCGGGGTGTGCTCGGGTGGATTCGTCTGCAGCAGTATTCGCGGCGAACGATCCAGATCCAGGGTCTCTTCGATCGTTTGCCGCTTGGCCCCGTACAGCACGGTCGGATCCCTCGTGCAGTCGTGGTAGGTCGCGACCACTTGGGAGGCGATCTCGATGCCGCGTCGCGAGGGGTCGATCAGGGAGGCGACGCGCTTGCTCAGCTTGGCTCGCATGGAGGCGGTCTTCTCCTCCAGCAGGCAGAGGCACTCGTGATCCTGCAATCCATTGCGCATCTGTTCCCAGCGAATGGAGTTGAGCAGGCCATCGGGCTTGGGATAGACGTGCCAGCCGTCGCCCCGGTGCTGGCCGGGCGCCCTGATGGGATCGTCTGTCCACGCGTTGAATCCCCAGTGCAGATAGCCCTTCAGGCCGAACCGATAATTCAGCCAATGCATCAGGCGTGATTCGATCAGAGGGACATCGGCGGTCTTGTTGAGGAGGGAGCCTCCCTGAAAGATGCCCACCGTGTAGAACCAGAGTTCGTTGCCTTGGCGCCGCGCGTCCTCGTACGCGTCGCGCCACGTCGCGAGATGGTCCAGCTTGGGAACCCAGACTTCCAGATCGCCGAGGCAGTGCGGCGTCTCGATGGCATCGATCCTGCGCAGCTCCGGCGCCCATTCGCGGACGAACTCCGCGGCCTTTCGCCACGCCATGACGTTGTGGGCGGATGGCTCGTCGCAGATGTGAAAGACGGTCTTCGCGAGCCAGCCCTTTTCGCGCAGGTGGCCCACCAGGGCGGGCAGGAATGCCCGCAGGTATTCCTCTCCCGGCATCGGGCTGGGTCGGCCCGTGGACATGTCCTTGACCATGAAGTCCCTGAGAAGGATCTCGTTGCTGGACCAGCCGCCCTTCCCGAAATGGGCGACGAAGCCGGTTTCCAGGAGGTCCATGCGGCGGGTGTCCCAGAAGATCTGCGCCCATCGGTCGAAGCGGGCGAAATCGAATGTGAGCTTGCCGTCCGCCGCGCGCGCGCCGCCGATCAGATCGAGGCTGACCCTGAAGACGTTCTGGCGGTGATCGGCCATGTTGTCGGCATAGACCTTTAGCATGCGGAAGAATCCCTCCTCGTCCGCCGCGTCCAGCCCGTGGTGCTTGGCAAACTGGCTGCCAGAGTACCACTCCGTGACCATGGCGTGACGGGTGTCGGGGAGCGTGAGCGGATATACGCGAAGCGAGAGCGGCAGGCTGGCGGTGTCGTCGCCCGCGGCGAAACTGACCGCGGCGCGATACTCGCCCGGAGGCGTGTCCCGGGGGATTCTGATGGTGAGGTAGACCGCTTTGCGCGCGCCCTTGGGCAGGGCGCACTGCCGCTCCTCGCCGAGGTAATCGGGAAACCACGCGGGGGCGGGGCGAGTCAGGCTCGCCGGACGCCGATTAGGACTGTTCTTCTCAATGAAAATGCTGCCGACAAAGTCCCACGCCACACCGCCTGCGGGGATGGTGGCCGAACCGTCCTCCAGCTTGAGGGCGCCGACCGCGATGGTCAGGTTTTCCAGATCAGCGTTCGCCGCGACGACGCATTGGGCCGACACGATCTCGTTGCGCAGGCCGAACAGGGTGATGGTGGCGGGCCGGGGCTCCGGTTGTCCGTACCCATCCTCGAAAACCCTGACAAGATCACTGGCGGCGAAGCATTCCAGGCGCGGAGCGGTGGGCCCGCCTGAATCCGCGGCATGTGTCCCAGCTTTGGCCGGAGCGGGAGCGGCCGGGCATCGGGTCGCTGGAACGGTCAGCAGCAACGACAACAGGCATTGAAAAATCGGCTTCATCTCCTGATTGAAAACGAGCCGCTTGGTGGATTCAAGATCGAGGGCGCGCTCGGTCAGGCCGGTGCCGGAGGGAGCTTTATACGCAGGGGTGCGTCCCCGGTTGCGCCGGCTGACGGGCGCGGTCAACGGCGCAGGAGTCGCGCGAGTCCATTCAGGGAATCGAGATTTGAGCGGAATGTCTTCTTGGGGTGCCGTTCATCGAGGACCGCGAAGTTGCTTTGGCGGAGGCCCTCGAGGTTGAGGAATCTCTCGGGGCCGGGAGGTTCCGGGAGGTCGTTGAGGACGATCGCGGCGAGGTCGATTCCTGCGGCGCGGGCGCACTCGGCATTGGCGAGGGCCTGGGTGAGCGCGCCGAGCCGATTGGGAACGACTATGATAACCGGGCACGACCATCGGATCGCGAGATCGCGCATGGTATCGAGCTCCGAGACCGGACTCATGAGTCCGCCAGCAGTCTCGATGAGCACCGGATCGCGGAGGGCACAGACGCGCTCCAACGCCGCGTCGATGGCACCCATGTCGGCGCGGCGTCCCTCGATGACGGCGGCCGTGTAGGGTGAGGCGGGCGTGTTGAAGAACCAGGGGTTGATCGCGTCGATCGTGAGTTCCTTCTCATCGGCCGCGGCGAGGAGCGCGACGGCATCAGTTCGGTCGCCGCAGGCGATGGGCTTGAAGCCCGAGGCTTTTGCGCCGGCGGCGCGGAGGGCCTCGAGAAGACGACAGGTGACCCACGTCTTGCCGACGGCGGTGTCAGAGCCCGCGATGAGATAACGTTTCATGGCAAAGTGTCTACGGCTCGGGTTTTGGCTCTCATCGCGGCAGGACCTCGCAGAGGGCGTCCCACAGGGCGTCGGCCATCGCGCGAAGCTGGTCGGGGGTGGCGCAGAGGGGGGGCATGAGGACGAGGGTGTTGAGGATGGGTCGCGTCAGCATGCCGCGGTGTTTAGCGGCGTCGCAGACGCGATGGCCGAGACGACTTTCGGCGGTGAAGGGTCGGCGCGAATCGAAATCATCGACCAGTTCGATGGCGAGGATGAGGCCCTCTTGGCGGACGTCGCCGACGTGGGGATGATCCCAGAATTTCGCCGCTGCGCGGGCTAGGTCGGCGACCGATGCCGGAAGTCTTTGGAGGATCTTGTCTTTTTCGAAGGTCTCGAGGCTGGCGAGTGCGGCGGCGCAGGCGAGGGGGTTGGCCGTGTAGCTGTGGCCGTGAAAGAAAGCTTTGAATTCCGCATAGTCCCCTAGGAATGCGTCGAAGATCTCGCCGCTGGCGAGCGTGGCGGCGAGCGGCAGATATCCCCCCGAGAGTCCCTTGCCGAGCGCCACGAGATCCGGCCGGACGCCCTCGTGGGAGCACGCGAACATGGCACCCGTGCGGCCAAATGCGGTGAGGATCTCGTCGGCGATGATCCAGACGCCGCGATCGCGGCACAGTGCCGAGGTCCTTTCAAGGTATCCGTGCGGCTGCATGAGCATGCCGGCTGCGCCCTGCACGCGGGGTTCGATGACAAAGGCGACGGTCGTCTCCCCGGATTTATCGAGCGCCCCGCGCAGTTTTCCGATGCACTCCCAATCGCACTCGCGGGTGTCGCGGGCGTCGGCGCCGCGTTGGGGGCGGGCGCGGTTGAACGGGCAGCGGTAGCATGACGGCGACATGACCTCCGTGGTTTCAAACATCAGTGGCGCGAAGGGGCGGTGAAAAGCCCCGCTATGGCCGAGGCTCATGGCGCCGACCGTGTCGCCGTGGTAGGCCCCGCCCAGGGAGATGAACCTCGTGCGCAGCGGCTCTCCCCGATATGCGCGGGCCTGGAAAGCCATCTTCAGGGCGGCCTCGATCGCCGATGATCCATCGCTCGCGAAGAATGCGCGGTGGCCCGCCTCGGTGCCGAAGAGCCCGATCAATCTCGCGGCAAGGCGGGGCGCGATGTCGTTGGTGAGGCCGAGCGCGGAACAGTGCGCGATGCGGTCCAGTTGCGCGCGGATCGCGGCGTTGATGCGGGGGTGCCGGTGCCCGTGGATGTTCGTCCAGATCGACGCATTGCCATCGAGGTATTCACGCCCGCGGTCGTCGCGCAGCACCGCGCCCTCGCCCGAGACGATCACGATCGGGTCGTGGTCCGGCGCGCACCATTCGCGCATCTGCGTGAACGGGTGCCACAGGAAACGCTTGTCGGCCTCGGCAGGGTTCATCGTCGTTCCCGACGATACGCGTCCGCGCGCGGGGTGCAACGGAACTCCCGCCCCCTGCAATCTTGAACCAGTGAAGTTGGGGCGCAGGAGCGCGCTTGCGCGCGATTCGAACCCTACTAATCGCGCGCGATCCGGATTTCGGCGTCGCGCCCCTTCTGGGCGAGGAACTCGATGGCGACGTGCCGTTTCGCATCCTTATAGGCGTTTCGCCCTGACACAGTGAATGGCGCGCCTTTGAGTTCTGGCACGGACGGATCGGCGTTGATCAACTTGGTCGGGGCCTCGCCCTTGCGGCACTCGGCGACGGCATCATCGCAATAGGATATCAGGACACCGTGCGATGGGAGATTGCGGTCAGGCCCGAAGGGCTGGCGGTTTTCCACTAGATAATAGGTTGTCGCGGTTAGGGGCAGCCTCGCGACCGCAGTTCTTGAATCCGGGTCGTGCAATGCACCCAGGAGCACGGTCTTGGTTTCGTCCTTGGCGACTTCAACAACCCTGTTGGGCGCGATCCATCCGAGCCGGAGGGCGGTCCATGCGCAGACTCCCGGTGGCCCCTGATCGGGCTCGAACATGTGGCACGACATCGGGTCGAAGTAGCCGAGGTGGATCAGATAGAATTGCGCGAAACCGCGGAAGGGTCCCGGCCGCGCCTGCAGGTCGTGATCGTACAGGCAGGGCACCACCCTCTTTCCGTCCCGCACGCCACCCATGATGTGGGCCATGTCATGAAACACCACGCCCACGTGCGCCCTCTCGCAGTAGATGGCGACACCCCCGGGGATCTTCTGCTTCTTGCCTTTCGTGGTGATAGGAACATCGTTTCGCCAGCCGAGCATCCCGGGGTATCCGCACAGTCCCATCATCCCGTACTCGGCACGATCCACCCCGAGCGACAGAAAGATCATGGAGTATTGGGAGAAATCCTCGTCGCGATCGGCAAGGTCCACCGCGTCCTGAATCAGCTGCGCCACCTTGGTCCTATCGACCTCGAGGTTGTGCTGCGAGATGCGATATTTCCCGACGGGCCGGGGGAGCGTGTGCCATCCGCTCATCTTGCCGGTGACCGTCGCCTGACCACCCGACACGAGCCGCAGATAGGTGTTAAGCCTTTCGAAGTACTTGACCCGCATCTGGTCGATGGAGAAAGACGGCTCAATGCCTGGGAACTTGGCCGCGATCACGAGCACCCGCTGCTCGCCGATCGCACCCGTGGCCTTGGTCTCGGCAATCGGCGGGGAGGTCGCGCCAAAAGACAGAATCCCCATCAGCCACACCGCATGCCGCAGGCCGTGTCGGGAGTGCCGGAATTGCTGGACGCCAGCCTGTTGCGCCCTGACCACACGATAACTTACTGCGCCGGAAGTCGTTTCTCAAGGAGGCGGGATCCGCCAATCGTGACAACTGGCAATCGGCTGAACGCCCGCCCGCCCGCACGAATTTTCGAGCCATTGGCTCTCGGATGGAGCGTCGGCCTTCCTCTTTCAATTAAGCCTCGCATGTTCGACCGCTGACGCCAGAATCCGCATGGGGAGTCGCTGCGACAACCTGTTGAAAAGGCCATTTGCGCCAATAATCCAATGGGCCTGCGGAGGGCTTGCGAATGGCTACAGAAAAGGGGCCGTATCTGAGAGGGAAGCTATGAAGGACCGACTGTTTGGGACGCGCGGTGCCAACGCTCTGCGATGCAATTCATGGCGGCACCGTGCCGGTGTGCTGGCGGCGGTGATCGCGTCGTGCCTCCCGCAGCCGGGAAGCGCGGCGGACGATGCGGACAGGGAGACCGATCCGCTGGTGCTTCAGAAGCTGGAGAGATTTCAGGACTGGAAATTCGGGTTCTTCGCGCATTGGGGCATCTATAGCCAATGGGGCTGCATCGAGTCGTGGCCGCTCGTTGAGAAGGATGCGTGGGCCCGGCCCGACGACCTCGGGGCGTGGGTGTCGCGGGGCAAGGATTTCGAGAAGTTTTCGCGGGATTATCGCGCGCTCAACCAGACCTTTTGCCCGAGGAAATTCGATCCGGCCAAGTGGGCCGCGGCGGCGAAGGACGCGGGCATGCGGTATGCCATTTTCACGACCAAGCACCACGATGGCTTTTGCCTGTTCGACACGCGGCAGACCGACTACCGAACGACGCATCCATCGTGCCCGTTCCATGTTGATCCGAGGGCCGATGTGGCAAAGGTCGTCTTCGACGCATTCCGCAAGGAAGGTTTCGGGATCGGGGCCTACTATTCGAAATCCGACTGGCACCATCCCGCCTACTGGGCGCCCGAATGGCCGCATCCCGACCGCAGCGTGAACTATGATATCAGGGAGCACCCGGAGAAGTGGGCGCAATTCGTCGCATTCACCCATGGCGTGGTGGAGGAACTGATGAGCGGCTACGGGCCGATCGATATTCTGTGGCTCGACGGCGGACAGGTCCGTCCGCCCAAGCAGGACATCGACATGCCGCGCCTCGCCGCGATGGCGCGGCGCCATCAGCCGGGACTCATCGTCGTGGATCGCACCGTCAAAGGACGGTACGAGAATTATCGGACGCCGGAGCAGAAGGTGCCGGACGCACCGCCGCCCTACGTCTGGGAGACGTGTATGACGATGGGGAAGCAGTGGTCGTACAAGCCGGACGACGAGTACAAATCCACCCGCCAGCTGGTGCACCTGCTGGTGGATATCGTGGCCAAGGGCGGGAATTTTCTCCTGAATGTCGGGCCCGACGCCGACGGGGAGTTGCACGCGCCGGCCCTCGAGCGCATGAGCGAGATCGGGCGGTGGATGAGGGTCAACGGCGAGGCGATCTATGGCACCCGGGCGGTTCCCCCATACAAGCAGGGACGCGTATGCCTCACGAAAAAGGGCGATGCGCTGTACGCGATCCTGCTGGCGGAGGAGGGAGAGACACGGCCGCCGGAGACCATTTCCATTCCCGCGGTCCGCGCCGCAGAATCCGTGCGGATGCTCGGTTCCGAGGCGATGCCATCGGCCTCGGCGCGCGAACGCGGGCTGGAGATCACCGTCCCGGAGATCATTCGCGGCAACCCGCCCTGCGCGCACGCATGGGCGTTCGAGATCAGCGGCGCGAGGATGGGGGAACCTGCGTCATCGGGTCGCTAGCTCGAAAATTTCGTCTGCTCGCAAAAAGCGGCCCGCGGACGGTCCGCACTCCAAAGACCTTCGGCCGAAATCCGGCGACATCTTGGGACGATGTCGGCACCCCATCACAACGCCCCGTTTCGCGCGCAGCGCCGTGGAGTGCGGTGCGTCCTCGCACCGCTTTGCACCGCAAGAGGACCAGGCATTTTCTGCCCCGTTGGCGCCCGCGCGGGGCGCCGCTTCGCCCAGCGATGTCGTCGTAAGTTACTTCAGCGGCGTGAGCTTGATGTTACGATACCAGACCTCGGCGCCCTCGGTCTGGAACAGCAGTTTTCCCCTCGTGAAGCTGAGTTTGTGGGCGCGGTTGACGAGCTGGTCGTTGACGCGGTACTCGAGCGTGTCCCCGCGGGCAATGACCTCGCACCGGGTCCATTCGCCGAAGGGTGATTCGACGTCCTTGCCGCCCCGGAAGCGGGTGGTGTCCGTCCATGCGGGGTCGCGCCCCCACCAGTTCAGGCGGCCGCTATTCACGAATTCCAACTTCTCGCCCCCGGCCTTGAAATAGCGCTGCTTGCCATCGGCGAATCCCTCGGAGACAAGGCTCAGGGGCGCCGCGGCCGACTCCAGCTTGTTCGTCCTGGTGTCAACCACGAGGATATCGCCGGTGCCGCCCTCGATGATCTGGAATTCATAAGAGGTCATCCAGGGGCCTGGGCCGTTGGGGCCGACGCAGTGCAGCAGCACGCCGCTGTCGCGCGCCTTGCCCTTGCGCTTGCCGTAGGTGGGCTCGCCCCACTTGTACTCAAACGTCAGTCGGTAATTGGAGTATTCCTGCTTCGTGATGAGGCCGCCGTAGTACGCCTCATCCCCCTCGCCCCCCGATACGCGCAGCATCCCATCGACCACGGTGAAGATCCCCGGGTTCTCATTCTGTTTCTGCACCGTGTAGACGTACCACCCATCGAGATCGCGGCCGTTGAAGATCGGCGCCGCGGCGGGATCGGGCGCCCTCTCCCCGGCAAACGACGGGATGGCCATCAAAAGGAAAGTGACAATCCAGTTGTATTTCATGATGATGCCCGCACCTTGCGCCGGGTGCGCCGCCATGTCAATCCCCGGCGCTTGCGCCCGTGGGCGCGACAAGTACCCTGAGGCGAACATGAGTGGGACACGCGCACAAAGGTGGGCGGTTGGATTCGCGGTCCTGTCGCTGAATTCGGGCATCTGGGCCGCCGCCGGGACGGTCGAGCTAATTGCGGATGCGGGATTTCATTGGGGTCTGAGGGCGAAGGACCGCGACGGTCAAGAGCGGGTGATCCGGTGGGGCGAATCGACCAACGCGCCCGTCTGGAAAACGGCCCAGCATTTCAGCAAGAGCTGCATTGTCGATGTCGCGCACCAGGCGTTTCGGCCCCGCGGTTTCACGTTCAAGGACGACTACGCCCTGCTCGCGTTTCACCCGGGGGACGAAGGCGCCGACCTGGTCGCGGGCCTCAACGCCTTACGGGAATATGGCGGCGTCTATCGGGCGAAAGGCGACCCATGGCCACATCTGTATCTCAGCCAGGGCGTCGCGAGTCCCGGCGGTCATCTCGGCGACCGATGCCCATCCATCGCCGATATGGCGAGGCTCGATTTCTCGATCGGTGTCCGGCTGCTCTACGACCACAGGAATATCGGGGCAGGTTACGACCGCACGAGGCACGCGGCCCAGTTTGTCATTTTCCTGACCATCCAAAATCTCGCCCGCAAGTCGGCTGGCTACGGAGACTACTATTCATTTGGCATCCTGCTCTACGACGACCGCGTCCCCGTGACCTCCCTGCACGCGATGCACGACGGAGGTTCCCCCAAGAAGCCGGCGACCGAGAAACTTATCTACGACGTGGGCGTCAGGCCGTTCACCGACAAGGTTGTCGCGTCGGGGCAATGGGTGGACGTCGTCGGCGATCTATTGCCGCACATCATCGCGGGCCTTGGGGAGGCGTGGAAGCGCGGGTATCTGCCCGCATCGACCAACCTGGCCGATTACCGCGTGGGCTCGGTCATCATGGGCTGGGAGATCCCGGGGCTCAATGATGCCGCCGTGGCCGTCAAGGACCTCCGGGCCACCGCCGTCCTGCGGGACGGGCGGTGACCGAGGCCGACGCCGCGGGCAGGATTGCCCGCGCCACGTCTGAGTTGACCCAGCCCCCGATGCCGCCCATCGCGCGGCATCGAACCTAACCTGCTTTTGAGTATCGACGAACCGAATCCGAGGAGCATTTTCGTATCCGGCCGAGCATTGGAAGGAGATCGAGCATGAGGACAGATTTCGGATTAAGGGTTTGGTTGACGGGGGTCACATGGGTTCTCTGCGTGTGGGCGGCCCAGGCCGGTGCGGGGTTCGTCGTGGCGGATGGTGGCCTTGGCGCCGATATCTGCGTGGCGCCGGGGGAGTGCGAGGCGGTCCTTGCTGCCGCGCGCGACCTGCAGCGCGACATGGAGAGCGTGACCGGGCGCCGACCGGCGATCGTGGGCGATGCCCTGCCGGGAAGTGTCCGAATTGGCACCATCACCAATCCGGCCGGTCGAGCGCTGATAGGATCAGCGGGTGTCCCCGCCTCCGAACTCGATGGCAAGTGGGAGAACTATATCCTCCGCTCGACGGACTCCTCCGCGCTCGTCATCGCGGGCAGTGACGAGCGGGGCACGATCTTCGGCATATACGATTTCGCCGCGCGCTGCCTCGGCATCGACCCCATCGCCAACTGGACGGGCCTGCCGCCCGCGCGGAAGGAGCGCGTGATCCTGACCGCCCTCGACGTGGCGTCAGGGACGCCGAAATTCCACTTCCGCGGCTGGTTCCTGAACGACGAGGACCTCATCACCGGCTGGCACCTCGCTCCCGAGCGCCGGCGGCTGGTGCATTACTACTTTCACCTTCCGATCGCCGACGAGGTGTACGAGAAGGTATTTGAGACTGCGCTGCGCCTGAGGTGCAACGCCATCATCCCCGGGTCGTACATCGATCTGGAAAGCGCGGTGGACCGCAAGATCGTCGCGGCGGCGCAGCGCAGGGGATTGTTTGTTTCCCAGCATCACACGCAGCCGCTGGGCGTGAGCGCTTTCGCCTTCCGAAACTACTGGCATGACCGAGGCAAAGCGTTTGAATTCTCGTACACCGCACACGCGGCCGAGATGGAGGAGGTCTGGGCGCATTACGCTGCACTCTGGGCCCGATATCCGAAGGTCATCTGGCAGCTGGGACTGCGCGGGACATCGGATCGGCCATTCTGGGCGGCGGATTCCAAGGCCCCGTCATCCGACGCGGAACGCGGCGCGGTGATTTCGCGCGCCATCCAAAAGCAATGGGACATCGTGCGCGAGGTGACACATGGGGAGAGGCCGAGTGCGACGGCAACGCTCTGGGCGGAGGGATCGTCGTTGCACCAGAAACGGGCCCTGACGTTTCCGGAGGGCGTGGTCGTGGTGTTCGCGGACGAAGGGTCGAGTCAGGAGATGCAGCGGGACTTCCAAGAGATCCCCCGGGAGCAGGGGCGCCAATACGGTGTGTATTATCATGCGGCTTTCTGGGGGGCCGGTCCTCGCCTGGCGCAGGGCGTGGCCCTGGAGAAGATCGCGCGCAACTATGCGTCGATCGTCTCCAAGGGCCACACGCACCTTTCCATCCTGAACGTCGGCAGCATTCGCGAGGTCGTGCTGCAGTCCGAGGCCGTGGCCGATCTGACATGGGGTGACGTCGAATTCGATCCCGACCGCTATCTCCGGCGCTGGTGCGCACGCGAATTCGGCGAAGAGGTGGCCGAGGAGGTGGCGCGGCAATACGGGCGATACTTCGCCGCGTTCGTGCCGGGCTCAAAACCCGGGAGTCTCGTGCTCGACGGCGTGCTGCGCTTTGCGGGAAAGGACATTCTCTCGATGGCGCTCGACCGGGACAATTTCCCCGCGGGCGGGAGTCCCGAGCTGATCAGCAAGATGGAACGGATCGCGGAATCTGCCGGCAAGTCGGCGGCCGCATTTCGGGATGTCGCCGAAGGCGCGCGTGCAATTGCGCTGCGCATCCCGCAGCCGCAGCGACAGTTCTTTTCCGACAACCTCATCGTGCAGGCGGAAACGATGTCGGGGTTGGGACAATGGGCGCTGGAGCTATCGCGAGGCATGCAGGCATTCTTCCGTCTCGAGGTGGGCGACGCCGCGAGCGGGGCGGAGCGTGCCGCTAGCGCTCTCGGCCACGTCCTGGAATTTCGCAAACAGGCGGAATGGGGGCCGTGGGAGAACTGGTATCGCGGGGACTGGAGGATGAATTTGCCGGCGCTCCACGAGGACACCCTGCGGCTCGCGAAGAAGTGGGCCGAGCTGGCGAAGCTGGAGAAAAGGATCCCGGAATGCGGCGACACGGACCGTGGCGAAAAATGAAAATGTGGCATTTGACCGTTGCTGGCCGCGCCCTATTGCCGTGTCTCGTTTGGTCCTGACACATGCTTCGGGAGGGCCCGCGGCCTGAGGATGTCTCGAAACCTCTGAGCCGAGCCGCCTGGCACAGGCGGCCTACAAATTTTGTAGGGCATCTCTGTGAGATGCCGTGCATTGTCGCGCGCCGCACACCATTGGAAGTCCCCTCTATCATCAGATGGGCATTGATTGTTGGGTGTTCCGTGTTGGGCGTTTGAGTCTTGAGACAGCCTCGCCTCGCGGGCCGGGTCGGCCCAGGAGCCGCGCATCCGGTGAGACGCTGACGCCGGGGTCGGCGTCCCTCCGCCTTTTCCAGGCGGATCAGATGGGTGTTCAGATTCATCTGAGACACCGCACAGGCTCTTGTTTAGGCAAAGAATGTGCCCCCGATCGCCATGCCTTGAGAGCACAACCTCGAACGTTCATCGTTTGGGAGTGACGGCGGGCGGGATCGCCTGCCTCACTTGATCCCGCGCACTGCCCGCAATGCCTCGACGAGGGCGGCGACCTGTGCGCGGGTGTGGGCGGCGGAGAGAGAGACACGAAGGCGGGCCTTGGCCCGGGCGACGGTGGGATATCGGATGGCGGGAATCCAGAGGCCGCGTTCACGGAGCGCCCCGGCGATGGCGAGGGCGCTATTCTCGGCGCCGACGATGAGGGGAAGAATGGGGCTTTCGCCCTTGGGCGGGTCCGGCCAGAGATCCTGAAGTTCGGTGGCAAGGTCGTTGATATTGGCCCAGAGGGCGGTGCGGCGCACATCGCCCTCGGGGCCCGATGAGAGTTCGACGGCGGCGCGCGCGGCGGCGACCGCGGCGGGCGCCGGGCCGGTGGAGAAGATGAAACTTCGCGCGCGGTTGATCAGCAGATCGATCAACTCGCGATCACCGGCGATGAATCCGCCGCTTGAGCCGAACGCTTTGCTGAGCGTGCCCATCTGGATCTCCACGCGCTCGGAGACGCCGAGTTCCCGGCACAGGCCTGCGCCGCCGGGGCCGAAGATTCCGGTGGCATGAGCCTCGTCGACGAGCAGCCATGCGCCATGGCGGTCCTTGGCCTCGACGATGGCGCGAAGGGGCGCGGCGTCGCCATCCATGGAGTATACCGATTCAACCAACACGAGGGCGCGCATGTCGCTGGACGCCGCCCAGCGGAGATGTTCCTCGAGCTGTGCCATGTCGTTGTGGCGAAATACGCGCACGCGGGCCCCAGAAAGGCGCGCCGCATCGACGAGGCAGGCGTGGCAGAGCTTATCCAGTATGATGGCATCGCCGCGACCGACGAGTGCGGGTATGGTTCCAAGGGCCGCCGCATAACCACTGGAAAAGGCCAGGGCCGCCCCGGTGCCCTTCAGGCGTGCGATGGCGTTTTCGAGCGCGGCATGGGGCGCGAGATTTCCACAGACGAGACGCGATGCGCCAGAACCCGTGCCGAAGCGCGCGACGGCCTCGTGGGCCGCATCGGCGATCGCGGGATGGTTCGCGAGACCGAGATAGTCGTTGGAGGAGAAATTGAGCAGGCATCGACCGCCGACAACGATCTCGGTCCCCTGGGCGGAATCGACCTCCCGCATGCGCCGGAGGAGATTCTGCCCCTCGAGTGCGGCAAGGGCGTTGGCGCAATGTGCCCTCAGGGCGTCGCGGGACCGGGGGGGATTCTCGCCCGTCATGCCCATCGGCCAACCCTCGAATCGAGTTGAAAGACCTGGCCGGAGACATGGGGCATTCTAGCGAGAAACGCGATGAAGGCCGCGGCGTCGCCGGGCGTATTGAACCGCCCAAGGGCGTGCGCCGCGAGGGCGCGCTCGCGGACCGCGGGCGGAAGCGGGGCCGTCATCTTCGTCTCAAGGAATCCGGGCAAGACCACGTTGCTCTGGATCTGGCGGCCGCCATACTCCTTGGCAAGCGAGGCCGAGAGACCGATGAGCCCCGCCTTGGCGGCGGCGTAGTTCGCCTGGCCCAGATTGCCGCGGAGCCCAGACCATGATCCGATGTGGATCAGATGGCCGCGGCGCCTTTTCACCATCAGGCGGATCGCGGCGCGAGAGCAGAGGAACGCGCCCGTGAGATCGATCCGGAGGATGTGCTCCCACGCCGCGTCATCCATCCGGGTGACGAGGGCGTCGCCGGTTGTGCCGGCATTGTTGACCAGCGCGTCGATGCGGTCGAGGCCCGCGAAGAAATGATCGACGGAGGCCGCGGAACCCACGTCCAGTTCGTCGCGTCCCGGCGCCAGCACGTGCCATCCTTGCGCGGCAAAGGCCGCGGCGCACGCGCGCCCGAGGTAGCCGTGCCCGCCGGTGATCATCGCGAGCGGGCCTTCGCCGTCTCCGTCCATGGATGAAAGAATTGCCTGCGGGGGCGCGGGATGCCAGTGCAATCAGCTCCGGCGCCGGACGCGAAAAATGGGACAAGAAAAAGTGAATCGGTTCGCGGCATCTTGGGTCTAACGTATCATTGGCTCGGCCTGTGCGCGTGGCGTGTGGTCGCGCGGATGGCGGGGCCGAAAAGAGGAAAAGATGGAACAGATTGAACTTTTGGGTGCGGCGCTGGGGCTGGGAGTCCTGTCGGGTCTCAGCCTGTATCTGACGGTGTTCGTCGTCGGCATTTCGCTGCACGAGGGGTGGCTGCAGCTGAGCCCCGGGCTTGAGCCGCTGCAGGCGCTCGATAACCCATGGATCTGGGGCGTGGCGCTAGTGTTGTACCTGCTGGAGTTTTTTGCGGACAAGGTGCCGTGGGTGGACTCCTTGTGGGACAGCGTCCACACGGCGATTCGCCCGATCGGGGCGATGCTCGTCGCGGCGGCGACCCTGGGTGACGCGCTTCCCGCCATGGAGATCATCGGCGTGCTCTGCGCGGGAACGGCGGCCGTGGCAACGCATTCGGCCAAGGCGGGATTCCGGCTCATGGTCAACACATCACCGGAGCCCTATTCGAATATTGCGACGAGTGTGGCCGAGGACGTCGTCGTGGTGGCGGGGAGCATCTTCGTGGTACAGCATCCGATTCTGGCGCTGGTGATCACGGTGCTGGGCGTCGCGACGTTCGTGTATTTTGCGCCGGCGATGTTCCGGGCCCTGAAGGCGCAGTTTGCGCTCATCTTTGGCAAGCTGACCGCGGTCGGTGCGGGCGGGGATGACGCGCTTTCGCCGCGATTGCCGCACGAGGCGGATCTGGCCCTCGGGGCGCAGCTCGCGCCAGATGAGAAGATCGAGTGGGCCGTGCCCTGTTTGACGGGGCGCTTCCCGGCGGCGGGGCGCAACGTCAGGGGGTTCCTCGTGAGGACCAGTGATGCCGCCCGGCTCTACTTCGTTGGCAAGAAATCGTTCCAGCCGGTGGTGCAGGCGATTCCGCTGGGGGGCGCGAAGATCGATTTCCAGAGGCGTTTCCTTTGCGACGAGATGACGTTCTTCAGGCAGGGGCAGGGCCTGCTGGCATGCCTGCGATTCTTCAAGAAGCACGAGGCGCAGGCGGAGGCCTGCCACGAGGAACTGGTTGTGGCGCTGGCCCCGAAGGTGGATCTGCCGGCGAATATGGGGGGAACGCCGACCGGTGCGGGGGCGCGTGCGGTGCCCGTGTGACGAAGCGGCGGGCCGGAGTCGGAAGTCCGCGGTGCGATGGCCGCGGAGTATCCGGGTTGGGTGGGCAGGTGCTCGCGGGACCGATTATGGGGAGCGGCGAATCACTCGGGACCTGATCCGGCCCACGAGCGTCACGGCCGCATCCAGGAGGCCCGCCCATCCGATGTACCAGTAGGGCTCGAACATGAGCCTGTAGCGTGCCCGGAGACTCCCCGTGAGCAACGTCACGAACGCGACGCCCAGCAGCGTCAGCAGCCAAACGGGCAGCGAGGGCCACGATTTTCCTCGCATGAGCGCCAGCAACACGAGGCCCAGCGCCGCGGGCGCATACAGGGGCGGGAGCATCGGCAGCCGCTGCTGGTGGCCCGGTGGCCCCACGAGGCGGATATAACTCTTGTCTCCCTGGCGGAGCGTGATCCGGGTCCACGCGTCCTGCCAGCGCGTCAACCACGGCACGGCGATGGCGGGGTAGTAGCGGGTTTCGACGTCGCGCTGGAAATCCTCGGCCCGCGCGTAATTCCGCCCGAAGAGACGCCGGAGGTAGGGCAACTCCTTGAGTTCTTTGCCATCGAATGCCTCGTCGACCATTTCGGCGGGAATGGTGTCGAATCGGGGGGAAGGTTCGTCCAGATGGGTGGCGAGGAATTTGTGCCACGCCAGGCCCGGAAGCGCGTGCAGATTGCGCAGGGCGATCTCCTTGGCGACGCGCTTGCAGAATCGATCGCGCAGCGCCCGCTCCTGCCCGGCGCCAAGGCCTCGCTCTTTCATGAGGTGCTCCTGGACCTGCGCGACGATCTCCTTGCGGCTGGCGTTGTGATCGTCGGGATAGACCGGCCAGCTTGGCGCGAACCGGTCGCGCAGGGCGGCGGCCCGCGACGAAAAACCCGGCTCGCTGGACAGGTGGTCTGGCGCCATGTGGATCACTGACGTAAGGAGCATCTGGCCGCCCTGGCCGGTGCGGGAGATGGCCATCACGAGCGCGGCCAGCGCCGCCGATGCCGCGACATATCGGCCGATGCGCGCCCAGTCGCCCCAGAAGACCGCCGCGCAGATGAGGGGCAACGACCCGAGCAGCAAGAAACCTTCCTGGCGGGCTCCCGCGGCCAGAATGACCGTCCCGGCGATCAGCGCGAATGACGCCCTGTTGGGCCGACGGGAAAAAGCCACGACGGCGACGCACACGGCGAGCGACAGCACCAGAAAAAGCGAATCGGGCAGGGCCATGTGTTCCCACCAGAGGATCGTGGGGTGGATGGCGGGGACCATCGTCACCGGAATGATCCACCAGCGCCACTGGCGCAGCCACGCGGCGCACAGCAGGCCCGTGGCCGGAACGGCCGCGAGACCCACCAGGTGTTGACCGGCCGCCACCCAGGGCAGGAGCGGCTGCTTCAGGGCCAGGGGGACCGAGTACAGCACGGGCATCAGAAACGTCCGCGTGCCGCCGCCGAAAACCGCCCAGGGCCTCCGCAGAAAATTCTCCGCTGCGTCGATCAGGCCCCGCGTGTCGCTGTTGAAGACGGCGCAGGGCGCCAGGCCCATCAGGACGAGGCGGGCGGCCAGCCCGCACGCCAGCGCCGGGATGCACCAGAGGAGCACCGGGCGCACCCGGTGGTCGCGTGCGCACTCGGCGAGGAATGCCAGGACCTCGCCCGGCAGCGCGCGGCAGGTGCGCCACGCCCGCCCGGCCGCCGAATGCCATCGTTCCCTATCCATCGAGGCCATCGGTTCCGCCCGCCACCGGCGCCTCCCCGCCGGTCGGCTTGCCGCCCGGGAAAACCCAGAAGTGGTATGACAAGAACTTGAATCCCGCCGCGGTTGCCATCCCGATCAGGATGATGAGCTTCTCGCGCGTGGGCGCCTGCAGCAGCAGCAGTTGGACGATTGTGTAGTTCAGCAGGGCGCACGCGCCTACGGTGGTGATGTACCTGGGGGCACAGGCATGCCACGCGACCGACGTCCGAAAATTGATATAATAGCTCCAGAGGAAACTCAGCGCGATCACGCTCCCGAGGCTCGCGGCATAGGCGCCGGTCGGTGGCCATCCCGCCCCGCGCACGATAAGGGGCTCGACATCCACGAAGCGCAGCATCGTCTCGGGCCACCGCAGCCCCGTGGTGAGCAGCTCGAACAGCGCGGTGTTCATGACGTAGCTCATGCCGCCGCCAACGAAGAACAGCACGCCGCGCACGACCACCGAGCCGCCGCCAAGATCCGAGACTTTCAAAGGGTTGGCCATCAGCCGCCCGCCCCACCCGCGGTGCCCCGCGCCTTGGCCCACAGCCCCCACGCCCGGCTCGCCACCAGGTCCACAAGCGCGCAAGCATAGATCACCCACCAGGGTTCGAACGCGAACCGGAAGCGCGCCTTCACGTTCGCGGTCACGAAGACGATCGCCAGGAGGCCGAACAGAGCCGCCGCCCACGACAGGTGGAGCCACCGTTCGCCCCTGGACACCACAATCAGGAGCATGGCCCCCGCGATCGCGGCCAGATGCAGCAGGGGAAAGCCGATGACGTCTTGCTCGCGATCCGGCAGGCGGAGGTGGATCATGGCGCGATGGAAGGCATTGCGCGCCGCGGTGGGCCAGTCCGGGTCGAACGGCCGATACGCGGATTCCAGCCACGCGCGGAATTCCTCCTGGTTGGCAAAGTTTCTTCCCGTCAGCGAAACGACATATTCCATCGAGTCCTTCTTGGCGCCATCGGGCTCGTAGAAGATATTCATGTGCTCGTCGCGGATCCAGGGTTTGCCAAAGCTCTCTGCCGCGGGTATCCGGAGGGTATAGCAGAACTTGTTGAACCCCATCGCCATGGCGCGGAACGGCGAGCGCAGAACGGTCTCGATCCCGGCGCGTTTGCAGAGAGTGTTGATAACATCCTTGTGCCGCTTGCCGGGTTCGGGGGGGTGCTTGGCGAGGTAGGCCTCCGCCGCGCGCGATATCTGCCGGCGGACCTTCACCATGTCGGAGGGCCGGACCCGCCACTCGACCGCGAGTCGATCCCGGATCTCGCGGATGTCGTCCTCGAGGCCGGGCGCGGTGACGAAATGGTCGGGCGAGAAATGGATCACGCTGGTGAACAGCAGTAGGCCGCTCTGGCTGGTTCGGGTGATCGAAAAGATCCAGACCGTCAGGAGGATCGCCACCGCACCGCGGCGCAATCGGGATAGCCAGCCACACGCCGGGGCCAGCGCCGCCAGGGCGATGCCGAAACCGCAGAAGAGTTTTCCCTCCGGGCGGCTGCCGGCGGTCAGGAATAGCGCGAGCCAGAACAGCGCGAATCGCGCCGGCGTGGGTCTCCGAAAATACAGGGTGCCGCAGACCGCGGTCCACAGTGAGAAGCACAGGAACATCGACTCCGGGAGCGCCAGGTGCTCGTACCACAGGAAGTCGGGATTCAACGCGCCGAACAGCGTCAGGGGCGCGATCCACACGGCCGGGCACCGGAACCATAGCGAGCAGAGGGCGCCAAACGCCAAGACGGCAAAGAGGCCGAGCACGTGCTGTCCCGCCGCGATCCACGGCAGCGCGGGCTGGTGCAGAAAGACGGGGACCGAATAAAGGAAGGGGGCGAGGAAGACTTTTTTGGGCGAGGTCTCGAAGCGCCCCTTTTCGACGAACTCCTCGACGGTGCTCATGATGGTGCGCGTGTCGTCGTTGATGAACGCGCAGGGCATCTGGGCCATCAGTGTGACCCGCAGGATGATCCCGAGCACGAGCGCGGGGGCACAGAGCCACAGCATCCGTCGGGCCGCGGGTCCCCTGAGCATGGCGGCGAAATCGGCGGCGCCCTCGCGGCAGTGGCGCACGAGGACAGCCGTGGCGTTGGACGCCTGTGCCCCCAGCCAATGTCCGGTCGCGCGCATGGCGATGCTTTAGCCCCGTATCCTCAGATGCCGAGGAGAAAACCGCGCCCGGTGCCGCCGCCGCGGCATGGTCAGGCGGCCGACCGGATCCGCGCGTGGAGCGCGAATGCGTCGCGACAGGAGGCCCTGAACCCGTCCTGGATGTGCTGGAGTTCCTTGTAGGTCTTCACGGCTTCGCGGCGGGGTTCGACGCGGGAGGCGCTGTCCACCTTGACGAATTCGTCGGTGATGGCGCTGATGCGCACGCGCTCGCCGCGGTGCAGGTGCCAGGTCCACTTCGCCTGGAGCGCGGCCCCGTAGGCGGCGCCCTCGGACGTCTGCATCGCGACCACCGGGGTCGCGAAAACATCCGCCATGATCTGTCGCCACTCGGCATCCTTCGATCCGCCGCCCGTGATCCGGATCTCCTTGGGGCGCAGCCCCAGCGCGCACAGGCGATTGAGGCCGTAGTTCATGCCGAGGGTGGCGCCCTCCATTGCGGCGCGCGCCATGTGAGCCTTCGTGAAGGTCGCGTCCCGGAGCCCGAAGAAGATACCCGTGCCATTGGGAACGTTGGGCGTGCGCTCGCCCTCGAAGTAGGGCACCAGCAGCAGGCCATCGGCGCCCGGCGGCGACTGCCTGACAAGGGCGCGGAGCGTGTCGTTGTCCAGGGAGAAGAGGCGTTTCACCAGTTCCGTGGCGACGGTGACGTTCATGGTGCAGAGCAGCGGGAGCCAGCCGCCGGTGCTGTCGCAGAAGGCGGCTATCTCGCCGTCGGGATCGATCACGGGGCGGGCGCTGTAGCCGTAGATGGTGCCCGAGGTGCCGAAGCTGGCCGTCACAATGCCCGGGCGCGTGTTGCCCGTGCCGATGGCCCCCATCATGTTATCGCCCCCGCCCGCGGAGACGAGCGCCCCCGGCGCGATCCCGAGCTGGCGCGCGGCCTCGGGACGGACCTTTCCGGCGGGCTGGTCCGAGCCCTGGAGCGGCGGCAGGAGGGAGGCGAGGTCGGGGTCGATCGCCGAAAGCACCGGCTCGCTCCACCGGCGCGTCTTGACGTCCATGAGCGCCGTGCCCGAGGCGTCGCCATGCTCCATGGTGCGCTCGCCGGTGAGCCAGAAATTGATGTAGTCGTGCGGCAGCAGCACCGTCGCGAGGCGCGCGAAGTTCTTTGGCTCGGCCTGCTTGAGCCAAAGGATCTTGGAGGCCGTGAAGCCGGGCGGGATCGAATTTCCGGTGAGTTCAATGACGCGCTGGAGGCCGCCGATCTTGCGAATCAGGTGCTCGCACTGCGTTGCCGTGCTCGTGTCGCACCAGAGTTTCGCGGGGCGGATGACGTGGCCGGCCTCGTCCAGGGCCACGAATCCGTGTTGCTGGCCCGACACGCCGATGCCCAGGACATCCGTCGGCCGCGCCTTTGCTTTTCGCATCGCCGCTCGCACGGTCTTGCGTGTCGCGTCGATCCAGACGTCCGGATCCTGCTCTTTGGCCCCGGGCGGCAGTCCGGCGATGAGGTTATGAGCGTGGGAGGCCACGCCCCGGATCTTACCGGTGTCACCATCCACGATCAGTGCCTTGGTGCTTTGCGTCCCGCTGTCGATTCCGATGAAGATCCGCGCCATTTGTCACCTCCGCAAAATGCCTGTACCGCGCACTTTCATCGTAACCATTATCGTCTCCGATGAAAAGCCGATAAGGTGGCCTTGAGCCTAGGCGTTGCTTCTGCGGTCCCAATATCCGTATGCTGTGTGCATGCCGCTCTCGAGCGAACGCGACCCTTTCAATATTCCCATTCCCGTTCGAGAGATGGCCGTGTTCCGCGGCATCTCGGGCGAGGCCCTGTTCTCCATCGCCGCCGGGATGCGGGAACGCGTCTTTGGCCCGGGCGAGACGATCGTTTTCGAGGGTTCCGTGGGGGACCACATCTACGTCATTGGCACGGGATCTGCCGAGGTGGTCAAGGGCGCGGGCACCAATGCGGAAACCGTCCTCGCCCATCTGGGGCCGGGCGCATTCTTCGGGGAGATGGGACTCATTGAGGACGACCGGCGATCCGCCACGGTCCGCGCGTGCGAGGACGAGACCACCATCTTTTCGCTGGGTCGAGAACATGTGATGCGCATGGCGACCGAGCATCCGCGCCAGTACCACACCATCATGTGCAACATCGCGCTGGAACTCTCCCGTCGACTGCGGGCCCTAGACGCGGCCTATGCTGCGCTGCGGCGCGAACGGCCATCCATCACCGCCCCGGCCCCGGGGGTGGGCTGGCAAGGCGTGTTCATCTTTGAGGGACTGGCGCCGGATGCTGTCCGCGCCCTCGCGATGGCCACCACGGAAGTGAAGCTCCGGCCAGGGCAGTTCGCGTTTGAGGAGGGGGCTCCTGGCGACAGTGTTTGGTTGGTGGGCGAGGGTTCCGTCGAAGTCGTAAAATCCGTCGGCCAACCGGGAGAGACCGTTTTGGCGGTCCTCGGCCACGGCAGCGTCTTTGGAGAAATGTGCCTGGTCGAGGGAGGGCCCCGCTCCGCTGCGATCCGAGCGCGCGAAAGCTCGATCGTCCACTGCCTGGCCCTCCCCGTGTTTCAGAAATTCGCGGCGTACTGGCCCGCCGATCATGCGCGCATTATCTTCAACATCGCCCGCGAACTCTCGCGTCGCCTCCGATCGCTCGACACCTCGGCCTTCACCGCATTGAGCGGCATGGGACAGTAGGCCGACAATCGTGCCAGGCGCTCCGTGCCGTCCCACCGCGGGCGGCTCGCGGCCCGCAAAATCCTGAACCCAAGCACAGATTTTTTTTCGCGGATCGTGGTCCGGGAGAAATATTCACCGCGGCTGCGCCCCCGAAGTCACAGCCGGGTAGCGGGTTCTGGAGTTATTCACAGATTATTCACAACCTGTTGTCGATGCGATATTTACAAAGGTGGACCCCTTGACGATTTGGGTTTGCGCAGTAAGTTGATTTAGGTTCCTTGAAAGAACGGATTGTGCTGGAGAATGCGCGTGATTCTCTGGTGTGATCTCAGGATGAACTCGGGCGACCGAGCAAAGGTTGGTTCCCGCTGGCGGGGCCAGCCCCTTGCGGATTGAGCGGAAACGGGAGATCAGCAAGGCATATTTCACCGGTTTCTGCCGCCATGGTCGCACATGGTGGTTGATGCGATCGGGAAACCTGAGCGGCGAGGCGCGATTAGAAACCGCGGCCGAGTCGAGTGATGATGGCCGGGATGTTTCGGCCCGGCGATCAAATGCAGTTACCCAGAGGGTAGTGGTTGCTACTGACAAGCCAGTCGCCGTGGAATTCGTCGGCGGGAGGTCCCCCGCCCGAAGGTGGGCGTGCCCCAGTGGTGCGCCCGCGCGAAAGGATGGTTCTGCGGCGTGGGGTTCCAGGGGCGTGGCAAAGCCCGAAGGCCCCGTGATTGGGAGGCGCGGAAGCGTCGCCCGACCTGCAATGGGAAAGCAACCTGAGAGGTAAGAGGTCAGACCCGTAGCATAGGGCCAACGCCCCACCAAAAGTGGGGGCAGACCCTGTGTTAAAAGGTGGTGAGGTTATCGGAGATCTTTGCGGGAATCTCATCACCCTGTTCGGCGAATCGGCATCGGCAGATGCGGATCGAACCGGGCAAAGAGGCCTCACTCAATAATTCCGGCGATACAAAACGCCGGGACGGTCCTGCTACGAGACCGAGAACTCCGCTTGCCGTGGAGAATAGCGTCGGGGAGCTGGCAGCCAACCACCGCGTTGGGCGCCAAATGCCAGTAAATGGGAAAGAGAGCGTGGCGAACTCCCAACCCCAATATTTGGACCCGGGTCCGAAAGGATTCGGGTCCTTTTATTTTCAACGACAAGGGCCAAGCAGTGCCAACTTGGCGCAATAGAAACGACGGAAGCCTGGGCGAGAGAAAGACGCATAGCCCGTTGGCTCTAGAATAACCGCCTAGGGTTAAAGGACTTATGATTTTGTCGTTCCTATTGCGCCCGATTTGGCATGGTGCTAGCTTTCCCCCGCTCAGAGCAGCGAAGCAGAAGAGTTCGGGAGGTTCAGAAGATGAGCGAAGGTTGTGGAGCTGGCTGCGGATGCAGCGCGCATAAGAAGGCGGAGACGAAGGCGACCGAATCTAAGAAGGTTGTCGTGCAGAACGGCAAGGGCGATGCCCCGCGCAACATCAGCGCGAAATTCCGCCGCAACTACGATGCGATCAAGTGGTCGTAGCGTGAGGCTGCATTTCGGCCGCAGGCCTTTGGTGCGGCGCGCGCAGCCGCCGCCGATCCAGGGGATTGGCATTTTCGATTCAGCGTGATCCCCGATGTGGGGACGAGCCGGGGGGCGGGTCATCGGCGCGACGGATTACTCCTCGGCCTTTTCCAGTGCGCAGAAATCGCGGATGGTGGGCTCGCGTTTCTTGCCTCGGCCCGGCACGAACCGATGCGAGTGGATCTTGCCTTCGGCGTCGGTGACCTCGAGGCGGATTTCGCCGAGGGCGCCAGAAATCTTGGGCCGCAACAGGCCCACGATCCAATTCAACAGCCGCTTGACCATGGTGACGGGGACACTTTCTGGGGATTTGCCGGAATCATGCCGTCATGGTTTCGTGGGGCTCGTGGGTGATGGCAACTGCTGTGCCTTGATCCCGTACGCGCGGTCCATTTGCTCGAGGGTTGCGAGCAGCATCTTCGCGCCCGCCGGCGGGAGTACCCTGCCCGAAAGCACGTCGATCGGCGCGACATTGGTCCCGTAGTAGGCCGCATTGCGCTTGGGTTCCGAGACGAGGACGGTCCCCTCCAAAGAAACGCCGGCGAACACCCCCTGGCTTCGGCTGTAAGTGTAGACCGCCGCCTTGGCCGTCACGTCCGCGCCGAGGCTGCGGCCCACGGGGCCGGCCGCCACGCTGAGATCCCCGCCGAGCGCCACGTTGCCGCCCTGGCTGAAGGCCTTTACGGCATCGGGGGTGTTGAGCACGATCACGAATTCCGAAACCTGGGCCCCGATCTGAAAGCCGAATCCCGCGCCACCGGTCGTGATGCCCACGGGACCGGACCAGCCTTTCGGCGTGCGGGCGATCACGACGCCCTGGCCACCGCGCCCGCTGAAAATGAAGCCCGCCTTGATCACGTGCAGCACCGCCAGGCCCTGCGCGTCCCGGATGACCTCGGCCGGTATCGACTGTTCCGGGATGGATTGGAACCGCCGGAGGATGGTCACCGCCTGATCCACCGCGTCCTGCAGGCCCGCGGCGCTGGCGGGGGCCGCCGCGACGAAAACGCCCCCCGCCGACGCCAGGGCCCTCAGAACGTCGCGTCTCGTGTGCGCTCTCATGCAGCAAAACTGCCCTCCCCCGTTACACGCGCAAGGGAATTCATGCCCTTTTCGCCGTGACTCGGAAGTGCTGATTCGCGAGACTTTCCCCCCATGTTACGGGTCGGAATCGTCGGCCTGCCGAATGTCGGCAAGAGCACGCTGTTCAACGCGGTCACCCGCACGCGCAAGGCGGAGGCCGCGAACTATCCCTTTTGCACCATCGATCCCAACGTCGGCGTCGTGAACGTTCCCGACCCGCGCCTCGACCGGTTGGTCGAGATGTCAAAATCCAAGAAAGTCGTCCACGCCGCCATCGAGTTTGTGGACATCGCCGGGCTCGTGAAGGGCGCCAGCCAGGGCGAGGGCCTCGGCAATCAGTTCCTGTCCCACATCCGCGAGGCCGACGCCATCGTGCAGGTCGTCCGCTGCTTCGAGGACGAGAACGTCCATCACGTCACCGGCAGCGTCGATCCGGTGCGCGACATCGAGATCATCAACACCGAGCTGGTGCTCGCGGATCTCGCGGCCGTCCAGAAGCGCATCGAGCGGGGCGCGAAGGCTGTCCGCGCCGGCGACAAGCACGCCAAGGCGGAGCAGGACGTCCTTGAGAAGATTGTCCCGCACCTGGATGCGGGCAAACCCGCCAACACCCTCGACCTCCATCCCGAGGAGCGCGCCATCGCCCGCGGCTTCTTCCTGCTGACCACGAAGCCGACGCTGTTCGCCTGCAACGTCGCGGAAGACCAGCTCGCGAACGCCGCCGCCAATCCCTTCGTGGGCAAAGTGCGCATGTACGTCGGAGAGCACCACGATACCGACGCCATCGTGATCTCCGCACGCATCGAATCCGAGCTGGTGGACCTCACCCCCGACGAGCAGCGCGAATACCTCAAGGAACTGGGCGTCGAGGAATCAGGCGCCGGCTCGCTCATCCGCGCGGCCTACCATCTCCTCGGCCTCCGCACCTACCTGACCACCGGCGAGAAGGAGAGCCGCGCATGGACCATCCACGCGGGCGACACCGCGCCGGTCGCGGCCGGCAAGATCCACTCGGATTTTGAGCGCGGCTTCATCGCCGCCGAGACCATCCACTACGACGATCTCATCGCCCTCGGTTCGATGGCCAAGGCCCGAGAAAGCGGCAAGCTTCGCCTCGAGGGCCGCGAATATGTCGTCAAGGATGGCGACGTCATCGAGTTCCGGTTCAACGTGTGACCGGGTTTTTGTTCTCCCGCAGAGACGCGGGGGCGCAGAGGATTTCTGGTCGGTGGCACCGGTTGTGGCCGATCGCCGTCGTCGATTGGTCAATGCGACGTAGGAGCGCGCTTGCGCGCGATCCGAATCGCCTGCAAGCAGCCTCCTATCAACTCACAAGTGGCTCCTGTGCGCACTTGCGTCCGCGGCGCGGCGGCGCATGTTGGCCGCCTATGGTTTTTGGAATGCGTCATGCGTTTCGGTTGTGCGCCGCGCTCGCGGCGTGCGCCATCTCGGCCACCGCCGCGGAATCGTGGGAGCGCCTGCCCTTCGAGACGGTCTTCAAAGGGGTCGGCAAGTTCGAGGCGTTGAAAAAGCGGGCCGTGGCCGATGGCTGGGCGGCGCTGCCCATCGGCGAGCGCACGGCGGCGGTGGGCCGAGCGCTGCTGGGCACGCCGTACAAGTCCTACACGCTTGAGATCGACGACCGCATCGAGGCGCCGTCGGTCAATCTGGACGGACTGGACTGCTGGACATTCTTTGAAGTTTCCCTGGCGTTCGCGCGCATGCTGGATCACCCGCCCGAGGCGCGCACCCCGCAGCTCATGCTCCATTACATCGAGATGGACCGATATCGCGACGGGAAATGCACCGGCGAATATCTCTCGCGGCTGCACTACCTCGTGGACTGGTTGGCCGATAACGACCGGCGTGGGCTCGTGAAGGGCATGGCGCGCGAGCTGCCCGGCGCGGCGCGCCACTACAACACGTGTTGCGAGATGTCGAATGGCTGGAAGCACTATCGCTATCTGCGGGAGAACCCGAAACTCCTCGGGCCCATGCGCGAGCACGAGAAGCGAATCACGGCGATGGAGGTCTGGCACATCCCGAAATCCCGCGTGGCGGCCATCGAGCCGAAGCTTCAGAATGGCGATATCATTGGCATCACGTCGAAGGACCTGGGCGCCTTCTGCTCGCACGTCGGCCTCGCCCAGCGCGACGCCAAGGGCGTGCTGCACTTCATGCACGCCTCCTCCCAGAGAGGCGTCCGAAAGGTCACGCTCGACGACCGCCTCAGCGATTATCTCGCGCGGTTCTCTGGCCATGCTGGCATCATCGTGGGTCGGCCGATCAAGTAGTGCCCGCCAGGCTCGAAAAGTGAAAGCAAAAAGGGCGGAGCCCTCCATGGCCCCGCCCTGATCTGAATCCCTTCGCGGTGATCAGGTCACCTTGACCTCGATGTTCTTTGGCTTCGCCTCCTCGGTCTTCGGCAAGGTCACGATCAGCAAGCCATCCTTGAATGCCGCCGAGACCTTGGTCGAATCGGCGTCCTCGGGTACCGTGAAGGAGCGGACGAAGCTGCCGTGGCTCCGCTCGATCCGGCGGTAGCGCCGGCCCTTCTCCTCCTTCTCGGCGCGGCGCTCGCCGGTGATCACCAGCACGCCATTCTCGACGGAGACCTTCACGTCTTCCTTCTTCACCTCGGGAAGATCGGCCTTGATGGTGTAGACCTTGTCGTCCTCGAGGATATCGACCGAGGGCGCCCAGTCGGCCGACAGGAGCCACTCGTCGCGCCCCTCGCCCCGCTGTTCCGGCACAGGCCGGTTCATTGCCGACGCCAGATGGCGCGAGAAGTGCTCCAACTCACGGAAGGGATCCCATTGTGTCAACGCTCTCATCTCAATGCCTCCTTTCGTTCTCTTGGTGGGAGGCTCGTCTCGCGGCCCACCTCCCACCCGTTTCTTCAGGGGGCCGTTCCTCACTTTGAATCGCATGCGCCATGCCAGTCCAAGGATGGGCATCCAAATGGTATTAATCGTTGGTATTGAGCATGATGTAGCTTTTGTTGGGGCGATGCCAATAGCGCCAAAATGGCACATGCGTGGCCGGAGATGTGTCGGCTTTGGCCGACGTCGAGGGGTTACAGGTTCGACGGCTTCGCGCCGGGGTCGTAGCAGGTGATCCCCTTGCGAGTTCGGACAAAGATCTTACCGTTGGCGAAGGCGGGCGAGCCGCACTTGAGGAAGTCGACGCGGGTGCGGGCGAGTTCCTTGCCGGTTTCGGGATCGATGGCGAGGAGGTTGCCCTTCCCTAGGCACCAGAGTCTACCGTTTGCGAGCGCGCCGGAGGAATAGCCGTCGAGGCCCCGGTGGGCAGTCCAGAGCAGGGAGCCCGAGGTCGTGTCGAGACAAGCGGCCTCGAAGGTTCCGGAATAGATGCGATTTCCCGCGGCGATGGGGCTGCCGCCCTTCGATCCCCCCTTGTCGGTTTCGGCGATCTTCTCGGCACCCTGGGGCGAGAGGCGATAGGCAATCAATCCGTGGCCGTGGCCGATGGCCATGATGTCCCCGCTGACGGCCGGTGTGCTTTGCCCCGGCGTCGGCACCCGCCACGCGATCTTCCCGGTCGCGGCGTCAACGGCACAGCGCCTCGACTCGCCACAGATCACGAACGTCTTGCCCGCGTTTCGCCAGATCACGGGCGAAGAGCTGAAGCCTGTGACCTCCTTGCACTCCCAGAGGGTCTTTCCGGTTCCCGCGTCGAGCGCGACGAGGCGGCCCGCCATGACAAACAGCTTGCCGTCGGCGAATGCGAACGATGAGTTGCAGCCGTTGCCGGCCACGGTCGGACCCGCGATCGGAGTTTTCCATCGTTCGGCGCCGGTGGCTGCGTCGAGCCCATATGCGGTACACTGTGCGCCCAGGAAGAAGACGCCGCCGCCCGCAACGCACGGGGTCGTGGAGGAACTCCATCGCGTCGAACGGCTGGGCTGCGAATATTTCCAAAGCGTTTTTCCATTTTCGGCATCCAGGCAGAACAGGACATCCTCCTCGGTGCGCTCGTAGTCGGGGATTTTTGAGCGGATCTGGCGGCGCCAGAGCATCGGGTCGATGCCGCTGGAGGCGGCCCAGGCATCGAGGGCCGCCTCGCTCTCGAACTTCTTGTCGATGATCGAGGCGAGCGTCTCGAGCGTCTCGATGGGCAGGGCCCCCTCGCCACGGCGAAGACGATCCAGGGTGTACTGGGCCACCCCGGGTGCCTTCCTTTCCTCTGGCGTGAGGTGTTGGGCGGACCAGCGCTCCATCCACCCGTCGAGTTCATCGGGGCCCACGTCCTTGCGTTCTTGCGAGACCCGCGCTGCCTCGATTTCGGCGTGGCGCGCATCCGAGAGCGCCGCGGGGCGCCGGACGCCGATGTCGGCCAGGTTCTCCTCGCGGACGATCCGGTATTCCACGGGGTGCTTCGTCCGCCAGCAGCAATAGACGTAGACCTTTCCGCCCGCGACCACGGGCGAACCGTATCCGCCGTCGCGCTCGGAGAGGATCGGCTCGCTGGTCCAAATTGGCCTCACGCCATTTGTGGCGATCGCGCCGGTCGCGGCGGCGATGTCTGCGGCGACACCATTTTGGCCCGGTCCCCGCCAGCAGGGCCAATCATTGGACGCATGGAGCCGCATGGCGCAGGGGAAGAGCAAAGGGAGCAAGAGGAAGGGGCACAGGCGCCGATTCATGGCGGCAGATCCTAGGTCATGAGAGGGGCCGGAGGCGACAGAAACCTTGGGCCAGATCGCATGCCCAACGAGGATGAAGATGGCACGTGCGAGGCGGCTCCTACATGCGGAGGGATGGCTGGCTCACGCTCGCCGCTACAGCCTTCGGCTATTATCGAGCCAGAATCCCATGCCCCGCAGGCGGGGAACCACCCTTGGATGAAGATGGGACGTGGGAGCGCGCTCGCGAGCGATTCGAATCGCCTGCAAGCAGGCTCCTACGATCCGTGGCCTGAATCTTAGTCCACGACGGTCCCACGGATAGCATCTCATCCGCGCCATGAACGATATCCGTGGTTTGAAGTTCCTGGTCTAGCGGCGGCGATGGGCCAGGCACGCCACCAGGGCGAGGCCCACGGCGAGCAGGGCAACGGTCGAGGGCTCCGGGATCACCAGCGCGATCTGGTTGCCCCCGAAAGCGTAGTCGATCGCGTATCCGGTCGGGAGGTTCTGCACGCCGAGGAACGGATCCCCGGATATCGAATCGTATTGGGCGAACACGTAGAAATCGTTGGTCATCGAGCCCGAGAAAACGAACTGCAGGGTGCCGTTGGTGATGTCGAAGAAGCCGTTGACGTCGAGCATGTCGCTGAGCCCGGCGCCCGGGCCGGCGGCGTTGGCCAGCTCGATGCGCAGCACCCCGTCCAGATCGAAGCTGTTGCTGACCGTCAGCGTGCCGATCGGGTTGCCGGGCGTCACGACGCCGCCCGCGAGCACGTGGATCGCCGCATCGATCAGGCCGGTGCCGCCGAGGGCGCCGCCCGCCACCGTGTATGCCCCGCCCCCGAGGTGGGTCCCGTTCACGGCCAGCGTGCCGTTGGACACGACGGTGGGCCCCGCGTAGGTGTTGGCGCCCGCGAGGTTGAGCGTGCCGGTGCCAGCCTTGATCAGGGAGATGTTCTCGATCAAGCGGCCGTCGTAGCTGCTCGTGACGGCCTGGTCGATGATGAGCGCGCGCAGCGTCGCGGAGCTATTGCGGATGACGAGATTGCTGGGATTGGTGATGGCGGGGTTGTAGTCGCTGCGGAGCTGGCCGACGGTCACGTCGAATCCATTCATGTCGAGGGTGCCCTGGCCCGCCGTCGTGGCGGACGAGCTGTACTGTCCCATGGCGAGGACCACGTTGGTCGGCAGGGCATCGGCTGCGCCAATGTTGGCCTTGATGGTCCACGCGGGATTGAAGGTGCCCATGACGTTGCCCGAGACGTTGAGGTTGAACGTGCCGGGGTCGTGGGCCCGGAGTATGGCCGAGCCGAGGTTCACGGGGTTGCTAGCGACAGTGATGGATGCGCCCGCAAACGGCGCGAACATCACGTTGAGATTGGCGGAGGTGACGCCCCCGTTGATGAACAGGTCGCCCGCGGCCTGGATGCGGCCATCGGTGCCGCCGGCGAAGGTGATGGCGCCGTTGACCGAATTGCTGCCGCTGACGTTGCGAAGCGCGCCGAGGTTGGCGCCGCTCGCCCCGGAGCCGATGAGGATCAGTTCCTCGTCGGTGGCGATATTCCCCGACAGGCGGAGTTGCGCGCCGTTGGAAACCACGGTGTTGCCGACGGTCGAGCCGAGGGCCGCGGAGTGGGCGGCCTGGAGAACACCTGCGGCCACGATGGTCTGCCCCGTGAAGGTGCTCGCGCCCGACAGGATCTGAGTGCCGAGGCCCCGCTTCACGAGCGCGATGTTGTTCTCGTTGGGGTTGGGGCCGCCCAGCGAGCCCGCGAAGGTGTAGGTCTGGTTCGAGGCGGCATTGATCGTGAGGGTGGACACGGTGGGGGCCCCGGCCACGACGCGATTATTCGTGCCGGTGCCCAGCGTGGCGAGGCCGGCCAGCTCCTGGTCGACGCCATTGAGCAGCAATCGGCCGCTGGCCAGGTCGCTGCCGGAGATGCCGGATGGTTGGCCGCCGAGCGTCAGGACCGTCGTGGTCGGAAGGCGATTGTTGCCATTCGTCAACTCGACCGTGAAGGTCAGGTTCGAGGCATGCGTGCTGGCGGTCCTGGCCGTGATGTAGGTGTTGCCGCCGTAGGTGTTCGAGCCGGAGAGGATCATGCGGCTCTGGGTCACGTAGTTGGTCCACTGCATGTCCACGCCCGTGTTGGCGCCGCCGAGGCCGATCGTGAAGGTGACGCCGTTGGTGCCCGCGCCGTCGTCGATCGAGCCCGAGATGAGGGTGTGTCGGATGGAATGGTTGTACGTGTTGATGTTGATGTGCGAGTTGGTGCCGAGCGTGATGGGGCCACTGAGCGTGAGATTCGCAAAGTCTATCTGGAGCGAGCCGTCGGACTTGAAGCCGTTGAGAATGAAATTCTCGCCAACCGTGCCGCTGGAGGGGTCCTGGAACTTTGCCTGGGCGAGGTTCCCGTTGACGGTGGTGGTCCCGTTGGTGTCCCCGAACTGATCGAGGTAGCTGCCCCGTGCCACATAGATGCCATTGCTGTTGACGACGATGTTGCCGGTGAATCCCGTGCTGCCGCGCCGCACCTCAAGCCGGCCATCGTTGACCGTGACATCGCCGGCGCCGGTGAGCGTCATGTTTGCGTCAAAGCGAAGCTGGCCCGCGCCGGCCTTGGTAAAGCCCGAGCCGGTTACGACGAGGTTGCTGTTGGCCTCGGCGAACCAGAGCGCCCCGGCCGACACCGAGAGGTATGACGGCAGGTCGCTGCTCATCAGGTTCTCGAGCTTGAGCCAGCCGGCGCCGATTTTCGCGAAGGTCGTATAATCCACCTCGGGGCGGAGGATCAGGGGCTGGCTCTCGCCGCCGGAAACCACGTTGACGAAAGGGCTGGTGCCGCCGAAGGAAAGTGCGCCGGTGGGGCTGCCGATGTTCAGCGTCAGGTACTGGCGGACGCCGCCGGTGTTGGCGATGTCGTTAAAGATGAGGCCGTTGATGGTGGTGGGGCCATCGAGGGTGATGGAGGAATTCACGGTCCATTCGGCGGTGAAGTCCGCGACCTCGGTGGTGGTATCGGGGATATTTGCGGGGCTCCAGTTGGCGGTGTTCGTCCACGAGCCCGCCGAGGCCGCATTCGTGATGCCGACCCAGAGGTTGGTCGTTTGTGCCCGGGACGGCACGGGAATCGCCAGCGCGACCGCGGCTAGAATCGCCGCGCGTGAAGCTAATTGGTTTGACGATGGCATCACGAACATCTCCTCGCACTGATCGGACGCCGCGGCGTGGCCGCATGGGCGCAGGGTCAGAAATAATAATTCTAATCCCCGAGTGGCCGTCGAGAAAAGCCAAAATTCGAATCGACGGGGAGCGCGGGGTATCTGTGAGCGGAGCGTCTGGCGTGTTGCAGGGGACCAGTGGCACATGCGTCAACTGCGCCAGCCTGCAGATTTCACACGTTCGCGTGAGAAATGCAGGTGCCAGACTCGAAAATAGGGTGTAACGACCGAGTAGCGAAGGGATTGCGCCCTTCGGCGTGGGCCATGGGCAAGATGCCCATGCCACGGTCCTGTGGCACGGGCGTCCCGCCCGTGGCGGCCGAGCGATCTCCGAAGCCGGGATGTTGGGAAAATCGCCTGTGGCGATCGGCTTCGCTACGATCTTCCGCCCGACGGTCCGGCAGCTGCCGGATGGAATCTAGCTCGAGAATTCAGACACCGAATGGTGGGAGCCTGCTTGCAGGCGATCCGAATCGCGCGCAAGCGCGCTCCTACGAGGCGATCCCGTGCGCGAATCGCGCGCAAGCGCGCTCCTACGTCTCATTTTCCCCCCGGTGGTGCCCCGAATGCCCGACGCCGGGCCAGGCACGCCACCAGGGCGAGGCCCACGGCGAGCAGGGCAAAGGTCGAGGGTTCCGGGATCACCAGCGCGATCTGGTTGCCCCCGAAAGCGTAGTCGATGGTGTATCCGGTCGGGAGGTTCTGCACGCCGAGGAACGGATCCCCGGATATCGAATCGTATTGGGCGAACACGTAGAAATCGTTGGTCATCGAGCCCGAGAAAACGAACTGCAGGGTGCCGTTGGTGATGTCGAAGAAGCCGTTGACGTCGAGCATGTCGCTGAGCCCGGCGCCCGGGCCGGCGGCGTTGGCCAGCTCGATGCGCAGCACCCCGTCCAGATCGAAGCTGTTGCTGACCGTCAGCGTGCCGATCGGGTTGCCGGGCGTCACGACGCCGCCCGCGAGCACGTGGATCGCCGCATCGATCAGGCCGGTGCCGCCGAGGGCGCCGCCCGCCACCGTGTATGCCCCGCCCCCGAGGTGGGTCCCGTTCACGGCCAGCGTGCCGTTGGACACGACGGTGGGCCCCGCGTAGGTGTTGGCGCCCGCCAGAGCCAGCGATCCGGTGCCGTCCTTGATGAGATTGAGGCCGCCGAGCAGCCTTCCGTCATAGGCCGTATTGGCCGCCTGAATGACCGCGAGCGTGGCCGGCGAAGCGCCGCCGTTGGTGATGATCAGGTTCGCGGGGTCGTGGACACCGTTGCTGTAGCTGGTTTGGAGACGGCCGACGGTCACGTCGAATCCGTTCAGGTCGAAGGTGCCGCGCCCCGATGTCGTGTACTGGCTGGATTGACCCAGGGTGAGGGTCACGTTGGTCGGGAGGGCGTCGCTCGCGCCTATCCGGGTGGTGATACTCCAGGCAGGGTTCAGGGTGCCCATGACGTTGCTGGAGACGTTGAGGTTGAGCGTGCCCGGATCATGCGCCTGGAGCGTGCCGGTGCCGATGTCCACGGGTTTGTTCTGAACCGTGATCGTGGCACCGGAGCTGGGCGCGAGCATGACGGTCTGGTTGGCCGAGGTGAGCCCGCCATTGATGACGAGCGTGCCGCCGGCTGCCTGCAGTCGTCCCGCCACATCGGGCGTGAACGTGATGCTGCCGTTGAGCACGTTGCTCCCGCCGACGTTGCGCAGCACGCCGAGGTTCGAGCCGCCCGGACCCGAGCCCGTGACAATCAACTCCTCGTCCACGGTGATGTTGCCCGACAGGCGCAGCTGCGCGCCATTGGAGATCACGGTGTTTGCGGCGGTGGATCCGAGCCCGGCGCCGTTGGCGATTTCGAGGATTCCCTGTCGGATGACGGTCTGGCCGGTGTACGTGTTGCTGCCGGCGAGGGTCTGCTGGCCCGCGCCGGTCTTGATCAGTTCGAGATTATCGCCGTTGGCATTGGGACCGCCGAGGCGCCCGGCGAAACTGTAATTCGATCCGGAGGCCACGTTGAGCGTCAGGGTCGAAAGGGCGGAGGAGCCGGCGGCAACCTGATTGTTGGTACCCGTGCCGAGCGTGGCGAGGCCGGCGAGTTCCTGGTCGACGCCATTGAGCAGCAACCGGCCGTTGGCGGCGGCGTTGCCACCGCTGACGCCGGGAGCGGCCCCGCCGAGGGTGAGTACCGTCGATGCGGGGAGGCGATCATTGCCGTTGGTCAACTCCACCGTGAAAGTCAGGCCCGCGGCAGGCGTGCTCCCGTCGCGCACCGTGATATACGTCGGGCCACCGTACGTGTTAGATCCGGAGAGGATGAGGCGGCTCTGTGTCAGGTAGTTGGTCCACTGCATGTCCACCCCGGTGGCGGCGCCGCCCGAATAGAAGGTGAAGGTGACCCCATTGGTGCCAGCGCCATCGTCGATGACACCCGAGATCGTTGGGCTAGCCGGGGTGTTGTTGTAGGTCTGCATGCCGATGTGCGTGTTGGTGGAGATATTGATCGGGCCGGTCAGTTTCGCGGCGCTCCAGTTGAAGTAGAGCGAGCTGTCACCGCGGAACCCGTTGAGATTGATGGTCTCGCCGTAGGTCTGGGCGGTCTCTTGGAAGGAGAGTCGGCCCGTGCCATTGACCGTGGTGGAGCCGTTGGTATCGCCGAGCTGGCTGCCGAGCGTGCCGCGGGCGATATAGGATGCACCGGATTCCACGACGATGTTGCCGGTGAAATTGGAGGCGTTGCGGGTCTCGATGGCGCCGGCCGCCACGGTCACCGTCCCGCTGCCAGCAAGGACCATGGCCTGTGCCAGATTCAACTGGCCGCCACCGGATTTCGTGAATCCCGCGTCGTTGACGTTCAGGTTGCCGCTGTCGTTGAGGTTCAGGATGCCCGCCTGGATATTCGAGACGACCAGCGGCAGGTCGAAGCTGGGGATGTTGTTAACCTGGAGTGTCCCGGAACCGAGTTTTGTGAAGGACGCGTAATCGAAGTCGGGACCGATGATGAGCGTGCTGCTGACGACGTTGATGAAGGGGTTTGTTCCCCCGAGCGACAGCAGGCTGGTGGATGGCGTGCCCGCGTTGATTGTGAGCGTCTGCGAGCCGGAGGTATCCTGAAATATGATGCCGTTGACGGACTTATCCCCGTCGAGGGTCACGATCTCATTCGCGGTCCAGTTGGCGCGGAAGTCCGCCACCTCGGTGGTCGTGTCGGGGATGTCCGCCGGGTTCCAGTTCGCCGAGTTGCTCCAGGTTGAGGCGGTTCCGTTGATGGGCCCGATCCAAACGTTTGTTTGGGCGCGCGCCGTGGTCACGGCAGCCAGCGCGGCCGCGGCGGCAAAGAACGCCGCCGCGCGGGATACAACTCGGTTTGACGTTGGCATCGCGAACATCTCCTCGCACTGATCGGACGCCGCGGCGCTGCCGCATGGGCGAAGGGTCAGAAACAGAAATTCTAGCCCCCGAGTGGCCGTCGAGAAAAGCCAAAATTCACATGGAGTCCAGGCTCTAGCCTGTTTCGTGCCCGATTCAGCCTAAAGGCTGAACTCCAACAGGTTGCCGTCGAATAACCAAAAGCCCTGGGGGGCGAGGTATCTGTGGGCAGAACGTCTGGCTTGTTGCAGGGCGCCATGCGAGCATCCTGGGGAGGGCCCGCGGCCTGAGGCTGTCTCAAAACTCAAACGCCCAACACGGACCATCCAACAATCAATGCCCATCTGATGATAGAGGGGACGTCCAATGGTGTGCGGCGCGCGACAATGCACGGCATCTCGCAGAGATGCCCTACAAAATTTGTAGGTCGCTTGTGCCAGGCGGCTCGGCTCAGAGGTTTTGAGACACGCTCGCCTCGCGGGCCGGCGTCCCTTCCAACTGATACTGAGGCGCCGTCCGCCGCGTCCCGACCAAGTTTTGAGGCGGGATCAGGCCGCGGGCTCGCCCCAGGATGATCGCATGGCGCGTCAGTCGGCCTGGCCCTTGGCCCAGGCCGCGACGAAGTCCGCGAGTTCGGTCGCGTTGGCGCTGCGGGCGTTGCGGACGAAGTAGCCGCTGGCGGCGGTGCCGAGCAGGACCCGCTGTTCGGACGGGAGACCGAGCAGTTGGCCGACGCAGAATCCCGCGTTGAAGCGGTCGCCCGCGCCGACGCTCTTCTTCGGCTGGGCGCAGAACGGCCCGCTGACGCAAGCCGTGCCGCGGTCGTCAGCCAGCGCCGCGATCTTGACGCAGTGCGTCACGACCTGGCTGATGCCCAGTTTTTCGCGTATCGCGTGCGCCTGCCGCGACACCGGCTCGGGCTGCTCGTCCGCGTGGGCGATGCCGAGCACGTCGGCGACGGCATTCGCCTCGTTGAGATTGCCGCCGAGGATCACGCGGCCGTGTTTTTCGAAATCGCGCATCGCGTTGAGCATGTCGCGGATATCGGTCTTGCTGCGGCTGCGCGGGTCGACGAGGTCGAAGAAGAACCAGGGGCGGTGCTCGAGCCGGGCGAAAACATCCCGCTGCATGCGCCTCCAGCAGCGCGTCATGTGGGGATACAGGGTCCAATTGGTGATGGCGATCAGCCCCGCGCCCTTGCAGGCCTCGAGGAATCGGCCGTCCGCCAGGACGCGATCCATCAGCGCCTCGTCGAGTTCGGCGAGCTGGCTCGTGGCGGAGAGCATGTATTTTCCGTCGGCGAACTCGAGCGCCAGGGTCCGCCCTACCGACGCGCCCCACGACGTGCAGGAACGGCACTTGGTGGCGAACGCATCAAATGCGGGGTGCCGCGGGTGGCCGAGCGTGGCAAAGACGTCGAGACGCACGCCGAGCGACGCGATGCCATCCCCGAAATTCACCGCGCAGCCGCCGGGGTCCACGCTCGTGAGGACGATCTCGCGCAACGAGGAGCGCCCGGCCGCCCCGGCGATCAGCTCCGCGAATCGCGCGATGGTCTCCACGCGCCGGTATTCCTCGAGCGAGGCGCGCTCCTCGACCACCGAGATCATCTCGTCCACGAAACCGTCGAATCCCGCGACGACCTCCAGCTTCCCGATCTCCGACCCTCGCGCGCGCAACGCCGCGGCCAGTTGTTCCAGCGCATTAGCCATCAGTGACCTCCATCCATTTCCCCAATCGCACTGGAAAAAACGCGCGGGGTCAAGTCGGGATCAGTGTGGCCCGCGCGCGGCGGACAGGAGTGCCGCCCCACGTGCAGGAATGGTCGCGGGTAATCCTGTCCGCCGGGGCGCGTTTTGGGATTCCCGGCGGTGAGTCCGGATGGCATGCTGCGGCGCATGAGCACGCGAACGGTCGAGACTCGACCCCCCTCTTTCCCGCAAGTGAAGGCCGATAGGCCAATCGTCCCCGAGGCGGGCAAACACTGGCAGGTGGTCTGCGGCGATGCCGGGCACTGGCGGGTGGGGCTGTATTCCCCTGCTAATGCGAGCGCGGAGGCGTGCGCGGAACTGGAGCAGCACGACTGCCCCGAATTCTTCATTCTGCTATCGGGCCGCGTGACGCTGGTGCTGGTGCGGGAGGGAAAGCTGGTCCAGCAGGAACTGGAACAGGGGAGGCCGGTTCTGGTGGAATGCCCGCACAACGGTTTCTGTCCCGGCGGGCCAAACACGGGCGTTGCGCTGGTCGTCGAGCGCGACAGCTTTGAGACGATCTATCGGCCGGCGGCGGAATGGCTCACCGGCGCAGGCCGATGAGCGCGGGTGCGTCGCTTCGGGATGGGACTCCAGCGACACTCGCCCACCGGCATACGACGTTGCCGCAGGCCGGGCATGCGGACGGCGTTGCTCGCCCCCGCCGCGCGGGCACACGTTTTCGATCCGGTTACTTGAGATCTTTCGTGGTCCGCACGGGGATGTCTTTGGCGGAGGGGTCTGCGAGGGCGGGCCACTTGGATGCGTCGAGGCGATAGCCGATTTCGGGCACGAGGGGCCAGACGATCGGGGCGAGGCAGAGCACGGCGGCCTTGAAGCCCTGGACGGTGGCGCCGGGATTGCCGGTGTGCGCGGAGTTGTCGGCCTCGTTCTCGATGACGAACGGCTTCTCGAATCCGCGGCGCATGAGCGCCACGAGGAACCCGCGCCAATCCATGCTGTCGTTGCCGCCAAAGCCTGGGAGCATGGGCTCATAGTGATGCCGGTCCCATTCGTGTGCCGGGACCGGGACGTCCGCGCGCTTTGCGAGTTCGGGCCTCACGGCCTGCATCGGATACAGGGCGCCCCAGTGGATGCGTCCGGGCGACCTGTGGTTGCGGGTGCCCTTGACGTGGACGCGCTGGATCCGGGACATGTCGGACGCCTCGATCACGTCGATGGGGTCGATGTTCTGCCACACGTCGTGCGACGGGTCGTAGGTCTCGCCGTGCGCCCTGCTCGGGAGCATGGCGTACATCAGTTTTCGGGCCGCGAGGCAACCGGGGAGATTGTTGTAGGTCGTGGGCGAAGCCGCCGGCCGCCATCCCTCCATCGGGCAATTCTCGTAGATGACGGTGACGCCGAGGTCCTCCGCGTAGCGGATGATGGGTCCAAAAACCTTCGCGTACTCGTCGAGATTCTTCTCGAACCCGCCATCCTGTGCGCCGAGTTCATGGTTGTAGCCAACGAACGTGCCGACCTTGATGTCGTTTCGGTCGCCGCCGCAGAGGTGCGCGATGCGGATGAGCTTGAGCAGGTGATTCTGATTGAGGGCGCGCTGCGCGGGGTCACCGCCGATGAGGTTCTCGTAGGCGCCCACGGAGAAGCGCAGCCCCTCGCGGTTGCAGGTACCGATCAGGCGTTTCGCGTCATCGGGCCCAAACGACTCGTAGTCCAGGTGTGTCGCGACATGGTCGGTCCGGGTACCGTCGCGCCGGAAGACGCAGAGCTCCATGCCCTGCGCGCCGATCTCCTTGGTCCTTGCGATGACCTGATCGAGGCTGAGCGACTTGAAGGCTGATGTCATGACCCAGATGGGGTTGTTCATGGGGGATCCTTTCTCGTGTGGGCGTTGGGACAGGATGTTTTCTTTAGGTCGAGCCATGATCGGCCGAGACGCCCGGATTGGCAAGAGCGGCGGCCGGGCATGGGTCTGGCCCGGCGTGATGGCCCGCGGCCTCGTCGGCCGCGGTTGGCCTAGGTGTCCCGCGGTTGACTCAAAAATTCAGACATTGAATCGTAGGAGCCTGCTTGCAGGCGATTCGAATCGCGCGCAAGCGCGCTCCTACGTCCCATTTTCACCCCCGCTGGTGCCCCGCCGCGCGCCGGGGGCAAAAGCGGTGTCGCCGCTTCGCTTTGCCACCGCAGTCCAAAACGGCCCCGCCCCCAGAAGCTTCACCCTGAATAATCCGGCGCGTTCTCGATCCGGTCTGGTCAGTCGCGGACGCCGGGGCCGGCGTCCCTCCCGGCCGATGCTTTTCCTCAGGGCAAAGCCGCCAAGGGATGCTCCGCGCCTCTGCGGGAGAACCCGAATCCTCGATCAGGCGTACAGCGGCCCGTACGTCTGGCAGGCGCGGAAGTCGGCGGCCTCGAGGCCCGCGGTGCCGAATGCATTCCACGCGCTCGGGCGAAACACCTTCTCCTCCGGCACATTGTGCATGTAGACGGGGATGCGGAGCATGCTGGCGAGCGTGATGAGGTCCGCGCCGATATGGCCCGAGGCCATGACGCAGTGGTTGGCGCCCCATGCGTTCATGACCGAATAGGTGTCGCGGAACGCGCCCTGTCCCGTCGTGCGCGGCGCGAACCAGGTCGTCGGCCACGTGGGGTTGGTGCGCTGGTCCAACGTGTCGTGGACTTTCTCCGGCAGATCGACCGTGAAGCCCTCGGCGAGCTGGAGTGCGGGGCCGAGGCCCTTGACGAGATTGAGGCGCGCCATGGTCGCGGGCATGCCGCCGCGCGTCAGGTAACGGCTGCTCCATCCGCCGCCGGGGAAGTACTCCGTGATCGACGGGTGCCATGTGGTGGCCTGGAGACAGGCCTTCACCTCGGCCTGGGTGATCTCCCAGAACGGCTTCATCGCGGGCTTGGCGTCCGCGGTCTGCCTGCCGGTACCGTCGAGCGCGGCAGGGCCGGAGTTGATCAGGTGCAGGAGGCCGCCGGTGGCCGGTTCGCGCAGGTCGTAGCCGGTGACCCGTTTCACCGCCGAGGGGCTCCAGTACGTGCGGAGGTCGGCGAAGACCTGCGCCGAGTTCGTCAGCAGGTAGCCGAAGAGCATGGTGGCGCCGTTCATCGCGTCGTTCTCGGTGGCGACGATGTATGGGTTGCGGATGCCATTCCAGTCAAAGGAGGAGCAGAGGATGGCCTCCGGGAAATCGCCGTTCGGGTAGTGGTCGGTCCACTGGCGCTGGCCCTGGAAGCCGCTGGCGATCGCATTGTGGCCATTGGCCTCCTCGCCCCAGCCCATGGCCTTGAGGGCGGGGTTGCCGACCATCAGGTCGCGCATGATCATCGCCATCTTGACCGACAGTTCCCATTCCTTGTCCAGCTGCTTCCGGTCGCGGGTGTATGTCGGCGAATTGTAGTCCTTGCCCTCGGGGCAGTTCGCCTTCACCCAGGCCAGGGCCTTCTTGAATTCAACCTGATCGTAGATGCCGCGATCCAAGCGGCGCGCGACCTCGGTCATGTCCACGGCCTCGACGCGCATGCCGAGGTAGGCCTCGAAGAAGTCGGGGTTCACCACCGAACCGGCGATGCCCATGGATGTGCCGCCGATCGAGAGATACGACTTGCCGCGCATCGTGGCCGCCGCCAACCCGGCGCGCGCAAAACGCAGAAGTTTTTCCGCGACGTCCTCGGGGATGGAGGTGTCGGACGAATCGCGCACGTCGCGCCCGTATATGCCAAAGGCGGGCAGGCCCTTCTGGGAGTGGCCCGCGAGCACGGCCGCGAGGTAGACTGCGCCGGGGCGCTCCGTGCCGTTGAAACCCCAGACCGCCTTCGGCACGTGCGGGTCCATGTCCATGGTTTCCGAGCCGTAGCACCAGCACGGCGTTACGGTGATCGAGACGCCGACGTTCTCGCGCCGGAACTTCTCCGCGCATGCCGCCGCCTCCGCCACGCCGCCGATCGTCGTGTCGGCGATCACCGATTGCACCGGGGAGCCGTCCGGGTGGCGCAGGTGACCCGCGAGGAGGTTGGCCACGGACTTGGCCATGTTCATCGTCTGCGTCTCGAGCGATTCGCGCACGCCTCGGAGGCGGCCGTCGATCGTCGGGCGGATGCCCACCTTCGGCAGGTTCTTGAAAATGGGGTTGTTGCTCATCGTGTGTCTCCTTGCTGCGGATATATCCGTTTTTTTAAGTCTGCGCGATCGCCGGACGGGCCGGGAATTGCCGAAATTGACCGATGCGTATCATTTATTGACCTTTCCGCATGCGCTGCGGGCGGGGCGGCGCGACGGGGCATGGTCGATTCTGGTGCGTTTGGCGGGGGACCCTTCCGGGCGCCGGTGTGGCCGCTTGCCAGAGGGATCGGTCGCGTGGCGTGGGTCAGGGCCGACGTCGCGGGCGGACCAGGGCGAAAAGGCCGAAGCCGAGGGCCAGAAGAATCCATGACGAGGGTTCGGGGATGACGAGGGCGATCTGGTTGCTGTCGAGGTAATGATACTCGATGCCGTAGCCCGCCGGGAGATTCTGCACATCGAGGAACGGGCTGCCGGAGATCGAATCATACTCGGCGAAGATGTAATGGTCGTTGGTCATCGTTCCCGTGAATACGAACTGGACGACGCCGTTGGTGATGTCGAAGAAGCCGTTGACATCCAGCAGGTCGCTCAGGCCAGCCGATCCGGCGGCGTTCTCGAGTTCGATCCGGAGGATGCCATCGAGGTCGAACGTGTTGCTGGTGGTCAGCGTGCCGATCGAATTGCCGGGGGCGGCGATCCCGTCGGCGAGGACTTGGATCGCGGAGGCAATCAGGCCCGTGCCGCCCAGAGTGCCGCCGGAGGCGACCGTGTATTGCCCGGCGCCGGTGTATCTGCCGTTGACTGAGAGCAGGCCGTTTGAGACCACCGTGGCGCCCGAATAGGAGTGGATGCCTGTGAGGTCCAGTTCACCGGTCCCGATCTTGACGAGGCCGCCGGCCCCTCCCATCGAGCCCGAGTAGATCGTATCGGCACCGTTGTTGCCCGCGAGCAGGGTGACCGCGGAACCCGTTAGGTTGGTCAGGCCGAGGTTGCCAAAGCCGGAGAGCCCACCGAACACGAAGGAGGTCGCGTTGCTGAACACCGCGCCGCTGTTGATCTGGAGATCGACAGTTGAATTTTGCATGGCGAGTGGGTTTGCCAAATTCAACCGGCCGCCCGAGATGGTCGTTGTGCCCGTGTGGGTGTTGGTGCCGAGGAGCGTGAGCATGCCCGCCCCGCCCTTCGTCAGGCCAAGCGCGCCGGTCAGGCGGCCGTCGTAAAGGGTATTGTTGGCCTGATTGACCGTGAGGGTGGCGGCGGTGGGGCTGGTCACAGTGCGCGTGCCGGTGGGCAACGTCTGGCCGCCGGCCGCCGTGCCCGACTGGAGGCCGCCGACCGTCTGGCTGTTCCCGTTCAGATCGACGGTCCCGCCGGTGGAATAGCTGACGCCCAGGCGCAGGACGCTGTTCGTGGGGAGGGCGTTGGGAAGATCGGTACGGAGAGTCCCCCCGGCCGACAATGTGGATGCCCAGGTGTTACCCGTCACGGCCAGGATCGTGAACCCGCCCTGGTCGGTGTAAAAACTGCCACCACTGCTGCCGAGGAGCACGGGCTTCTCAGAGAACGAGATGACCGAATTGCCGGAGTTGATGACCAGTTGCTGGTTCAATCCGGTCACGCCGCCGATGATGGCCAGCTGGGACGTGCTCTCGGTGTTGATGCGGGAGCCGTTGACGATGGTGAGCGTGCCGCTGAGGATGTTGCTGCCGCCTGTGCTGCGGATGGCGCCGCTGTAATTGGCCTGGTCGCCGCGCAGGATGAACGGCTCCGCGACCGTGATCCCGCCGCTGATCTGGACCTGGCCGCCGGAGATCGTGCCCGGCACCCCCGCGTAGACTTCCGTGGCCCCATTTGTGGAGCCCAGGGCGTCGGGGTTGGTGATCCTCAGGACGCCGCGATTGACGGCCGTGACGCCGGTGTAGGCGTTGGAGCCCGACAGCGTGGCGGTGCCGGCGCCGGCCTTGATGATGCCGGAGGCGCCGCCGGCGCTGTCGCTGATGGTGCCGGACAGAGTGAGGGCCCGGGTGGTATCGGGCGAGGTGAGGATCAGTTCCCTGTTCGCGCCGATGGTGATGTTTCCACTGTTGGTCAGGGCGCCGACGCCGGCATTCATCAGACCGTTCGCCGAGAAATCGCCCGCCATTGTGCCAGCCGAGCCCGTGTAGCGCAGGGTGTTGAAGGAGGCACCCGAGCCTAGCGTGCCAACCGCGGCCACGTCGTAGTTGGTCATGCCCGACGTGTCCACGACCTCCGCCGCGGTGGGCGCCGCCACCCCGCCCGAGTAGCCCACGATGGTCCCGCCGCTGATCGTGGCATATCGGGTGGAGGTCCCGGTACCGTAGCTGGCCCACGTGCCGATGATGCCAGTGGCGCCGTTGGTGAGGGTTGTGGTTGCGACCGTGCCGCCGCCCTGCACGTTCAACGTGGCTGTGCCGGTGCGGGCGAACGTCGCCGGGCTGAGGGTCAGCGTCCTGCTGTTGGTCACGTTCCAGATCTGATCGCCGAGGGCTATGATGAGCGAGGCGTTGGTGATGGTGAGATCCTGCGTCGCGCGGCCCATATCGATGCCGCTCTGGCCGAGCGTGAGGCTATTGGCCCCGCCGATAGCAACGGCGCCATTGGGATCGAGGATCGAAATTCCGAGAAAACTGAGGTTACCCCCCAGCAAGACGGCATTCGCGGCGGCAACGTTGTTGCTCCACGTGGCCACGTCGCCGCTTCCCGGGACGACGCCACCGACCCAACTCGAGGCCAAATTCAGGTTGTCGGCGTCGTTGTCCTTCAGGCGGATTGCCGCGAGCGCAGGGGACGCTGCCCCCATCGCGAGAACCGCGATGAGTGTCACGTGGACCAAGACGTGTCTGTCGCTGTGGATTTTGCAGGTTGCCATAAAGCGCCGCCCACTCAATTGGGCCTGGGCATCATAACAGATCCCAGACCCAAACGCCATGAGGAAGTCGGACTCCCCCGGATCGCCCGCGGCATGGGGTGCCCACCGGGGGTGAAAATGAGACCTAGGAGCGCGCCTGCGCGCGATTCGCGCATGGAATCGCCTCGTAGGAGTGCGCTTGCGCGCGATTCGAATCGCCTGCAAGCGGGCTCCTACGGCCCGGCATCCGAATTCTCAAACCAGATTCCATCCGGCAGCTGCCGGACCACCGGGGCGGAAAACCGTAGCGAAGCCGGTCGCCAGAGGCGATTTTACCAACACTCCGGCTTCGGCGAACGCCCGGCCCACGCCGACGGGCGCAAGCCCTTCGCTACCCGACCGATACGCCCTATTTTCGAGCTAGCCCGGATATTTCACAGCCTGCCGGCTGTGAAATTCCGGGCTCTGGGAAAACCGCGCCATGAGAGCCATTTATTGGGAAAGGTCTGGCAAAGACTGGGATTTTTCGCGGTTGCAGAGTGAGTTTCGGGGATCGGTGGCACCAGACCCTCCAAAATCGCGTTTTTCGGAGCGCGGTTTTCCTTTGAGCCTGCATGTTTCACGCGGAAGCGTGAAACATGCAGGCTAGCGGGATATGCCGTCGTCTCTCGGCCTGAGATCGGACCCCAGCAACTGGCACTGCGCCACCTGGCCGATGTCGTTGCCGGCGCGCTGCCACACGACGCGCTTGTCGGGGCTGACCTCAAAGATGTGGGCCCCGAGCCTGTCGCCCTCGGTCTTGGTGCCCCAGTTGCAGACGACGGTGTTGCCGTTGGGGAGGCGCTGGACGCCCGCGAGAACAGCGATGTTGATGTCGGGCAGGTCGTCCTCGGTGAGTTCCCAGGCGATTTTGCCGGCGGCATCGTACTCCGTGACGGATCGGTCGGCGCTGATGAGGGTATTGCCATTCTCGAGGCGGAGGGCGCAGACGGGCGACGGCTTGCGCGGGAATTCGCGCAGCTGCGCGCCGTCCTTGGCGTACTCGCGCACGGCGCCCTCGGCGGTGAACGGCACGAGGTAGGTGCCCTGTGGCGTCTTACGGCACATGCGGAATTGGGCGTGGGGTTTCCTTTCGGTAGTCGAGAGCGGGAGTTGGAAGACGACCTCGCCCCGGCGGTTGACCTCGACGAGGCGGCATTCCCCGACGATGCCGATCAGGACATTCCCGTCGGGCAACGGCTGGCAGGTGGGCACCTCGTTGGGCGCCTCAACCCGATATTCCCAGACGATCTTGCGGTCGCGCGTGACCTCCTGGACGCCGCGCAGGTGCGTGGTGAGAACGTTGCCGTTGGGCAGCATCCAGACGTCCTGGGGATTGGTCGCGTCGTAGTCCCACGCGACCTTGCCGTCCTCGTCGAGGATGAAGATTTTTCGCAACAGGTGGCTGGTCGCCAGGATCGGCCGCGTGCCCCAGAGGTTCTCGTGCCAGAAATTGCCCTTCATCGGCGGGCCTCGGAATTCGGTACCGGCGACGTTCGCGGGATCGACGTCCAGCTCGGGCCAGACCAGCTTCCCGCGCAACTGGGCGTCCTCGCGGACGTAGGCGCCGAGGCGCAGGGAATTCGAATCGAGCCAGAGGACGATCTTGTGGCGATCATCGGGCGAGACGGCCGCGACGTGGTTCGTGTCGAACAGCGCCCGACCGATGCGCGAGTTGAGTGCGCCGAAGCGGCCGGGGATGGTGCGGGAGCCGCCGTGCACACCGCTATAATCGCTGGCGATGTTGCGGAACATCGCTCCGGAAAACCAGAAGGTGTAGCCCTCCTTCAGGGCCTCGTAGCTCATGTCCTGCGGCCCATTCTTCTTTTCCGCGTGGCAGGGCACGCAGGAGCGTTCGAAGATGGGTTTGATCTGGCGGTAGTAGCTGATGGGCTCGACGGGGCCGATTTCCGGGGTAATCCGTGACGGTGCGCGACGCAGCGCCAGGGGCTGGCGCGCCACGGCGGCGGCCCGCTGGACCGGCTCGTGGCAGCCCTGGCAGGTGAGCTGTTCGCCGGGGCGCGCGAAGGCTACGGATCGCATCGAGTGGACGGCGCGATAATGCTCGTCGAGGACCTGGAAGATGAGCTCCTTGGCGACCGGCGCCTCGAAGTACGCGCTGCCATCCTCCTCGACGGGGACGACGCCCAGCGGGATGCGCGGGGTGTTCTCGCGCTCGTAGCCGATCATGGGATCGCCCATCGCGTGGTTCGATTTGAGGATGTTCTGGGTGACGCGCAGCCACTTGATCCTGGTGCCGGGGGGAAATGGCATGTCGGAATCGTAGACGTTCATCACGGCGATCGTGGCCTGGCGGCGGACGCGATCGGGCAAGGCCGCCGGTGGGACGGGGCGGGGTCGCAGCGGTATCGGGTCGATGATTCGCAGGCGCTCGTCGTGCGCGCAGGGCAGGGCAGTCAATTCGCACAGCAACTCCTTGTTCCCATACCGGTCGACGAGCATGAGGTTCTCCCAGACGTTGCAGAGGTAGAAGTCTTCGCTCAGCGGCCACGGGCTACCGTATTTGTAGTGCCTGCGTCCGGAGTTCTCGCTCTCGGGGAATGGTTCCTCGGGGGTGATGCGGTGGACCTGCGACATGTGGCCGTCGTCGGGGGTCCGAAGATCGAGGGTGCAGAGCGATCCGAAGACCTCCCCATGGTGGGGGGCCGCGGTGAATATATAGAGCGGCGAATTCGGGATGGCGCGGATGCCCATCTCGACCAGCGGCGCGCCCATGCGGCCGTCGATTTCCCGCCCATTGACTGTCTCGAGCTTCGGTCGGTCGGGAAAGGTATGGTAGGGCTGGGGGTAGTTGCCGTGGGGAGCGCGGGGATCGGAGCCATCGGGGCGGCAGAGCCAGATCCGGGAACCGAGACAATTTTCGCGGTCGGTGTAGTCCCAGCGGGTGAACACGACCTGGCCCTGATTGTTGACCGTGGGATTCCATTCGCTGGTCTCGAAATAGCTCATTGGCCGGACATCGGAGCCGTCGGCCGACATCGAGAACATCGTGTACGTGCGGACCTTCAGGTAGGCGGCGAAACATCGGATATGGCCCCCGCGCCGTTCGGAGATGAAGGCGATGCGGCCGTCCGGCAGCCAACAGGGGTCAAAATCGTTGTAGGGGCCGTCGGTGAGCTGGACGAGCCCGGTGCCATCGGCGTTGATGCGGAAGATGTGGAAACAGGACTTCGTGCCAAAGCCCCACTCGTGCTCGGCGTTGTCGGTCCAAGCGAAGGTGATCGATCGGCCATCGAACGAGAGGTCCGGCGTGGCGAACGCACCATGGTCGAGCCTGCGCCCCTTGAGGCGGCCGTTTTGAACGATGGCATCCCGGACCACGTCCACCACGCGCGGCGCCGCCTTCCAGTTCCCGATGGCGTAAAGGCCGCCCCCGGGCAAGGCGGTGCATCCGAAGTATTGCGTCGCAAAGTGTCCGCCCTGCGGGTCGGCGGTCGTGGGATTCGAGCGAACCGAACCTGCGAAGGTGCCGCGCGCCACGCACAGGATCCCATCAAAATCCAGCAACGGATTCGATAGCGCGATCTGGCGGCGCACCGCGCAGGCGGCGAGATAGAGCCCGAAGGATTCCTGCGAGTCGGGCATCGGTTCCGATGCCAGATAGGCGGATCGCAGTTTCTCCAGATCGCGCAGCGGTGCGGCAATGCTCGCGCCGGCGCGTCCGAGGTTGTCCGCGAGCGCCTGGGTCCGGCGCAGCACGGTGCCGACGGGCCCACCATCCTCCGGCCAGATCAGCGAGTGCCGGTCGTAGGTCTGGCGCTCGATGTCCGCCTCGCTCGTCGGGCACCAGGGCTTCCGGCTCTCGGGATACTCGAGTTTGCCGATCCACTTGAAATCATAGAGCCACTCGCGCAGAACGGCGTCGCGGAAGGTCGACTCGTTGACCGACGCGAGTGCCAGGCGCGCGGAGACCTCGCGCAGCGCCGCGCGGGCCGGGGCGGTGTCCTGCGGGGGCGGCAGCGGCTGGAGGGCCGCGCTCATCTTTGGGATCGATCGCCCCCCGCCGGAACGGCTCACGGTGGCGAAGCGCGCGGCGCGCGCCAGTGCCGAGGCGTCCGCGAACTGGCCGCCATCGGAGGCGTCGAAATGCCAGAGCCCCAGCGTGGTGGCGTCCGGTGCGGGCGCGGCGGTGGGCACGCCATTGATCGGTCGCGCGCCCGTGGATAGGAGCGCCTCATCGATGACGCCGCTGCAGGCGAACTGCCCGTCCACGAGGCTTCCGATGCAGAATGCCTTGGGCGAGACCGGTGCCGATGGTCCCGCCAGCGGCTGGTCGCATTTCGCCGCGCCATCGACATAGAGGCGGATCCGGTCGGGCTCCAGCACGGCCGCGATGTGGTGCCATTTGCCATCGGCGACATCGGATCCCGTGCGCGCGTGATTCGGCTGCCGCCCCGGAAGATACGCGCAGAGGAGGCCCGTGCCGGGCATCGTGAAAAGCTCCCAGTGGCCCGGCGCTTCCTTCGAATCGCGCGCGACGATCACGTTGTAGCCCGCCCTGCTCTCGAGTCGCGCCCAGCATTCGAACGTCAGCGGAAGCACCCCGTACGCCGGAGTCGGATCCACGCGCGCGGAACCCTGCCTCGCGTCCAGCGCTTGGCCGAATCGCCCCTGCGTCAACCCCGTGGCGCCCTGCGATGTCGCGAGGAGGGCCGACAGGAGAATACCGGAAGCCCAGCGCACGATCATTGCCCTCACCCTCTCGGGCCTTCGGGATGCCGACCCAACTGATTCTGTGAAGTTCATTTGAGGGGGCTAACCAAGCCATGCCCGTAATGTCGCGAGATCCTCTCGGTGTGGGCCAGAACGATGCGCCCCACGCGCGGGAGCGCGCCGGCCGCGAGCCGAAAAGAGGGCCCGATCACCGTGACCGCCGCCAGCGGCAGCCCCTGCCGGTTCAGGATCGGGGCCGCGATGCAATTCACGCCCTCCATGTGCTCGCCGACATCCAGCGCGAACCCCCGCTCGCGGATCTTTCGCAGGTGCGCGCGGTACTTCCCCTTGTCCGTGATCGTCGCCGGGGTCCACCTGCGGAAGCGCGCCGCGCGGAGCACCTTCTCGCGGTCGCCCGGTTCCATGAAAGCCAGCAACGCCTTTGGCGAGGCCGACGCGTTCAGCGGCTGCCGCAGCCCAGCGTCACACACGAAGCGGAATGGGTGAAGCCCCGGCACTTGCTCCAACACGAGGCACTCGTCGCCCGCCATGACGCTCAGAATGGTCGTCTCCTTGACCGCGTCCCGCAAGTCCCGCATCGCGCCGATCGCGCTCTCCATCAGCGTGGCCGACGACGCGCTGCTGTATGCCATGCCGAACAGCTTCTGGCTGAGGGCGAGCCGCCGCGTCTCGTCGTCCCGCTCGACGTACTCGTGCATCAGCAGCGTGTTCGCGATCCGGAAGACGCTGTTTCGCGGCAGGCCCAGCTCGCGCGCGATCTCGCTCAGCGTCAGCCCCTCTGGACGCGTCCGCAGCAGCTCCAGGATCGACAGCGCCCGATCGAGATTGGGGACGCTGAAACTCGAGGGGGAGACAACCGCGCCCGATTTCATGTAAATTGATATATAGATAATATGACTACGAGTCAAACACTTGGATGTTGGGGTCAACTCTCGATTCTTGACATCCGTTGGATGTTGGGGCGCGCGCCGATGGCGGTGCCCCGGGGGGCGGCGGGGATGTTCTATGTCGCGCGCTTGGGCACAGGGCCGTGGGCTTGGGGTCGTGGCGGGGGTCGAGTTCGCGTGGCACGAGCAAGGATCTGGGAGCCGTTCTATTCCGCGCGCACGCGGGAAATATCCGGGTCAGTGGTCGCAGATCTTGTCCGGCGAGGTTGAGAAGCCCGTGCCCAGCCCCACGAACTTTCCGCGGGCCTCGAGAAACGCGATGATCTGGTCGGCGGTCATGCCGTCCGCCGAGCAGGTGTAGAATCGGGCTCCCTCGCCAAATCGGCCGATGATCGCATCGCGCAGGCTTGCCCTCGTGTAGGCCGCGCCGCTCTCGATCATCATCCGCATCACCTCATGGCCGTGGAACTGGCCTTTCATGGGGGAGAACATCGCCCGAAACGGACGCTTTGGCCAGCGGGAACCGGGGTGACCTATTCCCCCGGCTCGTACAGGATGCGGCCGCAGTTCTCGCAGGCGACGATGCCGCGGGCGGCCTTGACATCGAGCGAGGTCTGGGACGTGACCTTCATGTGGCAGCCGCCACAGATCGAACCATGAACGAGGGGGACAAGGGCGGCGTCGCCGCGATGGTCGAGGATCCGCTGGTAGCGTTTAAGGATGTCGGGGGCAACCCCGGCGCGGGCGGTTGTGCGCTCGGCCTCGGCCTCCGCGATCTGGGCCTCGACGGCCCTGAGCTTCTTCTCGACGTCGGCGATCTGGGCCCGGACGGCCTTTTCGAACTCGGCCACCTGGGCGCTCTCGGAGGCAACGGCCTTCTGGGCAGCCTCGAATTTCTCCATGAGGTCAAGCTCGCGGTCCTCGATCTCGACGATGCGCTTCTCGGCCCGCTCGATCTCATGGCCCAGGGCGGCGTACTCGTCGTTCTTTCGTGTCTGGAGTTGCTGCTGCCTGTACTTGGCGATCTGATGCTTGTGGGATTGGACCTCGAGGTCAAGTTCCTTGCGCTGTGTCTCGACGTGCTGGGCGTCGAGCCGGTGCTGCTGGAGGGCGGCACCCCGGTCCTTGATCCGGGCCTCAAGGGAATCCTTCTCTCTGGGCAGGGCCTGGAGTTGCCGGCGCAATTCCCTGACACGCTGGTCCCGCTCTTGCAGGATCAGGAGGTTCCTCAGCGCGTCAGCCTTTTCTGTCACCCCCCCTTTATCGGCGGATCGGCGCGGCAGGCCAAGATTTTTTCCACGTATTTTGCCAGGATGTCGAACTCGAGATTGACGCGGTCGCCGGGGCGACGTTCGGCTAGGGCGGTGACCTCGCGAGTGTGGGGAATGATCCAGATGCGCATTTGGCCCCGCTCGACGGCGGCGACCGTAAGGCTGATGCCGTCGATGGCCACGCTGCCTTTCTCGACAACGTAGCGGTCGCCACCCTCCGGGATGGCGACATCGAGAACCCAGTCTGGGCCACTGGGTTCCCACGTGAGAATCGGGGCGGCGACGTCAATGTGGCCACTGACAAAATGCCCCCCCAGGCGGGCGTTCGCGGCCAAAGCCCGCTCGAGATTGACGAGGCCACTGGGCCGGATGTCGCCGAGGTTGGTCCTGCGCAGGGTCTCGTTCAACACGTCGAAACAGAGCCGATCCGAGTCGGCCAGGACGACCGTCAGGCAGCAGCCGTTGACGGCGACGCTGTCCCCTTCCCTGAGGCCGGCGGCGATATGGCCGGCATTGACAATCAGGCGCGTGCCGCCCGATCGTCGCTCCAGAGACTCGATTCTTCCGGTGCCTTCAACCAGTCCTGTGAACATAGCCCTGCAGTAGCACGTCTGGCCCCAGGCGCGAGACGAGGAACTCCCGCACCGCCAGGCCGCGACCAAAAAACCGCCTCGCCCCGATGGCCAGCGTCTCGCCACCCAGTATGCGCGGCGCGATGAAGAAAGCGATCTCGTCCACGCAGTTGGCCTCAAACGCCGTGGCGAGCAGTTTTCCCCCGCCCTCGAGCAAAACGGCGGTGACGCCGCGGCGGCCGAGATCCTTGAGCACGTGGGCCCATGGACGATTTCTGAAAACGAGGGTGCGCTCCCGGTGGGCGTCGGTGAAGAGGCGAGCTTTCTTGGGCAGTCGGCCGGAGTGGGTCATGATCACTCGCCATGGTTGGGGCTTTTGGCGGGCGCGGTCGCAGAGTCGGACGGTGAGCGCGGGATCGTCAGAGCGCACCGTCTCCGCCCCGACGATGATCGCATCGGACCAGAGCCGGAGCTCATGTGCCCGGCGCAGGGCGGCGGCCGACGTGATCCTCTTTGGTCGGCCTGGCGGCGGTGAGATGCGCCCGTCTGCGCTCATGGCGATCTTCGCGATCACCCAGGGGCGGCCCGTGGTGATCCATCGGTTGAATGCGCGGTTGAGCGCCGCGCAGTTCTCCCCGAGAACCCCGCCGGTGACCGTAACCCCCCTGCGGGTGAGGATGCGCCGGGCGCGGCCGAGGTGTCTCGGGTTCGGGTCGGTGGCCCCATAGACCACGCGGCGAACGCCGGCCGCCGCAATGGCGTCGGTGCACGGCGGCGTCCGCCCGTGTGTCGAGCATGGCTCGAGAGTGACGTACAGGGTGGCGCCGCGCGTCGGGAGGCGGTTCCGGCGGGCATCCGCGAGGGCCACGATCTCCGCGTGCGGCCCGCCGGCGCGATGGTGCCAGCCCCGGCCGATGATTCGCCCCCCGCGCACCAGAACAGCCCCCACGGCGGGATTGGGCGAAGTCAGACCGACGCCGCGCCTCGCCAGCGCCATCGCCCGGCGCATCCACCCCTCGTCGCCCCGGCGAGCGGCGGGCGCTTCGCTGCGTCGGGTCTTCACGGGTGAGGTTTGGCGGCGCATCGCCGGAGATCCGGGCTCACTGCGACAGCTTGATGCTCTTGAGGATGGCCTGCTCTTTCGGCAGCAGCGCCTGCGGATCGAGATCGGCCACCTGCTGTTTGGCCTCGGCGGATTTTCCGGCCAGCCTGAGAGCGTCCGCATAATGCAGCCGGATGGCGCTTTGCTTGAGTCCTTCGGCGGGCATTTTTGCGTAGATCGTCAGCGCGTCCTGGGGTCGGCCGTTGAGGGCGAGGGCCCGCGCGTAGGTGTCGGCCACATTGGCCTCGTCCGGCTTCTGTTCGTAGACCTCCTTGGCGAGGCCCAGTGCCCGCTCCAGATCTTTGTTGCCGAGCAGGAGCAAGGCTGCGGTGTTGTTTTTGATGACGAGATTGCCGGGCAAGACCGTCAGCATCTTGTCATAGCATTCGAGCATCTTGTCGGTGTCTCGTTGGCGTTCGTGTATCCGGAGGTTGCGAGTCAGGGCGAGGAGCTTGAGGCGGGTGGGTGATGTCTCTGCGATCGCGTAGAAATCGAGGGCCTGCGCGGGCATGTTCCACCGCTCGAGGGTGTCGCCGGCCCTGAAGGCCAACTGGTGGTCGTTGCCGACCAGCTGCGTCGCGCTTCGCATCGTGATCCGGGCCGCCGGGCCATCATTGAGCTGGAATTGGGCGCGGCAGAGCCAGAGCCAGAAATTCAGCAGGTGCTCCGGCGTGCCAATCTTTTTGGTCTCGGACCTGGCCATTTCCGCGGCCTCTTCCCAGCGGTTTTGCGACGCGAATACCGCCAGCTCGATGAGGCGGGTTTCCGGCTGCTCCCTTTCTGCGGGCTCCATGAGTTCCAGGCGTCGCATGGCGGCCTCGGGTCCCAGCCACGAACCGGTGCGCACGACGAGGTCGCGCCTCTGCTGGGCGTCCTTCGCGAGCTTCCACAATGCGTCGAGCTCCGCTTGCGCGGAACTCGCATCGATCTTCCGGCGCAGGTCCAGGCGCCGGAGTCGGGCGGGCCAGTTATCGGGGGCTTTCGCGATGACCTCCTCCCACAGTTTCACCGCGGCGGCGGGGTCCTGCACCGAGGTGGCCTCGGCGAGCGACTGCGTCGCCGCCGCGAAGAATTCCGGCTTGGACCGGAGCTCCTCGAGCTTCGCTCGCCCGCGCTTGGAAATTGCGGGATCGCTGGAGACCAGTTCCAGGGTCGCGATCGAGACCTGGATGCGCAGGTCTTCGGGGGCCAGTTCCCGGGCCTTGTTGAGGGCCTGGTATCCCTCGGGGTAGCGTTGCTGCGAGAGAAAAAGAACACCCGTCAGGTGCCAGATCTCGGCGTTGTTGCTGAAGGTCTTGAGGATCTTCTGGAGAAGGAGGTTGGCGACATCGGCCCGACGGTTCTCCACGCAGGCACGCAGCGCCGTGATCGCGGCCTTCTCGTCATTCGGATTCAGTTCGTATGCTTTCGCGAGGAAGAAAAGATACTGCTTGTCACCCTGTTTTCTGAGGATTTCGCCCCACATGCCCCAGGTTTCGGATCGCTCGGGGTCGTGGCGCAATGAATTCTGCAGCTGGATCCGCGCAGAGTTGGCATCCCCCTGCTGAAGGAATTTCCGCGCGCTGTCATTATACATGTTGGCGCGGATCTTATGGTATTCGGGTTTGAGCCAATTGAGCGCCAAGACGAACCCCGCGCCACCGACACAGAACACGATTATAACAAACGGCCAAAACCACTTCCGTAGTCGCCGCATCAATCTTGGTGACAGCATAGCTCTCTCCGGCGCGGGCCGACGGGCCCAGGCCTTATGTGTTCTTCCAACACGTGTTATAGATGACAGACGAAGAGGATGCCGACGTCAAGTGCCCGGTGCCGCAGCCACCTGCGTGGGTGGGGGTCATCGGTTCAGTCGCCCCGCCTGGCCAGTACGAGATACTGCCCTCCGAGGGGGAGCCCACTCAGGGGGATCTCCAGACCTCGAAACCAGCGGAGCGTCCTCGGGAACAGGAAGAGGTGATCGACGCCCAGCACCGAAAACCCGCAGCGCTCCAGCAACGAGCGGGCGGCGCTAGCCGGGATCGGCATGGCGTCCCGATCGAACGGTATTCGGCGCATGACCCACCTCGTGCCGGGATTCCACGGATTGTTGTCCCAGAGGGCGAGCAGGCCGCCCGGGCGCAGCATTTCCCGCAAGAGACCCAGCATCCCCGGTCGATCGGCGGGGGCGACATGGTGCATTACGCCATTGCAATAGATGAGATCCACCTTCCCGCGCTGTTCGAACTTGTCCGGCCCGAGGACCGCCCACTTCCGCTCGGCGACCGCCTGCGCGCGCTCCAGGCAGGCGATCGATGGCTCTAGCCCCACCAACTTCCGCGGGTTCAACATCTTCGCCAGGATGGGCAACGTGGCCCCGTCGCCACATCCGAAATCCACCACGAAACCCGGTGCTGCCCCCAGGGTCGCCAGTTTTCGTTTGAGCCAAGCGACTCGTTGCTCTGCAAAGTACTGCCGCCTCTCGCCCGTGAGGCGCAGGCCGCATGCGAGCGCCGCCTCATAATCCGCGGCATAACCATCAAATGCCGAGCCTTCGCCCACTGGCGTCATTCCTTACCTCCGCCTCATCCGCAGGATCGCCACAAAGAATGACGACCACAAGGTCTGGATTCCGATCGCGGCCAGCGTCACGCCCGGAACCACAATCCGCATGGTGCTGGCGTAGTCGAGTCGGCCAAATCCCGCCTCCCACCAGCGGAAGACGGTCGCACCCAGCAATGCGATCCCCGCGGCCAGGGCCGCACACCCCGCCAGCAGCCCGCGCTCGAGGTTCAAGAGCCTGAACGCGCGCTGGAAGGACTGGTCCGGCGGCAGGATGCCCTCGCTGGTCGCAAAGGTCTTTGCGAATACCGCGAACATCATCGCCTGATACCCTGTCAGAATGGCCAGGCTCGCGAAGAGAAGCGTGTGCGCGTCGAAGACGGCATTTCCCAGATGCACGGCCGGCAATGCCACCGCATATCCCGCCAGGCCGCCCAAGACCAGCCCCACGCCCGGGATGAGGTACAACCATCTCGGGCTGCACATCAGGAAGAAGCTCAGTGTTCGCCAGCCATCGCGGAACGTCTTGAGGTGTGGCCGATGCGCGCTGCGGCCATCCGGGTACAGGGTGATGGGCACCTCCGCCACGCGAGCGCCCTGGAGACTGGCCTTGATGACCATCTCGGTCGCGAACTCCATGCCGGTGCAGCGCAACCCGAGCCGCTCGTATAGTCCGCGCGTGAAACCCCGCAGCCCACAGTAGACATCATGAACCGGCGCCTTGAACATCAGCCGACCCAGCCACGTGAAAACGGGATTGCCAAACAGCCGATGCATCAACGGCATCGCGCCGGGCACGACCCGGCCACCGCCCGCCGGCAAGCGGCAGCCCATCACCAGCTCGTTCCCTGCCCGCAGGGCATCCAGAAACTTCGGGATCTCGCCAAAATCATAACTGGCATCCGTGTCGCCCATCACGACGAAGTGCCCGCGGGATGCCGCGATCCCCCCCATCAGGGCACTGCCATAGCCCCTCTCGGGAACACACACCACGCGCGCCCCGGCCCGTGCGGCCAGTTCCGCCGACCCGTCGCGGCTGCCATTGTCCGCCACCACCACTTCGCCAGAGACGCCGGTCCGTTCGAGCGCCCTTTTCGCCGTCTCAACGCACCGGGCCACCGTCTCTGCCTCATCGAGGCAGGGCAGTACGACGGAAAGTTCGACATCGCCAGCTGTAGCCATTCGTGTTTGGGGTGTAAGCCTACCCGCTGTTTTCCACAAACCGAGTAGAAAACAGGGAAGCCTTTGCGCCCTGTCGGCGACTCTGATTCTATGCTGGAACAATCGAGGAACCCTCTATCAGGTCGGGGGGCCCTGCCCGGCTGCGGGGGACGAACAGGGCTCAAAAAGCGGCGGGCGTTCCGTGCCGCCCGCGATCAGAGATTTTCCCCCGCCGGCGCATTTGGGAGGTGCTTCATTTCCGCGCCACCACCACCACGTTCCAGCACCACCAGCCCAGCGGCGGCAGGACGCTCAGCAGCACGCGATCGAGCGCCGCCAGTGGCCGGAACCACCATCGGATCTGCCGCTCCACGCGGAAGATCCGCTTCCAATACCGGTCGGCATTCGGATCCACGCGATCCACGAAAAAGAATTTCGCGAAGAGCAAAAGGCCCAGCAGCCAGAACATGCGGACCTCGGAGCGCGAGAACGGTTCCCGGATCGCCGCCACGTCGGCGCGCCGCAGCGGGTGCTCGTCTTCCGTCCTCACGCCCATCGCCATCCGCCGATACACGTTGATGGCGGGATTGTATGCGATCGGATCGATGGAGACGAAGGTGCCGCCGGGCCGCAGCACGCGGTGCAGTTCGCGCACCGCTGCCGGGATGTCCGACACATGGTGCAGCGCATTGGCGATATACACGATGTCGAAAGACCCATCCGGGAATGGCAGCGCGTCGGCCGCCGCCTGCACCAGGCCGATCGTCACCCCGTGGTGCGCCGCCAGCGCTCCGGCAAACTGAAGCATTCCCCCGGAGACGTCCGATGCCGTCACCTCCGCGCCCCGCCTGGCGAAATACACCGATGTCTCCCCAAGACCCGCCCCCACGTCAAGCAACTTGCGGCCCCGCATTTCACCCAGCCGGCCCAGGATGTAGTGGTGCTCTACCGCGGTGCAGCCCTCGAACATCGCCTTGAGCGAGATTCCCTCGACGCGCTCCCCCGCGGCCCATGCGTCATGGAATGCCTCCTCCCCCCGGATTCGCTCGGAGCTCATCGCCCGCACCTCCCCTTCCCATCACCCGCGCGCCGGCGGGTCGCCTCTCGTGCCGGTCGGGGCTTCGTCCCCCTTGCCCCCCGATATCACTTCGCTCACCAGATAGATGGGTCGCTGTTTCACCTGCTCGTAGATCCGCCCAATGTATTCGCCAAAAATGCCCAGCAGCACCAACTGGATGGTCCCGAAGATCGTCACCGTCGCCATCAGCGAGGTCCATCCCGGCACCATCGGCACCCCGAAAACGAAGAACTTGACGACCGTGACCCCGATGTAGCCCACGCAGATGGCGAACAGCAGCACCGACATCAGGAAGGCCAACCTGAGCGGTGCGACGGACATCGATGCGATACCGTCGAAGGCCAGCATCATCATCTTGTGCAGCGGGAAATGCGTCGTGCCGGCGATCCGGTCACCGCGGTCATAGAGGACGCGCGTCTGTGCCAGTCCGATCCACGGCACCAGACCCCGCAGGAACCGGTGCGTTTCCCGGAGCGATGCCAGATGCGTCAGGGCGCGCCTGCTCATCAGCCGGAAATCGCCCGTCGCCCGGGCGATGCGCACGCCCGATATCCGCTCCATGAGCGTGTAGAATCCCGCCGCGGTCACGCGCTTGAGCCAGGGCTCGGTTCCCCTCGAGCGGCGTGTCCCATACACGACGTCGTAGCCCTTGCGATACATGGCCACCATCTCCGGGATGACCTCCGGCGGGTCCTGCAGATCCGCGTCGAGGCTCACGACGGCCTCGCCACGCGCCGCCTCCAGCCCGGCCGTCAGGGCCGCCTGCTGTCCGAAGTTCCGGGACAGTCTAACCCCGGTGCAGCGCGCGTCCTGGCGGCATCGCGCCCCGATCAGTTCCCAGCTCCGGTCCGCGCTGCCGTCGTCCACGAGCACCACCTCGATGGTCCCCATGTCACGGAGCGGGCCCGCGAGCGCCGAATCGATCCGGGCAAAGAGGAGCGGCAGCGTCTGCTCTTCGTTGAAAACGGGAATGACTAGCGACAGGAAGATCTGCTGCCTATCCATGACTCCTCCCGCTCAGCCCCTTCGCCGCATATGGGTCAGGAAATCCTCCCGCCTCCCTCGCCCGTTCACCGGTGCGATCGCCGCTGCCGTTATCGATAACCAGGGTCTTTGCCCCGGGCAGGACCCGGCGAAAATCGGCGACCACCTTGCCGATGGTCCCCGCCTCATCGAAGCACGGGATGCCCACCATTATCCCTCGGCCGGAGATGTCGGCAGCGACATTTTCCAAAACATCGCCAGTATGCCAGTCATCCTTCGCCGAGGGAATGACATTCGTCTGGCCCCGCCTCGGACCCGCGCGGCGGGGCACCTCCGGGGAAGAAAATAGAACGTGGGAACGCGCTTGCGCGCGATTCGAATCGCCTGCAAGCAGGCTCCGGTGTCTGAATTTTCGGGTCAGTGCCCGCCCGTCATTCCCTGAAGATGAGATTGTAGGTGTGCTCGGGGCGCCCCTGGAAGATGAGGTCGCCGCGCTTGGGGAGCGCATTGGCCGGTGGGTGGGCCATCGCGATAGGGCGGGCGTTCGGTGGCGTTCGGCGCGGGGGCTCGTGACAGCCGACGCATCCCTTGGTCTCGCCGCCCCTGATGTAGTGGAATTCAGTCTCGTGGACGAGGACGTCCTCGTTGGCGTTGAGCAGCTCGAAGCGGAGCGGGGTATCGGCGGGCACCCGAAAATAGAATGAGCCATCGGCCTCGAGCGGCGCGGTGCCGAGCAGCCGGCTCCGGAAAGACGCGTTCGCGTTGATCGAGGCGGGCTGGAACTCCGCGCCGAGCACGCGGACGAAACGCGCGGCCCCGCGATCGTAGGGGAGATCGGAATTAAAAACCGAGTTGCAATAAATGAGGCCATTTGTCGCGCCCGATGACTCGCGCGCCGAACGTCGCACCGCCGGCTGGGGCCGGGGCGCGAGCGGCACCGGCTCGATGTCGCTCAGGGCGGGATCGTCGTAGATCGGCCGAGATTCCCGCGTGCGCAGATTGAACAGATGAATTCCATAGGCGTCATTGCCGAGGCGGTGCCAAGGGGCGTGGGAGACAAAAACCCAGTCCCCGCCGGCGGGATACGGCGTCGTGTAGCGGCCAACGGGGTTCATGTCGTCGTGGTTGTGGATGTAGACTTCCTCGCCGCCCGCCAGGTTGAGCACTTCGGGGAAGAGGGGTCGCTCGCAGTCGAAGGGCACGAGCGCCCGGTCGATGACGGTGAGCCCGGCCGGCGTGACGCAGACGATATCGCCGTCCGGCAACTGGCGTGGCTGGCTGATCGAGACCCCGATGTGAAAGCCCCTCCTGTGCCAGCCGGAATACTGGAGCGCGATCGGCGAGGGCCGCATCGGCGTGTAATACGAGCCCCGGCCCGCGCCATAGAACGGGGCGTCCTCCGAACCATCCGGCAGCACGGTGCGCAGCACGGTCTCGATGCGCTGCATGAAATTGTCGCCGGGAAGCGGCCCGGGGCTTCCGTCCTGGGCGTAGAACCGGTAGCTGCCGTACACGATGCGCCCGTCCGAGAGCGCCAGCGGTTCATAATCCTGATTGGGGTTGAAAGTGATCTGCTGGATCCCGGACCCGTCGGGGTTCATGACGTAGATCGCGCGCGAGCGCTCCTGATGGTAGTACTCCTGATAGCCGGCGCGGTCGGATGAGAAAGCGATTCGCCCATCGGGCAAGTATTGCGGATCGACATCGTTGCACTGGCCGGAGGTGAGCTGGCGCAGGCCCGAGCCATCGGCATTCATCTCGAAGATGTGGAAACCCTCCTTCGCAAAATCCCGGCGCATGGCGAAGAGGATCCGTTTTGCATCGAAGGAGACCTCGGGGCCCTGCACCGCGCCGTTGGTCAGGGCGGTGAGGTTCCTGGCCGCGCCATCGGGCGCGACCGGGCTCAGCAGGAATAGGTTCTCGCCCCAGCCGTACCACGGCGTCTTGGGGAAGAAGTAGGAGTCCCGGAAGCCGAGGTTGGATTCGGATCGATTCTTCGCCTTGATGAAGACGAGGGCGGGGGGCATGGGCGGTGGCTCGGCGACGGGCGGGGACCATGTGCCGTCGATCTTCGAGGCGGCTTCGGCGGCGGCATCGCGCACGACGAGCGCCGGGTCGCGCGCGGCGAGGCCGCGGAGGACGGCCAGGTCTTCCGGTGAGCGCACTTGCCCGAGGGCCCTGGCGGCGGCGCAGCGCACGAGATATTGGTCGCTTTGGAGGGCCCTGCGCAACGTCGCCACCGCCTCCGGTCCGCCGATGTCCCCGAGCGCGAGGAGGGATGCGTATGCGACGCGGATGTTGGGCATGCCCTGGGGCGCGAGTTCCGGCTGCTTGAACTGCTGGGCTCCCTGTTGGTTGAACAGCCATTTCTGCCTGCCGCGGCTGAGTTCCCAATAGCCATTGGGCTGCGACGCCAATTGCGCCGCGAGGGCGGGCACCGAACCCGCGTCCTTCATCTGGCCCAGGGCCTTGGCCGCCCAGTAGCCCGCGACCTGATTCCACGAGCCGAGCAGTTCCCGCAGTTCCGGGGCGAGCGCGGGAGCGGGGTGCTCGTGGATCGCGCAGGCGAACAGTGCTGCCTCGGGGCCGGGGTGTTTCAGCCCCTGGCGAAGGAGAGGCTCGGCATCCTTTCCCGATCGTGCCAATCGTACCGCCGCGCCGAGGTCGCGGCCCTTGACCGCCGCCTGGTACAGCGGCAGGAGAGGATTCGGCGGCGCGGGCGATGGCGGGCCCGGCGCGGGTGCCTGCGCATATCCCGCGACGACGCAAAGACCCAAAGAGCAAATCGCCCACGGCAGGCAGGCCCGCGCCTTTGCAACACATGGCCTCCCGCGGAGCCGCAGAGGCGCGGAGGTTTTTTGGATGCCTGCCTCCCGGCGGCCCTGCCTCTCCGCGGGAGACGGTCCTTCCTCATTCATGTTTTGCCATGGCCACGTCGGCCGCCTCCCGAAACTCGATCTCTCTCGCCGCATCCGCGGCTGCCCCGCGAATGGTCCACACGATGTCCGTCCCGGCCGCCTTGCGGAGCACCGGCAAGGATTTCTTCGAACCGATGAAACTGAGCCCAGTCACCGCGCCGAACCGCACATCCCGAGGCACGGCGGGATCGGCGGCCAGCACCTCAAGCGCGACGCGCGCGTCCTCGCCGCCGAGCCGACCCAGCGCCATGCAGAGATAGCCTTTCCATCGCACGCCCTGGCTCATCTCCCGGTGCTTACCGGAGACTTGCTGGACCTCGTCGGCGAAAGGATACGGTTCCCGGATCGCCGCCAGCATGTCGGGGATGGCCTCGTTGGCCTCGAGGGCACCCAGGCATTCGGCGGCATAGATGCGCACGATGACGGCGGGGTGGCGCAGCAGCGCGCGCAACCTTGGCACGAAGGCCTTGTCACGGATGATGTGCGGGAGGGCCGCCAGCGGGTCGGCTTCGGTGCGGCCATCGTTGCGCCAGAATCCGGCCTTCAATTCTTCCCGCATTGCGGCGAGCACCCCGCGCCAGCGCTCCGGCGTCTCCTCATCCTTGCGCGTCCCCTCGACCTCCTTGAGCACGAGGTCCACGACCCTCTGCGATTCGCCGCTGCGGAGAATGAGATTGGCGGCCGCGCGCTGCGCCGCGTGCGGGGGACGATGCAGCTCGTCGGTGTCGCTGCGGAAAATGGCGAACCCGAAGGATCGAATGAGCATCGGGATGTGGACCGCGCAATTCGTCGAGGCGAGGCGGTCCAGGTTCACGGTCGCATCCACCCGGCGCGAACCAAACCTCGCCAGAGCGTGCTGCAGCGCGGCATCGGCCCCGGGACCGCCGATCTGGCCGAGCGCCCATGCGGTGTCCGGGAAGGCTGTCGCCAGCCCCGCGAGAAATGGCAAGGCCTTCGCGGATCCTATGCGCTCGAGCGCGCGCACCGCATGGCGGAACTCCTCGCCGTTGAATCGAGGCTGGCCCCCCGCGCGCGCGAGCAGCCGGTCCTCCGCGCGCCCGCTCCCGACGAATCGCAGCGCCACCAGCGCCCGCATTCTGGCGCCGGGGTCCCTTCCCTCGATCGCCGCGAGGAGACGATCCTCCTTCGCGTCCCATCCGTCCGCCGCGAGCCATGCCGCGTACGCCCCCGGCTGGTCCTCGGGGAACGATGTGCCCGTCATCCGCTCCAGGGCGATATGCGCCAGTCGGCGTTCCTCGCGGCTGCCCGTCGCCGCCACGCCCGCGAGCGCCGCGATCCCCCGCCGCATCCCACAATGCCCCAGCGCCTCGATAGCCACCGAGCGGACGTCCGCATCCGAATCGCGCACCAGGGGCAACAGCGACTCCTCCCCCGCGTGGTGCCGCATGAGGCCGAAGCCCTCCGCGGCCTCCGCGCGCAGTTCGGCGCGCGGGCCTCTCGCCAGCGACGAAAAACGCGCCACCTCCTCGTCGAACACCGGCCGAATGTCCCCGGCATCGGCCTGGAGCGGCAGGCAGGCGCCCGTGAGCAGCGCGATGACCGCAACCTGCGATCTTGTGACCATCGGGTCGCGATCCTACAGGCGTGGTGCCCGGCGCGAAGTCCAAAGCTGCGCTGGCGACCCAGAGGTTTCGCGAGATATCGGCGGCGGACGGTGCGGGCGTCAGTTAGCGGGCCGTTCAGGAAACCCCGGCCACGCCATCGTTCTGCGTGTGGGAGGGACGCCGGACTGAGTCTGTCTCAAGACAAGACCGTTCCATGGGCCCTGGCGCTTCGAGGGACATGACGACTTGGGCAACTGACGGAGACGCCCCACAAGATCTTGGGCGCGCCATGCGGGCATCCTGGGGAGGGCCCGCGGCCTGAGGCTGTCTCAAAACTCAAACGCCCAACACGGAACATCCAACAATCAATGCCATCTGACTATAGAGGGGACTTCCAATGGTGTGCGGCGCGCGACAATGCACGGCATCTCACAGAGATGCCCTACAAAATTTGTAGGCCGCCTGTGCCAGGTGGCTCGGCTCAGAGGTTTTGAGACACGCTCGCCTCGCGGGCCGGGTTGGCCCAGGTGTCGCGCGGCTGGTGAATCGCGGACGCCGGGGCCGGCGTCCCTCCCGGCTGATGCGGGCGGCAAGTGCTGTGCGGCGTCTCCGTGAGACGCCAGCGCCTAGATGATGGCCTGGCCGTCCTCTGGCATTGACGGGTGCCCTGCCTGCCGGGAGGCTCGTGGGATGAGGCGAGTCCTTTTTTGTGCGATGGCGATGGCGTGGGGCCACGCGGTGGCACGGGGGGAGGTGCGGATCGATGCCGGGAAACTGGAGCGGCTCCCAAAAGGATCCGTCGTGCACGCGAGAGTGGCAGTCGTCCCCTCAGCCGATGGTTCCGCGCTGAAGTTTTCGGAGGGGGGCATCGAGCTGCCGACCGCGGGCGTCGTGGGCGCGACGGCGGGCGCGATCGAGCTGCGGTGCCAGACCCCGGACGATTGGCCCGCGTCCGGCGACAGGACGTTGTTCCACGCGGCCTCGGGGCCGCACCAGCACGTGACCCTGTTCTTTCGCGATTCGGGTCTCATCGCGGTCTACAAAGGGGGCGAGGACTACTTCTCTTCAATCCGATATCCCGCGTCGGGCACGTGGAAACGCGGCGAATGGCACCAGGTGCAATTCGGGTGGCAGGGCGAGGGCGACGAGGTGGAGTTCCTGTTGCTGATCGATGGGCGATTGGCGGGCGTCGCGGGCGGCAGGCGGATTCCCAACTGGCCGGCGAAATGCGAGGTGGCCTCGCGGGTGCACGCGTCGCCGTGGAAAGGTTTGCTGAAAAACATCGTCCTATCGGGGCGCCGGATCGCGATACCGGGGCTGCAGCCCGGCGAGCGCACGATCACCGTCCGCGCCGATCGAGAGATCGGCGATTGTTACGCGTTCTGGACCGTGGCCAATTGCAACAAGCCGCAGGATTTTCTGATCGACGGCCACGCGCGGAGGATGGCGCGCAGCCAGCCCTTCGTGAAACAGGCCAATGCGGTGTACCTCCTCGGCGGGCGGTACCGCGGCACGAACAACTGGTTTCGGGGCGTCGGTCCGGCTGGCGAGGTCCGCGCGGATTTCACGGGGATGATCGCCGAACTCAAAGGGATGGTGGATGGCGGCCTCGTGCCGTGGCCGGTGCTGGACAACGTGCCCTACGAGATGAGCGATCCGCCGCAGGAGAATACCTACGGGAACACCGCGCCCGCGAAAGATGTGCGCGTGTGGGGCAAGTACGTCGAGGGGGCCGCGCGCGCGATGGTCGATGCCTTCGGGCGCGAGACCATCGCGCGATGGTGGTTCCGCGTCGGAACGGAACCGGATCTGGCGCCCGGTCACTGGGCGGGAACCCGGGAACAGTACTTTGAGCACTACGACCACACCGTTGCCGCGCTCGACCGGGTGGTGCCCGAGGCAAAGGTCGGGCCGGGGAACATCCTCAATCCCGCGGGGGGTGAATTTGGCGCCGCGACGCGAAAGCAGTGGGGCCTGGACATCATCGATCACGCGGCGGCGGGCACCAACACCGTGACCGGCGTGCGGGGCACGCGGATGGACTGGTTCTCATTCTCGTGGTATGGCCGCGTCGGCGAACCCACCTCCGTTTTCGATGAGGCCGTCGCCGCGATCCGGGGGCGCGCCGCGCGCTACCCGCAGTTGGCCGACCTGCCGCTGGTCGTGGGGGAATTCGCGGTGCTGCACGACGAAAATGGGCGCCGCCTCTGGGGCGGCGACACGACCGAGTGGGCCGCGAGCTTCTACGCCGCGATCGCCGACCGCGTGTTTCGCCACGGGATACGCCATGTCTACGAATGGTCGGAGAGCACCTCCGGCGTCCTCCACCCACGGGCCAGCGTCATCGCGCTGATGCAGCAGATGGTCGGGGGGCGGCGTCTCGCCGTCGAGGTCAAGGCTGTCTCCCAGGCCGATTGTGGTGCCATCGGATGCCGGAACGGCGGGGACATCTTCGCCCTCGTGTACAATCACCGGCCCTTGCGCAAGCCCAAGGTCCGCGAGGGCGTTCGCCTAGTTTTCGAGGATCCTCGGATGACGCGTGGCGCCGCGTGGCGCGTCACCGAGTGGGCGATTGACGCGGACCACGCCACTTGGGCACGGGCTTTTGTGGCCGACTGCGCGGCGGCGGGCATCAAGACCTCGCCCACCGCGGGGCTCTACGAGGGCGCCGTCGGTTATACTTTCGGCAAACCCGGCGAGGCGCTTTTCCGCAAGAACATCGCGAAGTATTCCAAGCTCGCCGCGACACCCAAGACCCGCGATGGCGAAGCGGTCGCCGCCGAGGCGGGCCGATGCACCTTCGATCTCGACATGCCCGGCCACAGCGTGCGGTTGATCCAACTGGTTCCGCCTGGACGATGAGGCCCGCCGCAGGGGGCACCACCGGCAAAGAAAATGAGACGTGGGAGCGCGCTTGCGCGCGATTCGCGCATGGAATCGCCTGCAAGCAGGCTCCTACGATTCGGTGTCTGAATTTTCGAGTCGGCGCCGCCCGCGGCGCGCCAGGGCGGCGCTAGAGGAATCTGTCGGTCTAAATCCGACAGATTCCTAGCGAGCCTTGGGCGCCGGGGCCTTTGGATTGGCCTTGGCCTCCTTCTGGCGCAGGACGACAAAAAGGAAATCCAGTTTGGCGAGGTCGGCGCTGGGCTGGATGATGACTTCGCGGTAGAGGCCGTGGCCGCCCGTGTCGCGCAGGGGCACCAGCTGTGAGACCTCGCCGATCCGCAACCCCTGGGGAAAAACGCCGCCGAGGCCGGAGGTGAAGGCGAGCTGGCCCACGTCGATGGAGGCGGTGCGCGAGATGAACGTCATCCGGCACTGGACCGCCCCCATCTCGGTGGGTTGGCCAATGATGATGCCCTGCTCGTTGGTGCCCTCGAGCGTGGCGGCCACCCGGCAGTTCTCGTCGCCGAGGAGCACGACCTTGGATGTGGTCGCCGAGACAGACGCGATCTTCCCGACGAGTCCCTGGGTGGTGACGACGGCCTGATTGAGTTCGACACCGTCGCGTTCGCCGCGGTCGATCGTCACGTACTGCCACCACGTGGATGGCTCGCGCGCGATGACCCTGGCCGGGACCAGCTCGAAGCGACTGACCTCTTTGTATTTCAGGGCCTGTCGCAGTTCGGTGTTCTCTTTCTCGAAGGAGCGCAGCGTGTTGTTCTCGGCCTGGAACCTCGCGTTGGCCTTGCGCAAATCCTCGTTCTCGCGCTCGAGGCGCTCGGCGCGCTTGAGTTTCTCGCCGAGGAGGTCGGCGCGCGACGGGATGCCCGAGAACCATTTGAAAGCCGGAGCCAGGCTCTCGCGCACGCGCGTCTTGATGCCAACGGTGTCCTCGGCCGGGATCATGAACACGACGGAGATCGCCACGATGACGAGGATAAATGCGGCGATCTGTAGCTTCAGTCGCATCGTCCGGTGGGGCGTGTCGTTTTCGATCGGTGGGGCATCGTCGCGCGGGGGGCGGCGATCAGCCCTCCGGTTCCTCCCTGGCCACGCGCCGCAGGAAGCGTATGTCATCGAGGAATTTCCCGGTGCCCTCGACGACGGCGCTGAGCGGATCCTCGGCGACGTGGACGGGCAGGCCGGTTTCCTCGGCGATGAGCTGGTCCATGCCGCGCACCAGCGCGCCGCCGCCCGCGAGGACGATGCCGCGGTCGATGAGGTCGGAGGCCAATTCCGGCGGGCAGCGGTCGAGGCAGATGCGGACGCAATCGAGGATCATGCGGGTGGGCCCGAGGAGCGCCTCGCGGACCTCCTGCGACGTGATGGAGAGGGTCTTTGGGAGAGAGGAGACGATGTCCCTGCCCTTGACCTCCATGGTCATCTCTTTCTCCAGTGGGAAGACGGAGCCGATCTTGATCTTGATCTCCTCGGAGGTTCGCTCGCCAATCACGAGGCCATAGGCGCGCTTCATGTAGGCGGCGATGCTCTCGTCCATCTCGTCGCCCGCCACGCGGATGCCCCTGCTGAAGACGATTCCCCCGATGGAGAGGATGGCGACCGCGGAGGTCCCGCCCCCGATGTCGATGATCATGTGGCCGGCCGCCTCGTGGATGGGCAGGCCCACGCCAATGGCTGCGGCGATCGGTTCCTCGACCAGATAGACCTCGCGGGCTCCGGCGTTTCGCGCGGAAGTCTTGACTTGCTTGCGCTCGGCCGGCGTGATGCCGGAGGGCACCGCGATCACCATGACCGGGAACGCGAATTTCTTCCCGCGGTGCACGCGTTTCACGAAATGCTTCATCATCGCCTCGGTGACCTCGTGGTCGGCGATGACGCCATCGCGCAGGGGGCGGAGCGCCTTGAGGTTCGAGGGGGTGCGGCCGAGCATCCGCTTGGCCTCCTCGCCGACGGCCACCACGTTGCGATTCTCTGTGTCGATGGCGACGACGGAGGGTTCGCGGAGCACGATCCCGCGGCCCTGGATGTACACCAGCGTGTTCGCGGTGCCCAGGTCGATGCCGATGTTGGTTGAAAACAGGCCAGCGAGGCGCTTGAACATATGCAACCTAAAGGGGAATCTACACTTATGGATGACGGCGCGAGCGGGTCAACCCGATTTTCGGGTCCCGGCTTCTTTCTTCTTTCGCCGCCCGTTGGAATGGCGTCCGGGCGGATCCTTCGGGGCGGTTGAGGATTTCGCGGAGGAACCTCCCGGTGTGGGATTGGGCGCAGCGGGCGATCTCTTCGGGTGTCCCCGCCGCGACGATTTGGCCGCCGTCGGCGCCGCCCTCTGGCCCGAGGTCGATGACGTGGTCGGCCTCGGCGATGACGTCGAGGTGGTGTTCGATGACCACGACGGTGTGGCCCCCATCGACGAGCCGATGCAACACGTCCAGGAGCCGCTGGACATCCGCGAGATGCAGGCCGATGGTGGGCTCCTCGAGGAGATACAGGAATTTCCCGGATTCCGCGCGGGCCAATTCGGTGACGAGCTTGAGGCGCTGGGCCTCGCCACCCGAGAGCGTTGGGCTGCGCTGGCCGAGGGTCAGGTAGCCGAGCCCCGTCTCATCGAGCAGCTTCAGGGCGCGATGGATGCGGGGATGGGCCGAGAAGAATTCGGTCGCCTCGGACACGCCCATCGCCAGGACATCGGCGATCGATCGCCCCTTGAACTGGATATCGAGCACCTCGTCGGAGAACCTGCGGCCGCCGCAGGATTCGCACGGCACGTACATGGATGGCAGGAAATTCATCTCGACCTTGACGGCGCCCTGACCCTCGCACGCCTCGCAGCGGCCGCCCTTGCTGTTGAAAGAGAACGTCCCTGCCGAGTAGCCCCGGGTGCGGGATTCGGGCAATCCGGCGAAGAGCGCGCGGATGTCGTCGAGGATTTTCGTGTAAGTGGCGGGCGTGGAGCGCGACGTCTTGCCGATGGGGCTCTGGTCCACCTCGTAGACGGCGGTGATGCCCTCGGCGCCCGAGATCGAGCGCCAGGTGGCACCCTTCCTGCCGGCCATCGAACGGCGCCGCCGCAATCCGGAGACCACCGCCGGCATGAGGACCTCTCGCATGAGCGTGCTCTTGCCCGAGCCGCTGACCCCCGTGAGCAGGACGAGGCGACCGAGCGGCAGCCGAAAGTCGAGGTCCCGGAGGTTGTTGGCGCGGGCGCCGGAGATCTCCAGCCACGGGCCGTTGCCGGTGGGGCGTCGGCTGCCCCGGAGCGGGTGCGCGAGCGGCTGGCCGAGCAGCGTTCCCGTGATGGAGCGTTCGTCGGCGGCGATCTGGCGCCACGCGCCCTGGGCGACGATCCGGCCGCCGGCGATGCCCGCGCCGGGGCCGAGGTCGATGATGTGATCGGCGGCGCGCATCGTCGCCTCATCGTGTTCGACCACGAGGAGGGAATTGCCCTTGGTCCTCAGTTGGCCAAGGATGTCGAGCAGGCGCTCGTTATCGCGGGGGTGGAGCCCGATGGTGGGCTCGTCGAGCACGTAGAGGACGCCCTCCAGATTGGAGCCCAGTTGGGCGGCGAGCCGGATGCGCTGGGATTCGCCGCCGGAGAGGGTGCGGGCGCCACGACCGAGCTGGAGGTACCCGAGCCCGACCTCCCCGAGGAAGCGGAGGCGCTGGATGATCTCTGGGAGGATGTCGCGCGCGATCTCGGCGTCGCGACTGCGGAGGCGCAGCCGGCCGAAGAAGGCGAGGGCCTCGGAGACGCTCATGCGCCCGATGTCGCCCATGCCATGGCCCTGAAAACGCACGGCCCGCGCGACGGGATTCAGCCGCTCCCCGGAGCACTCGGGGCACGGTTTGATCTCTGCCTCGTCGGCGCGCTCGCGCTTGGCCTCCAGCTCCAATTCGCGCTCGAGGGGGTCGCCGGCGTCGAGGGAAACTTCGGCGAAGGTGCCATAGCCCTGACATTTCGGGCACCACCCGTGCGGGGAATTGAAGGAGAACAGCCTGGGGTCGAGTTCCTCGAAGGAGCGGCCCGTCCCGGGGCAATAGAGCTGGGTGCTGAAGACCTGCTCGCGCTCGCCCCTGTCGAGGGCGTACAGGGTCCCCTTGCCCAGCTGGAGCGCCTCGCGGACGAGATGGGCGCGCATCGCGGGTTTCAGGGAGGCGCGGTATTCGCCGACGACCACGTCGATGCGGTGTTCCTTGAAGCGGTCGAGTCGCTGGAACGCCGCGGGCTCGATCCAGCGGCCATCGACGCGCAGCAGGGCGTAGCCCTTCGCCTGCGCCCACTTGGCGACCTCGGTGTGGAAACCTTTGCGGGCCTTGACCAGCGGCGCCAGAAGGGACAGCCAGCGCCGCCCGGCGAGTTTTGCCAACGCGCGGCCGATGGCCTCGGGGGATTGGCGGACGGCCGACTCACCGGTGTCGGGATCGTGCTGGACGCCCAGTTTCGCGAACAGCAGCCGGACGAAATGGTGGATCTCGGTGACGGTGCCCACGGTGCTCTTGCCGCCGCCGCGCGTGGTCTGCTGTTCGATCGCGACAGTCGGCGGAATGCCGCGGATGAGATCCACGTCGGGCTTCTCGAACTGCTGGACGAACTGCCGGGCATAGGTGTTGAGGCTGTCGAGATAGCGGCGCTGGCCCTCGGCGAAAACGATATCGAAGGCCAGCGTGCTCTTTCCCGACCCGCTCAGGCCGGTGAGCACCGTCATGCCGTCGAGGGGGATGCCCACCGAGATATCTTTGAGGTTGTGGTGGCGTGCGCCGCGGATCTCGATGCGGGGGGCGCGGCCATTGGTCAGGGCGGGGGCTTTCTCCCGGAGGCTCAGGGCGGCGGCGCGGGGCGGCGCGGCCCCCGGCAACACATTGCGCAGGAAACGGCCGGTGTGGCTGGCGCGATGGCGGGCAACCTGTTCTGGCGTGCCGCGGCAGACGACCTCGCCGCCCTGATCACCGGCCTCCGGGCCGAGGTCGATGATCCAGTCCGCGCCCTTGATGACCTCGAGGTTGTGCTCGATCACGATGACGGAATCGCCGCCATCGACGAGTCTTTGGAGCACCGCCATCAGGGCGCGGACATCGTCAAAGTGAAGTCCGGTCGTGGGCTCGTCGAGGATGAGCAGATCGCCGCGCCCCGCGCCATCGTGGTCTCCTTTGCGCGCGCGCGGCCTGTGTGATTCGGCCAGATGACCCACGAGTTTGATGCGCTGTGACTCGCCGCCGGAGAGCTGATTGAGCGGTTGCCCGAGCGTCAGGTAACCGAGGCCGACGTCGGTCAACAGCGCCAGTCCCTTGGCGACGGCGGCGGCGTCCCCCGCCTCGCGGGCGGTCTCGGCCTCGCGGACGCGGTCCCGGAAGAAGGCGAGCCCTTCCTCGACGGTCATGTCGAGGATCTCGCCGACCGACCGGCCCGCGTAGCGCACGGCGAGCACGTGCGGCTGGAAGCGGCGCCCCTCGCACTCGGGGCAGCGCACGAAGAGGTCGGTGAGGAACTGCATCTCGATCTTTTCGTAGCCCATGCCCTTGCAGCGCTCGCAACGGCCGACGCCCGCGTTGAACGAGAACGCCGAGGCGTTGAGGCCCTGCCGCCGCGCCTCCTCGGTCGTGGCGAAGAGTTCGCGGACACGGTCGTAGGCCCCGGTGTAGAGCAGGGGGTTGGAGCGCGGCGTGCGGGTCAGGGGGGATTGGTCCACCATCACGATCTGGCCGAGCAACCCCTCGCCCTCGACCGAATCCGCGGTGCCCGGTTCCTCGATCGCCTGGCCGCGCGCGCGCAGCAGGTTCTTGAACAGCACCTCGCGCACCAGCGTGCTCTTGCCCGAGCCGCTCACGCCCGTGAAGCACACGAGCGCGCCGAGCGGCACCTCGACATCGATGCCTTTCAGGTTGTTCTGGCGGGCGCCCCGAATGCGCAGGGCGCGGGCCGGATCGGTGTGCCGGCGTTTTGCGGGGACTGGCACGGCCCGGTCGCCCCGGAGGTACGCGGCCGTGAGCGAGCGCCTGTTGCGCTCAAGCCTATCGGGCGGTCCCTGGAAGACGACCTCGCCCCCGCAGCGTCCGCGGCCGGGGCCGAGGTCCAGGATGTGGTCTGCGGCGCGCATGATCTGCTCGTCGTGCTCGACGACCAGGACGGTATTTCCCATGTCGCGGAGGTGCCGCATCGTGCCAAGGAGCCTTCCGGTGTCGCGGGGGTGCAGTCCGATGCTGGGCTCGTCGAGGACGAAGAGGGTATTCACCAGCGATGTCCCGAGGCAGGTGGTGAGGTTCACGCGCTGGATCTCGCCGCCGGAGAGCGTGCGCGTGGCGCGGTTCAGCGTCAGGTAGCCCAGTCCGACCTCGGCGAGGTAGTTGAGGCGGGACAGGGCCTCGTCGCGCAGCAGTTCGCTGGCGTCGTCGCCCGCCGGGAGCGGCAGATCGCGGAAGAGCTGAACGGCATCGCGGATCGGCAGGGCGTTCACCTCCGCGATGGAAAGGCCCGCCGGACCGATCCGGAAATTCAGAGGCTCCGGCTGGAAGCGTCGGCCCCCGCAATCGCGGCAGGTCCGGTAGGCGCGGTAGCGCGAGAGAAACACCCGCACGTGCATCTTGTAGGATTTGGACTCGAGCCATTCGAAGAATCCCCGCACGCCATACCAGTCCACGGCCTTGTCGCCCTCGATGACAAACTTCCGGTGCCGGGCGGAAAGGTCGCGGAAGGGGATGTCCACTGGCACGCCGCGCTTGTGGCAGGCGCGCATCAGGTCGTCCTGGCACTCGCGCGAAACGCCGGTCTGCCAGGGTTTCACGGCGCCGTCCTTGAGCGAGCGCGAGGCGTCGGGGATGGCGAGGTCGTAGTCGATGTCCATCGTGCGACCGAAACCGCGGCATGTGGGGCAGGCGCCGAGCGGATTGTTGAAACTGAACATGCCTGGCACGGGGCGCCGGAACGTGATGCCGTCGCGCAGGCATTCCCACCGGTCGGAGAAAAGCATGGTCTCGCCCCCATCGAGGGTGATCGCGACACGCCCCTTGCCGAGGCGCTGGGCGGTCCCGAGCGATTCGATCAGGCGCGCGCGCGGCGAGCCGCCTATCGCGAGGCGATCTTGCGCCACCGCGATCCGATAACCGCCGCCATCCCCCGCGGGCCGCCTGAGCGCATCCGGGCACGCCCCCGCCAGGAGGTCGTCGATCCTGAGGGCCGCCTCGCCCTCGAGGACGCGCTGGTAGCCCTGCGCGCGAATGAACCCCAGCGCCTCGGGCAGAGCCGTCCCCTCCGGGAATGGCACCTCGAAAAAGATGAGCCCCTCGCGGCCGGGATGGTCGCGCGCGAGGATTTCCGCGATCTCCTGCGGGCCGCGGGGACGGATTTCTTCCCCGCACTTGGGGCAGGTCAGGCGCGACACCCGAGGGAAGAGCATCTTCACGTAATCGGCGATCTCCGTCATTGTGCCGACGGTGCTTCGGGCCGTGCGCACGTTGTTCGCCTGCTCGATGGCCACGGCCGGGGGGATCCCCTCGATGGCGTCGGCCCGCGGCTTGTCCATCCGTTCGAGGAACTGCCGGGTGTAGGGCGAAAACGTCTCGACGTACCTGCGCTGTCCTTCGGCGTAGAGCGTATCGAAGGCCAGCGAGGATTTTCCCGAGCCACTGGGACCCGTCACCACCGTCAGGGAATGATGCGGGATGGCGACATCAACCCCCTTGAGGTTGTGCTGCCGTGCGCCGCGGACAATGATGGCTCCCGTGCCAGACATGGGCGAATGGAAAGTCTATCGCGGAAGTCGGCCCGTTCAACCGGCGCTTTGGCGCCCACAGGACCAAGGATTGGGGGCGGCACGAATGGCGGGAGGTTAAGTTTGTCGCGACAATGGCACGGCCATCCTGGCCGTGGGGCTGGGCCATGGGCAGGATGCCCATGCCACGGCTACGGGTTTCTTTGGGGGTTCAAGTTCAGCCGCCGCCTTGCATTTCCAGCGCCTTCTCGAGGGCCTGTATCCGGGCCGAGAGTTTTTCTACGATCCTGCGGATATCGGGGGCGACATGGACGCATTCGTCGCAGTGGTGCCTCGTGGCGAGGTTTCCCTTCAGGGGGTATTCGTAGCGCCTGCCGCAGGCTCGGCAGGTCCGGATGCGCGTGGCGGGTTGCGGTTTCACTGGGGGGAAGATTAGCGTTCCCGGCGGCTGAGGTCACGCACGGCGCCGGTGTTGCCGCCGTCCATGAGCAGGCGCCTGTCGCGCGAGCGGGTCTCGCCGATCGCGGTGACGCGGATCGCGGCCTCGTCGGTCACCGGGCACTCGTGCTCGCAAATGCCGCAGCCGATGCAGAGCGACGGATCGACGTACGGGCGGCGGAGCGTGATTGGTTTTCCATCGCGCCGGGTGATCGTGACCTCGCGGGAATAGATGGCCTTTGGCGACGTGGGGCAGACCTCCTCGCAGACGACGCACGGCGTCTCCATGCTCCACGGCAGACAGCGGCCGTGGTCGTAGAACGCCGTGCCGAGCCGCACGGGGCCCTGCTCGGCGGCGGCGCCGACGCCGGTCTTCTCCTCGATCGTGATGCGCTGGATGGCGCCGGTCGGGCAGGCCTGCCCGCAGAGGGTGCAGTTCAGCTCGCAATAGCCGAGCTTCATGTTGAGGATCGGCGTCCAGATGCCCTCGAGGCCCGCCTCGAGGAAGCTGGGCTGGAGGACGTTCGTCGGGCAGACGCGGATGCACTGGTCGCACTTGATGCAGCGCTCCAAGAACTCCTTTTCCTCGACCGAGCCCGGCGGCCGGATCACCTTCTTCTCGTAGTTCCTGTCGGATGCGCCCGAGGCGCGCCCGAATCCGAAGAACGCCGCCCCTAGCAAGCCGCCGACGACCGCGCGCCGCGCGGGCACCGCCGGGGCGCTGATCTCGCGCTGCAGGTCCGGCAACAATTTGAACGAGATCGCATCGGTCGGGCAGTCCTCAATGCAGTTGAAGCAGACGAAGCACTCGCTCTTGCGCAATTGCGTGTGCGGGTCGGAGGCCCCCTCGCAATTCTTGAGGCAGAGGTCGCAGTCGATGCACTTGTGCGGGTCCCGGTCGATCCGCCAGAGGGAGAATTTTGAGGTGGCGCCCAGGAATGCGCCGAGGGGGCAGAGGACGCGGCAGAAGAACCTTGGGATCACGATGTTCATGGCGACCAGCGCCAAGAGCAGGAAACCGATGACCCACGCGCCGACGTGGAAGTACTGCCGCACGTAGAAGGTCGAGGGGAAGGCGAGGTTGAGTCCGGGGAGTATCGCGGTGGTCATCGAGCGATGGAACAGGCAGATCGGGTCGAGCAGGCCTATCTGGAGGCTCCCGAAGAACGCCGCGGCGATCATGCCGATGAGGATGAGGTACTTGACCTGATAGATGGAGCGGTAGCGGTTCGCCTCGATGCGCTCGCGCTCCTCGGCCCGGCCCTTGCCGAAGAGCCAGCCCGTGATCTGGTGCAGGGTCCCGTACGGGCAGATCCAGTTGCAGAAGATCCGGCCGAGCAGCAGCGTCGGCACCAGCAGCACGAGGCTCCAGAGCAGGCCCTTGTACACCGAGTGGGTGGTGATCGCCGTGGCGACGGCCACGAGGGGATCGAGTTCTAGGAACAGGGAGATCGGGTACCCCTTCATGTACCGCAGGTCGGACACGACGGCAAAGAACAGGAATAGCGTGAAGAAGAATCCCTGCGAGATGCGGCGTGCGTTGCGGATCTTCATGGCGCGCTATCAGGCGTGGGTTTCCTTGAAATTCGCATCCTTCCAGTTCTTGTTCCCGAGGCCGCGGTCGTGTGCCTTGTGGATGTAGGTCAGTTCGGCGAGATCGCGGCCCATGAGGTTGCTGTAGCCATAGCTATCGACCGCGACCATGTCGGTGCCGGCGACGACAGTGCCCACGCGCTTCACGTCCGAGAGGCGCCCGCCGGTGGGGCCATTTTTCATCAGCACGTTCATGCCATCGAGCACGACGAGCGTGGGTTTCATCATCAGGGCGAAGTCAGAGACGATGCTGTGGATGTGCTGGTGGAACTGGTTCCGGCGACCGCCCAGCAGGCCATACCAGTTCTTCATGGTCATCGACGCGTGGCACAGGTTGTGGTCTTTGCAGGGGGCGACGCCGATGACCTTGGTCGCCCGCTTGAATGGCTCGTGGAAGAAAGTCCAGTGGCGGAGGATCTCGCCGTCCAGTTCGAGCGGCGAGAACCGGCCGGCCTCGGGGTAGAGGAGATCGAGGTTGAGCTCGTTGGCCACGTCGCGGAGGCCGCTCTTGAGGAAGCAGCCCGCCGGGCTGTTGATGGGGTTATCGGCGACGAGGATTTTGGAGGCGCCGGCCTCGCGCACGAGGCGCGCGACGGCCCGGAGCGCGTCGGGGTGCGTGGTTGCGGTGAGCGCGGGCGGCCGGTCGAACGCGACGTTGGGCTTGATCATGACCACGTCGCCTTTTTGGATGAACCGGCCCATGCCGCCGAGCGCCCCGATGGCCGCGCGGATGGTGGAGTCGTGGTCGGTCCCGTGGGCGATCGCCATCGAGGGCAAAGCCTTGTCCTGGGCGAGCGCGAAACTCGGGAGCTGGAGTCCGCGCTCCTCCTGAAAGCCCGGCACGAAATGCTTGCGCTGCCAGAGGGAGATCCCGCCCGCCACGGATCCGCCGATCAGCGCCGCGGTGGCGCCGGCGCGCGCCATGAATTCTCGACGGCTGATGCCCGCGATGCCCCCCGTGGGTCCGTCCGTCATTTGAGCTGTCCCCCCAAGTAGTTTTCCACGAAGCCCCGGGCCTTGCCGGGATCGTCGGCGTCGAAGGTGCCGCCCATCTCGCCATCCTTCTGGTAGATGGTCTTCCATGAGCCGAACGTCTCGGCCTGAAAGAGCTGGGCGCCCGCGACAGGGGGCAGCACCGTGACCTTGCCAAAGCGTTCGCAGAACGTTCGGTACGAGGCCCACGCCGCGGTGGCCTCGCCAGGTTTTGCGACCATGACGAAAAATGACACCTTCTTGCCCTCGAATTCGTACGTGGCCTGGAAAACATCCTTGAGGAAAGCCTGTCCCTGTGCGTTTTCCTTCACGTAGGCCACGCTGTCGGCGACCAATCCTGCGGCTGGCAGGCGGCGGCGGGCCCCGAGGCTCTCGTCCGCCGCGGGCAGCGCCCTGGCGCGCTCCTCGGCGAGGGCGCGGGCCAGCGCGAGCGTCTGGGGTTTCTCGTCCGAGGCGATCACCTGCACGTAGTGGGTCCCCTGGCGGAAATAGAAACCCACGCCGCTCGCGTAGCCATCCGTGACGAATCCCAGCGCCTTGCCATCCGGGTCGCGCTCGAGCGCGAACATGCCGAACGCGTTCACCGGCGTGTCGTGCGCGAACTCGAACACGTCGATGTAGCTGTCGGGTGCCGCGGCCACCGCAAATGATCGGCACCGGAGCCCGAGGCAGTTGAATCCGAGATAGGCCGGCGCGCGCCCGTCGATTTTCTCGTACAGATTATCCGGGTTGTAGGATTCCGTCGGGGACATCGGGCTGACGCCGGCGACGGCCGGCTCCATCGGCTCGGCTGCGGGTGACTTGGTGGCCGCGGGCGCGGCATTCGCCTCGTGGCCCATCGTTTCTTCATCTTCGGCCGGTCTTGGTCCTGCGGCGAGCGCCCCGCCGGGCCCCGAATGGTCGGCGGACTCTGCCTGTAGGGTGGACGCCTTGCCCTCGACCGCGGTCGCCGTCGATTTCAGCGCATCGATGCGCAGGGCGTAGCGGCCGGGATCGTAGTGACGCCCCACTTGCCAGACCGCGGCCGCCACCCCGGCCAGAAGTACGAGCACGACGACGCTCGCGATCCTCTCCACCCGCGGCACTGCCGTTCGCTTGAACGGTTTCTTGGTCGCGGTGGATATGGCGGTCATAACTCAGGCGAAATAGCTCTGCGCCCGGCGCATCAGATCCGGATAATCCGTGCGGAAGGCGCAGGCATCGCGGAGCGCCTCGAGATCGACGGCCGATGCATCGCGGGCCTCGGCGGGGAGTTCGCGGTACATCTCGCGGGCGTCGATGTTGCCGTCCTGCTCGTAATAGGTCACGTAGCGGGCGATGTCGTGGAACGCCAGGCCCGTCGTCGCGGCAGCCGCGTCGCAGGATGGGCAGCCCGGGCACATCGTGCGGCGATGGGCCAGGATGGTCTGTTTGAGGAGGTTGATGTGGGAGAGCTTCAGGGGTTCCTTGTAGGTGCGCGCGGCGGTGGTGTTGCACTCGATCTCGCCGACGTTGTTGAGCATCGAGCAGACCGACGAGATCCGCGGATCGCTCCAGCACGCGTGCAGCACGGCCTGGTGCGTCGTGAGGCCGAGCTTGTCGAGTTCGGGCAGCCGCTGCGGCACGTCCTTCAGGTTGCGCATCGTCTTCATCGCGACGAGCCCGATGCCCTTCTTGTGGCAGGCGTCCAGTGCGCGATCCAGCGGATCGCCGGGTGTGAAGAACGGCGTGTATTTCAGCATGATGATGTCCACGAAGCCGCCCTGGGCCGCGGCCTCGAGGTAGTCCACCAGGCGCGCGTCGTGGCACGTGAACCCGACCATCTTCACCTTGCCGGACGATTTCAGTTTTTCGGCGACCCTCTTGAACCGGTCGCTCTTGGGCCACTCCAGGGATTCCTCCCCGTATTCCTTCGGGCTGATGCCGTGGATATAGAACGCATCGAGGTAATCGGTGCCGATGCGCTCAAGGCGGTGATCGATCATCTCGAGCAGTTGCTCCGGTCCCTTCTTGGGGTGGTCCTTGGTGGCGATGAAGACCTCCTTGCGTCGCTCTGGGTGCTTGGCCAGCCACCCCGCTACGAACGTCTCGGAGTTGCCCTTCACGTAGCAGTCGGCGTTGTCCAGATACCGGATGCCCATGGACCACGCGATGTCGATGTACTCAGGGCTGAGGCACACCATCATGCCCCCCATGTTCAACATCGAGACCTGCGGGCCATTCTTGCCGAGTTGCCTCGTGGGGAGCGGCCCCGATCCCGCGGGCCCCGGGGAAGCCGCGCTGGCTACGGGGGCGGCCATGGTCGGCGCCAGCGCGAGGCCGACGGGTGCCGCGGCGGCCGCCCGGATAAAGCCGCGACGAGTGGTGGTGGGGTGGGTGGTGGATTTCATGCGGGGACTATTAGCGCAACTATAAAGCACTACAAATTTTTCTTTTAGCGATCCGCCGGGGCGACGTGTTTTCCGGCATGTGGTCTGGCGATCCGGCCAATGGCCTCGAAACGTATAATCGACGAAAAGTGGGGTCAACTCTCGATTCTTGACATCCCTTGGGTTGGCCGGGTCCGGGTCGTTTCGGGGCGATGTCGCCGTTTGCGGCGCGCCGTTTTTTGGGACGCCCCTGTGGTTTCGGCCATCAGGGTCACCGTTGGACACGCAGCGCTTGGCCCGATTCTTCGGCGTTGCTAGGGACATTGGCACCGCTGACCTGTTTCCAGGACTTTGCGGCGGGACGGGCGCTGATGGCGAAGATTCCGGTGGTGAATCGGCTGCGGGCATCTCGGTCTGAATATCCTTTTGGCGGCCTGAGCGAGCCAATCGAGAAGGTCAGGGAGCAGAGCTTTCGCCGAGGATCCGTGGGGACTCGCTGGGCGAACATTTCCATGGGTTTGCCACCGGTCGGATGGGTATCATGGGAGGCGACCGCGACCTGGAGCCCGGCTGGCGATACCGTTCTGGCACCGGGAAACCAGTCGCAGAGTGGGATCGAGACGGTTGAATCGGCCCCGGTTTCATAGTGCAGGAGAGCGCGCAGGGTGCCATCGCCCCAGCATGTGACGTGCAGGATGGCGACTTCGGCGTAACGGCGGCGCTCGTCGGCGGTCAATTCGACGGTAACTGGTTGTGGAAATGGGCCTTGCGGACCGGAGAGCAGCGCGGCGTTTCTGCCCGGTGGCATCTTGACGCGGAAGGATCCCGGCGGTGCGGTGCCGGGGATTTGAACGCTGCCGTCGTCTGGTAATCCCGGTTGTGGGAAACCATTTTTTCGCAGCCAACTGGTGGTTGCCAGGGTTCCGCCGTTGAAGGTGAACGGATCTGCGGCTGGGCGGAAAGCGGTGCTGATGACATCTGCGGAACAGGCGTCGGAGATGTCCAATGGAATCCACGCGACGGCGGTGGGGGAGGTTGCTCCCAGCGGTTTGATGCGGATGTTGCGAAATGCGACGCCGCTGATTCGCCCTTGGAGCACAACTGGTCCCGACTTGCCCGGGTCCGCGTCCAGTCCGCCCTTCGTGGGGCCCCGCAATTCGGCGGCGTCGAGCACTTTTTGGCCGTTGAGGACGACGGTAGCGGCGTTGCCCACGAGCGTGCAATCCAGCGTCTGCCATGCGTCAGGCGAACCCGCCGCATTCACCGCCGGGGCGGTTTGGCTCCAGACGCCGCCGCTGATCAACGGCGTCGGTGGTCGACCGGCATCGTCCGCCAACTGTATTTCGTAGAGGCCCCGCAGGAAGACGCCGCTGTTGCCGTCAGGTGGGAGTTTGAATTCGAGGCGCAGTTCGAAATCGCCGAAGCTCTCCTCTGAAATCAGATCGGTGCTCTTTCCGGGATTGATCAGCTCGCCGTCCCGGATGAGCCACGCGTCCCTCCGCCGGGGGTCGCGCACCATCCAGCCGGTGAGGTCGGTGCCGTTGAAGAGCGGGTGAAAGCCGGCGTCGGCGGTCTCGGCGACCGGGCGGGGCGTAACTGCGGCGGGTCCCTGTTTCCAGGGGGCCCAGAGCAGGATGCCCGCGAGCGCGACCAAGGCGGTGGTGCCACCGATGATGGCCGGCAGGGGGACGGGTCGGCGCCGCGCAGTCGTGGGCGCCTTCGGGATCCGCGGGGTGGCCACCCGAGGCGTATAGGCGTGGGGGGACGAAGGAATCGGCGGGCACGGCGAGATCGGCGGCGCCTGGGCCTGCTCAGCCCTGAGCTTGTCGTGGACGAAGAGCAGGTCCGAGATCAATTCTTCGTAGCTCGAGTGCCGCGCCGTGCGATCTTTGGCGAGCATCTTGCCCACCAGCAGCCCCAGCGGCACCGGGCACTGCGGCCACACCTTAAATATCGCTGGCGGGGGGTCGTGGACGTGGCGCATCATGACGCCCATGGCGTCGCCGCCATCGTAGGGCGGGCGGCCGGTGAGCATGCGGTAGAGCGTGCAACCAAGACTGTAGATATCGGAACGGAAGTCGATGTCCTTGACGCCCCGCGCCTGCTCCGGGCTGATGTAATCTGGCGTGCCCACCATCATTCCGGTCCTGGTCAACTCCATCGTGCTGCCGCCCAGGGACTTCGACAGCCCCAGGTCACCGACCTTGACCTCCCCCTTGGCCGAGAGGAAGATGTTGTCCGGCTTGATGTCCCGGTGGATCAGCCGGGCCGTGTTCCATGCGTATTGCAGGGCCTGGGCCACGTACACGGTCACTGCGATCGCCTCCCGGGGGTCGAGCTTCCCGTGTCGCTTGAGCCGATCCCCCAGGGATTCTCCCTCCACAAACTCCATGGCGATGTAGTGGGTTCCCTCGCATTCCCCGGCCATGTAGACCTGCACTAGGTTGGGGTGGCTGAGGTTGGCAGCGGCGGTCGCCTCACGCTGGAAGCGCACCACGAAGCCCGGTTCGCTCACCAGCTGGTAGGCCATCACTTTCAGCGCGGCCAGACGGTCCAACAGCGATTGCCGAGCCTTGTAGACGGCACCCATGCCGCCTTGGCCAAGTTTCGAGATGATCTCGAAGCCGGCAAAGGTCTGCCCCTCAAGATCGACCATGGCCTCACTCCCAATCACAACAACATACGGCCTGACGAAGCAAACCGTCAAGGGATGCCAGGATGCGGCTGACTTCGAGTGGGTGGTGTCGTGGAGTGTGGGGCAAACGGCCGACGCTAGGACTCGGGCGCCTTCTGATCCCCGAAATAACCGAGGCGTTTCAGGATCTCACCGACGTGGGGGTAGAGGCGCATGGCATTTCGGAAATAGATCTTCTCCAGTACTTCCTGCGGCAGCGCCAGTCCCCGGATCTTGCATTCGTCTTTGATGCCGCTGGGCAGTTCCTGGTCCGTTTCCAGGAAATCGAAGTACCGCCGATACTGCTGCACCTTTTCCGACGCTCTGGGAAATCGCTTGTCCAATTCCGGAACGAACCAGGAGCTGCCAACATCCGTCCCGAAGAGGATTCGGTCGGAGTACTCGAGCATGAATTCGCGCAGGTTGTCTCGTCCGACGGGGTGGAGGAAGACGGGGGTCGTGGCCAGATCGATATTCAGATTGGGATAGCTCTTGAGCATATAGCGCAGGCAATCCAATTGTTCGTCGGAGCAGCAGAGCCAGAGCATGTGGGCGTTGACGATGATCAGGCGCGGGTATTTCCGCACCACGTTTTCCCAAGCGCGCTGTTGCCGCCAGAACTCCACCGGCTCTGCGAACCACTCGGTGCGCCTGCCGTGCGTCCCGCAGGGATTCGCCACGTGGGGCGAAGCCGCGACCATGCCGATCTGATCCATGGCGGCAAAGACGGGATCATTGGCGGGGTGGTCGATCTGCACCCCGGGCTCCCAACCGGGATAAAACTTGAATCCCATGACACCCCGCGCCTGCCACTTCAGGAGATCTTGCGGCGAGAATCTCAGCCCGTCCTTGATCTCGTAATCGAAGATGCAGAACTGGATCCGCCCGTCGTAGCGCGCGCGCAGCTCGTCCATGTCGGGAGGATCGGGATTCTTTCTGGAACCGAGGCTGATCCACATGGCCATTTCCACGCCGAGTTGCCCTTTGAGCGCCTGGCGCAGCGCCATGAATTCATCCATGACTTTCCAGTCGGAAAGGATGTGCGCGTGGACGTCGATGCGCGGCATGTCGGCCAGGGTGAACAGGCGCCCGGCCTGCGCGGGACCATTGCCCCGGGTGTCGGTCGCGCCACCGAGATGCAAAACGCCTGTCGCGCCAAGCCACGCAAGCGCGCCGGAGGACGTCTTGAGGAAATCGCGCCGTGAGGTGGGGGCCAGTGGTCGTTTCATGAGGGGGCACTCCTGGTAGATCACGCGGATTCGGGCAGGAAAGTGGGGAAGGCGATGCCGCGGGCTTCTGGGAATGGGCCGCGCGCCTGCGCGACGTGGAGTTCGGCGTTGCGGGCGCCCCAGCCGTAGAGCGTATGGATCAGATCTGTGGCCGAGCACTGGACAAGGAACAGGGGGCTTTGGCCACGTCGGGCATCCAGGGCGCGCCACAAGAGCGCCTCCGCTGTTTCAGCATCGCGCGCGACGCCCGGCCCGAACATTCCGAACGTCGGATGGTGGCTGGCAACCAGGAAGCCATCCAGGCCGGCGGCACTTTCAAGCACCCAGACTTTCCAGGAACCGACATCGTTGCGGAGGAAGAAAGCATAATCCTGCTCCCTGCGGATGCCCTGTAATTCCCACTCGAAATCCGCCAGCCGCGCGGCTTCATCGGGCCGGGCCTCACGCACCCGGTCGGCGCCGGGGGGCATGTGCGCCGCGAGGCCAGCCGCGGGCACCTCGACCGTCATGTCCTGATACATCGTGTGGGGCACGAACCCGAGCCGCGAGTAGAGCGAGAACGAGTCCAGATTCAGCAGGCTGGATACCAGGCGCAGTGGCTTGTGCGACGAGCGGGCGAGCTCCACCGCCTGTTCCATCATGGCCCGCGCGACGCCGTGCGCGGCCGCGTCGGGCGCGATGGCCACGATGCCCACGGAGACGTGCGTTTCCCGCGGATGGACGAAACACACGCCCAGCAGCTCTTTTCGTTCCGCATCCCGCGCCGCGATCGCTTGGCCTGGATCGAGCGCCTCGTAGACCTGCGGGAAGAGCAGGAAGGGCTCGTGGCTGGTGCCATAGCGCGCGCCCAGATTCAGATGCGTCTGATACCAGTGGACCAGCGATCGGTGCAGCAGCTGGGCCGTCGCCTCGTGATCGACTGGCAGCAGGCGATTGAGGAGGACATTCTTTTTCACAGATCGCCACCATGATCCTACCCGGGGCAGAGAATGTCGAGCGTGAGGGTGGGCGCATTTGAGATCGAGGATCGCGATCCTGCTTCCCTATCGAGGAGAATGCGAGGATAAGGAAAGGCGAGCGATGAAAGCATTGGTATCCGCAATACTGGCGATCGCCGCGGCCTGCGGATCGTTGGCCGTCGGAGGCCGTCTGTCCGCCGCGGGCGCGGTAGGGTCGCCCGACATCTTGATCATCATGCCGGATCAGATGCGGGGCGATTGCCTGTCGGTTCTCGGGCACCCGGCCGTGCGGACACCGCGACTGGACGAATTGGCCCGGGAGGGGATGCTGTTTCGCCGGGCGTATTCGACCGTGCCGTCGTGCATCCCGGCGCGGTACGCGCTGATGACCGGCACGTCCCCGCAGGCCAGCGGTGTGGTCGGATATGGTGCCAGGCCGATCACCTCGCGAACCCTGCCCGGATCGCTCGCGGATATCGGTTATGCGACGGTCCTGGTTGGCCGCAACATGCACCAGTTGGCCGAGAGCGGCACCTGCGGGTACCAGAAACAGATGCTCGGCTCGACCTATGTTGCGGACGACGATTACGACACTGACCTGAAGAAGGCCGCGCCAGAGGCTGGCGGGATCCGGAAAGTGATCGCGCAACTCGGGGTGGACTGCAATCGGTGGCCCGCGGCGCCATGGCCGCTCGCGGACGATCTGCACCCCACCGCCTGGATCGTGCGGCAGGCTCGACGGGTGGTTGCCGGGACACCGGGCGGTCAGCCGCTATTCCTGACGGCATCGTTTTACGCGCCGCATCCGCCGCTGTTTCCGCCGAAGAAGTATTTCGACGTGTACATGGGGAAAGATCTGCCGCCACCGGCGCGCGGCGACTGGGTTGATTGGGCGGCGCTGTCGTCGACCGGCGACAAGAACGGGCACCGGATCCTGTTGGAGGGCGAGACGTTGCGCCGTGCGCAGGCTGGTTATTATGGGCTGATCGAGCATTTGGATGAGCAAGTCGGCCCGCTGCTTGCCGATTTCAAGGCGCGCAGCGAAAGGGCCGGCCGGCCCTGGGTGATCGTGGCCACGTCTGACCACGGCGAACTGCTGGGCGACAACGGCTATTTCCGCAAGTGCGAACCGTACGAAGGCTCTGCCAACATCCCCTTCATCATCGTCGGCTCACCGGCGCTGGGTTTCAAGTGCGGCGCGCGATGCGATCAGCCGGTCTGCCTGGAAGACATCCTGCCCACGCTGTTGGATCTGGCGTGCGCCAAGCGACCCGAGGCCGCGGATGGCATCGATCTCGTGCCCGTGCTGCGCGGCGAATCGCGTATTTCGCGCGAGTGGCTGCACTTCGAGCACGCGCCCTGCTACGGCAAGTCCCAGGCGTTTCAGGCCCTCACCGATGGTCACTTCAAATACATCTGGCGCCCCGATGATGGCGCCGAGCAACTGTTCGACTTGGACCATGACCCGCGCGAGGAGCATGACCTATCCAAGCTCCCGGCGGTGAAACAGTGGCGCGGGCGCCTCGTGCAGCGACTGGCCGGAAGGCCCGAAGGTTTCTCCGACGGCGAGCGCCTGGTCGGCGGTCGACCCTACCCGCCGGTGCAGAAGAGATGACCGCAGCGATCCGCCAAACGGGGGAAACGCCGCGGGTTTGTGCGCGTGGGTAGGAGCGCGCTTGCGCTCGATTCGAATCGCCCGCGAGCAGGCTTCTGCTCGGGCGAGGTCTGAATCCGTTACCGGGTCTTGTCCAACAGTCCCTGGAGGCGCGGCCGGAGGGATGGGTCGGCGACCTTGAGGGCGGCCTCGATCTGGGCCTTAACCGCGGGAAGATGCTCGGGCTTCATGCGTTCGGCCGTGGTGAGGATCGCGACCACCGCGTCGTTTTGGAGTGCGGGGTCCGATAGTTTCGTCGCGGCGGTCTTGACGGCGATCGGGTGGGGGATCTGGGCGAGTGCGGCGAGGCTCTCTTTGGCCACGGGCTGCGAGGGCGATTTGGCGAGCACCTCCCCGAGCAGTTTGGCGAGCCTGCCGAGGTCCCGTTTCAGGGTCTCGGTGAGTCCGCGGATGGCGAGGACGCGGTACTTGTCATCAGTGCCATCGCGAGCGATGCCTTCGACCGCGGGGAGCGCGCGGGCGTCGGGCCACGCGATGAGCGCGCGGATCGCGGCATCGCGGACGGCCGCGTCGCCGTCGCCGAGGGAGTTCTTGAGTTTCTCCAGCGCGGGGTCGGTGGCCAGCGCGCCGAGGACGCGGGCCAGTGCGACTCGGGTGGCGGTATCGGGTTTGGCGTCCCAGGTTTTGAGCAGGAGATCGGTTCGCGCGGAAGGGGGTTCGATCTTCTCGGAGAGGATGACGATCGCGCGCTCGAAGTCGCCGCTGGAGGGATCGCCGGCGTGCGCGAGGAACATGTCGATCAGGGCGGGGAAAGTTTCGGGGCCGGATAGGAACGCGAAGCCGCGGAGCGCCGCCCGGCGGAGGGCGGGTTCCGGCGCCTGCGATGCGGCCTGCATGAGGGGGACGGCGGCCGCGACGCCGCGGTCGGCCAGCACGCCTATCAGCTCGGCCTGATCTTTGGCGTCGGCCTTTTCAGCCGCGGCGAGGAGGGCCTTGCCGGCCCCATCGCCGGGCACGTCGCGCAGGGCCAGCAGCGCGACGGAGCGTTCGCGCGGGTCGGTCGCCGTCGTGAGGGCCGAGACGAGGGCCGGGACGCTGGTGTGGTCGCCCACGCGCGCGAGGGCCGAGAGCGCCGCGAGGCGCAGCCCCGGCTCCTGGGATGCCGCGGCCTTGAGCACGGTGGGGCGAACCCAGCCGGGCGTCATGCGTCCCAGCGCCTCGACCAGGAGCGACTGTTCCTGCGGGGGCAGACCGGGCATGGCCGCGAGCACTTTGTCCAACTCGCCCCGGTCCTTGATCGAGGCCACCTCGGCGATCGCGGCACCCTTGAGGTCCTCGGGGCCCGATTTGAGCAGCGCGAGAATGAGGTCGGCGGGCTTTCCCTGCGTCAAGTGGCAGCGCTGGAGAAAGGCGCCGCGGCGGACGTGGAGGGGATAGTCGGGTTTGAGGAGTTGCTCGCAGAGCGCGTCGGCGTCTTCGCTCTTGCCCGTGATGACGAGTCGCTGTGCGCAGCGCAAGGATCCCATGAGGACGCACAGGCGGGGCTGCTGGACGGCGCGCATCTCGGCCAGCGCGGCGGCGGCCTCGGGCGTGCCTATTTTCCCAAGCGCCAGGGCGGCGGCATCGGCCGCAGCGGGGCCGGTTTCTTTCGCGAATGTGGAAAGCGCGGAGACCGCACCGGACACGCGGCGTTCGCCCAGGAGGTTGGCGATCGCGATGGCCCCTCGGCCCTTCGCGCGCGGCAGCGCCTCCCGGAGGACATTGTCCGCGGACGCCGGATAATGGCTGAGGGCGAGGCACGCGATCTCGGCGAGCGCTTCGTCCTCGAGCAGTTTTGCCAGGGGCGCCAACGAGGCGTCGCCGCCGATGACGCAGAGGATCTTGCAGGCCTCGGTCTTGCCCTCGTTCGTGGCTTGGCCGGCGACCAGGGCGGCGAGGCGCTGCTCCAGGTCACGCAGGGCGGGCGAGCCCGAGGGTTCCGTGCGCAGCATGGCCTCGATCGTTCGGAGGCCCGAGAAGTCCCTCGCATCCTCGTAGGCGGACAGCGAGGCGACAGCCTTTTCGATGTCTGCGGTGCTGGTCGCCGCCACACATGCGGCTGGCAAAACGCATCCGAGCATCGCGGCCAAGTGGGTCTTGAGAAAACGTTTCATTGTCTGGCGCTCCTTCCGGTTGGGATCGATCTGTGTTCTTAGGCGGTCCACGGCGGGCGCAGCGCGCGCGCGATCATGCGGTCGGCCTCGGGGTCATTGTGGAAACGTTCCTTCACCGGGTCCCAGCGGAGGGGGCGGCCCAGGCGGACGCAGAGGTTTGAGACATGCATGGTCACCGTGGCGCGGTGCGCGGCCAGCGGGTGGTCGATGGTCGGGCGGCGCAGCTTGATCCCATCGAGGAAGTTCCGGATGTGGCCGCCTGCCTCCGTGTACGAGCGCGTGGTGATCGCGCGATACCGGACGATCGATTCGGGCTGGGCCTTGACAGTGCCGTTGTCGTCCCAGAACTCGATCCAGCCCTCGTCGCCCTCGATGCGGAAGAGCCGTTCTTGGAAGGTGCCCTTGGATTGGATCAGGACCTCGACGCCGTCCGCATATCGGGCGTTGACCTCGCAGGTGAGCGGCGTCTCGCTGGCGACGTCGGCGGCGAACTCCGAGCTGATGGGCTGGTACTCGACGGGACTCGTATCGTCCCGGCCTAGGCAGAAGGCCAGCAGGTCGGTCCAGTGGCAGTTCATGTCCATGTACATGCCGCCGCCGGTGTCCCAGAAATATCTCCAGCCTTTCACCCGCTCCCAGCTGAATGGGTGCCACGGCGTGCCGCCGAGCCAGAGGTCGTAATCGAAACCCTCCGGCACGGGACAGGGCTTGATCTCCTTGATCGTGCCGCCCGCCCAGCAGCGCAGGATGACCCGCTTGACTTTGCCTATCATGCCCCTCTGGACGACGTCGGCGACGAAGCGGCAGGAATCGATCGATCGGCGCTGGTGTCCCCCCTGATAGATGGCGCCGAATCTCTCGGCGGTCTCCACGACGGCGCGCCCCTCCCCGATGGACAGGCTCACGGGCTTCTCGGCGTAAACGTCCTTGCCCGCGCGCATCGCGTAGATCGAGCCCAGCCCGTGCCAGCGATTCCCGGCCGCGATGTACACCGCATCGATGTCGGGGCGCGCGAGCAGCTCGCGGAAGTCCGGGATCATCGCAAAGTCCTTGTTGCCGTAGGTGCCGTCCACCAGCGCCTTCGCGGCCTCGCGACGGTCCGGCTGGCAGTCGCTCACCGCACGCGCCTGCAGGTCGGTCTCCTGAAGAAAAAGGGGCACGAGGGAACTGGCGCGTGGCCCAAAGCCGATGATGCCGAAATTGATCCGCTCGCTCGGCGGCGTGGTCCCGCCCAGGCCAAGCGCCGATGCCGGGATGATGGCCGGCATGCCCAGCGCGGCGGCGGAGGTCTTTAGAAAATCCCTCCGGGAGACCCGGCGGGACGGTTGGGCGCTCAATTTGGAATCGTTGGGGATGCTCATGGGATGGCTCCTGGTTGGATCCGACCATCTTGCTCGCCGATCCTTGCGCCTTGCAATGGTTTTTTGAGCGGAGTGGAGCATTTAAAGGAGACGGATGGGTGCGCGGGGGGAGGGGAGCCCGAGGGCGCCGCATCGTTCATGGGGAAACTTCTGGGGGCGGAGCCGAAGCCGATGGCCCCGGCTCGCGCTTCGCGCGCCACCGCAGTCCAAAGCCCTCCCAGCCCGGATCCTGGGTCGGGGCACGAGCCGCGGCCGCGAACAGCGCCCGAAGTTTCTGGCTAGTAATCGATGCGCTCGTAGGAGGCGCCGCCGCTGCTGCGGCGTGAGCGCTGCTGGCCGGATGTGACGCCGGAACTCCGGGACGCGGCGGTGGATTCGCGCTCCTGGACGATGCGGCGATTCATCTTGGGCAGGTTGAGTTCGCCGGCGTCGCCGATCGGCTCAAAGCTCTGCAACACGAAGACGGGGAAGAGGCGGTTGAGGACGGGCTCGTAGCCTTTCTTGTCCCAGAAGTGGCCATAGAGCTTGTACTGGAAGTTGTGGTCCGCGCCGCGGCTCTCCATGCTGCGGTCCGGGGCCATAGCCTCGTGTTCGTACAGGACTATGGGGAAACTCTTGCTCCAAGTGTCCTCGGGGCGTTTCACGTAGCCCCACGTCTGGTATTTCGGGTTGTAGACGCGGTGGCCGATCCAATAGGCGGGGGGGTTCGCGTTGAGCTGCGCGAGATCGACACCGCCCATGGAGCCGGTGCCGGTGCCGGTGGTGGCGCAGCCAACGAGCAGCGTGACCAGGGCGGCGGCGGGGATGCAGTATTTCACTGGGTCCACCGTCCTCCCTCGGTCGAAAGGACCGGCAGGCCGCCGCGCGAGTAGTCGGTCTTTCCGACGGCACCCCACATCTTGACGCCGGTCAGGTCGAAAAACTTCTGCGAGTAGTACTCGCCGGAGTGGCATCCCCAACTCTTGGCCTCGGCATCCGGTGCGAAGGCGCTGCTCTCAAGTCGCGGAAGATCGCGGGTGTGGAAGTAAGCAGTCGAGCACCCGTCGAGGTCGTTGCTGTAGTCGAACATCCAATTGACCTTGTTGCTGTGGCCGAAGTAGTCGAGGCTTCCCACGGGCAACTGTGACCTATCCTTGCCCCGGTTGATATAGTTGATGAGCTGGTCGGTCGTGTCGAACCAGTAGAGCGCCACGCCGATCGCGTTGGCCTTCTGCTGGACGATAGAGAGGAGATCCTGCCGGTCCTCGCGGGAGCGCGAGACATAGCTGGGTTTGAAGACCAGCCACCCGAACTGGTCGCCCGGTTTGGCCTTGGATTTCAGTTCGCCGAGGCGGATCAGGGCCGATTCGACGAAATTGCCCCAGAAGACATCGTGGGTGCGCTCCTTGGACTTCTCCCATTTTCGAAGGGCGGGCCCGCCGCTCACGACGATATGCTCCTCGGCCTGCCCCCAGGAAGTGGGGCACGCCAGAGCCAGCGACAGCGCGAGCCCGAGGAGAAAACGCATAAGGCGCAGTCTAGTCGGTTCGTTCGGAAAATCAAGGTGGGGGTGGCCCCCTCATCCGGCCCACAATTCGCCCTGGACGGGCGGGCTGGGTTCAGGCGGTGGCTCTGGCAACCGGACGCCGAGGGCCGCGGCCACGCGCCTGGCCGTCGCCGGCGCGAAGCCCTCGTAATGGTTGTTGGCGAGCACGAAGATCTCCTCGAGTCCATGCTCCGCTCGGAGCCGCTGGGCCCAGGCATCGATTTCGATGCCCCTGTCCCACATCAATCGAGTGTAGCGGTGCCGGCATTCTCCGGAGGCGTCATATTTTGTGGAGAGATCCCCGAGGAGGCGGACGTAGGCGTGCGGCGCGGTGCGCGGCCGATGCAGGCAGGCACCGCACTCGCCGACGGGGCACGCGTCGTCCCAGACGCGCGCCACGCCCCTGTCGGCCAACTTTTCATCGATGCGGTGGCCGTCCCAAGAACGGTCGCGGAACTCCACCGCATATCGGAAACCGGCAGGGAGGTCGGCGATGAATTGCGCCACCTCTTGGAAATGAGCGTCGGCGCGGAGGCGCGGCGGGAACTGGAAAAGCACGCAGCCGAGGCGGTCCCCCAAGGTGCCCATCGCATCGAAGAATCCACCCAGCGCGTCGGGATCACCGCCGACCGGATGTCCGTGGGTGAGTGCCTTCGGCGCCTTCACGCAGAAGCGAAAGCCTGCCGGGGCCGCCTCCGCCCAGTGACACAGCACCTCGGGGCCGGGCAGGCCGTAGAAGACGGAATCGGCCTCCACGGCGGTGAAGCGCGCGGCGTACCACCGCAGCCAATCGTGGCGCGGCAGGTCTTGCGGGTAGAACGCGCCCCGCCAATCGTCGAACGACCAGCTACAGGTGCCGACGTGGCATCGCGGCGACGGGGATTTCATGCGGGCTCCCATGCCGTAGGTCTCACGCCAACCGAGGCGGGCGCCAGAGGGGATGGATGGGGAAATTCAACGCCCGTCGCCGCCTGCCGACAAGCATTCGGGGCACCACCGGGAGTGAAAATTCGGCGTAGGAGCGCGCTTGCGCGCGATTCGCGCATGGGATCGCCTGCAAGCAGGCTCCTACTGCCCGGCATCTGAATTTTCGAGCTGGCCGACAAACCCGATCAGAGCGTCTGCAGGAAGCGGACCAATTGTTCGCGGCTCGGGCTCGCGGCCTGCCGCACGTAGAAACCGCTCGTCGCCACACCGAGCTGCAATGACTGCGGCAGTTCGCAGCCCAGCAGGCAACCGATGCAGAAACCGGCGTTGAAGTGGTCCCCGGCCCCCGTCGAGATCTTCGGCTTCGGCGTGAACGGCCCGACCACCGAATACGCGCCCTTCGCGTCCGCCGCCGCGGCGAATTTCACCGGGTGGATGACGACGCAATGCAGCTTCATCTTCTCGCGGATCCTGGCCGCCAGGTCGGTGATCTGCTTCTCGTTTGAGCCGCCCGCCTTGATGCCCAGCACTCCGGCGATCTGGTGGCTCTCCCGCTCGTTGAGCCCGAGGATGACGTCGTTTTGCTCCTGGAACTTCATCAGCGTCTTGAGGGCCGCGGCGATATCGGCCTTCGCGCGCTTCTCGGGGTCGGCAAGATCGAAGAACATCATTTTCCGGAAGGCCGGCTCCTTGCCCGCGGTCTCGGCCTGGATCTTCTTCCAGACCGAGGTCATGTGCGGCAGCATCGTCCAGTTGCCGATGCCGACAAAGCGGGCCGCGTCCCAGAGCTTGCGCCAGGTCGTGTCCCCGATCCGCTTGCGGATGTTGTCGAAGGTCACCTCCGCCACCGTGGCGTGGCGGCCGACGAGGATCTTACCGTCGGCAAACTCGTACGCGTCGGTCTCCGCGGGGTCCGCGAAGCCCAGGACGTTGGCCCGCTTGGCGAACTCCCCGAACACCGGATGCACCTTGGGGTAGCCCGTCATCCCGCAGTATGTCACCGGCACGCCGAGCGACGACATCGCGAAGGCCATGATCGGACCCTGTCCCCCCAGCTTTGTCTGCTGCAGGACGATCTCGACATTCAGGCTCTTGCCGGCGGCCCCGGCGATGCGGTGGCCGAACGCCTTGAGCGTCTTCACCGGGATGTACTCGGTGGCCGACTTCCGCGAGTCCACGGCGTGGTAGATTCGGTCGACGAAGCCATCGAAGCCCAGCAGGGCCGGTGTGCGCTGAAGCGCGGCACGTGAGCCGATCAGGCGCTCGGCGGTCTGGCGGGCGAGTCGGGATGAGGATATGGTTGTCATAGGCTGGTTTTCAGGTTTGCTTTCAGGTCTTCTCTGGGAAGAGGTTTCCGCTGGGCTAAAAAGGACTCTTTGTAGGGAAGCGCCCGCCGAAAGCAAGGCAGAAAATGGGCTTCGGGTACAACCCGCGGTCAGGCCCACGATACGTCAAACTTGAGCCGGCGGTCGCCGACCCGGTCGAGGCAGAACAGGCAGCCGTGCCTTTGGCCGTACTCGTGAAGGAGCCGGGTGACCTTGACGTCGTAGCAGCAATACTCGGCGATCTCCTCCATTCGGCCCTCCTGAAACCAGCGGAGGGCATCCGCGCCATCGGCGGTCTTGCCCACCCCGAGCGTTGCCATTGCAACCGACTCGAGCTTGGGCCGAAAACCGGCGGCCTTCTCGAGGTCCACCATCATGTCCAGCGTTGGCAGCTGGCTGAGATCCCGGACGTCGTAGGCGGAAAGCACCCGGTAGTCGAAACCGATGATGTTGTAGCCGACGACCAGGTCGGCGCGGCACAGGTCGTCCACGAGCCGCCCCGCCTCATCCTCGAGAAAAATTCGATACTCGTGATCCCGCGCGCTATAGGTGACGCCGAGCGAAACCTTGAGGTCGTGCACCCGGCTGTGGCCCCCCACCTGATGCAGGCTCTTTTGGGTTTCCACATCAAAATAAACGATGTTCCGGCTCACCGGGGTCTCCTGTAGCAACTTTGGGCGCTTTGAGAAGCCCGACCGCAGTGTGCCCCAGCGACCGGCGCCCCACCTCCGCCCGCGCGGACCCAATCGCCACAGCCATCCCCACAAAAAAAGGCCCGAGCCATTGCGGCTCGGGCCAACCAAGGAGGAGAATGAATGAACTGTCTGTAAGATTAGACCCCCCCCTCTGTAGCGGGTTCAAAAAAAAGAATCTGTCCGCTGGGTTTGGCCCGATCTGGTGGCGCAAGGCATTTGTGTAACAAGTTGCATGATAGGTATAATCGCCCGTCCAAAAACGCTTTCTATAGCGCAGTTATTCAAATGCCCTCGGCCAGAGACTGTTCTTCAGCCCTAGGATCCGGCATGAGAACGGTGTCGGTGGAGAAAATTGAGGGATGCGTCGTAAGTATCTTATAATCAATGTATTATGATCTGTTTGTTTGAGTGGTCACAAAAATTCTATTGTTGATAGATCTTGTTGCAATTCGCGCTGCGGGCATCCGGGAATGTCGTAGATGCATTCTTCTCCACAAGTTGTTCACAGGCCTGCCGGGGTGAGGGGTGGTGTTGTGGCCATTGAGCTAAAGGAGGGGGTTCGCTATACTAAGCAGGAGGAGGCGACCTCGGAGCCAAGGTCGGGGCGCTGTCCAGTGGAGGTCCAGTGCACGATGTGTGGATCAGGCGGGGTGAGGCGCAGTTTGGGCCCTTGACGCCCGACGAGGTATTCGCTCAGTTCGAGCAGGGGGTGATTTTGGCCGGGGATGTGGGGCGGTTTGGGTACCAGAGTGATTGGGTGGCGATGCCAGAATTGCTTCAGAGGCTGAAGGCCGAGGTCGTGGACGAGGCACCGGTTGCACGACGATCAGAGATGAGGTCGGAGACGATGGGCGACGATACCGTGACGCCGGCCCAGGTTCTTCGGCTGCAGGCTCTCGGCGTGGCGTCATGGGAAGCGGCTCGGCTGAACAGGCGGGAGGCCGCGGCGTTGATCGCGCGCGCCGAAGAGACCGTTCCGGCGGGGCGTGCCCTCTTGGGCAAGATGGAGCGGATGGGCCTGCCCATGGCGGCCGGCATTAGCATCGCGGAAGCCAAGCGGCGCCTGGAGTCGGCCTCGCTCCGCCACTACCTTGTGATCCTAGATGCCAAGGGTATCCCCTACACGCCGACCATAACCGCCGCCGAAGCCGAGGAATTGGCCGAGGTGGGCCCACCGACGGAGCGACAACGGCAGATGGTCGCCGAGATGGGACTGAGGCCACCGGCGAACATCGGCCAGCGCAGTCTGGATCGTTTACTGACGGATGCGGCACGCATCGAGGCGGATACCGTGGAAGAGTTCTTTGCGCTCGCCAGCCGATCGCCCAAATGCCGGGGGATCACGCACCAGCAGGTGCGAAACGTGATCCGGTATCTCAACTCGCATTTTCCTGAATGGCGCGAACAGGAGCCGAAGCGGCGGTTCTTCTCTTTCGTCGCGAAGTTCTATCCCCACCTGTCCGGCGGATCACCCACCACCCGATTCTTGGGCTAACCCGGATATTTCACAGCCTGCCGGCTGTGAAATTCCGGGCTCTGGGAAAACCGCGCCATGAAAGCCATTTATTGGGAAAGGTCAGGCAAAGACTGGGTCTTTTCGCGGTTGCGGAGTCTGTTTCGCGGACCGGTGGCCCCAGACCCTTCAAAGTCGCGTTCTTCGGAGCGCGGTTTTCCTTTGAGCCTGCATATTTCACGCGGAAGCGTGAAATATGCAGGCTGAGGAGCCCGTCGGTCGATGCCCTCGGCTTATCCCGCGGGTGCCGCTTCGGCAATCTTGCCCCTGACGCCCCTATCCGTTTATCCGTCTCCGACGACCGTCATGATGGCATCGCGCATGCCGTGCACGGCTTTCTTGTCGGCGGGGCAGAGTGTCGCCAGCACGCCTCCGAGGTGGGGCGCCTGGTTGGGCGCGATAAAATAGTAGGGGCACAGGCGAGCCCGTGCGGCCATGGTATCCATGCCACCGGACTCGGCGAGGTATCTGGCGGAGAGGTGTGCCCCCTGGTGGAATTCCTGCAGCAGGTGGGGCTGGGTGGCGAAACCAGTCAGCGCGCCATCGAGGGCGGCCGCCCATTCGTCGCCCGGCACATCGTGGCCGAAAACGACGCCGCGGGAGCCCCAAGCCCTCTCGGAGAATCCGGACACCTTGAGGACGAGCCGCCTCCGCTTTTGGGAGAAACCCTTGGCCTCCTCCCAAGAGTGGATATCGAGGCGCGGGATGGCCGCGTGGGGTGGAATCGGTTCCGGATTGACGACCCAGCCATAGGGTATCACCCCGCGGAGCAACGCCTGGTGCTTTTCCCCGAGCAACTCGCGCCATCGGCTCTGGAGCACCGGTAACCAGAAGAGCGCCAACCAGAGCTTCTCTTCGAGGTGGGGTTTGAGGGGCGGTGTCATCGGCACGCGGTTCAGCACCGCCGCCCGCCACTCGGCGGCGTTGGGGAGATTCGGCAAGTCGAACGCCTCGAAGAAACGGTAGATGGGCCTTCCCTTGGATCGATAGGTCTCGGCCGACGCTATCTCCACGGTGTCAGACCCGGCGTTGAGCCACTCCATCTCCGGACGGTAGGTGGCGGCCTCGCTGGAGATGACCACGTCGCCCTGTGGGAAGATCCGGCGCCAGCCCTCGCGCATGCCCTGAGCGCCCCCAACCACCTTGAACCCGAGGTCGACGTATACCTCCTGAAGCCACGCCGCAGCACCGATGCCTCCAGGCACCGAGTCCAGCTCACAGAGGCATAGACCCGTATCGGTCAAGATCAGGTCTGGGCGGATGACGCGCGGCAATTCGTTCCGCAGGAGGCGCTCGCGCGCGAACGCCACCAGATCGGCCGACTTGCCAGCGTCCAGCCAGCGCGCGATCCAGGGGGGTGCGTCGCCTGCCGCGCTTTCCAAGTACAGGCGATTGCAGGCCTCGACAAATCGCTGCAGGGCCGGGCCCAGACGTCGGATCGTCTCCAGGACGGGCGCCGGCACCTCCAACGGCGACGGCGAAGATCGCCAGTCATGCCCGGCGAACAGCCCTCCATCCGGCATCCGCGCCCGGATGTCAGCACACCGCGCTGCCTCCGCCACGTCGTCCTTTAGGATCTCGTTCACGCAGAAGAGCCTAGCAGCGTGCCGGAGTTTGGGAAGTTCCCTGGCCCGATTGTGCCTATGCCTCCATGACCTTGGCGGGCGATCCGGGGCGCAGCGGGGCATTCCCGACATGTTGTGTTTTCCGCGGAAGTGATTACGATGATGTCAGGGTGAAAAACGGCGTGGTCGCAGTCCGGGTCAAAGAAGTGCTTCTGAAGAAGAATCAGGGGTGCGCCGTTTTCATCGGCAATGACGAAAAGACATTCATCATTTATGTCGATCCCAACATGGGCACCTATATCACCATGTACCTGCAGGGGATCCCGAAGGAGCGCCCGCTCACCCACGACCTCATCGGTCACATTTTTCAGGCCCTGGACGTCAAGCTCGAGCGAGTGGTCATCAACGACCTCAGGAACGCCACCTACTACGCTCGCCTGATCCTGCGGGTCGACAATGAGATCCACCGCAAGGTCATGGAGATCGATGCGCGCCCCAGCGACTGCATCGCGCTCGCCCTTCAGGCGCAGGCGCCCATGTATGTCAGCCGCGAGGTGTGGGACAACGTCGAGGACATGACCGAACTCCTCGAATCCATCACGGCCAACGCCCAAGAGGAAGACGAGGGAGAAGACGAGGAAGAGGATGAGGACGAGGGGGAAGAGGAAGACGAGGGCGGCAAGCCCTTCGGGGGATGAAGAGACGGGGCGCCGCGGGCCCTTCCGGCGAATGTGTCAGTACTAAACGAGACAACACGCTAGAACGCCACCTGCCAGCGCGACTGGATCACATTCTCCGTCTGGCGGTCGCCGCCGCCCCGCTCGCCGGCATCGCCGTTGAATAGCGTCTGCTCGAATCCAAGCATCCACTTGAAATTCGCGATCGGGTACCAGATCAGGCTCAGGCCCCAGGCGCTCGCGTCGCCCGCCGAGCCGTCGGCGGCCAACCTCGTCTCGGGATCGCCTTCGAAGGCCCCCTCGTCGGTGTCCAGCGCGGAATAGCGCGCGGCCAGTCCCCACCAGCCGAGGCCACCGTGACCAAATGGCCGGGCCGGCAGAGGTGCCCCGAAATTCGCGTCCTCCCCCGTCAGCACCCACGACGCCTCAACCATCCACGCGTCCGTCTCGATCGTTCGCGCCTCCTGACCGAGGGTCTCATTGCCGCGCACAAAATCCTGCTTGGAGTGAAGGAATTCCGCCAACAGCCCGAAGGGTCCCAGATAGTATTGCAGTTGCGGGTTCCATCGGTAGCGCTCCCCATCGCAACGGGTGTCCTCCGCATTCAAATAGAAAAACTCGTCGCGCGCCACCGTGCGATACCTCACGGGCCCGCCCCCCGCCTCATCCACCGCCCCATCTTCCGAGCCGACGCTGCCCGCCAAACCCAGCGCAAGCCCCGCCAGAGGCGAACCCTCCATATGCCTGAAAGGCCGCCCCACCAGCCAACCCGCAAAATCAAATCCCTCGTTGGTGTCCGGCTCCCAACGCGACCTCCGGCCATCGTTGATCCCGTTGAACACCCCGACCTCGTAATCCAGTGCCCCGCCCAGCAACGACCCGCGCAGCTCCACCCCGAGATCCCGGCCCGTCGTCAGGTTGAACGTGAGCGAACGTTCCATGAACCAGAGGTCCGAGGACTGCATCATCCTGTCGAGACCGATGGGCATTTTGAAGACGCCGGCGCGCAGCTTCGCCGCGTCACCCGCCAGCCGGAGTTGGCCCCAGGCATCCGTGAGGTACACGTCGTCGGCGAGTTCCCAGCGCAGCTCGAAATCCACGAAGTCGCCGAGCCTGCCGTTGATGCGGGGTCGGGCGCGTCTCACGAAGAACGTGCTGTCATCCCCCGAGTCGATGTCGTCGCTCAAGGGGAATCGGCCATCGACCTGGATTTGGCCGTGGAGGTTGATCTCGTAGCCCTTGGCCCGATCGGCGACCTGCAGGCCCTTGCGATCCATTTTGATTTCGACGCCGGAGGGTGGAGTTGCGCCGTCCGTCGCGCCATGGCCCGCGCAATTCTTTTCTGAACGCAGGGCGGCGACCTCGTCCTTCAGGTCCCTCACTTGATTCGCGAGCTGCTGCACCATGGCCCACAGCTCGGCGGTGGTGCCGGCATCGCCCGATGCGGGCTGCATCGATTGACCGGAAGGTGCACCATTGGCACCTGGGGCGACAAAGCAGCAGATCAGCAACGTGGTTTTCAAGCAACAGGGGCATCGCATAGGGGGCGATATTGGGCGGAAGGCCATTCTTCCGCAAGCGAGAGGCCCACGGGACTCCTATCGGTGTATCGGTGCCGTCCCGCCATGGCGCGGGCAGGGCTTTTGGTTATTCGACAGCAACCTGTTGGAGTTCAGCCTTTAGGCTGGATCGGGCACGAAGCAGGCTAAAGCCTGGAGACTCCAACGGCTTCGGTCGAGCGAACCAAAAGCCCTGGTGGCGCGGGAGCCCGCGTTCCAGATTTCGTTGACAGTGGCCCAGCCGCACACATCATGCTCCCCAATTTCCCCGGGGAGCCCCCGCGGGGCCGAACCGCAAACCGAAGGAAGTACGCCATGCAAAGCCAAGCCACCACCCGCCGCAAATTCCTCGCCTCCACCGCCGGGGCGGCAGCAGGAACCATTTTCGCCCCCTATATCATGCGGGCCCAGGCGGGCTCGCCCAATGCCAAGCTCAACCTCGCCATCGTCGGTGCCAACGGCAAGGGCAAGAGCGACTGGCAGGCCGCCCAGCAGGAGGGCAACAACATCGTCGCCATGTGCGATGTCGACCCCAAGCGACTGGAAGAGATGTTGGCCGCCTGCGAGAAGGGCGATCCCAAGAAGGAAATCCCCGGTGCCCCGAAACCCAAGGGCTACACCGATTTTCGCAAGATGCTCGAGGAGAACGAGAAGACGATCGACGGCGTGATCGTCTCGGCACCGGACCACGTGCATTTCCCCGCCGCGATGATGGCCGTCAAAATGGGCAAGCACGTGTGCGTGCAGAAGCCCATGTGCAATTTCATTTGGGAGGTGCGCGAGCTCCACAAGGCCGCCAAGAAGGCTGGCGTCGTCACCCAGATGGGCAATCAGGGCCGGACCATGGAGGGCCAGCGCCTCGCCAAGGAGTGGGTCGATCAGGGTGTCATCGGCAAGCTAAAGGAGGTTCGCCTGTGGACCAACCGGCCGATCTGGCCCCAGGGCATGCTGAAGAAGATCAAGGCCGACGTGCCCGCCGGCCTCGACTGGGACCTCTGGCTGGCCGCCAACCCCCACATCGACTATTTCGAGTACGAGGACGCCAAGGGCAAGAAGGGCAGTGTCCATCCGTTCGCGTGGCGCGGCTGGTGGGCCTATGGCTCGGGCGCGCAGGGTGACATGGGCTGCCACATCATGGATGGCACCTTCACCCTCCTCGACCAGAAGATCCCCACCAAGATCGAAGTCGAGTCGGCCCCGATCGACATGGAGCAGGCGCCCGCCTGGTCCACGCTCATCTACCACTTCGCCGCCACCGACAAGTATCCCGCACTGCAGGTCACCTGGCAGGATGGCCAGTTCGTCAACGGCCAGTTCAACAAGCCCGAGCGCCATCCCGCCATGGACGACATGGATGAGAAGGAATGGCGCAAGGCGAAGAGCGGCATGATGTTCATCGGCGAGAAGGGCGTCATCTTCGAGGCGGATGCCTACCTGCAGAATCCCACGATCTACCCGAAGAAACTCATGGATGAGACCAAGGCCGCCATGGCCTCTGGCGCGATCAAGAAGACCGAGAAGCGCAGCACCCACCCCGGCGAACCGCAGAAGGAATGGGCGTACGCGATCAAAAACAAGCTCCAGACCAGCTCGAACTTCGATTACTCCGCGCCGCTCGCCGAATTTGTCCTCTTGGGCAACCTGGCGATCCGATCTGGCCAGACGGTCGAGTGGGACCAGGAGAACATGAAGGTCACCAACATCGAAAGCGCCAACCAATACGTCCGGCGCCCCGCCTACCGCAAGGGCTGGGAGTTCAAGGCGTAGCAGGCCATCGAAAAAACCGACCCGGCATCGCTAGCAATGGGCAGAGGAGGGACGCCGGCCCCGGCGTCCACGATTCACCAGCCGCGCGATGTCATGGCCAGTTGACGACGTTTTTCGATGGGCGGACTCGAAACGAGGGCCTATCGGTCGGGTGGCGAAGGGCTTGCGCCCTTCGGCGTGGGCCATGGGCAAGATGCCCATGCCACGGTCCTGTGGCACGGGCGTCCCGCCCGTGGCGACCGAGCGAACGCCGAAGCCGGAATGTCGTAAAATCGCCTCTGGCGATCGGCTTCGCTACGAATTTTCTCCCCCGGTGGTGCCCCGCCGCGCGGGGCTAGGGATCGAGGCCTCACGGGACGTTGGCCAGGCGAGCGTACAGCTCTGCATACCGGTCCAGCATCGCCTCGGTGCTGAATCGTCGGGCATTCTCTGGGCCGAGCGCGCGCAGCCGACCGAGTTCCGCCCATCCCTCCATGATCGCGCCCGCGGCACCCGCCGGGTCCGCGGGATCGACGAACAGCGCGGCATCGCCCGCCACTTCGGTCATCGGCGCCCGCGCGCTGGTGATCACCGGACAGCCGCAGCTCTGCGCCTCGATGATCGGCCAGCCGAATCCCTCGGCGAGCGAGGGGAACAGGAGCGCATCGGCAGCGCAGTACAGACCGCGCAGATCCTCGTCGGCAACGTTGACCAGCGAGGCGATCCGATCCGCGACCCCTATTTCGCGCGCAAGGATGTCCAACTCCGCCGTGGGGGGCCGTCCCACCATCACCAGTCGCCAGTCGGCGGTCGAATCGCGGCGGCCCAATTCCGCGAGGATGCGTATCGCGCCGGCACGATTCTTATACCAGCCGCTGTGCCCCACGTGCAGCAGCAGCCTCCCCGCCCGGGACCAACCGGCCGGGAGCAGCGCCGCCGCCCTGGCGCGCGCTTCGTCGCGCTCCATGGGCCGATAGGGATGATTCAGCCCGATCGGGATGACGCACACGCGCTCCCGCCCGATGCCCGCCAGCCGCCTCACGTCGCCCGCCGTCGTCTCGGAGACGCACGCGACGCAGCTCGCCCGCCGCAGCCCGGCCAGCACCATCCGCTGAAAAAATTTCTCCAACCGGGTTGGCCGGACCTCGTGGAACTCGCCGAGCGCCGCCCTGGCGGCCAGCAGGTCGTGGCACGTGACGACGACGGGTAATGCGGACAGCGCCCTCGTATAGAACGCGTGCGTCTGGTCCGCGATGTGCGCCACCCACGGCCGCCGCGACACCCGGGCGCGGGCGGCACGGGCCCTCAGCTTCCGTGGAAAGTCCAAGAAGCTCACGATCATCTCGCCAAACGATATCCCTTCGCCCTCGGCGCCCGATTTGCTCCCCCAGAATACGGGGGAGGGAAGGAATTCGACCGACACCCGGCGCGACGCCATCCCCTCTTGAAAAATCCGCGCGAATCGCGCCATCGTCGAGGCGCGATCGCCCCGGACCTGCGCGCCCACCAACAGGACCGATGGTCCATTCGCCGCACTCATGGTCGGACCGCGGGGGCCAACCCGCTCGCTAACCTCTCCTGCAACATGCTCACGTTTCAATCTCGTCTAGCAGATGACACCGGCCCAGTAAATCAGACTCACTTCGCCGATACGCCCGCGCGTCTCGCATATTGGAGCATCGCGCTGAGCGCGTGCTGCACGTAATCGATCCGGATTTCTGCCGCCATGGGATCGGCGCCCGGCCCGGCCACCGGCGGTGATTTCGGAATGCCGCCCGCCAGGAGCCCCTCGCGGACCTGCGTGCGGAGCAGGAAGGCCACGCCTCGCTCGACGGCTCCGAGGATCACCGTGCGCAGATGCTCGTCGCCCTGCGAAATGAAGTCGAGAATCGCGAGCAGGCCCTCGAGGCGGATGGCCGTGGGCGTCGTACGGCCGTCGAGACCCCATGCGCCGGAGAGCACCGGGTTGGCATCGGTGGCGTCCTTGTCGTTGAGCATCGCCATGGTGATTTGGCGGGCGTGCGACAGCAGCAGCGCCCGGTCTTCGGGGCTGATGCCCTCGGCGTGGTGACCGAGCAGCCTCGCGGTGGCGATCAGGGCCCAATGGTCGGGGGGTGGATTCCCCTCGCCCTTGCGCGAGATGGCCAGATATCGGATGCCGCGAAGGGCCGCATCGCGCCAGCGCCTGTCGCCATCGATTTCGGCCAACATGCAGAGGCCCAGCGCCGCCTCGCCGGGATAGAAGAGCGATTGCCAGTCCTCGTCTTTGCCGCCCTTCGAAGGCGTGAATCCCTTCACGAAGTGTCCGTCCTCCCTCTGCAGGAAGAGGATGAATCGTCCGACGCCCATCATTTCGTCGCGCGGCACGCTGGCGGGTTTCAGCGCCTCGAGGCTCGCGAGCGCGACCAGCCCGAGGCCCGCGCCGCCGAGTTTGGCGCGCGGCACCCCGCTTTCCCCGTCGAACCCCGGGCCCGACCAGACCGCCAGCGCGCCTTCGGCGCCTTCGACCGGCCTGATGCACCGGCCGCGCATGAATCCCGCCGCGCGCTCGATCGCCGCGAGCGCTGCGGCGTCCCCCGACCAGCGGTGGTAATCGGCCAGCGCGTACATCGTGCCCGCGTGACGCAGGATGTTATAGGACGGCTTCAGCCTCACGAACGGGTCCGGATGCCGCACGTATTCGAACCGGCCATTGGAATCGCAAACCCGGATCAGGTATCCTCCCGCCAACGTGATCGCCGAGCGCAGGGCCGTGGCATCCGGGGCGCTTCCCGCGTCGGGCGCCGGAGCCGCGACCAACGGAACGGCCCATGCCACCAGCAGCGCGATGGCGGCCAGGATCCCCGCCAGAGGGCGAACGGTATTGGCTTGCCCCGGCGTGGCCCTCGTTATGGAATGATATCCGCGCGGGAGCATCCCCCATGAAAACCCGAAGGGTTCCGATCGGCAAGCCGACTCTCGTCGCCGCCGCCCTGTTGCCGCACGCGCCCGTTCTCGTCCCGGGCCTCGCGCCCGATCGCGCCGAGGAAGTCGCCCCCACTGCCACCGCGATGCGCGACGCCGCGGGCCGCATCGTCGCGGCCCGGCCTGCCTCGCTGGTGCTGCTTTCACCCCATGCCCCGTGGCGCGCTGGTGCCTTCGGCATCTATGAGGGGGATCTGCGCGGCTCGCTCGCCGAATTCGGCGCGCCCGATGCCGCCGTCCGCTGCCCGGCGGACCCACCGCTAACAGAGCGAATAGAGGAGTCTTTCCGGGGGCACGGCGTCGAGAGATGGCGGATCGAACGACGGGCCCTGGATCACGGATCGGTCGTGCCCCTCTGTTTCCTGGCCGAGGCGGGATGGGATGGCCCAACGACCGTGATCGGCTTGGCGCCGGTCCCGGGGCAAAAGATCATCGAGGCCCTCGGGCTCGCGATCGCCGATGCCGCCCGCGCCGCCGCGCGCCCCATTGCGCTCATCGCCAGTGGCGACATGAGCCACCGCCTCAGTCCCGGCTCGCCGTGTGGCCACCACCCCCGCGCGCACGAGTTCGACGAGACCTTCATCCGCCTGCTGGGGGCCTCCGACGATGACGCCCTGCGGGACATCGATCCCGAGCTTCGCGAGATCGCCGGAGAGGATGCATTCGATTCCGCGCTGGCGGCCATCACCGCGTGCGGCTCGGCACGCGGCCGCAAGGTCCTCTGCTACGACGCGCCCTTCGGCGTGGGCTACGGCGTGGCGATGCTTTTCGAATAGGGCCGATCGACGATCCCGCCTTGAAAAATCAGGATTTTCGCGGGGATCAAAGTTATAGTTGTACAAGGGCCGGAAGCGGTCCGGACCGCAAACTCCAGAGAAGGAGGTCCAGATGAGCATAGCATCACTTGGCAAATGGTTGGCGATTGCCGCCGCGATGGCGTTGGCCAGCCCGGCGTTCGGCGGGGTGCAGACGACCACCAAGGGCAAGCGCCTCAACACCGATCCCAACGCGCCCTTCAACATAATCGCGCGCGGGGATTGCATCACGCTGACGTGCCCCAAGTCGGGACACTTCAGAACAGTGGTGGTGAAATCTGTGCGGATGTGCTGCTGCAAGTGCAAGAAGGCGTACGTGCTCGCCTGCCGCACGAGCCCCAAGTGCCCCGCCAACGACTGCAAGTATGTCCTGCATCGCAACCTGGCGTGCAAACGGACCGGGCTCGCGTTCTACTGCAAGACGCACTGTTGCAAGGCAAGGTGCCAGCACGAGCGATGAGTTAGTCAGACAGAGTGCCGCCGAGGTCGTGAGGCCCTCGCGGCCAAACGCTGGCACCATCGGATGCGGGTGTTTTTAATGCGCCGAGGGTGGGCGCCGGTGTCGCGAGCGACTGTTTTTGAATTCTCGATGAGGGCCCGTATCCGCCCCTCGAGCTTCCCTTGCCCCGGCATGGGAAAACCCTTGCCAAGGGGCATCCGTTGCCCTTCCCTCGCCAGCGGGAAAGGAAAGGGAAAGAACGATGCGAGCGATACCGTTATTGTCGGGAGGCGCCGTGTGTCTGCGGGGCGCGCTTATGGGAATGATCATGGTGGTGTTCGGAGCACCATGGCGGGGTGTTGCTGACACCATTGCCCAGACCGGGTTTGAGGAACCGGGCTCGCTGGGCGACATCTCGGGCACGGTCCAGCAGATCGTGTTCGCCGGGGCGGTGACCAATGAACCGGGCCTTCAGAACGCATGGTACACCGTGGGCACCGCAGGGGCAGGACTCGAGATGGGCTTTATCACCTCGTGGTCCACCAACGCCAACAGCGCGGCCGACGGCATCGGTCCCGTCACGTCCTCGGGCGACACCCTGGACCTGATCGGGGTCACGGATCTTGCCCCGCCCGGGACAAATTTCGCGCAAGGCTCGTTCGGTTTCATCGTCGAGGATGCCGATGGCGAGATCTCGCTGACATTCGATGCCGTGGATCTATCCGCGCACCAGGGCGAGACGCTTTCGTTGGATGTCTTTCTGGCCAGCACCACATGGGAGTCGGCCGACCACCTGCGCGTCTCGGTGTCCGGCACAGGCACAAACCTGGTGATGTTCGACACGGTGGGCCTCGACATCGATGACCTCGCGATCGAGGGCGCGTGGAACCACGTCGAGGCATCGCTCGAGGGATTCGACCAGGCGGTGCTACAGATCGCATTCAGCTCCAACGCGGCCGAAGAGCGTCTCTGGACCGACAACATCATCTTTTCGGGAATGGTGATCCCGGAGCCGTCTGCGGCCATGCTGCTGGGCGTCGGGGCAGCCGTTTTGGGCCTCGCATTTTGGCGGACGAGAATGCAGGCTTCCCGGCGCGGGGCGCCTCCCCGCACCTTATGTTCGTCCGATCGCTAGTCTGCCTTTTCGCGATATCCTCTGCCGCCGCGGCGGCCAACGTCGTCGTCGACGCGGGGCCCTGCGCCCGGCGCAATTGCCCGGTGGCCATTCCACTGCCGCCGGGCCACCCGCTGGCCAAGGGCGCGTCCGGCGGCGCCGGCGTCGTGCTTTCCGCCAACGGCGCCAAGGTGCCCGGGGCGATTCTGCCCAGTGGCAATGGATCTGAATTACTCCTCGTGCTCGACGGTATCGCTGCCGGTGAGAAGCGGGCATTCGAGATCTCGGCCGGCGGCAGCCCCGCGCGCGATGCCATTGCGCTCTCGGCCGATGGCGATCGAATCAAGGTCTCGGCCGGCGACCGCCCTCTGACCGCCTACGATCCGGCGGTCAAGACGATGGAAAAGATCTGGCCCGTCCTCCATCCGCTATACGGCCCGGCGGGAGCCATGCTCACGCGGGCGTTCCCGCTCGACGGTCCCCCGGGCGACACGAAGGACCACCCTCACCATCAGTCGGTCTGGACGGCGCACGGCGATGTGAATGGCATCAACTTCTGGGCCCTCAAGGAGGGTCACGGCCTTGTGCATCAGCGCGAGTGCAAACAGTCCTGCGCGCCCGCGGCCGGCCGCATCTCGGCCGCGCTCGACTGGTGCGATGCCTCGGGGAAGAAAGTGCTCGAGGAACAGCGGACCATCACCTTCTGGGCCACGCCCGAGACCGCGCGCATCATCGATTTCGACGCGACCTTTCGCGCCACGGAGGGCGATGTGAAATTTGGCGACACCAAAGAGGGAGGCCTCCTCTCGGTCCGCCTGGCCGACTCCATGCGCGAGAAGCAGACGGGGAATGCCCCCCCCGGAAAAATCATCACGTCGGAGGGTGCCATCGGTGAGAAGGATGCGTGGGGCAAGTCGGCCGCGTGGTGCGACTATTCCGGCCCGGTCGGCAACGCCACCGCCGGCGTGACCTTGCTCGCGCACCCTGAGAACTCCGTCCACCCCATGCACTGGCACGTTCGCGCCTACGGCCTCATGACGGCGAACCCCTTCGGGCTCTCGGAGTTCGCCAAAGACAAGACGATCGATGGCAGCCGCACGTTGAAGAAGGGCGAATCGTGGCGCATGCGATTCCGGCTCATCGCGCACGCGGGCGGCGCGGATGAGGCCGGGCTTGTCGGCGCCTACCGCGATTACGCCGGGCCGCCCTCCGCGGAACTCCGATGAGCGCCGGGACGGTCACCGAGCGCCTCGACGCGCTCTACGAGTTCGACCGCGAGCCCGTGCGGGAAGACCGGCTGCAGCATTTCTCCAACTTCGCGGGCCTCTATGCGGGCGAGCACGTGGCGGGCACCGAGTTCATTATCGGCCCGCTCTTCGTCAGCCACGGCGTCACGGCCCCGGATTTTTTCCTGGGCCTGATCGCCGGGAATATCCTCGCCGTCCTCTGCTGGGCGCTCTGCTGCGCGCCCGTGGCGGTTCGTACCCGCCTGACCTTCTACTGGCAACTGCGCCGCGTCTGCGGGCCGGCCCTGAATTTCGTATACTGCATCGTCAACGCCCTGATGTGGTGCATCCTCGCCGGCGCGATGATCGGCGTGTCCGCCACCGCCGTGGGCCTTCCCTTCGGCATGCCGATGCCACAGCTGACCGATTTCTACCCCACGAGCGCGTCGTGGGTCGCCGTGGTTTTTGGCGTCGGCGCGGTGGTCGTGGTGCTCGCCATCCTCGGCTTCGAGCGCATCGCTTGGTTTGGGAAGGTCTGCTCGCCGTGGATGTGCCTCGTCTTCATCGGGGCGGCGATCGCGGTCCTTCCGAAGCTGGGCTGCGCGTCCCCCGGCGATTTCTGGCGGGTGGCCAACGAGAAGATCTGGACTGGGGTGCCCTTCGGCGGCCAGTCGAAGTTCACGTTCTGGCACGTGATGTTCTTCGCGTGGTTCTGCAACATCGCCTGGCACATCGGCATGGGGGACATGTCCGTCTTGCGGTATGCGCGCAAATGGTGGTACGGGTTCGCGAGCGCATTCGGCATGTTCTTTGGGCACTTCATCGCGTGGACCTGTTCGGGGGTCCTCTGCGCGGCCGCGCAGGGCGGGATTGCCCCCGGTCCCATCGCGTATGGCGGGGCGGGGATCGCTGGTGCGGTCTGCGTCGTCATCGCCGGCTGGACCACCGCCAACCCCACGCTCTACCGCGCCGGCCTCGCGTTTCAGGTCGTCACCCCGAACTGGGCCCGCTGGAAGGTCACGCTGGCCGCGGGCGTCGTCACGACCATCGCCGCCTGCTTCCCCGCGCTGGTCATGAAACTCTTGGATTTCGTCGCCGTCTACGGCCTCATTCTCATGCCCATGGGCGTGGTTATACTGGCGGACTACTGGATACTCCCGCGGCTGGGCTTGCGCTCCGAGGTCGCGGCGCGCGACGGCCTGACGGTCAACTGGGCGGCGGCGATCGCGTGGCTGGCCACCGTGGGCATCTGCGTCGCGATGGGCATCGAGATATTCTTCAAGTCTTTCCCCGGCATACTGATCGCCCTGGTGCTGTACGTTGGTATCAGCGCGTTGTTTCAGAGGCGCGCGGTGGCCCGGGCCGGGGGTGCGCCATGAGGGCCGCCGCGATCGTGGCCTCGGCCCTTGGCCTGCTGCTGACCATCGTGCCGGCATGCCTGGTGTTTGCGGGTTGCCTGACCTGGCAGACCCACGCGCATCTGATGACCGCCGGCATGTTCCTGTGGTTCTTGACCGCGCCCGTCTGGTTCAGGGATTGAGGGTGGCATGATGAATGCGTCTTCGCGCGCGGTTTGTCCGGTCGGGCGGACGCTCGACTCCGTCATGCGGGAGGCGCTGGAAGCGGGGATGCTGCGCTGCGAGCGCCAGCGCGCCCGCGCCATGGTCATCTTGCTGCTGGGGCTCCTGTCGATGGTGCTGGTTTTCCGCGTCCTCCCATCCGTGTTTGGCGATGGGGCTCCGGATCGAATGCGAGCGGTGGGACAGCCGCTGTGCCTTTCCCTCCTCTGTTTCGCGCTGTACGAGGCCTCCGTGTGGTTTTGGCTGGGTCGCCTGGAGGCCTCGGGCCGCACGCCGGCCCTGGCCTTCCGGTACATCAATGCCGCCATCGAGGTCAGCTATCCCACGGTGATGATTTTCGTCCTCGCCCACTACCTCGGGTCTCTGGCGGTTCTCAATGGCGCACTCGTTCTGCTCTACTTCCCTTTCATCACCCTTGCGGCGCTGACGCTCGACTGGAAGCTCTGCGCGTTCGCGGGATCTGTCGCGGCGGTCGGTTTCGGGTTTGCGGTGTTCAGGCTCATTCTTGGGATGGAGTCCGTGCCGGGGCTGCCGACCCTCACGCTGCCTGGGCTGCAGCTTTCTAAGGGCGTCTACATGATCGTCGCGGGGCTCGTCGCGGGATTCGTCGCCGGGCGCCTCAAGGTCCAGATGGAGCAGTCGCTGCGAGCCGCTCGCGAGCGCGATCGCGCCATCGGCATCTTCGGCCAGCATGTTTCCCCGCAGGTCGCAGAGCGCCTCCTCAATCAGCCCATCGAGCTCTCTGGCGAAGAGCGGCACGTCTGCGTCATGTTCTTTGACATCCGCGGTTTCTCGGGGATCGCCGCCGAGCGGACGGCCTCGGAGGTGGTGGACTATCTCAACACGCTCTTCGACCCGATGATCACATCGGTCAACGATCACCGCGGCATCGTCAATAAATTCCTCGGGGATGGTTTCATGGCCGTGTTCGGAGCGCCGGTCGAGGATCCCGATCTCTGCCGGAATGCCGTGCGATGCGCCCGTGAGATCCTGGGGCTCGTCGAGGATCTCAATGCCCGCGGCGTTATCCCGCCGACGCGGGTCGGCATCGGCCTTCATGCGGGTCCGGCGGTGACGGGCAACGTCGGATCCGAGCGCCGCAAGGAATACACCATCATCGGTGATACGGTGAACGTCGCCGCCCGCGTCGAGCAGGCGACCAAACAGTTCAGCGCGCGCCTGCTCGTAACCGCGGCCGTGCGCGAGGCCACGGGGCCCGAGCAAGAGGCGCAGGACCTGGGCGAGGTCGAGCTCAGGGGACAGCCGAAGCCGATTCGCCTGTACATGCTGGCGTAGCTCCGTGGATGCCGCCGGACGGGCGGTGCGGCCGGGGCACCACCGGGGTTGAAAATGAGACGTAGGAGCGCGCTTGCGCGCGATCCGCGCATGGAATCGCCTGCAAGCAGGCTCCTACGATTTGGCATCTGAATTTTCAGAGCATCCCGAGGGGGTTTGCCCGTGTCTCGAGCGGGAATGTCACGCGGCGTCCCCCTTGGCGGTGCGATTCAAAGGCCGCGCAGATCATCTCGACGGTCATTGCGCCTTGGCGGGCGTCGCAGAGCGGCTGGCGGTCCTCGCGGATCGCGGCGACGAGATCGCGCCCGGCAAGCACGTGTTTTTCCGCGACCATCGGCATATCGGCGACAGGCTCGGGCTGTCCAGGGCCCGCCGAACTGATCGGCACCCACGTGCGCGGGGTGGCGGTCGGCAGAAAGGGATTGCCCTCGAGCAGATGCGCCAGCGGGTGCAGGTCCACGCGCAGGTCGATCACGCCCGCGTTGCCGATGACCTGGAGTCCAAAATTGGGACCCTTGGTGGCGATGCCGGCCCCGCGCATCGAATCGAAGTAGAATGGCACGCCGCATTTCATGTCGTAGCGCGCATGGAGTGAGTCGCCGGCCAATGGGCCCAGGCCCTCTTTGCCGTCCATGACATCGGCCCGCGTGACGGGATGACCCTCCCGCTCGATCCACGCCGAACAGCCGAGCGGATCACCGCCGAGATAGTGTGCGAGGTTGATGACGTGTGAGCCCAGCACCCAGAGGTCTTCCGCGCCGCCCCTCGCGTCCTCCTTGCCCCGGCCCCGGAACTCGAGCACCCGGCCGATCGCTCCCCCGTCGATCAGCCGTTTCACGGCCGGGAGCGCCGGGTGGTAGCGGTTGCGGTGCGCCACCGCGAGTTTCGCGCCCCGGCGCCCGCACGCCGCGAGGATCTGGTCGGCCTCCTCGGGCGAGCGGCAAAAGGGTTTTTCGACGTAGATGCCTTTCGCGCCCGCCTCGATCGCAGCGAGCACCATGTCGCGGTGCTGGTCCGCCTGACGCGGAGCAACGGCCACGATCTCCGGCCGCACCTTTTGGAGCATCTCCCGGTAGTCGGCGAAACCCTGGGAGACCTTCAGGCGCTCCATGGCCGCGGCCAACCCCTTTGGGTCCGCGTCGGCCACGGCCACGACCTCTGTCTCCGGAATCAATCGCCACATCCCGTCCAGCCCGTGGCCGTAATTGCCGCGACCGGTGTGGCCGATGACCCCGACCCGCATGCGGGCTTCCGCCGCCCCGAGCACCAGGGGCACGCCAGCCGCCATCGCCGAAAGTCGCAAGAAATCTCGCCTTCTCATGCGGGCGATTACAACACACGCCGCGCCCGCCCGCCAGCGCGCAGGCTGCCAGCCAGAAACTTCGGGCGCTGTTCGCGGGCGCGGCTCGTGCCCCGATCCAGGCTCCGGGCCGGGATGGTTTAGAGATGCGGTGGCGCCGTCCGGCGGTTGCCGGACTCTGCCACCGCAATCCAAAACGGCCTCGCCCCTAGAAGTTGCGAGGAGGGGCTACGGGGCGTGCACGGGGATGGGGACTGGCCGATTGCGCTCGGCGATGGTGATCGTTGTCGCCCACGCGGCGATGAGCGCCAGGAAAGCTAGGACGACCAGCAGCCAGGGGCACTTCGCGAAAAGGTTCATCGGGTGTCGGCGGCAGCATGTTTCTCGGGCCCGAGGAATGGGAGTTTCCTCGTGGTGCGAAATTGGCCGGTGGTGTCGCGGAATTCGACTTCGACCTGAAAAGCGCCTTTGAATCCGCTCGCGGGGATGGTGAGGATCAGGGGCTCGAGTTCTTCCTCGAGCGGCGGTATCTCGACGGGCTTGTCGAGGCCATTTTGGCTGATGGGCTGGCCGGGGGCGGCCGCCTTGACCACGAACGCGCGGGCACGATTTTCCTTGTTGACGATGCGGATGAGAAACTGGTTGCGGATGACGCCGTCCGCGACGTAGTAGGGGGCGCCGGTCATGCGCAGCGCGCTGATCGTGGTGGATTGGAATCCGGAAAAGGCAAAGGCCGCGGCGGCGGCACCGATCAGCCCGAGAATGGTGTAGAGGATGATGCGCGGCCGAAGCAAGCGCGTCGGGCGCCCGGCGAGGGCGTTGACCGAATCGTAGCGGATGAGCCCGGTGGCGCGGCCGAGCCTGCGCATGATCGCATCGCAGGCGTCGATGCAATTCGAGCAGCTCACGCACTCCATCTGGAGCCCCTGGCGGATGTCGATGCCGGTGGGACAGACATGGATGCAGCGGTGGCAATCGATGCAGTCGCCGGCGCCCACCGCCCCGACCTTGCCCCGCGGTTCGCCGCGCCGGGTGTCGTACCCGATGACCACCGAATCGTCATCCACCAGCACGGATTGGAGGCGACCGTAGGGGCAGAGGATGATGCAGAACTGCTCGCGGAACCACGCGAAGTCAAAAAAGACGGTGCCCGTCAGCGCGGCCGCGAACAGGAACAGGCCCCAATGCCGGGCGGGCGCGCCACGCACCATGTGATACAGTTCCGGGAGGGGCACGAAATACGACAGGAAGACGTGGGCGATCAAGAGGGAGACGAAGAGGAACGCGGCCCACTTGATCCCGCGGCGGATCACCTTGTTGGCAGCCCACGGCGCCATGTCGAGGCGCCGGCGGGCGGTGGCATCGCCCTCGGTCCAGCGTTCGATGCGGCGGTAGATGTGCTCCAGGAACACCGTCTGCGGGCAGGCCCAGCCGCACCAGACACGGCCCCAGAGCGCGGTGGCGAAGAATAGCGCGAAACCGGCCCCCGTGATGAGGAAGAACGCGAGCCAGACGTCCTGCGAGACGAAGGTCAGCCCTAAAATATGATATTGGCCTTCGCGCACATCAAGGAGCACGGCGGGATTGCCATTGATCTTGATCCAGGGCAGCAGGGCGTAGATGGCGATCAGGATCCAGCCGACGGCGGTGCGCAGCGTCGTGAATCGTCCGCGGACATCGGCGGTATGGATGAAATTGCGCGAACCATCCGCATTGATGGAGGCGAGCGTCTCGAGCGACGGGAGATCGGCGGCCATGCGCGCTGGCTCAGGGGGCGGCGGCCGGGGCGGGCGCGGCGGCGCCCGCCGACTTGGTTGGCGACGGAACCATGTGGATCTCTTCGCCCTCGGCATGGTGACTCAGGACAAACGCGGTGACCTGGGCCACGCGCATTTTCCCGAGGACCGGGCCCCACGAGGGCATGCCCTTGTCGAGCACGCCCTTGGTGACGGTGCGGACAACCTCGGTCGGCTTGCCGCCGTGGACCCAGTCCTTGTCGGTCAGGTTGACGCCGATGCCGCCCTTGAGGTCCACGCCATGGCAGGAGACGCACGTGGTCAGGAAGGTCTTGCGGCCCGCCGAAACGATTTTTTCGTCGCGGCTCATTTTCCAGAGCGCGGTATCGTCGAGTTCGGCGCCGCCCGACGAGGCCGCGGCCAGCGCGATGGCGCTGAGCTGGCGCTCGAGGCGCTGGACGCTGGTCTCCGGATTACCGACCCAGTGAAAGTAAAACCAATAGAAGAAGGAGAACGCGATCGCGCCATAGAGTGTCCAGAGCCACCAGTTTGGCAGCTTCTTGTCGTACTCCTCGATGCCGTCGAAGCTATGTCCCTTGAGGGGGGCGTCAGCGTCAGCGCTGTTCTGGGCCAATCGGCTCATCTCTTGTTTCCTTTTCTTCCTCGTCGAAGGGGAGGTGGGCGAGGTGTTTCACTTTGCCCTTCGGGAGGCGCGAGACCCGTATCACCATGAGCGTGAATATCGCGAGGAGGAGGAGGAAGCCCCCGATCGGGAAAATGATCTGCCAGCTTTCGTAGTGGATGCGGTCGAACATTCGGGCCTCGCTTTCCTTCTAACGCATCGGTTTGGCTGTCGCCGCCGTGGTGGCCTTGGGGACCTGCTCGGATTTGCCGAGTTGTTGGAGGTAGGCGATCAGGGCGATGATCTCCCTGTCGGGTTCGACGGCGGCGCCCGACTTGCCGAGGTCGTCGGCGACCACCTTGGCCTCTGCCGCGGCCTCTTGGGCCAGCCGGTCTTGCGAGCGCTCGGGGTAGGGGACGCCGAGAGTGCGCAGGACATCGAACTTGGCCTTGAGGGAACCCAGGTCGGCCCTGTTCTGGAGCAGCCATGGGTAATTGGGCATGGGTGAACCGATCGACACCGAGCGCGGGTTCTCCATGTGGCGGAGGTGCCAGATGTGCGGGTATTTGCCCCCCACGCGGTGCAGGTCGGGTCCCGTGCGCTTGCTGCCCCACTGGTAGGGGTGGTCGTAGATCGACTCGCCGAGCTTCGAGTAATCCCCGTAGCGCAGGACTTCCCCGACAAAGGGGCGGACCATCTGCGAGTGACAATTGTAGCAGCCCTCGCGGATGTAGATGTCGCGACCCGCGAGCTGGAGCGGGGTATACGGGATCTGGCGCACGCCCTCGAGCGTCGAGGCCTTGTGCATGACGATCGTCGGGATGATCTCCACGAGCCCGCCGATGAGCACCGCAAAAACCGTCAGAACCGTGAATGGCAGCGAGTTGGCCAGCAGGCGGTCGTACCATTCGCCCCAGCCCTGGAGCCGGCTCTCCACGCGATCCACCGCCACGACCATCGCCACGATCAGGCCCAGCAGCGCGAGCATCTTGACGAAATCCCAGCCGATCGCCCAGAGCAGCACGCACGCGAGGATCACGGCGGTGAACATCACCGGGGTGCTGGTGAGGGCCTCGGCCAGCGTGAGCCGGTGGGACCGCCTTTCGGCGACAAAGACCTCCGCGGTGCCATTGACTGGCTTGCCCGAGGCCACCGTGCGCCAGATGTTGTAGACCAGCAGCACCCATCCCGAGAGGTAGAGCATCCCGCCGAGCATGCGGGTGTGCATCATCGCGCGGTTTGCGGTGACGGCGTCCAGGAAGTTGGGATACTTGAGAACGGAGCCGCCCTCGGTCGTGGCGCCGAGCATGAGCCCGTGGCTGATGCCAGAGACCCACATGGAGGCGATGTAGAGGAGGATGCCGACCAGGCCGATCCAGAAATGGAAATTGGCTAGGGCGGTGGAGTGGAGCCTGGTATTCCACAGGCGGGGCGCGAGCCAGTAGAACATGCCGGCGGCCATGAAGCCGTTCCACCCCAGCGTGCCGGCGTGCACGTGGCCGATGGTCCAGTCGGTATAGTGCGAGAGCGCATTGACCGACTTGATGGCGAGGAGGGGGCCCTCGAAGGTGGACATGCCGTAGAAGGTGACGCCCGCGGCGAAGAACTTCAGGACCGGGTCCTCCCGGACCTTGTCCCAGGCACCGCGCAGTGTCAGGAGGCCGTTGAGCATGCCGCCCCACGATGGCGCCCAGAGCATGACGCTGAAGATCATGCCGAGGGACTGGAGCCAGTCGGGCAGCGCGGTGTGAAGCAGGTGGTGGGGCCCCGCCCAAATATAGATGAAAACCAGCGACCAAAAGTGCACCACCGAGAGGCGGTAGGAGTAGACCGGCCTGCCCGCGGCCTTGGGCAAATAATAGTACATGATGCCGAGGATTGGCGTGGTCAGGAAGAAGGCGACGGCGTTGTGCCCGTACCACCACTGGACGAGGGCGTCCTGCACGCCGCCGAAGATCGGATAGCCGTGCAGGAGGCCCGTCGGGATCTGGAGGTGGTTGACGACATAGAGCACCGTCACCGTCACGATCGTGGCGATGTAGAACCACACCGCGACGTACAGCGAGGGCTCGTTGCGCCGTGCCAGCGTCCAGAAGAAATTGATCGCAAAAATGACCCAGGCGACCGCCACCGCGATATCGATCGGCCAGATGAGCTCTGCGTATTCCTTGCCGCGCGTCAGGCCGAGGGGGAGCGTGATCGCGGCCGCCACGATGATCGCCTGCCAGAGCCAGAAATGCACCCGCGCCAGGAGCCGGGATGGCAGCGCCGCCTTCACCAGCCGCTGGGTCGAGTAGTAGATGCCGGCGAACATCATGTTGCCGACGAACGCGAAGATCGCCGCATTGGTGTGGAGTGGCCGCAGGCGACCGAAAGTCAGCCATGGAAGATCCAGGTTCATCTGCCAGAACGCCAGCTGCGATGCGATGAACACCCCCGCCGCCATGCCCACCGCACCCCAGAGGATGCCCGCGATCAGGAACATCCGTGTGATCGCATCATCGTATTCGATCGTCGCCTTGCCGCCGCCCGTGTCCATGGATTCCTAACTCGCCTCCCTCGATCGTTGCTCGGCGGGACCGCGGCGCTCCGCCGAAGTGACCCCGTCGTCCTCTTCCAAGGGCATCAGCGCATCGCGATCATTGAGCGGGCCCCCGGATCCACGCGCGTGATGCCAAAACAGGTACACGAACAGGCCCACGAGCACGAGCCCGACAAAGACTGTCATGCCTATCACATCCATAATCCGCGTGTTGCCGACCGGGCGCAGAGTCTAATGTCCCGCGATATCGCCGCACGCCCTTTTTTCGGTGGAGGCAGGATATTTTTTCGCGGCCATGATGCCCGCACATTAGGGCGCATTATCTGCGGGCGCCGTGGGGGCGCCCCGGGGGGGTGTAGGTGCGCGCTCTTGCGCGACTGGAGTCGCTGACAAGCGGGCTCCTGCGATTCGCGCCCCGGCGTTCTTTGGCTACACCGTCTCGACGAACGCCTCGTGGGAGCGGCCGTCGATGTTGATGAGATAGCGGCGGCGGGCGGGCGATTCGGTGGCCACGCCGGCCCCTGTGCTCGCGGGGGTTGGCGCCTGCTGTGGCGGGGCTGCCTTGGCGGGGGGCGGCGTCGCCGCCTTGGGCTTGTAAAAGGCCTCGAGCTGCTGAGGGAACATGGCGTAGAGCACCGCATTCTCGTCGGTGGCGGGCAGGCCCTTTGCCTTGAGTTCCTCGCGCAGCTTGGACATGCGGGGTTGGAGGATATCTGCGGCGCGGCAATCGATCGCCTTTTGCTTTGTGCGCTCCTCGGCGAGGGCGCGAAGCTCGGGATCGATGGGACCCGGGGTGCGACCATACTTGCCGAGGAGGACGTCCGCGGTGGGCTGCGCGATGTTCTTCCAGCGGCCGAATTTCACATTCAGCATGGCCTGGGTGCCGACGATCTGTGAAGTTGGGGTGACGAGGGGGATCCAGCCGAGCTTCTCGCGGACGTAGGGGATCTCGTTGAGGACCTGGTCCCACTTGTCGGACATGCCCTGCTCCTTGAGCTGGTTGCGGAAATTGCTGAGCATTCCGCCGGGCACCTGAAACCGGAGGATGTCCACGTCGGTTCGCTCGTTGTTGCGGCTCGTGAATTCGGCGAGCTGCTCGTAGACGTTGCGGAAGTGCTCGACGAGCGTGACGTGGCGGTCGGCGTCGTACTTTGGGCACCGGGGCGTTTTCTCGAGCATCGAGTACATCAGGAATGCATCGGGCTGCCCCGTGCCGTTGGCGAAGGGCGCGATCGACACGTCGATGATGTCGACCCCGGCCTCAACCGCCTCGAAGTACGATGTGCCGGCCAGGCCCGCGGTGTTGTGGCTGTGGAGCGCGAGGGGGACCTTGACGCTGGCCTTGATCCGCCTGACGAGCTCGGCGGCTGCCGAGGGCTGGATGAGGCCGGCCATGTCCTTGATGCAGATCGAGTCGCACCCGAGGCGCTCGAATTCCTTGGCCAACTGGACGAAGGCCTCGAGCGTGTGCACGGGGCTGGTGGTGTAGCTGATGGCGCCCTGCGCGTGTTTGCCGGCCGCCTTGACCGCGCGGACCGCGGTGGTCACATTGCGCAGGTCGTTGAGCGCGTCGAAGATCCGGAAGATGTCCACTCCCGCCTTGGCGGCGCAGGCGACGAAAGCCTCCACGACGTCGTCCGGGAACGAGGCGTACTGCACGATGTTCTGGCCGCGCAGCAGCATCATGTGAGGGGTTTTGGGGGCCAGTTTCTTGAGCGTGCGGAGCCGGTCGAACGGATTCTCGCTCAAGTAGCGCAGGCAGGAGTCAATCGTCGCACCGCCCCAGGTCTCGAGTGCGCCGAATCCCATCCGGTCCAGCTCTGGCGCGGCGGCAACCATCTGATCGGTCGTCATCCGGGTCGCGGCGAGCGACTGGTGGCCATCGCGGAGGACCGTATTGTTAAAAATCACCGGTTTCATGCTGTGTTCCTTTATGAGATTGTTAGCTCAGATAATGCTAGGGGGAGGGAGCAGGTGAAGCAATCCGAATGAGAATCGGATGTGGCTCGGGCCGCACCCCTTCTGTCTCGGGCACCTAGCCCGGATATTTCACAGCCTGCCGGCTGTGAAATTCCGGGCTCTGGGAAAACCGCGCCATGAGAGCCATTTATTGGGAAAGGTCTGGCAAAGACTGGGATTTTTCGCGGTTGCAGAGTGAGTTTCGGGGATCGGTGGCACCAGACCCTCCAAAATCGCGTTTTTCGGAGCGCGGTTTTCCTTTGAGCCTGCATGTTTCACGCGGAAGCGTGAAATATGCAGGCTAGTCAGGGCGCCTCGACCGACGCCACCGCAAAGGCGGCGATGCCCTCGGCCCGCCCGATGAATCCCATGCCCTCGTTGGTCGTGGCCTTGAGATTGACGTGCCGCGGGTCGAGACCGAGCGCGCCGGCGATATGGGATCGCATGGCAGGGGCGTGTGGCAGGACCTTGGGAGCCTCGGCGATGACCGTCGCGTCGATGTTCAGGAGCCTGGCCCCTTTTCCCTCGAGCATGTGGCGAATCTCGGAGAGAAAAACACGGCTGGGTGCGTCTTTCCATCGCGGGTCACTGTTCGGGAAATGCTTGCCGATATCGCCTTCGCCGATGGCGCCGAGGATCGCGTCGGCTATGGCGTGGATGAGCACGTCCGCGTCGGAGTGGCCTTCCAGGCCTTTGGGGTGTGGGATCTCGACCCCGCCCAAGATGCATTTCCGGCCCGTCACCAGACGATGGACGTCGTACCCGATGCCACAGCACTGCATGCCAATCAGCACACCCACCCAAGCGACGGATGCCAAGCGAAATTCCGCTGCGGGCGGTGCGGGGAAGCCGCCATCGGGGGTGCCCCCGATGAAATCCCCCAGGGGCTGGGACCGGCACCAAAACTGTGCGGTCCGATGGTCGCAAAATATCCAGATCGGGTCCGTTGGATCGCTTAACAGGCTTTGCGAGAATAGCTTACAAGTGTATGAACGCCGTTGATTGACGGCTTTTCACCTCACTCTATAGTGGCTTGGTCGTGAATCAAGGGACGCTCTGGGTCAGCGCTGGGCGAAGCTCCGCCTTCTTTCGGGTCGTGGGGCGTGGAACGTTCCAGAATGCCGGATTGCTCAAAGAGGCTGCCGGTGAGATGTGGAACAAGGGCTGTCGGCGGCTGGTGGTGGATCTTGCGGACTGCAGGACGATGGACAGCACATTCCTCGGCATCTTGGCCGGATTGGCGCTGCGCTCTCGCAAAGACCAGGGTGAGGTTATCTTGACGAGCGTGATGGGCCGCAATCGGGATCTCATCGAGAAGATGGGACTCGACCGCATCATGACTGTCGAGGAGGATGCGGGCGGGTCCGGCCCGGGATCGGCGCGCGAGTTGGTGGGCGATGCGCCGTCCAAGGCGGAGACGACGAGGACCATGTTGGAGGCCCACAAGAATCTGATTGAGGTCGATCCCACCAACGAGCAGCGTTTCCAAGATGTCGTTGATTTTCTCAGAGAGAGCGCCCAGCGCCGCGGGGCCGGGGCCTGACGGGCGCCGGGGCGGAAGGCGGCAAACGACCGCGCCATGATCATCCTGCTGTGCGCCCTCGCCGGGCTCTGCGCCCTGCTCGTTTGGCTGGTCTGGGACCAGAGGCAGACCGTGGGGCGGCAGGATCTGGAGATCGATCGGCTCCGGGAGGAGAAGAAGGCGGTCTTTGACCTGATGCATGAGCTCGGCGAGGCCTTCACCGACACCATGGGGGTCGAGGATTGCATGCGGATCGTGGTGCGCGCGGCCATCCAGATTGCCCAGGCCCGCTCGGCGACCTTCTTTTCGCTGGATGCGGTCCGCGGCGTGCTGCGGCCCGGGATCTCGCAGGGACCATTTCCGGCGCTGCTTCCCGCGCACCGGCGGCACGCCTCGCAAGAGATCCTCCCGGCCCTGCACCCCGTCTTTCAGGAGGTGATGGACCGCGGCTGGGTGCTGGTGGAGGACTGCGCCGCCGACGGGCGCTTCCCCCGCATTGGCGAAGAGGAGCCCGCCGTGGAGAGCTTCATGGCCGTGCTGCTGCGGTATCGGGGGGAGAAGCACGGGGTTCTTGCGCTGGCCAACCGCGAGGACGGCGGACATTTCATCGATGCGGATGCCGAGATCCTGCGGTCCATTGGGGCGCAGGCCGCATTCGCGCTCCACAACGTGGGCGTCTACCGGCAGTTGGCGGAGAAGCAGCGCCTCGATCACGACATCGAGGTGGCCCGCGCCATCCAGCGCATTCTCTTGCCCGATGCGCTGCCGCGCGTGGAGGGATTCGAGATGCGGGCCATCAATCTCCCGGCGCAGCGGATGAGCGGCGACTACTACGACGTGTTTGACGTCGGCGACGGGTGCACGGGCATCGCGGTGGCGGACGTTTCGGGCAAAGGGGTGCCCGCCTCGCTCGTGATGGCGATGTGCCGGAACGTCCTGCGCACCACCGCGCGTGGCACGGGTTCGGCGGCCGAGGTGCTGCGCCGTGTCAACCGCCTGCTGGTGCCCGACATGGGCGAGGACATGTTCATCACGATCGCCTACATGATCCTGGATCCCGCCGCGGGCCGGCTCACCGTCGCCCGGGCCGGCCACGAGCCGCCGCTGCTCTGTCGGGAGGGCCGGCTCACGGAGATCGCGCCGCCGGGAATGGCCGTGGGCATTGACAGGGGAGAACTGTTCGATAGCGTACTGGCCGATTGCGTTCAACCCCTGCAGAAGGGCGACGCGGTGGTGGTCTACACCGATGGCGTCACCGAGGCGCAGGATCCCGGGGGACGCGAATTTGGCAGGGAACCGCTCGAGGAGGCCATCCTCGCCTCGGCGAGGTCGGGCGCCAAGGCCATCGCCGACGCGATAGTGGAGCGGCTCGAACGATTCCGGGGTCCGGCCGAGCAGAGCGACGACATTACGCTGATATCGCTGTATGCCGAAGGATGAGAGCAGCCCGTCATTGACGACGGTGGAGACCGCCTACCTCCGCGAGGTGGAGGCATCCGCCGCGCAGGCTGCCGAGCACTACGACCGACTGCTGCGTGCCGCGGCGGACATGGACAACTTTCGCAAGCGCGCGGCGCGCGAAAAGGAGGACGCCGTCCGCTTTGCCGGTGCCGCACTGGTCGAGAGGCTTCTGCCGGTCCTCGACAGCTTTGAGTTGGGGCTCGTGGCCGCCGATGGAAGCGCCGACGCTGCCGCGATCGCAGAGGGCATGCGGATGACCTTCAACCAGCTGGTCTCGGCGCTGCGCGAGGAGGGGCTTTCTGAGGTTGACGCGACCGGTGCGCCCTTCGATCCGCACCAGCACGAGGCGGTCTCGACGATGGAGTCCGCCGATGCTCCCGACGGGCATGTTGTCCAACAGTTGCGCAAGGGCTACCGATACCGGGACCGCTTGATCCGGCCGGCGTCGGTCATCGTAGCGAAGGCGCCGGGATCCTGAGGGCGAAATGGCCGCGAAACGGGACTACTACGAGGTTTTGGGCGTCGGGAAGGATGCCGACGAGGCCGAGATCAAGAAGGCTTACCGAAAGCTGGCGGTCAAGTATCATCCGGACAAGAACCCGGGAGACAAGACCGCGGAGGAGAAGTTCAAGGAGCTGGGCGAGGCCTACGAGGTGCTGGGCCACCCGGAGAAGAGATCGGCCTATGACCGGTATGGGCACCGGGCCTTCGAGCCGGGGGGCGGATTCGGGGGCGGCGGTGGTTTTGGCGGCGGCATGCACGTTGATCCTTTCGAGATCTTCCGCGAGGTTTTCGGCGGCTCCGGCATTTTCGACGAGTTCTTCGGCGGCGGCGGTGGCGGGCGCGGGCGGGACTCATCGCGCCGCGGATCGGATCTCCGCTACGACATGGAGCTGACCTTCGAGGAGGCGGTATTCGGATGCGAGAAGGAGATCCGGGTGCGCAAGGCGGCGCCCTGCACGGAGTGCGGTGGCGGTGGCGCCGCACCCGGCTCGCGCAAAGTCAATTGTCCCACGTGCGGGGGCAGCGGGCACGTCCGCGCTTCGGTGGGCGGATTCATCTCGATGCTGCAGACCTGCCCGCGGTGCCAGGGTGCCGGCAACACCGTGGACAAGCCGTGTTCCAAGTGCGGGGGCACGGGGCGCGCGGAGCAGGCCACGGTGGTCAAACTGCGGGTGCCGCCGGGTGTGGACACCGGGACGCGCCTCCGGTCGGCCGGCGAGGGCGAGGCGGGCATGCTCGGCGGCGAGCCGGGCGACCTGTATGTCGTGCTCCACGTCCACGAGCACCCCGTTTTCAAACGGGACGGCGAAGACCTCTTCTGCGAGATCCCGATCCCTTTCACCACCGCCGCGCTCGGCGGCGAGATCAAGGTGCCCACCCTTGCGGGCCCCGCCACCATCCGCATCCCTGCGGGCACGCAGAGCGGAAAGGTATTCCGCCTGCGCAGCAAGGGGGTCCCATCCGTGCGCGGCGCCGGCGTCGGGGATCTTCACGTCGGACTGGTCGTCGAAGTGCCCGCGCGCTTGACCAGGGAGCAGCGCAGGCTGCTGGAGGATTTCGCGAAGGCCTCGGGGACCGAGAGCTACCCGCAGCAGGCCTCGTTCTTCGAGAAGGCAAAACGATTTTTCACGGAGACCCGCCATGGCCATTGACCGTTTTTATCAACCCGCTTCCGATGCGACCGAGCTCACCGGGACGGAGGCCCATCATTGTCTGCACGTGCTGCGGCACGGGCCCGGAGAGAGGATGGTGTTGTTCGACGGGAGGGGCAACGAGGCCATGGCAGAGATCACCGGCGCATCGAAGGACCGGGTGACCTTCAAGGTGCTCTCGCGGCAGCACACGCCCAAGCCGGGCTACAGCCTGACGCTCGTCCAGGCGATGCCCAAGGGACGGCCCATGGAACTCATCATCCAGAAGGCCACGGAGATGGGCGTCTCGCGCATCGTGCCGCTGGTCTCCGAGAGAGTGGTCGTGCACCTCGACGACGAGCGCGTCGAGTCCCGGCTCGAGAAATGGCGCGCGATGGTGATCGAGGCGGCCAAACAGTGCGGCCAGAACTGGCTGCCGGACATCGAGCCGGTGTGCTCGGCGAAGGAGTTCTTTAACGCCGCGCCCGGCGCGGAGATCGCCGCCATCGGCTCGCTCCAGGGCGGGACCGTGTCTTTCCGAAAACTCTTTGCCGAATTCGAGGCGGGGCAGGGGCGAAGGCCGAAGTCGGCGGTCATGGTGGTGGGCCCGGAGGGGGACTTCACCCCAGCAGAACTCAACAGTGCCCGCCGTGCCGGCTATCGCCCGGTCACCCTGGGGCCGATCGTCCTGCGCAGCGATACGGCCGCCATTTTCTCCCTCAGCGTGCTCGCCTACGAGCTGCAGAACCTGTGACGGCGGACATGTGGGTCCCGGGGTTCCTGCGGTGGCGCAGGCCATCCTGCCTGCGGCCGTGTCCTGATAGGATGGTGGCAGGCAGAATTGCCTGCCCCACGGTGCCCTGCGGATGGAACGCTTCAACCCACAAACGGGTGATTGACACAAAGTCCAAGACTGGCATGATAACAAATTCACAACTTTTTGGAGCAGGCCCATGAAACGCACCTATCAGCCATCCAAGCGCCGCCGCGTGCGCAAGCTCGGCTTCCGCGCCCGCATGAAGACCAAGACGGGTCGGGAGACGTTGAACCGTCGCCGCCGGCACGGCCGCAAGCGCCTGCTGCCCAAGGGCGTCGACAAGAAATACCGGCGGCACAACCACTGATGGGCCTGGCGGCCCGTGCGGCCGTGAGCAAGGTCGACCAGCGTTTCCGGCAGTGCCACCGGCTCCGGTCGCGGGCTGAATTCGACCGCGTGCGCCACGAGGGCCAAACCTACCGCAGCCGACTTTTTTCCGTGATCATCAGGTTCGATCCCAGTCTCCCGGCCGCCCGGTTGGGTATCATCGCCGGCAGGCGGTTTGGCGGTGCGGTGTCGCGCAGCCGGGTCCGGCGCCATGTGAGGGAGGCCTTCCGCCTGCGCCGGGCGGCGTTCCTGGGCCGGGCCGATTTGGTTGTGATACCGAGGGCCGAGGCTGCGGCTGTGGCGGGCGGTGCCATGGGCCGTGAGCTCGAGCGACTTTGGCGCAAGGCGCGACTACTGCCGCCCGCCGATGCCGCGCAATCAACGGAGTGACGCCATGAATCGTAAGGACACTTCCCTGCTGGTGGTCTGCCTGCTGCTGATGATGTTCTGGCCGATGATCGTCAACAGGATCTGGCCCCCCAAGCCACTGCCCCCTGGGGCGAAGGGGCCCACCACGGGAGCGGTGGTCAGGGCGGAACTGCCCGGCGCCGGTCCCGTGCTTCGCGCGCAGGGCCCGCCGCCGCCGACGCCGGATGACATCGCCCGCTATCGCGACGCATCTCCCGCCGCCCTGCTGGAGAACGATCTGCTCCGCCTCGAGGTGGTCGCCGAAGGCGGCGGCTTCCGCTCCGCCACGCTCAAGTCCCACAAGGCCGAGAACGACCATCCCGTCGTGCTCAACCAGAATGGTGCGGGGCCCCTCTTCGAGCTGCGGTTTGGGGGGGAGAACCGCGACCTGCGCCCCTGGGAGGTCGTGTCCTCGGACGGCCGCGGCGCCGTCCTGCGGGCGAAGCCCATCGAGGGCCTCGAGGTCACCAAGCGATTCGAGATTTCCGGAGACTATGCATCGGTGGCCACGATCACGTTCTCGAACGTCACGGCCACGGCGATGGAGCTGCCCAAGGTCGCGGTCAACTGCGGCACCGCCGCCCCGATGCACGAGACCGACCAGCAGATGTACATCGGCGCGGACTGGTACGACGGCTCGCAGTTCAAGGCGCAGCGGCTGACGGATTTTGCAAAGTCCGGGTTCCTGTTCTTCACCTTTCGTGAGGCGCGGCAGTCGTTTGAGGTGGCCCGGCCACTGGATTGGGTCACCAGCCACAACCAGTTTTTCGTGACGCTGGTCGATCCCCGCGAGCGGAAATTCGGTGGGTTGGCCCTCCAGGAGGTGGATCTCCCGCGGTTTAGGCCGACGCAGCAGCGAGCGCCCATCGGGATGCTCGCGCTTGGCGAACTGGCGCCCACGCGGCTTGAGCCGGGCGCGGCCCTCACCGTCAGCTTCGAGACCTACACGGGCCCGCGCGAATACTGGCGCCTCAAGAACCTGGGCGGCGAAAAGGGGAGGGTCATGAATTTCGGGATGTTCGGCTGGGTCAGCGTGCTGCTGCTCAACCTCATGAACGCCCTCCACAAGGTCACGCATAACTACGGCATAGCGATCATTCTCATGGTGGTGATCATCCGGGCGGTTTTCTGGCCCCTGCAGACCAAGGCCAACCGCACGATGAAGCAGATGCAGTCCTTGAAGCCCGAGCTCGAGAAGATCCAGAAGCAGTACAAGGACCAGCCCGAGAAGCTCCACGCCGAGATGCTCAACCTGTACCAGACCTACGGCGTCAGCCCCTTCGGCGGATGCCTCCCCATGCTGGTCCAGTTGCCGGTCTTCTTCGGATTCTATTCCATGCTGCTCGGCGCCGTCGAACTGCGCCACCAGAGCTTTCTCTGGATAAAGGATCTTTCCCTGCCCGACACCATCTGGCACATCCCGGGCCTCGATTTCCCGCTGAATCTCCTGCCTCTGCTGATGGGCGCCACCTCGATCTGGCAGACGCACGTCACGCCCATGAGCGGCATGGAGAAGAGCCAGGCCATGATGATGAAGTTCATGCCGCTGCTCTTCGTCGCCATCTGCTACAATTTCTCCTCCGCGCTCGCGCTCTACTGGACCGTCCAGAACCTCATCGCCGTCTTCCAGACGTACCGCAACCTCGCCCAGCCCGCGCCGAAGCTCGAGAAGAAGAAGCGCCCCAAGGGCCGCTGGGCCATGCTCATGGAGCAGGCTCGGCAGGCCGCCGAGTCCGAGAAAGAGGCGCGGCGCCGCAAGAAGAAAGAACCGCGGGGCTAGATCCCATCCGGCGGCTGCCGGACCACCGGGGCAGAAAATGGGACGTAGGAGCGCGCTTGCGCGCGATTCACGCATGGAATCGCCTGCCAGCAGGCTCCTACTGCCCGGCATCTGAGTTTTCGAGCTAGGCCCTCCCGGCCGCCCAGTTTAATTCTTGGGCTGCGATTCTTCCCGCGCTACCCGAACGAAGACAAGCAGGTCATTGGGCGAGGGCGCCTTGTCGCCTGGGATGACTCCCCCGCCGAGGCATATCCAGTCGTTGAGGTTGGGGACCACCTGCGCCGTTATCGCTCTCTCGCGCATGATCGGTTGCCCGACCGGGAGATCGACCCCGGGCAGGGTCTGTCGGCCCTCGATTTCGACCACGCGGTATTTCAGGTCCAGCACGATTCGATTCGGCTCGCCGGGCACGGCATTGATGATGGACTTCAGGCTGGTGCCGGGGCCCTCCTTCATTTTTTCAAGGCGGTAGGTGCCGTCTTTTGTCGGAACGAAATAGTCCGGTGGTTCGGCACCGATGGATATGATCGCCTCCTGGCCCGCCCAGGCGCTCACCCGCGGCGCGGACAGCACGTCCAGACCGCGGAACGTCGCGTCGATATCCAGGTTCGGGCCCCGCGTCCGGATGACTGTCTTGTCGCCCGAGCGCACCTCGACATTCGGCCCGAAGGCGACCGAATCCTTTGTGGCGCTGGGGGCATCGCTGGTGATTCTGATGACCGCGTTGGTCGGCATCTGGATGAACTTCGCCTCAAGGGTGTACATCTTGGGCTGCTGCGCGTGGGTCAGGAACGGCACGAGCAGGGCCGCGAGAATGAGGCGGGGGCAGGGTGACATCTTCATGGGTGCGCCATATCGAATTACTTCGGGCCTCAGGGCTTGGCCCCACCACGGGGGGAAGCGGCATCTCCCGGCGCGAGATTGTGGGCCAGCACGCCCGCGACAAAGAGCTGGAAGGGATGGTAGGCGAGGATCGGCAGGAGGGCGGACGCCAAGACCTCCGGCTGGCCGCGGAAGAACGTGCTCAGGAGTGGGACGCCGAGCGCGAGAGTTTTCTGCGGGGAGGTCATGAGGGCGCAGATCGCATCGGCGCGCCCCAGCCGGACCGCCCGCGCGGCCCACCAGGCGGCCGCGCTTAGCACCAGATAGCACGCGGCCAAGTACGCTATCGGCAGGGGCATGGCCGCCAGCCGTGCACCCAGGGTCCCGTCCGCGCCGGCGCGGGCAAAAGTCAGATAGAGGATGAACAGGATAGACCAGGAGTTGACGGCCGAGAACAGGGCGGTGTGGCGCGAGGCACGGCCCCGCGACAGGGCATGAAGCCCGCGGCCGATCGCAAAGGGCAGCAACACCTGTAGCGCCAAATCGCGGAAGACCCGCCACAGGTCGGAACTCGCCAGCCCTTGCCCGGACGCCTGTAGCATCAGGGAGAGCAGCACCGGGGCGACGAATACGCCGCAGAGATTCGAGATCACGGCGTTGAACAAGGCCGCCGGCATGTTGCCACCGCCCCGCTGCGTGAAGATGACACAGCTCGTGATCGTCGTGGGCAGGCACCCGAGCGCCAGCACGCCCGTCCTGAGGCCGGGGTCCAGCCAGCCGCTCGTGGCGAAGAAGAACGCGGGAGTCACGGCGAATATGAAGCATTGGATCAGCGCGTGAAGGCGGCCCGATTGGAGCCCGCGCCGCAGCGCGCCATCCGGCAGCGACAATCCGGAACACAGGAAAACCACGGCCACCGCCCATGCGGCCGTGGTGCCGCCCGCCGCGATGCGATTGCCCGGCCCCGGCCACCAGAGCGACAGCGCGACCGACACGATCAGGCCCACCGCAAACCAGAATTTTCGGACCCACGTCATCGCCGCCATGATGCCACGTCGGCGCCCGGTGTGAACGACGAACCTTGGCGCGGCTCGTGCCCGTCACCTTTTTCTTTCGGTTTGGGCGTTAGCGCCCGTAATGTCTCCCCATGAATCCGCCGCGGATCCTTGTGCCACTCGCCGAAGGTTTTGAGGAGATCGAGGCCATCACCGTCATCGACGTCCTGCGGCGGGCGGGTTGCGAGGTTGTCGTGGCGGGTCTGACGCCGGGGCCGATCGTCGCAACGCGCAAGACGCGCCACCTTGCGGACACGTCGCTGGCGGAGGTGCAGCTGTGGCCGTTTGACGCGATCATCCTGCCCGGCGGGCGTCCGGGAGCCGACGCGCTGGCGGCCGACGAGGGATTAAGGCAGAAGCTCTGGCAGCACTTTTCGGCGGGCGCGCTGACCGCCGCGATCTGCGCGGCCCCCATGGCGCTCGAGGCTGCGGGATTGCTCGCCGGTCGGCGCTTCACTTGCCATCCCTCGGTTGCGCCCGAGATCCGCTCCGGGACCCAGACCGGTGCGCGGGTCGAGATCGATGGCCACCTGATCACGGGCCAGGCGGCGGGATCGGCGATGGAGTTCGCTCTGGCGATCGTCCGCGCGCTGTGCGGCGAGGCCAAGGTCGCCGAGGTGAACAAAGGCCTGCTCGCACCACTGGGTTAATCCGGCAGACGACCCGGATTGCTCCTTGTTCGCGGAACAAACGGATCGCCAGCTTGAACTGGAAGTTCAGGCCTGACGCCCCACAAATTTTGTGGGCCGCCTGTGTCAGGCGGCAACGGGCGTCGATCCCAAAAGTCCTTTAATTTAGCGCCATTCAATTCAGACACCGAATCGTAGGGGCCTGCTTGCAGGCGATTGCATGCGCAAATCGCGCGCAAGCGCGCTCCTGCGTCCCATTTTCACCCCCGGAGGTGCTCGAGAATAGAGAACCCAGTCGGCCGCGCCGTCTGGCGAGGCGTTGCGGTGGGCTATTCCCCGGTCAGGCGTCCGGATCGGCGGCGCCCACGGCGATGTGCGACGCCGAGGATCAGGCCGAGGCCCAGCGCCAATAGTGCGAGGGCAGATGGCTCGGGTATCACGAGCGCGATGTGATTGCCCTCGAAGGCGTAGTCGATCGTGTAGCCGAACGGCAGATTCTGCACATCGAGGAAGGGTTCCCCGGAGAGCGAGTCGTATTCGGCGAAGACGTAGGTGCCGTTGGTGAGGGTTTCGGAATAGACGAACTGGAGGGTGCCGTTGGTGATGTCGAAGAAGCCGTTGACATCCAGGAGGTCGCTAAGGCCGGCGCCGGGGCCCGCGGCGTTGGCCAGCTCGATCTGCAGGGTCCCGTCCAGATCGAAGCTGTTGCTGGTGGTCAGCGTACCGATCGAGTTGCCCGGCGCCACGATGCCGCCGCCCAAGACCTGGATGGCGGCGGCGATGAGGCCGGTGCCGCCGAGGGTGCCACCGCCTTGGATCGCGTAGGCACCGCCGCCGATGTGGGAGCCGTTCACGCGCAGGGTCCCGTTGGTGACCGTCGTGGTGCCGGTGTAGGTGTTCGCGCCGGCGAGGTCCAGTATGCCGGGGCCCTTCGAGATCAGCGCGAGATTGTTCTCGTTGGCGCCCGGCCCGCCGATGTAACCGCCGAAGAGGTTGTTCGTTCCCGCGCCTATGTTCAGCGTCAGGGTCGATAGCGCCGTGCTCCCGCCAACGACGCGGTTCTCCGTGCCCGTTCCCAACGTGGTCAGGCCGGCGAGTTCCTGATTGTACCCGGCGAGCGCGAACTTGCCGTTGCCGGCGGCGTTGCCCACGGTGTTCAGGAGACCGCCAAGGAAAAGGGTCGTACCCGTGGGCAGCCGATCGTTGCCATTGGTCAGGCGGAGGGTGCCGGTAAACGGCCCCACGGCGTCGGGCGCGCGATTGGCGGTGACATGGGTATAGCCGCCATAGGTGCTGACGCCCCCCAGCACGATCTCGCTGGTGCGGCTGAGCGAGCCGGTTCCCGCGCTGTCGGCGACATCGTTGAGGAAATGTACCCCCCGGGCGTTGCCGTCGTCAGTGATCACGCTGTTGAGGTACCAATCGCGCTTCTGCCCAGGCTCGGCCGGCGAAAACCACTGTTGCACGGTGAGGACACCAGTGGTGTTCAGCAGCACCGGGCCGTTGAACGTGACGCCGGTGGAGGCATAGCCCTTGATCGAGCCGCGGTTGTTGAAACCATTGATAGTCACCGGCTCGGAGACCGTCACGTTGGACAGGTCGCGGAGGCGCAGCGCCCCGTTGCCGTTGATGATGGTGCCGGCGTTCGTCGTCCCGAGGGTGCTCGAACTGCCGCCTCGCAGATCGACCGTGGTGCCGCTGTTGACGACGATCTCCCCGGAGAAGTTGGTGTTGTTGCCGGTCAGCTCAAGCGTGCCGCCCGCGGCCGTGAGTGTGCCGCTGCCCGCAAACGAGAAGAGCCGGACGTTGCCAATGTTGGTTACGGTCAGCCCCAGGGCGCCGAAGTCGATCGGGGTGTAGATCTGCAACTGGGCGCCGTAGTCACTGGTGTTGTAGATGAACGGGTCTGTTCCCCCGAAGGTGAGCGTCGCCGCACCGATCGGCCGGAGGGCGAGGATCGACGTGTCGCCCGCGCCGGGGTCATTGTAGATGATGCCGTTGACCGTCTGGCTGACGTCCTGGGTGACGGTGAAGTTCGCGGTGTAATCCGAGTTGAACCGCGCCACCTCGGTGGCCGAATTCGGGACACCGGGGCTCCAGTTCGCGGTGTTCGTCCAGTATCCCGAGGCGGTCGATCCGGTGGGTAACCAGTCGTTGGTGGTCAACTGCGCCAAGGCCGGGCACCAGGCGAGCGCAAGGACCGCCGCCACCGCCAGGCACCGTCGGCCGAGCGTGATCATCCCTGGGATGAGGTGTGCGATCATCATGGGCACCAAGCCGGGTAGATCATAGGATCCGCAGGACGATGGGCACAAGGAAAACCCTGGGATCGAAGCGCGGGATAAGGCGGTTCACTCATGGGTTAGCTCGAAAATAGGGCGTAACGACCGAGCAGCGAAGGGCTTGCGCCCTTCGGCGTGGGCCGGGCGTTCGCCGAAGCCGGGAGCGGCTTCGCTACGGTTTTCCGCCCCGGAGGTGCTCGAGAATAGAGAACCCAGTCGGCCGCGCCGTCTGGCGAGGCGTTGCGGTGGGCTATTCCCCGGTCAGGCGTCCGGATCGGCGGCGCCCACGGCGATGTGCGACGCCGAGGATCA